>Ga0335074_10011152_pt1 | contig 12564 bp, 6 predicted proteins | sample Lox_Sample_23_FD_206715 | JGI IMG/M metagenome (GOLD analysis project Ga0335074, IMG submission 206715) | Soil microbial communities from Loxahatchee National Wildlife Refuge, Florida, United States - Lox_Sample_2.3 | ecosystem: Environmental > Terrestrial > Soil > Wetlands | place: USA: Florida...
CGCTCAACGGACCAGCGCATTGCGGGAAATCACTGAGATCGACACGATTTGAAGCGCGGCGGTCGACCCGTCGAGCGCGTCGCACGCCTCCATTGCAGCGCTGGTCTGGGCCACCCGACTGACGTCATGTCGCAGCCAGGAAGGAGACATCTCCATGGCTGACACCAGCCCGGCTTTTAACGCAACCCAAGATGCCAACGCCTTCACCGATCTGCTGACCAAGGTCGATGCCCTGCGCGCCGCGAACCCGATTCCGGGCGCGCCGGTCATCAGCAAGCCGATCATCATCCCGATCCCAATTCATTTGCCGCAAACGACAACGGTGCTGCGCGGCACGACGACAATCGGTTACATCTTCACGCCTGGCGGCGATCCGGCCCCGACCGGCGCCGGCGTCACCCTTACCGGCGGAATCCTCTGGGTGCAGGCGTCCCTGCTGGGCGCGGCATTCTCGGGCGTTCCCGGTTTTGCGGGCGTGCCGTTTTCCGGTGCCACGCTCGAGACCACCGGTTCGGTGACATTCAGCGCCGGAAAGATCACGTTGGACCCAGCGGCGACGCTGGCCCTCGACGTCACCTCGTCGGTCACACCGGCGACGGGCGCTGCAGGAGATCCGATAGGTCCAGATTTCCTCGCCGCAAAACTGACACCCTTCTCCGGCGCGACGGTCGCGTTCGGGACCGCAGGGGCGACGATCGCTCTTGCGGGCACAGGCGCCGCCACGATCTATGGCCAAAATGTCACGCTGACGCCGGCCGCGAGCCCCACCCCGGTGGATCTCAATTTCACTACACCCCACGTCGCGATCCCGTGCACCGCCGGGCAAAAGACATTCACGGTCTCGAAGTCGACGTCGCCCGAAATCGTGCTGGCCGGCACGGCGCCGATTGTTGGTGCGAGCGTGGTGTTTCCGATCTACGACGCAGCCCCGGCGTCGTTGCCGCAGCCGGCGGATGCCTGGGGAATTGCGATCGGCACCGGGCCGGGTCTTTCGGCGACCATCGCGCCACTTACTGCAGCGCTCGCCCTTGCGGGCGCGGCGTTCGCGCTGACGCCGGCCCGGCTTGTCGGGCTGGTGGCCAACGGCGCGAACCGCGCCCGCGAAACGTACCTGCTGTGGCCGTCGACGCCACCGGCGTCCCCGCTGCCGCCGTCGCAGCCGCAGCTCGCCTTGCCGCAGTCGCAGATCACCGTCGACCTCGCACCTGCGGCGCTCGTTGCTTTTAGCGCGGACCCGACTGTAGAGATCACGATCGTAAGCGGCGCGCTCACCGCGACCCTCGATCGGCCGCTGGATGCCAGCGGGCAGCGGCTTCCGCTGGCCGGACCCGCGCTCGTGACGCGCACACACACCGCGACTTCGCTCGCTGTCGAAGTCGGGTCGACGCTCACCCCTGGTGCGGCGCCGCTCGCGTTGATCGCCGAAAACGCACTCGTTCCGGTCGGTACGCCCGATGGCTTTGTGCTCGCCGGGACTCTGACCGGAAACGTGATCGACGGTGGACTCGCGATCGTCTTCCCTGGGAGTGCGGTCATTCCGACGTTCCCCGATCCCTATGCCGCTGTTTACGGGGCGACGGCCGATGAGCAGAAAATCGGCAGTACTTTGGCCGCGGTCGCCTGGACCCCGACCACTGCGCCCGTTGTGACCGTCACGATGAACAGCGCCGCGGCCGCCGCAGGCACGGTTGCGGCCGCAACCGAAGGCGTCGCCCTATTCGCCGACGAGAGCAGCCCTGACACCCTCATCGCGCTGGATCGCTTGCTGGATGTTTCAACCAACGCCGATCAGTGGGGGATAGCATTCGCCCCCCGCGGCAACGCATTAAGTTTTTCGGGCCTCGTATTACAGGCACCGGCCGCGCAGACCGCCGTCTTCACCGTGCCGGGCATTTCGTGGGAGCCGGTGGTCGAAGCCGGAAGTGCGCCTGCCTGGCTAGCCGCTTCGTCGCCGGATGACGGTACGCCGACCTTGTTCCTCGTTGCCGTTGACACCCCGGCCGCCATTATTCCGGCCACCACCCTGCAGCAGTATCAGAAGGCCGCGGGTTCGGAGCAGACGCGGGCGGAATTCACATTGCCGTTCGGGATTACAGCGCAACTCAACGACACCAGGAGCGCCTCGACGCAGGCCGGCCCGACCTACACCATTCCCTCGATCGTGTTTCCGGCTCAGGGTCTGACGGGTGCCCGAGTGCTCTCGATAACCGGCGCGCCATCCGCCCAGCCGCTGGAATCGACTCTCCCCGGCACTGCCGTATGTGGTTACAACGCAACGTCTCCCGCATATGGACAGCAGGTTCTCGACGGCGTACCTCCAGTCGGACCTAGTGTGGCCAGCTTCTGGGACCAAGACTTTGGGCCCGGCGGAAAAGGCTATATGCCGGTGTCAAGGATCGACCTTTCCGGCTACGGCACGTCGATGTTCTCCGACTGGCACGACCCATCCTTGACCGACGTTGGAGTTGTGCGCGCGTTGTTCAATGTGCTCCTAGGCCGCACCGGGCATGAAATCATCACCGCGCAAACCTGGATCCTGCCGTGGTGTATCAGGTTGCAGCGCACCATTACCTTCGATCGCTCCGATGGCGGCGATGTGGTGAGGCACGACACCGGCTGGCACGCCGTAGCGGCGGGCGAGTTCGAATTTCTTCAAGGGTCGCCAACCATCAAGTCCCGAATCCTGCTCGGCCCGGTGACCAGCCTCAACAACGTTCGGAATATCCAGTTTTCGACCGGGACGGTCACGGTCGGCTCGCTCACATACACGCCGTGCACATTCGACGCGGATGTCGCGTTCACGCCGACCCTCAACATGTCCGCTGACGGCAAGAGTTCGGTGAGCACGGTGGTGTGCACGTCCATCAGGGGCTATGCGGACGACACCGCGAGCATCAACACGGCGACTACGTTGAGTGCCGACGACATCATCGCGCTGATGCAGCAGGTTGGACGGGCCACCGGCACCACCGGTTGCGTTGCGCGAACACATGGTTCGGGGACCGGGCAGTTCGCGATGGCGGTCACGGCGATCGGCGCGGCGGTCGCTGCCGGGTCGACCCCGATGCTGCAGACGGCATTGTTCGGCACGCCGCAGCTGCCGAAAGACGGCCAGTGGAGCATCGCGAAGCGGCCGTCGGGTGCGACGGCCCCAGTACCCGTCGCAGCCCATGCGCCGGTTCCGTTGACGCAGGGAACGTCCGCCGGCTCGACGGTTCCCTCCTCGCCGGGGACTTTCGCGGCGAACTGCTTCCGGCTGCTCGATCCCGAGGATGCGCAGTCGGTGGATTCGCCGCAGAACTTTTACAGCGTCCTGCAGGGCACCGGAACCTCGAAGTCGCTGTTCGAGCACCCGCTGATCAACGACCTCGGAAATGGGTTGGGATTCGGCAACGTGCCCGGCCTCGCCGACGCGGGCGCGCTGCTGGGCATCGCCGGCGTCTTCCCGGACATCGGAAATGTGTTGCAGATTCCGGCAAATCAGGGCGGACTGCCGATCAACGCCGATGGCTTCGTCAAGACATACGACTTGGGTGCCGCCGCGACACCGGCGCAGCCGCAGCCGCCGGATCGGTCGCTTCTCGACATCGGCATCGTCCACCTGGTGATGTCCTACCAAGCGGGGGGAAATCCGTTCACTGGTCAGGTGGTGCTGGATGCGACGCCGGGCGCACCCAACTGGTCGATAAGCCTCAGCAATCTTTCGTTCGAGGCCAGCGTGGACGGGCTGGGCTCCGATCCGCTGCTGACCGTCACGGGTGGTTTTCAAGCCGGCGCCTCAACCAAACCCGGCTTCACCAACCTGCAGGTCGACTACGGCTCGGCGCTGAACGCGGTCAAATCACTGCTGAGCGGTCTCAGCGATCTTGCCTCGACGTCGGTTTTACCGGCAATACCCTTACGGTGCAGGAGGGATTCACCCTGCCGACCATCCCGCTGGGGTTCGGTGAAATTCAGGACCTGGGACTGGATCTCGGCTTCACCGCGACCATTCCGAGCAGCCTGGGCTTCAGCGTCGGGATCGGCAGTCAGCAGGACCCGTTCCAATGGGTGGTCTCCCCACTGGCGGGCACCGGGGCGATCGTGCTGGGCGTGCAGGATGGCGGGCCCAACGTCTACATCGAAGCGAGCCTCGGCCTGGGGCTGTCGCTCAGCGTCGCCGTCGCATCGGGCAGCGCGTCGATCGAAGTCGGTCTCGCCCTGGATGTCGGGACCAACGAGATCAGCATCTCGGCCAGCCTGACCGGCAATGCGCAGGTCGACGTTCTCGGCGGCCTCGCCAGCGCCTCACTGACGCTCAGTGCCTCCATCACGGTCACCGTTGAACAAAGCCCGCATCAGGCAGACCTGTCGGCCCAATGCTCGGTAGGAATCCACATCAGCATCTGCTGGGTCATCAGCATCTCATTCGATGGCTCGTGGGGATTCAGCGAAACGATCGCTCTCTCATAGGAGAACAGACCAATGACCGATCCGCTTCGCCTGGTACTCACCACGTTCCCGCAACATTGGGACGGCAACGGCGCCCTCACACTCAACGTGGTTCTGCTGCCCGCGGTGGATCCCCTGCCGCAACCGTTGATCGGCACATCGTCTCCGTCGTTCGCCAGCGGCACACCGAAATTCACGGTGTTCGTCGATGCCGGACTCGGCGCGCTGCCCTCCTCGACCGCTACGGGCGTGATTTCGCTGACCCCGACGGTCATTTCACCGCCGGCGACGCCGGCCGCGACCTTCGCCCTGCTGCAGAGCGCGGTCACGGCGAACGGCACAACACTGGGGACCCCGCCGGCGCTGTCGATCAGCCGCATTCGCAAGGCACTTCCGTCTTCCTACCTGGCGGCGGGGGGAAATCCGCCCGACGGAAACCTGACAACCAGCGACGACGAGTTCGGCTGCGCGATCCGCGGCGCGGCGCCCACGCCGATCCCTGCAGCCCCGATCAAAACCGTGACCTGGGGTCAGGTCATTTCCTACGCCCTGCGGCAGCCGCTGCTTGCCATGAAACTTGGTTTGCTTTACCAACTCTCGGTGAAGCTTCCCGCTGCAAACGCAAGTGCCTTCGCCGCTGGGGGCTACGTATTCGCCGCCCTCGCGAGCACCGACCCATGGGCCGTGGCTGCGGCGAGCAATGCCGGCTCCATCCGCACCCACGCCGGTCGAATCCCACCGCTCACGACCACAGCGCGTGCGCTCTTCGCCTCGATCGAATTCCCGATTGACGGTTCCGGCGGAACGCCCGACGACTCGTCGTTTGAAGTCGCCGACATCTACTCCGACGGCTTTGCCAAGGTTGTGCACTGCGCACAACCCGACAACTCGGCAGCGGCCGTCGGCGACGGCCAGTTGCCGCCGGGCGGCGACTTGGGAATCGAGATCGGCTGGGACGACGAGCAAGTCGTGCAATGGCAGAACGACCAGTTGACACTGCAGGCAGCGCGAGCCGGAGGAACGCTGAACGCCGCCACGCAGATGCCGCTCGGCGTGCAGGGTTATCGCGTCGACGTCGCCGACGTAACGCCGTTGACTCCCGGCGGTCCCTTCAAAAATCCGGTGTGGCAATCGTTGTGCGCCGTGACCACCAACCTGCCGTCGTCCTTGGGCACCTTCACCGGTGATCTGTGCGTCGAACCCGTTCCGGTGCAACCCTATTCGACCAGTCCGGCCGACGCGTGGCTGCCGCGCTATTTCGCGCTGTGGAAGGGCGGTTCGCTCTGCGAGCCCGATCCGGTGCCCGGCGCGTTGACCAACCCCAAGGCGCCACCCGTCACGCCGCTGCGGCGCGCGGTCGGGCTGACCACACTGCTGTCGTACGGACATACCTACTCATTCCGGGTCCGGCTCGGCGATCTCAGCAGCGGAGGTCCGCTGCTCGCTGACTCACCGATTGACCCGGGTCCGGGCGCGACCGCGTCGCAAACATTCCAACGTCTGGTCGCCCCGAAGGCGCCGGTAGTCAAGCAGCTGGACTCCCACGGCAACCCCATCACTGCGCAGGCCGGAGCGCCCAGTTCGCCAGCTTCGCTGGTGATCAGTCGCCCGCTCATCACCTACCCGGAGGTGCTCTACACCCATCTCGGCGATCAGGCCGCCTCGCGGGACACCATCCGCACAGCCCTGGTGTCCGCCGCGAAAGCGGGCACCAGTCCGATTGCGGGACTTCCTGATCCGGATGTCACCGCAGTATCAGTTGAAGTGCTGGTGCGTCATCCGCTCAACGATACCGGCACCAGCGATGGCCCGTTCGTGACGTTGTACACCACCTCGCGTGTACTGAATCCAACCACCGGGTCCGCCCCACTCTCAACGGACCCCGGAACCACCATTCCCGTCGCATTCGTCGACGAGCACGACATCGTGAATTGGTCAACCACTGGGCAGGCCACCACGGGAGCCCTGCCGATCCCACGCGGGCGCGACATCCAGATCACGCTTCGCGGAGTGCTACGCACCAATGAGGCAAGCTATTTCGCTCCGACGATAGCGCAGGGGATGGCGACCACGATTTCCACGCGGGTCGAGCCGGTCGCAGAGCCGGAACTGCTCGGGCAGCCGGACAGCGGCGAACCCATCACCGGTTATCTCTTCCGCCGCCCAGCCGATGTCAGCGCACCGCCACTCGTCGCCCAACTGGCGCAGCAACTCGGTGTGACGGCTAACGGCGATTCGCTGTGCACACCGCCGGGTAGACGCGTCGTCTACGGGGCGTCGCGCACCCTGCGCACCCTGATTTCCGCCGACGGAGAGACACTGACATTCGGATCAACCAGCGACCTGTTGCGGTATTGGATCGTCGCGATAGTGCTTGACCTGGAACGTGACTGGACGTGGGACGGCCTCACCCCGGCCGGGCTGACGGTCCTGCGCGGCGGCCCGACCGACACCGAAACCAGCGCTGAAGCAGTCGGATCCATCACCGTACCGCGCGTTCTGGGCGCATCGGCGACGGCTCAGCCAAGCGACTTGGAGCGCTCCCGAACCCATCTGATATTTCTCGATGCCATCGACCCGCATGAAGCCACCGGATCGACTTACCCGGAGTCCCTGCAACATCGCTGGTTTGTCAAACCCAATCGAACCCCTGCGGGTCCGGCGTTGCCGGCCTCGTCTCCCGCCCCGGTCTACACCACGCCACAAGCGCCGCTGACTGGAACCGATTACTCGGACGCGCCGCTGGATCTGCGGCTGCCGATCGCGATCCCGCCGACGCAAGTTCCGGCGATCGCGTCGGTCGGACTTGCGTTGTCTCCCTACGCCATCGGCGAACTGTATGCATCAACCTCGGCGCGACAGCGTTCGCTGTGGATCGAACTCACCGAACCGATTGACAACACCGCCGGCGATGCGCTGTTCGCGCGGGTCCTTGCACACGGCGCCGACCCGATTCTCTATGACGCCTCGCCCGCCGCGATCCCCGACACCAACCCCCCACTGCCACTCGACCCGGAGTTGGTGCGGGCCATCACAACCGGCGAGAGCGACAACCGCGACGGCATCACCGCGATGACGCAGCTCACGCCCGCACCGGGCTCGAGTACGCACTTCCTGCTGCCACTTCCGCCCGGGGTCAGCCCCGACGATCCGGAGTTATTCGGCTTCTATACATACGAATTCCGGGTGGGCCACGCGGGAACTCCGGGCGACCTCAGATGGTGGTCGACCGCGAACGGGCGGTTCGGCTCGCCGCTGCGAGTCGTCGGGGTGCAGCATCCGGCGCCGCCGCTGGCGTGTCATGTCGGACGCGTCAACGTGACGTCCAGCGACTCGGCCGCCGTGCTTACCGCGCTCAACGCCGGCCGCCCATTCAACGTGCAGAATGTGCTGGCTCCGCTCGCAGGTCCGGCCACGGCGCCGCCCGCTGGAACACCCAGCCTCGTCATCGCTACCGCGCCATACGCATCGCCGGTGCTCAACGGAACGGCCCTGTACTCACCGCGCGAAGCGCCAAAAACCACGATGTGGTTCCTGCTGTACGCCCAGGCCGTGCAGGCCGACGGCGCGTCGGTGCGCAACATCCTGATCGCCACCGAGCCAGGGGTGTACATACCGAGAGGGGACGACACCATCCCCGCAGCTCTCATCCCCTATATCCAGACGATAAGGGCGTCAACGGGTTTGGATCGCCTGGCCGTCGCGGTATTCCATCAGGCACAGATCGAGGCGATCCTCGCCTCCGTGCACCTGCCGAGTGGTTTGTCGTTGAGCGCCATCGCGGTGGAGTTTTTGCCCGGCGGCACCGGAACCGAAGTGGGAAGTCCACCGACTCCCACCCCGGTGCGCATACAAACCCCCGCGCCGGCGACGGTGGCAACGCCCGCCGCGGCTCAAAGCGCAAAGACAGCCAAAACCGCTGTAACCCCAGCGGCTGGGGTGGCGACGCTCGACGCGGTCGCCGGACCGCCGATCGTCAATTTCCCGTTCGGGCGGATTCTGCGAGTGTCGCCCCTGACCCCGATCGCGCCGTTCTGCTAGACGCGACTACGGGCTGAGCGCGACCGACGCTTCGGCCGTGTAGCACAGGAACGTCAGCGTCTCCTGCAGGTAGAGCTGCACGGTGTCGGCGTCGTGGGCGAGGTAGCCGATCGACACGTCGGTGCCGAGCTGCAGGTCGAAATCTCCACCGCGAGTGGTCAGCACAAAGGCGCCGTCGATCGCGGGCGCCCAGATGATGTCGCCGTTCACCAGCCGGTTGATGTGCTCGAGGATCGGATAGCCGTGTTCGGTCGTCTCGCTGACCTTGGTGTACACGTCGGCGGACAACAGCACCGAGTAGGGCCCGTCGACACCGGCCAGTCGCAGCTCGGACAGGGCCTGGGTGATGACGTCGGGGATCTTGCTCGGATCCGTAGGCAGTTTCAGCGCCTTGTTGGAGCTGGAGCTGCGGATGCCGTCGATCGACGCGGCTTTATAACCCTCGAAGATGGCCCGGTCTTCGGCAAAGGCCAGCTTCTTGGCGGCGTCCTTGACCGGATCCCAGTCGGAGTCCTGCGAACCGCGCTCCACGTCGTCAATTTCGTCGCGCGACAGCGTGAACGGAACCCGAAGCCGGACAAGGGGTTTACTGGCCCGCAGGTGCGCGATGACGCCGGCGCTGGGTGCCTTGACGTCCTGCAGTCGCCCGGTGCTGATCGCCGCCGTCGTCGGTCCGCCGGGTTCGCTGACGTCGACGACGCGGCGCCCGGCGATGTGCCGCTTGAAGGTCCGCGTCGCCTCCAATTCGATTTCTTCCCAAGCTTCTTCGGTGACCGGCGCGAGATCGCGGTAGAGGTTGTTCATTGGGATTTTCCTTTCAGACTGCCGATCGCCAGTGAGCCGTCCTCGGGCCTGCTAACCACCGCCGGGGCCGCGGGGGAACTCGGCAGCGGTGGTGGGTCGTCGAGGAAGTCGATGGTGGGGGAGAAGAACAGGCCGCCGGTGACGGCGGTGGAGAAGTCGAGGATCCGGTCGGTGTTGCCGGGCGGGTCGCCGAGAAACATGTTGCGCAGCATCTGTTCGGTGACCTGGGGCGTGCGCGAGTAACCGATGAAATACGTGCCGAATTCGCCCTTGCCGAGCTCGCCGAACGGCATGTTGTGCCGCACGATCTGGAGCTGGTTGCCGTCATCGTCGTTGATCACGTTCAGCGCGATGTGCGCGTTGGACGGCTTCACGTCATCGTCGAACTCGATGTCTTCCAGTTTGGTCCGGCCGATCACGTGCTCCTGCTCGGTGACCGACAGCGAATCCCACGCCGCCATGTCGTGCACATACTTCTGCACGTGCACGTAGCAGCCGCCCGCGAAATCGGGGTCTTCGTCACCGATCTCGGTTGCCGCGACCGCCGGCGAGCCATTCGGGTTCTCGGTGCCGTCGACGAACCCGAGCAGATCGCGGTTGTCGAAGAAGCGGAAACCGTGCACCTCGTCGACTACGGTCACCGCGCCGCGCATCGATTGCAGAATGCGGTTCGCCAGCTCGAAGCAGACGTCCAACGACTCGGCCCGGACATGGAACAACAGATCGCCAGCGGTGTTCGGGGCGGTGTGCCGCGGACCTTCCAGCGCGACGAACGGGTGCAGTTCGGCGGGCCGCGGGCCGTCGAATAACCGGTCCCAGGCCTGCGAGCCGATCGACGCGACTATCGACAGACGCTTGGCCGGGTCGCGGAAGCCGATGGCGCGCACCAGTCCAGAAATACCCGACAGCGCGTCGTGCGCCGTCGCTTCGCCGCCCTCGTCGATCGTGACAACCAGGAAGATCGCGGCCGGGGTCAGCGGGGCCAGCACCGGTTGCGGTTGCAGATCGGGCACGGGTTCGACCCTAACGTTTCAGGTGAGTCCGTGATGAAAAGATGGGCGCATGGCGGCCACGGCACAGGGGTTGTGCGAGTTCATCGACGCGTCGCCGTCGCCGTTCCACGTGTGCGCCACCGTGGCGGCGCGAATGCGGACCGCTGGCTACACCGAGCTGGCCGAGGCCGACGAGTGGCCGTCGGCCGGCAAGTTCTTCACCGTCCGGGCCGGGTCGCTGGTGGCCTGGGACAGCGGCGGCGACGCGGACGGTCGGCCCTTCCGGGTCATCGGCGGCCACACCGACAGCCCTAACCTGCGGGTCAAGCAACATCCCGATCGCGAGATCGCCGGATGGCAGGTGGTGGCGCTGGAGCCCTACGGCGGCGCCTGGCTGAACTCGTGGCTGGACCGCGACCTGGGCATCAGCGGCCGGCTGTCGGTGCATGACGGCGCCGGTATCGCCCACCGGTTGGTGCGCGTCGACGAGCCGATCCTGCGGGTCCCGCAGCTGGCGATCCACCTGGCCGAGGACCGCAAATCGCTCACGCTGGATCCGCAGCGTCACGTCAACGCGGTGTGGGGCGCCGGCGGCAGACCCCGATCGTTCATCGGCTATGTCGCCGAACGGGCCGGCGTCGACCCCGATGACGTGCTGGGCGCCGACCTGATGACCCACGACCTGACTCCCTCGCGGCTAACCGGTCTCGGCGACCAGTTCGTCAGCGCACCTCGGCTGGACAACCAGGCTTCCTGCTATGCGGGCCTGGAGGCGTTGCTGGACGCCGCTCCGCGTGACTACCTGCCGGTGCTGGCTCTGTTCGACCACGAAGAGGTCGGATCCACCTCGGACCACGGCGCCGATTCCGAGCTGCTGATGACCACGCTGGAGCGCATCGTGCTGGCCGGTGGCGGTGGGCGCGCGGAGTTTCTGCGCCGGCTGCCGGGATCCATGGTGGCCTCGGCGGACATGGCGCACGCCACCCATCCCAACTACCCGGAACGGCACGAGCCCGGCCACCTGATCGCGGTCAACGGCGGTCCGGTGCTCAAGGTGCACCCGAATCTGCGGTACGCCACCGACGGCCGCACCGCCGCGGCGTTCGCGCTGGCGTGCCGGCAGGGCGGCGTGCCGCTGCAGCGCTACGAACACCGCGCCGATCTGCCCTGCGGCTCGACGATCGGCCCGATGACGTCGGCGCGCACCGGCATCCCGACGGTCGACGTCGGCGCCCCTCAACTGGCCATGCATTCCGCGCGGGAATTCATGGGTGCCAACGACGTTCCCGCCTACGCCGCGGCGCTGCGGGCATTCTTGTCACCGGGCTGACCTACCATCCCGGTATGGCACTCAATGTGGAGATGGTTACGTTCGACTGCAGCGACCCCGCCACCCTGGCGGGCTGGTGGGCCGAGCATTTCGACGGCGAAACACAGGAACTGATTCCGGGCGAATTCCTTGCGGTCGTCCGGCCCGATGGCCCGCGGCTGGGCTTTCAGAAGGTCGCCGATCCCACACCCGGCAAGAACCGGATACACCTGGACTTCGGCGCCGCCGACGTGGATGCCGAGGTGAACCGGCTCACTGCCGCCGGAGCCACCGAGGTCGGTCGGCACAGCATCGGCGACAGCTTCCGCTGGGTGGTGCTCGCCGACCCCGCGGGCAACGCCTTCTGTGTGGCCGGCACGGGGTAGCCGCCGTGCAACTTAGACTGTCCCCGTGACGTCTGGGCTCACTCACGCCATCGATACGGTCGAGCGGGCCGCGGCCACCCCTGATCAGCCGCAACCGTTCCGTGAGCTGGGCCTGAAAGACGACGAGTATCAGCGGATCCGCGACATCCTGGGTCGGCGGCCGACCGACGCCGAGTTGGCCATGTACTCGGTGATGTGGAGCGAACACTGCTCCTACAAGTCGTCCAAGGTGCATCTGCGCTACTTCGGCGAGACCACCACCGACGAGATGCGGGCCGGCATGCTGGCCGGCATCGGCGAGAACGCCGGCGTCGTCGACATCGGCGACGGCTGGGCGGTCACCTTCAAGGTCGAGTCGCACAACCACCCGTCCTACGTCGAGCCCTACCAGGGCGCGGCCACCGGCGTGGGCGGCATCGTCCGCGACATCATGGCCATGGGTGCGCGGCCCGTCGCGGTGATGGACCAACTGCGGTTCGGCGCCGCCGACGCGCCCGATACCCGTCGGGTGCTCGACGGCGTGGTGCGCGGCATCGGCGGCTACGGCAACTCGCTGGGCCTGCCCAACATCGGCGGCGAGACCGTGTTCGACGCCTGCTAC
>Ga0335074_10011153_pt1 | contig 12563 bp, 9 predicted proteins | sample Lox_Sample_23_FD_206715 | JGI IMG/M metagenome (GOLD analysis project Ga0335074, IMG submission 206715) | Soil microbial communities from Loxahatchee National Wildlife Refuge, Florida, United States - Lox_Sample_2.3 | ecosystem: Environmental > Terrestrial > Soil > Wetlands | place: USA: Florida...
CCGCGATCCTGGTCCGGCCGAACGGCTCGCGGAACGCGACCGTCCCGATGATCGCGCCGAAGATCACACTGGTCTCCCGCAGCGCCGCGATGGGCGCGAGCGCGCCCCGCGTTTGTGCCCACAGCACCAGGCCGTAGGCGAGCACGCTCAGCGCCCCGGCCAGCAGCCCGGCGGCGATGATCGCCGCCGGCTGCTTCGCTAGGACAGACCGCCGCATGATCAGCGCCCATAGCGGGACGCCCAGGCTCTCCAGCAGCATCAGCCAGCCGATGTAGGCGACGGAGGTACCGGACGCGCGCACGCCGACCCCGTCCACCGTGGTGTACGCCGCGATCGTGAGGCCGGTGCCGACGGCGGCCAGGAACGCCGCGCGCCCAGGGCGCCGGCCGCCGAGCACAAGCACTGCCAGCCCGGTGCTCACCACCAGGACCCCGGCCAGCTGGACCGGCGACGGCCGCTCGTGCACGAACAGCGCCGCTAGTATGGTCACCACCAGCGGTGATGTGCCCCTGGCCAGGGGGTATACCTGCGAGAACTCACCGTACCGGTAGGCCCGCATCAGGCCCAGGTTATACAGCACGTGGATGGCCACCGACGCCAGCAGATACGGCCAGCAACTCTTGTGCGGCAGCGGTGAGATGATGACCAGCGGGATCGCGACCGCGATGCCGCCGACGCCGATCAGCCCGAAGGCAAGCAGCTGATCCTTGATGCCGTGCGCGATCGCGTTCCAGATCGCGTGGACGAGGGCCGCGGTGAGCACGGCGGCGGTGACGGAAGAATTCACCAGAAAGCTCCTCGGCAGGCTGAACAGGAGCCCTCAGGGTTTTTATCCCGTCAGGTGTATCACGGCGCCGCTCGGTCCAGTCCCGGCCGCCCTTGTTGTGGTTGGTGTGCTTCTTTCCGAGGCGGGCGTCGGCGGAACCCTAGACGCAACCACATGCTGACCTTAGATTAACAGCCGGCGGACCTGCCAGCCAGGCGGCCTTCGGCGCGGACGGGTTGGGGTAAACCCGCACGTAGTCCAGCGGCGCCCAGCAGTCATATATGCGATATGGTCCAGGCATATGACGTTGGCCGTTGCCACGGGGGCCTTCGCGTCGCGTACGGAAGCCGTGCTCGACGCGGTTAAGCGCGCCATTCTGTCCTGCGCGCGCCGGAAGTCGCGCGCAACCGCGTTGAGCGTAACCTCGGCAACCGCGGCTTTCGCACCGCCCTGTACGCCGGCTGCGGCAACCCGCTGCTGATCGGCATGTTCGCCGACGTGAGCGATCAGACCGCGGACCGGGTGGCGGACCTGCTCAGGGCCCACATCAGCGGCTTCTTCCAGCGCAATCTACCGGAGGTTCCATGACTAGCACGCTTCGCGACGCCCTCGCCACCGCGGTCGTCGTCCCGGTGACCCCGTTCGACGAGGACGGCGCACCCGACCTCGACACCTACGCTAGCCTGGCCGGCCGGCTGGTTGACTCCGGAATAACAGTCATCACGCCGAACGGCAATACCGGCGAGTTCTACGCACTGACGCAGGCCGAGGCACGGCAGGTTACCGAGACCGCGATGAAGGCGGGAGCACCCCACATCCTGGCCGGGGTCGGTCACGATGTCGCCACGGCCACGGAGGCCGCCAGGCATGCCGAGCGGGTCGGCGCGAGCATGATCATGATCCACCAGCCGGTGCACCCTTACGTCTCCGCCGAAGGCTGGCTGGAATACCACGCCGCGATCGCGAACGCGGTCCCGGGGCTCGGCGTCGTGCTGTACCTGCGCAACGAGCGGATAAACGGAGCCAGGATCGCGGAACTGGCCGACCGCGCGCCCAACGTGGTCGGCGTCAAGTACGGGCTCCGCGACGCGACCGCGTTCGCCCAGGTATCTCGCGATGCCGGGCTGGACAGGTTCACCTGGCTGGCTGGAGCCGCCGAGCTGACGGCGCCGGCATTCTGGGCGGTGGGGGCGCGCGGGTTCACTTCCGGCCTGGCCAACGTCGCGCCGCTGCTGGCCACGGGAATGCTCAAAGCACTCCGGGCACATGACTTCGGTGCCGCGATGAAAGTCTGGGAGCAGGTCCGCCGGTTCGAGGAACTGCGGCTGGCGAACTCCTCGGCGGACAACGTCGCGGTGGTGAAGGAGGCCCTGGCGCAACTCGGCCTGTGCCGCGCCGACGTCCGCCCGCCGAGTCGCGCGCTGCCCGATGCGATAAAGACCGAAATATCCAGCATCTTGCGCGGATGGGGCCTGGGCTCATGAAATCACCAGAACAGCTCCGCAGCCACCGCTGGTTCGGCGATGGCCCCGCGTCGAGCCTCCGCTCGCTGGGCCACCGGGGCAGGATGCGTCAGCTTGGCGTGGACCCGGAAGAACACCTGGGCAAGCCGCTGATCGCGATCCTTAACACGTGGTCGGAGATGAACCCGTGCCACATGCACCTGCGCCAGCGCGCTGAGCAGGTCAAGCGCGGCGTGCTGGAGGCCGGCGGCTTCCCGATCGAGTTCCCGGTCGCCACGCTCGCCGAGGTGTTCCAGAAGCCGACCCCGATGATGTACCGCAACCTGCTGTCGATGGATACCGAGGAACTGCTGCGTTCTTACCCGGCGGACGGCGCGGTGCTGATGGGCGGCTGCGACAAAACCACGCCCGCGCTGCTGATGGGCGCCGCCAGTGCGCGCATCCCGGCGATCTACGTGACGGCCGGCCCTATGCTGAGCGGGCACTACCGGGGACAGCGGGTGGGCAGCGGCACCGACCAGTGGAAGTTCTGGGACGACGCCAGGGCAGGCCTGATCGGCGAGTGCGAGCTGGCCGAGCTGGAGTGCGGCATCGCCCGCTCGCCCGGGCACTGCATGACGATGGGCACCGCGTCAACGATGACCTCGGCCGCCGAGGCACTCGGCATGACGATGCCGGGCATGGCGTCGATCCCCGCGGTCGACTCCGCCCACTACCGGATGGCCGCGGCCAGCGGCCGGCGGATCGTCGAGATGGTCTGGGAAGACCTGACTCCGGCCACGGTGCTGACCAGGGAGGCGTTCGAGGACGCGATCGCGGTTGTGTTTGCCCTCGGCGGCTCCACGAACGCGTTCATCCACCTGATCGCGATGGCGGGCCGGGCCGGTGTCCACCTGTCGCTGGACGACTTCGACGCGATCGCGCGCCGGGTGCCGTGGCTGGCCAACATCAAGCCGAGCGGTGAGTACCTGATGGAGGACTTCTACTACGCCGGCGGCCTGCGCGCCCTGATGGGGCAACTTGCCACGGTGCCCGGCGCGCTGCACCTGGATCGGGTGACAGTGACCGGCCGGCCACTGCGGGATCAGCTGACCGACGTCCCGGTCTACAACGACGACGTGATCAGGTCGCCGGAGAACCCGCTGGCCGCGGAGGGCGGGGTCGCGGTGCTGCGCGGCAACCTCGCTCCCGACGGAGCGGTGATCAAGCACATCGCCGCCGAGCCGCACTTGCTCAAGCACACCGGCCCGGCCGTCGTGTTCGGCTCGTATGCTCAGATGCAGGAACACATCAACGACCCTGGCGTCACATCCGACTCGGTGATCGTCTTGCAGAACGCCGGCCCCAAGGGCGGTCCAGGCATGCCCGAGTACGGCATGCTGCCGATCCCCGACTACCTGCTCGCCCAGGGCGTGCGCGACATGGTGCGCATCTCCGACGCGCGAATGAGCGGCACCTCGTACGGTGCGTGCGTGCTGCACGTCGCGCCGGAGGCGTTCGTGGGCGGTCCCTTGGCGCTGGTGCGGACGGGGGATCTCATCACACTGGACGTCGCAGCCCGCTCTCTTTCTCTGGATATATCAGAACAGGAGCTGGTGCTTCGCCAGCGCCAGTGGCAGCCCCCCGAGCCAAAGTTCGTCCGCGGCTACGGTGCCCTGTACAGCGAGCACATCACCCAGGCCAACGAGGGCTGCGACTTCGAGTTCCTCGCCCGCCGCGGCGACACCCCCGATCCCGACCCCAACCCCCAGTGACCTAAGACAGCACCCTGACCTGAGACAGCACAGACAGCACAGCGACCGGAGCCAGCATGATCCAGGGATACGACCCGCGTACCGGCCAGCCGACCGGTGACCCGGTGCCGCCGACGACCGATGACGAGGTGGACGCGCTGGTCGAGGAGGCGGTGGTCGCATTCCCGGCATGGGCCGGGAGCGCGCCGGCGGTACGTGCGGACGTGCTGGGGGAGGTGGCCGCCGCGCTGGACGCGCAGGCCGTGGAACTGGTCGCGGTCGCCGACGCGGAGACCGCGCTCGGCACTGAGCGGCTCACCGGCGAAGTAGCGCGGACGACCGGTCAGTTGCGGCTGTTCGCCGGCGTGCTGCGGGACAGCGGGTACCTTGACCCGGTGGTAAGCCCGGCAGCCGGAGCGGTACCGGACATCCGGCGGGTGAACCGGCCGCTCGGGCCGGTGGCCGTGTTCGCGGCGTCCAACTTCCCGTTCGCGTTCTCCGTGGCCGGCGGGGACACCGCGTCCGCGCTCGCGGCAGGCTGCCCGGCGGTGGTGAAGGCACACGAGGCGCATCCCGGCACGTCGAGGCTGACCGCCGCGATCGTGCTGGCGGCGCTCGCCAAGGCGGGCGCGCCTGCCGGCACGTTCGCGATCGCACACGGCGTGCAGGCCGGCTTGCGGCTGCTGCGGCATCCGTCGATCACCGCCGCCGGGTTCACCGGCTCGACGGCCGGCGGGCTGGCGCTGGCCAGGATCTGCGCGGAGCGGGATGTGCCGATCCCGTTCTTCGGCGAACTCGGCTCGGTCAACCCAGGTGTCGTGCTGCCCGGGGCCGCGTCGTCGCGGGCCGCCGAGCTGGCGGCGGGATACATGGCCTCGCTGACGCAGGGGACCGGGCAGTTCTGCACGAACCCTGGCCTGTTGTTCGTGCCGGAGGACCTGGAATTGCTGGCGGCCATCGCCGCCGCGGTGACAGAGTCGGCCGGCGGCCCGATGCTGTCCGCGCGGATCTTCGCCGCGTTCGGCGACGCGGTGACCGCGACAGCCGCCCAGCCCGGCGTCACCGGACTCGCCGCTGGCAGACCGGGGGAGGGGCCATGGGGCGCCACGCCGCGGGTGTTCACCGTGGCGCTGAAGGAGTTCACCCGTGCGCTGGCCCGAGAGCAGTTCGGCCCCGCCGGTGTCATCGTGACCTATCCCTCGGTGGCGGACCTGCTGCCGGTGCTCGCCGGGCTGCCCGGCAGCCTGGCGGCGAGCCTGCATGCCGACGGCGCGGACGACATCGCGCTGGCCCGGGAACTGCTGCCGGTGCTGGAGCGGATCGCCGGGCGGATCATCTACAACGGCTGGCCGACCGGTGTGGCGGTCGTCGCAGCCCAGCACCACGGCGGTCCGTACCCAGCGACCACCGCGCCGGCCTACACCTCGGTCGGCACCGCGGCCATTCGCCGCTGGCTGGTCCCGGTCGCCTACCAGAATTTCCCCGCCGGGCTGCTCCCGCCTATGCCGTGACGATCAGCCAGAACGGGACATATCACCCGCACAGTCGGCTGGCTAACGCGGCTTTTAGGCTACTCCGGAGTACGATCAGGGCACTATGCCTCTCGTCACCGATCTAGACCTGCCGCTGTTCGATTACACCGCTCCCGGTTTCGTGGCGGACAGCTATCACGCCCAGCTCGCCGAGGCGCACTCGGCGGGCTGGCTGGTCCGCTCGCCGATCGCCTACATCGTGCTGGAGCGTGAGTCCGGAGAGTTCTTCCTGAGGTCAAGGGACACCGCGTTCCCCGGCCGTCAGCTCGCCGACTTCTTCGGTATCGCGGCGGGTCCGCTGCGTGACCACATCGACGCCAACATCCTGAATCAGAGTGGTGAGCAGCATCGCAGGCTGCGCGCGCTCGTCGGGCCGGCGTTCACGCCGCGTGCCGTCAGCCGGTGGCGGCCGGTGATGCGGGATTTCCTGGGCCAGCTGTGGGACGGCCTCGCCACGCCGGGGTCGTGCGAATTCGTCTCCGCGGTGGCCAAGCCATATCCGTCGCTGACCATAGCCGCGGTGCTCGGCGCACCTGCCCAGGACGCGCCGAAGCTGCATGAGTGGTCCAACTGGGTACAGCGCCAGTTCGACATCCGTGCTCTGGAGCAGCAGGCCGGGCAGATCGAGCAGGCTGTTGTCGAGCTGACCGGGTACGTGTCAGCGCTGCTGGAACGGCGCCGCACCGAGCCCTCCGACGACCTGATCAGCACGCTGCTCGCCGCGGAAGCGGACGGCGACCGGCTCTCGCACACAGAATGCGTCGAGCTCGTTGCTAACGTGCTGCAAGGCGGGGTCGATACCACCCAGAGCCAGCTCGCGCACGCGCTGCGGCTATTCGCCGAGCACCCGGAGCAGTGGCAGTTGCTCGGCCGTGATCCCAGCCTGGCGCCACGCGCGGTCCAGGAGACACTGCGATTCGAGCCGATCACGCCCTTCACCGCCCGGATCTGCCTCGCCGACATCGAGCATCGCGGCGTCACCTTCCCGGCTGGGACGATCGTCGCGATCTGCACCGAACGCGCCAACCGGGAGCAGCGCGACGGGGAAACCTTTGACATCAGCGCCGACAGGGACGGGCGGCTGCTGACCTTCGGTGCGGGTGTGCACTTCTGCCTGGGGGTCAATCTCGCCACAGCGGAACTGGAGGAGGCACTGGCGTTTCTCGCCCCGCGGATGCCCGGCCTCGCCCTGAACGGAGACCCGGAACTCGGCGGAGTGGAGGGAATCTACGGGATCGAGTCCCTCCCGCTCCGCTGGGCCGATTCCTTACCGCGGCCCGCCGTCGCGCCGCGACGCCGGGGACGGTCGCGGCGTCGCGATGCCCAGGGAAGGACATAAGGGGCAAATGCCGCATGAATGGACCGGTGTTGCCCTTGGCCCGGTCAAGCAGCTTAAATTACGTCCCGGCTTACGTCCCGGCTTACGTCCCGGCTTACGTCCCGGCTTACGTCCCGGCTTACGTCCCGGCCACGGATGATCACGACGGCCAGGGGGCTTGCCAGAGTGCGCGCCTGGTCGCGCAGTAGCACAAGCCGACGGCGAGTATGGCGGCCAGGACCAGCATCGCTGTCTGCGCGGGCAGGTACTGGAGCAGCAGGCCGCAACCGATCATGCCGGCCGGCGCGCCGAGGGTCATCACGGTCATCCCCGCGGCGACGACCCGGCCGCGCTGCTCGGCTGAGGCCTGCCTGACCACCACTATGTCCAGCGCCACCAGGGCGGCCGGCACGCTGAGCATGGCGACGAATACGACCGCCGCCACCCACCACGGGCCGAACGGAACCGAGAGCAGCAGTACGGCCGGCCCGAACGTCACACAGGTGACGAGCAAGACCACGCCCGGCCGGAGCCGGTGCAGGATCTTGACCAGCGCGATGCCGACGATCCCGCCGGCCTGGCCGATGCCCAGCGCGAGCCCGATCTGCGCTGACGGCACCCCCTGGTGGCGCAGCAGCACGATGACGATCAGGTCGATGCCCGCGAGGACGGTGTTAACGAGGGCGACCAGCATGATCGCGGGCCGCATCAGCGGGTGCGCCCACAGCGTGCGCAGGCCGGCCAGCATCCCGCCGTCTGCTTTCGGCTGAGCGTCTGGTTTCGGCTGGCCGTCCGGTTTCGCGTTGGCGGGCGCCTGGGCGCGCGCCGGGCCGGTGGCGGGCAGCGGCTTCAGCGGTATCGCGGCGATCACGGAGACGGCAAACGATCCCGCGGTGAACAGGAACGGCACCGCGTGCGCGAGCGCGCGGATCGAGTACAGCGCGCCGCCTAGGGCCGGACCAGCCAGCTGTGCGCCATTCGTCCTGACTTGGTCTTGGGTCAGGGCACCGTTCAGCTGCTCGTTCGGCACGACCGAACGTAGCAGCAGCATCCCGGCCGCGCCGCCGGCGGCCGCCCCCATACCCAGCAGCGCGGCGGCGGCCAGCAGCAGGGGCAGCGTCAGCCGGCCCGCGATCAGCGCGATCGCGACCAGGACTGTAATCCCCGCCCGGCAGGCGTTCGCGACGATGAGGACCGTCCGCGGGCTATGCCGGTCGACGAGCGAGCCGGCCGGCAGGCCTGCGAGCAGGCTGCCGGCCATCTGCACGGCCGCGAACAACCCGGCCCGGGCGGGGGAGCCGGTGATGGCCAGGATGGCCAGCGGGTAGGCGATGTCGGCGACCGACACGCCGAGGGACGACGTCGTCATGCCGATCCAGAGCATCTGGAAGCGGAGGTTGCGACGCAGTGGGGGTACCGTGACGGGCTCGGCGGTCGCGCAGATAGTCATTGCCTCTCCAGAGAATGTTCACTGTAACGCAATCGTTCACATATGAGTGAATAATGGCATGGTCATGAATACATGGCAAGATGAATGGCGTGGAAGAAGAGCGCGAGATCCGGTTTGTCGAGGACGTGGAGACGCTCAAGGCGCTGGCAGAGCCGACCCGGCTCGCGATCTTGAGCGCGCTGCTCAAGCCGCCATGGCCGCGCGTCATGTCGGTCAAGGAACTGGCCGCGGAGCTGGACATGGCGCCGACCAGGCTGTACCGGCACATCCGCCAGCTGGAGGAGGCCAAGCTGATCAAGGTTGCCGAGACCCGGATGGTGTCCGGCATCCTGGAGCAGCGCTACCAGGCCAGCGAGCGGGACGTGCGGCTCGGGCCGGATTTCCTGCGCAGCCATCCGGACGAGTCCCTGGCCGCGTTCCACGTCATCGTCGACCGGTTCGCGCAGGGGGTCCTGGCGGCCACCGGCGAGCGAGGTTACAAGCCCCTGATGTGCATATCCGATGCCGCGATCCCCGCCGAGGCCGTCGGCGAGCTGCACCGCAGGCTACGCGATATCGAGGAGTGGCTCGCGGAGATGCCGCAGGATCCGGACGGTGTGCAGGTCAACGTGATGCTCGGCTTCTACGTCGGCTGAGTCCGCAGATCCAGTTGGTACAGCACCTTGTCGTAACGGCGGTCGCCGAACGCCGCGAACTTCTCCAGCCTGCCGTACTCAGTGAAGCCGAATTGGCGGTACAGGTGCAGTGCGTTCGCGTTATCGGCACGGCAGTCCAGGGTGAGCACCTCGATCCCCGCCGCGCGGGCGTCCGCTATCAGCGCGCCGAGCAGGGCCCGGCCCACGCCACGACCCTGTGCCCGCGGCGCCACCGCGATCTTCTGCAGGTCGGCATGCGGCCAGTGGGTGGGCCGCGCGTAGCGGGTCCAGTAACCGAGGCCCGCCAGCGACGTCCCGAGGTAGGCGCAGCGCAGCGCCGCGTCATTGCTGCCCGCGGCGGCGGCCAGGACCGGCATGAGCAGCGCGGCGACCTCGTCCAGGTCCGGCGGGTGGACCCAGCCGATTGCGGCACCATTCGCGACCAGCGTGCCGAGGATGCGATGTGCCTGCGCGACGAAGTGCGGATCATCGGCCGCCTCGGTCGCGTCGGCCAGCACGAGGTCCATGTCGGCTAGCGTACCGGCCAGACCCGGCCCGGCGGCCCAGCCTGGCGCTCTGCCGTGACCCGGGACTAACTCCGCGGCCTCTTCCGCTTCAGGTGAGGCCGCGGGCGAGCAGCGCCACGTGCAGTGAGGTGCGGGTCTCGGCGGAGGTGAGATCCACGCCCAGTGCGTGCTCGATGCGGTGCAACCGGTCGTAGAAGGTCGGCCGGGCCAGATGGCTGTTCTTGGCGGCCTCGGCCTTGTTGCCGCCGGCCTCCAGATACGCCCTGAGCACGGTCAGCAGCTCGGCGCCGCGTTCATTGCTCAGCAGCGCGCCCAGCTCGCGTTCGACGAACGTCTGCAGCCGCGCGTCATCCCTGAGCAGGTGCAGCAGGCCGCGTAGGTGCAGGTCGGGCAGCCGGTAGAACGAGGGCCCGTGCTCTGCCTCCGCTGATTCCGCCGCGGCCTCGGCGACCTGGCTGGCCTCCAGGAACGAGCGGCGCACCTCCCTGATCGAACCGACCGTCGCCCCGACGCCGATCACCAGCCCGTCGTGGCCGGCGCCGAGCCGGTCCCTGATCCGGGTGGTGAGCGCGGTCAGCACCTGATCGACCGGAGCGCGCGGGCCGAGCGAGAGCATCGCGCCCGCCTGTACGTCGTCGAGCGTGCCGACCAGCGCCGGGATCTGCTCACCCCGGCACGCCGCCGCCGCAACATCCGCGACGTCCAGCATGCGGGCATGCGCCGAGATGCCAGGGCCGTCGCTGTGCCGGCGCAGCACGACGGCGACGAGCTGGCGCCCGTCCACCGGCACGCCGAGCGCACGGGACCGCATCGCGGCCTCCGCCGGATCGGTATGCGCCTGGGCGATGATCCCGCTGATCAGGGTCCGATGGGCCTGCCGCTCCACGGTCTCCTGCTGCCGGGTGAGCAGGCGGCCGAGCGCCAGTGTGGTGGCCGCCCGCTCGATCAGCACCGCGTCGGTGGTCTTCGGCGGCCCGTCACAGACCAGGATGACCCGGCCCCAGTCCTCGCCGCGTGCTCCGACTGGCGTGACCAGCCAGCCGGCCGCCTCGTCGTAGGCGGTCCGCCCGCACGCGGATACCGCGCGGCTGCGCGCCGCGAACCCGGCGAGCAGCCGCGCCGGATCGGCCCCGCTGGATACCGGGCCCGGCTCGCAGGCCAGCACCCGGTGCGACAGGTCGGCCAGGATAACCGGCCGGCCCGCCAGCATCGCCGCCTGCCGGACGATCTCGTCGGGCGACGCCCCGGCCACCGACAGCTCGGTGAACACCTCGTGCAGTCGCTCGGATACGCGTAGTTCTTCCAGCTGGGCATCGATGATCCTGGCATGCACCGCCTCCGTGATCTCGACAAACGCGACTTCGCGCTCGAACGCGATCAGCGGCATGCCACTTTGCTCAGCGGCCCGGACCAGCGTCGGCGGCAGCTCGCCGACGTACCGGCGCCCTAGCTCCACCGCGAGCGCGCTCACGCCCGCGGCTGCCAGATCGCCGGCATACCTGGTCAGCCGGGCCGCGTCATGCGGCAGCGCGATGCCGGTGGTGAGCACCAGTTCGCCGCCCTGGAGCAGGTGAGCCGCGTCCGCCAGCTCGAGCACATGCACCCAGCGGACCGGTGCGCTCAGGCGGTCGGCGCCGGCCACCACGCGAGGGCTGCCCCGCCGGATGACGTCAAGCTGCAGCAAATCGGATACGTTCGGTAGCAAGATCTTTCCGTCATGTGAGTTCTTGGCCAGAAAAACTTACATAGTGTCGGCAAGCCTACCCAGCCAAGCGGGGCAGACTTAGCCGGGAGGCTCTATGTCGAGGGAGGCTGTTAGTGACCAGGCACATTACGCACTGGATCGGCGGGAAGCCCTGGGACGGTGTCGCCGAACGGCACGGTGACGTCTACGATCCGGCGACGGGCCGGGTCACTGGCACCGTCGACTTCGCGTCGGCCGCGGATGTCGACGCCGCCGTCGCGGCGGCCGCGGACGCGTCCGCCGAGTGGGGCCGGACCTCGCTGTCCAGGCGTTCCTCGGTGCTATTCGCGTTTCGCGAGCTGGTGCGGTCGCACGCGGACGAGCTGGCCGCGCTGATCACGGCGGAGCACGGCAAGGTGGCCTCCGACGCGGCCGGCGAGGTCGCGCGCGGGCTGGAGGTCGTCGAGTTCGCCTGCGGCATCCCGCACCTGCTCAAGGGCGGCTACTCGGAGAACGTATCGACCAACGTCGACGTGTATTCGATTCGGCAGCCGGTCGGCGTCGTGGCCGGCATCACGCCGTTCAACTTTCCGGCCATGGTGCCGATGTGGATGTTCCCGCTCGCGATCGCCTGCGGGAACACGTTCGTGCTCAAGCCGTCGGAGAAGGACCCGTCCGCGTCGCTGCTGCTCGCGCGACTGCTCGCTGAGGCCGGCCTGCCTGATGGCGTGTTCAATGTGGTGCACGGCGACAAGGTCGCGGTCGACCGGATCCTTTCTCATCCTGGGATCGGCGCGGTCAGCTTCGTCGGCTCGACGCCGATCGCCAGGTACGTGTACGAGACCGGGACCGCGTCCGGCAAGCGCGTGCAGGCGCTCGGCGGGGCGAAGAACCACATGGTCGTCCTGCCCGACGCGGATCTTGACCTGGCCGCGGACATGGCGGTCAACGCGGGCTTCGGCTCGGCGGGGGAGCGCTGCATGGCGATCTCCGCGCTAGTCGCCGTCGATCCGATCGGCGACGACCTGGTCGCGCGGATCAAGGAGCGGATCGCGAACCTGCGGGTCGGACCCGGCACCGACGAGCGCTCCGAGATGGGACCGCTGGTCACCGGCCCGCACCGGAACAAGGTGGCCTCGTACCTGGACAGCGGCGTGCGCGAGGGTGCCACGCTGGCCGTCGACGGACGGGTGCACCCGATCCTGGGCGGCGTCGGCGAGGGCTTCTGGCTCGGCCCGTCAGTGCTCGACCACGTCACCCCGGCCATGTCCTGCTACACCGACGAGATCTTCGGGCCGGTGCTGAGCGTCGTGCGCGCGCCGTCCTATGCGGCCGCCGTCGATCTGGTCAACTCGTCGCCATACGGTAACGGCGTGGCGATCTTCACGTGTGACGGCGGTGCCGCGCGGAGGTTCGTATCAGAGATCGGGGTCGGCATGGTCGGCGTCAACGTGC
>Ga0335074_10011154_pt1 | contig 12562 bp, 13 predicted proteins | sample Lox_Sample_23_FD_206715 | JGI IMG/M metagenome (GOLD analysis project Ga0335074, IMG submission 206715) | Soil microbial communities from Loxahatchee National Wildlife Refuge, Florida, United States - Lox_Sample_2.3 | ecosystem: Environmental > Terrestrial > Soil > Wetlands | place: USA...
CCGGTCGATAGGCAGCTGGAGCAGTCGCTGGGACCGCTGTCGGGATGCACAAGCTCGTCATCGACGCTGTAGGTGTTCGTGTACGAGATCCCGGCGAAGGTCTCAGCGTCGCTGTTGAGCGCCTGGATGAACGGTGACTCATAGACTTGTTGCCAATCGGCGGGCGGGCAGCCAACCGCAGTGCAATCCGAATCGCTGAGCACCGTCGTCCCATGGTTTGAGGGCTCCAGTCCGACGACGTCCTCGACCATCGCGCGGGTGTCCGGCCAGAAGCGCAGCGCCCAGCGCATCGACATGCCGCCCTGGCTGTGACCGATGATCGCGATCTTCCGGCCCGCGAGCGCGTACATCGTGCGGATCGCGTAGACGAGATACTCGCCGGAGACATCGATCCGGTTCAGCGCCTGGTTCGGGGCGGTATACGCGCACCACGGGATCCCCAGCTTGTCCAGCGCGGGCTCCCAGTTCCAGCCGAAGTTCTCAGACGGCGTCGTCGAAGTGCCAGGGTTGAGGAGCACCGGCTCGACCTTGGCGTCCTTGACCGACGGCTGGCAATACAGAGACGCCCGGAGCAGCGCGGGCGCGGGCGAGAGCGCAGGTCCAGGCTCGTTGACCGGCGCGTAGCCCCCCGCGAGCGCCACACTCCTCAGGGCAAGCAACCACAGTGAGGCAACCACCAGTAACCCAAACGCTCGCCCTCCCATCGCTCGATTATCCAACACCGAACAACGACCAGCCCGCCTTGCAACCACGCGGCGGGCGTCTGAGCCGAGTTTCTCACCTACGAAATGGCCGAGATTGGGCGCCGGTGCGATGATCCGGTGGATGGGCGCAGAGGATGACGAAAGCCTCGAGGCGAAGCTTCGCGCCATCGCCGAGGAGATCGGCGGTTCGATCGAGCGCGCTGTCGAGAGCCTGGATCTGAATGAGATGGCCGAGCGGCTTGGGATGACCGGCGAGCGAGCGAAGGAGCTGGCGGATCTAGCGGGGCGGTGGCTCAGCAACCAGATTCAGACGCCCGGCGCGAGCCCGCGCGACCTATCCGAAGCGCGGGAGGGCAGCTCGCGCCGGGACGGGCCGCACCCACTCGACATGCCGAGCGAGGATCAGGGGCTTGCTCTGAGTGCGCTTGATTCGGGTCGGTGGAAGGTCGATCCCGGTACTGAGGAGTTGGTTCCGATAGACAGCGGGCCAGGTCCAAGTCAGCCGATTGGATTGGTCGGCGAGTTGCGGGCACGTGACTGGATCGCGTCTCACGGTGAGCTCACCCTGGTCGGGCGCGACGCGTTGAAGCGATGGCTCGCACGCGGGAATCCGAGCTGAAACCCCCGGCGCTCGCGAGCCAGGCCCAGTGGCGCCGCCCGATCCGGCGACGCCTGAGTGTGCTGCTGATCTCCGCCGGCGTGCTGCTGCTGGTGTTTGTGTCCGGGACCGCGTTTGCCGGGACCGGCGGGGCCGACCGCGGTGCGGTCGCGTCCACCGCGTTTAGGGTGAACCGCGACACGCGGATTACCATCGCCGCCGTGGGCGACACGATGATGGGCTCGCCCCAGTTCGGGCTCCCGCCTTCGAACGGGCGCCACCTGTTCTCGGCGACCGAGCGGTACCTGAAGGCGGAGGTCTCGATCGTCGACCAGGAGGGCACGCTGACCGACGTCGGGCCGTCCAAGTGCGCCGGTTCCTCGTCGTCGGAGTGCTTCGCGTTCAAGAGCCCGCCGAGCTATGCGGCGAACCTGACAGCGGCCGGGTTCGACGTCGCCAACCTGGCCAACAACCACACCCTGGATTATGGTGAGGTTGGCCTCACCAACACGGAGGCCGCGCTCAGGGGCGTGCACCTACCATACACCGGGCTGCCGGGCCAGTTCGCGATCCTGCACGTGGGCAAGGTAAGGGTGGCCGTGCTCGGGTTCGCGCCGTATTGGTGGTGCGCGGACTCGCTGGACCTACCCGCCGTCCGGGCGCTGGTGCAGCGGGCACACCGCGAGGCGAACCTGGTGATCGTCTACTTCCACGCCGGGGCCCAGGGGGCGAACGAGATCCACGTGGGTTCGGGGCCCGAGTCGGTGTTTGGGAACCCACAGGGCGACATCCGCGTGCTCGCCCACACCTTCGTCGACGCCGGCGCCGACATGGTGATCGGCACGGGGCCGCACGTGCTGCGCGGGATCCAGTTCTACAGGGGGAGGATGATCGACTACAGCCTGGGCAACTTCGTCGGCTACCGCGGCTTCGCGCTCGGCGGCAACCTGTCGACCAGCGCCGTGCTGCAGGCGACGATCACCGCCGGCGGGCAGTTCGTGACCGCGCGCCTGCGCCCCGTGAAACTCGACAGCGACGGAGTGCCCTCGCCAGGCGGGTACGGCATCTCCCTAGTCAAGACGGTGTCGGGCGAGGATTTCGGCTCCACCGCGGCCCGGATCTCTGGGAGCGGCGTGATCGCGCCGCCACGGACCTGAACTGGCCCGAGCCCAAGCACAAGAAGCACTGAGCAGTGGCGCCTTGGCAGGTCGCCGGCCCTGCTCAGGCGGACAAATCGACGTCCAGATCGCCGATGCGTCCGGATCTGCATGCTGAGGCGACGAAATCGGACAACTTTCCAGATCGCGCCGAGGTTTGACCGTTTCAGCAGGTCGCGGCGCCTGCGCGCACCGAGCGCCGACTCAGGGCACTGGTTGATCGTCGGCGTGGAGGGCTGCCCATTCTCGGGCGAGCCGAAGCGCCCGTGCCTGGGCGAAACCGCCCTCGGTGCGCGCTTGGTCGAACACAGGACCTCCCATCCGAGCGAGCACGTCGACCTCGCCGGTCACGCCATCGGCAAACCGCAGCTGCAGCACGCTATGGCGCATCACGGCAACCTCGGTGGTGTCGGACGTCAGTCCAGTCATCGGAGCGGCTCGATCTCGTGCAGTGTCTCACCGGCTCGGGCGCGGTGCCAGTTCTCCAGTAGCTCCTGCCGGTGCAGCTCGGCCCAAGCGAGCACGAGAGCTTGTCCTCTGGGAGCGTGCAGTCGTAGACTCGCGCCGTACGACTGGGGCATCGAAACGAGGGCGAGATGGGAGCATCGTGGATGAGACGCTGGCATCGTTCGCGGCGTCCGACGGCAGGTTTGCTGGGTGTCGCGGTTGGGATCGGCGCGCTGCTGATTGGCGCAGGCCTCGCGACCGGGAGGGACATAGTCGCGCGGACGGCGAGCCGCGATTCGGTAGTGATCTCAGGTCGCTTGTCCGGCGTGCCGAAGTCACGGCGGCGAGTCGTCGTAACGGTCGAGGCTGTGTCGCTTCAGAACGGTTCGATCGCCGCGGTTGCCGCTCCGGCTGGCTCTGGCTATTCACTGAATGTTCCAGCTGGCCCGTACTTGGTCGCGGTCGACGTCGTGGACCTGCCTCACACGCGAAACGCGACCGCGTTCAAGGCGGTTCTGGCAAGCGGTCGGACGAAATCGGTCGACTTGACCGTCCACGCCGCCACAGCGTTCGCCCGCCGGCACGGCGACTCCGAAGCACACGCGGCGGCAACCGGCCCGGTGATAGGGATCCCGGACATCCCGATAACCGCACCTGAGGGACGCCTGCCGGGAGGTGCAGACGCGGGGATTATCACTGGGATGCTGCCGATCTGCGCCGCCCATGGCGGCAAGATCGTCGATCAGACCAAACAGATCACCGACGCGATCAAGACCGAGCAGCAGCTCTCCGATGATGGAAGGCTCGAGTTCAAGTTTCAATACAGCCCGCTGACCCCAGATCTGGTGATCTCGGGAGAGATCACGGTTGGCCCCAACGGTGGCCCGCGAGCGGACCTCACAGTCACCGATGCCAGCACCGGCGAGGTCGTGAACCACTACGTGATCGGCGGCGACCCCGATGACTGGAACAATCTGGGTAGCTTCGAGCATCACCTTGGCGAGGGTCTGGGCAACAACCTCACAGGAAGCACTCCAAGCCCCCGGCCCTGCTCCGAACCGTCGGCGCCACCGCCGCCTCCGAGCGCCGGCTCGCAGTTCAAGCTGACCGGCGATGTCAACGCGACGATCACCTCTGAATGGTGCTTTGGCGCCGGCAGCGCGGCAGAAGGCAACGCCCCACAACAAGACATGCAGGACGGAGCGACTCCGCCTTCAGAGGAAGGGTCCCAAAGTGGGCCCGAACTCGTGTTGTTCGGAGTCCCTGGGTTCGGCACGTACGCCATTCCTGACAACTCGTTCGGATCCATCGAGGTGCTGTATCCGGTCTCAGCCGCCGACCCGCCGGAGGGGCCTCCGGCCTCGAGCTACTACTCGTGGGGCAACCCACAAAACTTCGAGTCCGACGACGCCCAAGGGACATTCACGATCTCTCCCGACGGCACAGGAACCAAGGGGTCGTTGAGCCTCACCTTGCAGCCTGAGTCCGTGAAACAAAAGCCCGGCGATAACGAGGCGACGTCCGCAGAAACGCTCACCGGCACTTGGGATTGCCCATCCGGCACTACCGCAGACGGAACCAGCGACCTGTTAGGAGGTTCTGGCGGCTAGTCGCAGAATGCCCCGAGACAGCGATCACAGCGGATTACCACGGAAAATTCAATGGCCCGGGTGGGACTCGAACCCACGCGCGACGGATTATGAGACGCCTCTTTTCCCTGCATATGGGTGCTACTCAGTGCGGAGCTCATACCGCGACGGCACCGGGTACATCCGTTCAAGCGTCTCACGGAGGAACACCCCGAGACGGTCGCTCAGCGCCCCGGAACCGAGGTCGTCGTTGATGCAGAAGAATCGTGGTCGCATCTGTTCCACGTAAGCGAGGTCTGACAAGGAGTCGAACGGATCTTGCTTGAACTGAACGAAGCTGTACTCGGGAGATCCGTAGCGGAGGACCTGCGGCGATGCAGGCGCCGAGCCGCTCAGTCCCGCTATCGCCGCAGCCGGGTACAGAACGCCGAGCACGAGATCGTCAGGCCCTCGGAATGTCGAACGCGACGTGCGACCGTACTCTTCCGGCCACAGCGCTTCGATCGTCCTCAGTAGCTCGCAATCGAGAAGCTGCGGGGTATGTGAGAAGTAGCCCACCACGACTCCGGCTCCCAACCGAGCCTCGGTCACCTCCGCTGTGTGCGCGTGTGCGCGGGCTACGAGGTCACCGGCATGGCGATTTCGCGCGACCGCGCCTTGATCGAGGTAGACCACTTGCCGCCCGCCTGCCTGCAAGTAACGATCGTGCGCGACCGGCCGGCCGAGGAAGAAGTCGTCGTTGAGGTAGAGAAACCGGCGGGTCAGGCCCGGGACGCGGTGGAGCTGCCACTCGATCGCGTAGCTATTGAAGCTCGGCACCCCCGACGGCTCGGAGAAGATCTGATCATGGGTCACGTGCGCGCACCGGTCGCCGAGCGCCAGCCAAGGCGGCGGATCGCCGTCTGTGACGACGTGCACGCGTCGCACCCACGGCGCGAACCGCGCGAGCGAACGCAGCGAATACCGCAGCTCGTCGTGGTCTCGGAAACGCCTCTCGGCCGCAGCCTCCGGGAAGTCCGGCCTTCCTCGGGCCAGTGCTGCTGACAGACGCGCGGCCGTTCCTGGTGCGGCCTTATCGACCCACAGGTAGACCGCGTCGACAGGCTCAAGGGGGGTGGCCGCTCGCAGGCGGCGCCGAAGCAATTGACTGACCTTTTGCACGGTTGCCGGCCCCCGAGGTAAGCGTCGCTGACCACCAGCGGTTCGAACCCGAACCGCGCCTCGGGCGTCACCAAGGTGAGCGACGAACTCCTCGGGAAGCGCGTCGAAGCTGCCGGCTGGCATCGAGACCGCCACCTGGGGAACCGTCGCGCTTCGCTCTGCGGTAGACGTCGAACCATCGTCAAGGTAGCGCGATGGATTCCGGTCAACGACCATGGTCACCATGAGGTGAATGACGTCGCCCATCCGACGGCGCGGCACGTGATGGATCACGGCCTGATGCTGTACACGACGGTACCGGTCGATCGGGAACATCGTTCGGCGGTACCAGCGGCGGAGTCGCCAGCCTGTCGTGGCGCCCGCCGCCGTGTTCGGTAAGGCCCACCGAGTTCGGCTCTGGTACTGGCGGTAGAGCTCGGCATGCGGATGGTAGGAGGTCTTCCATGGCTTTGTGCGGCCCACGAAATGGACGAATCCTGGACGTCGTCTCGCGTCGTTGACCTCGGCGGTGGTGACAAACCGGTCTCGAAAGCTGGGGAAGCAGCTTTCAGCGATCGTGAAGGCGTTGCAGTTCCAGCGCTGGGTCAGCCGTTCCCATTGCCCGCGAAGGACTGCGTTGAGCAATGACTGGTCCGCGTAGGCTGCCTGTCCCGGGTAACGACGCGCCAGGTGGAGACACCGTGTCGTTATCCCGAGGTATCGCCATCGCGCGAGGTCGACCACCATGACGCCGGAGTTGAAATACGGGGCGTCCGCACAATCGTTCAGCTGTTGGGTGAACGACGAAGGATCGTTGCCCAAGCGCAAGACCGTTAGGTCGGTAGCAGCGCTCACGCAGCCTCGGATCGGCGCCTGTCGCCAAAGCGCGGCGATGTCGTCGAGGACGAGACCGTCACAGTCCAGACTGATCACGCGCGACACGTTGTCGGGTAGCAGCCGATCGATCAGGAGCCGGGAGTACGCGACGGGACGGTAGTGGGATCCGCGGAACAGGCGGCCGTACGGGTTCAGGTCCACGGTGATCCAGTGAACGGTCAGTCGATCAGGGGGCCAGCTCGCTGCCGCTCTTGCCATCGCCCCAGCCGTGAGGTCGACACCGAGAACATAAAGATCGACAACGCAATCGGACGCCGCGTTGTCCAAGAGCGACCTCACCATCGTCGTCGCCTGGACCGCGTAGCTCGCGTCGAAGTAGACGACGACATTCACCGCCCGTCCCGTCACCGTCAGATCCACGGTCACACGGTACAGCGCAGAGCTGCACCCCTAACCGGTAAGAGAGGCGACTTGCGTGCAGAAGATTGCATCGCTCACATCCGGCCATCGCGCGCCGAGCGTCACGAACCATGCCATCGCGAAACCAGCCGCTGTCCCGGGTCCTTCGTAAGCCGCACGGGGGAACGTACCGCCGACCGCGATATTCCGCAGGTCCGTGGTCCCCGGATCGCGGAAGCAAGCAGGATCGATGAACCTCGCGATACCGCGCGAGGCAAGACGGATCTGCCTACGCATCAGCCTGCCTGCGCGCCGCCGTCCCGGCCTCGCCTTCTGCGAGGAGCGCGTTCCCCCGCGCGAGACTCCGCTGACATCACTTCCGCGATCCCCAACGAGCTAGGCCGGTTAAGCCGCAGCTCCGTCGGCGTCACCCGCCTCGACATCCGGGTCATGGCTGCCGTCAAGCAGTTCCGGCGACGGATCGAGGCCGTTCGGCCAGACGACGGTACGAAGGTCGTCGTCGACGCGAACCTGGCGGAAGTAGTCCGGATCCTTGAGGGGCTCGCCCAGGGTGCCTCGGAGAAGGAAAGTGCAGTTGATCTCGCGGACGAGCGGCTGACGAAAGGACAGGAGCACACGCGCGCGGACACGAACGCGTTGATCGCGCGTCCTGCGCGATGCAGATTCCGCGGGCGCGGAGATCGTCTCCGGGGAACCGACCACAGTTCGATCCCTTCCACGAAACCCCCCGATTACCAGCCCCTTTGCAATGGCCCGGGTGGGACTCGAACCCACGCGCGACGGATTATGAGTCCGCTGCTCTAACCGCTGAGCTACCGGGCCGCGGTCACGGGCAAGCTACCGGCTGACCGTGCCGCGGGCCAAGGCAATCTGCCAACCCGCCTGTAGCGCAGGGCGTGGTGGCGACGGGTATGCTGCCGGACGTGCTGACCATCGCCTCCGGCATCCTCGGGCTCGGAGAGTCTCCCAGTGCGCTGGGTACGACGCTCGCGCTGATCATCACTTTCGTCCTGGTCATGGGCGGTGTGGTGAACGGCCTGATCGTGTACATCGTGGCCCAGGTGATGGTCGAACGGCGCCAGAACCAGGAACGCCAGCAGAGCCTCGATTAGCCGGCGGGAAGGAACGGCCGCGGGCGGCGTCGAAACAAACGCCTGCCCATGAAGCCAGCTTCCAGCCCCACCGCAGCGCCCGAGGCTCCCCACGGACACCAGGCGCTCTCGAGCTATATCCGCGCCCGGTTCGACGACTTCTCCCGCTCGCAGAAGGACGTCGCGCAGTACATTGTCGACCATCTCGACGAGGCCGCCTTCCAGACGGCCGAGGAGCTGGCACGTCGGGCCAGCACATCATCGAGCACCGTGGTCCGCTTTTCGCAGGCGCTTGGATTCGAAGGCTTTCCCGAGCTCCAGCAGGCGGCGCGCGACGAGTACCGCCGCCGTCCGCCCGGCGCGGGCGACACCACCCCGATGGGAGCCGCCGCGCCGCTGTTCTCGCTGGACCACACCGAGTTCGAGTCGGCCCTGGCCGCCGACCACGTGAACGTCGAGGACACGGCGCACAAGCTGTCGCGCTCCGACGTCGAAGCGGCCATCGACGCGATCGTCTCCTCCGAGAAGGTGCTGATCGCCGGCACCGACCAGATGGCGTTCTTCGCGAGCTACCTGCGGCACCTGTTGATGCTGCTGGATCTTCGCGCCGAGATCGTCGCCAGCCCCTCGCAGGAGGCCCTCGGTCGCCTGAGCCGGATCGATGAGCAGACACTGGTCATTGGGCTGAGTGCGGGTCGCCCGCACCCGCTGATCACGCGCACCATGAAGCTGGCGCGCCACCGCAAGGCCGGCACGCTGGCCATCACCGACGCGACCCTCTCCGAAGTCGCGCGGCTGGCCCGGATCCGCCTCTACTACTCCAGCAACACCCCGGCGTTCGTCAGGTCCCACACCGCGCTGCTGTCTCTGATCCAAGCCCTCGCCTACGGGGTCTACTCCCGAGACGCCCAGCAGTACGATGTCCGGATCAAGGCCTTCCGCCTGAAGTAGCCGCGGGGCGCGAATGTCCCTCCACAGGGGACATTGTCGACCCGCGGGGTGCTAGCGCCTCGCCACGTACAGCGTCTGCATCGAGCGGCCCACCCGCCCGCGCGCGTCGTACAGGACGGCCTCCGAGACACCGAGACCGCCCTCGACCACCCGCATCGACGCCTCCAGGCCGATCCACTCGCCCTCCGGGTCGCGCTCGATCACCACGGTCAGGTCGGGGTTGATGAACACAAAATCCTCCCAGGACAGCGGAGTCGAGATCCCGTTGGGGAAGTCGGCCGCGGCGGCCAGGCGCTGGCGCCCTGAGGGCTCCTCGCCCGCGACGAGCGGCAGCTTCAACCGAAACCAGGCCGTGGACGGCCCCAGCTCGTAGAAGCCGCCGGCCACAAAGCGGATGTCCATGGCGTCAACCGGAAACAGCGGCAGGTCGCTGCGCCTGAAATCGTTCGGTCGCCCCGTCTCCGGGCCGGGAGGCGGCGGCACCGCTACCGGACCCGCCGACACCGGCGCTCGGGCTACGCGGAGCGCTCTGGCCCGCACCACCTCGACCCCCTCGGGAGTCCACATCGAACCCTCGAGCAGCTGTACACGCCGGCCCGGGCGCACGAGCGCCGCCTCCAGGCGCAGCTCGCCCAGCGGCACGGGTCGCAGCAGCTCGTAGGTAACGCGCCCGATTGCGAGCCCATCCGCACCGCCGTCATCCAAGCGCTCGAAGGCCCGCATCAAAACGGCCGCCGGCGCACCGCCATGTTGTGCGGCGGGATCCCACGGCCCTCGCGACGCCTCGCCGGCGAACAGCCGGCCGTCGCGTTCCTCATACACCGCGTCGATCACGGGCCGACACAGTAGTCACCTCGGTCGGGTCCGGGCCGGCCGCCCACCAGTGCCTGGCTAAACTCCGAAGCGCCATGGAGACGAACGGGAACACGTCGCGGGACGAGGCCACCTTCACGGTCAAGGCGGGTCTGGCCGAGATGCTCAAGGGCGGCGTGATCATGGACGTGGTCACCCCCGAGCAGGCCAAGATCGCGCAGGACGCGGGTGCTGCTGCGGTCATGGCACTCGAGCGCGTCCCGGCGGACATCCGCCGGGATGGCGGCGTGGCCCGCATGTCCGATCCCGAGATGATCCAGGGGATCCAGGCCGTGGTGTCGATCCCGGTGATGGCCAAGGCCCGGATCGGTCACTTCGCCGAGGCCCAGGTGCTCGAGGCGCTGGAGGTCGACTACGTCGACGAATCCGAAGTCCTGACGCCGGCCGATGAGGCCAACCACATCGACAAGTGGGCGTTCAAGGTGCCGTTCGTGTGCGGCGCGACCAACCTGGGGGAGGCCCTCAGACGCATCGGCGAGGGCGCCGCGATGATCCGCTCCAAAGGAGAGGCCGGCACCGGGGACATCGTCAACGCCGTCCGCCACCTGCGCGTGATCCGGTCAGAGATCCGCCGCCTCACGACGCTCGACGCCGGCGAGCTGGCCACGGCGGCCAAGGAGCTCCAGGCCCCGCTTCCCCTGGTCCGTCAGGCGGCTCAGGACGGACGCCTCCCGGTCGTGCTGTTCTGCGCCGGAGGGATCGCGACCCCGGCCGACGCCTCGCTGGTCATGCAGCTCGGCGCCGAGGGGGTGTTTGTCGGCTCGGGCATCTTCAAGTCCGAGGATCCCGAGCGCCGGGCCCGCGCCATCGTCGAGGCCACCACGCACTACGAGGATCCGGCTCGCGTCGCCGCTGCGTCCACCGGCCTGGGGACGCCCATGGCCAGCCTCGAGACCTCCAAGCTCGAGGCCGAGCAGCTGCTCTCGCCGCGCGGCTGGTGAGCGCCGGAGGCAACGGCGCCTGCGCCGCGCCGATCGTGGGCATCCTCGCCCTCCAGGGCGGGTTCGAGGCCCACGCCAAGATCCTCACGCAGCTGGGCGCGACCCCGCGCGAGGTCCGCACCGCCGCTGACCTGGAGGGTCTCGACGCGCTGATCCTTCCCGGCGGCGAATCGACCGTCATGAGCCTCGGCATCGAGCGCGAGAACCTGGCCGGGCCCCTGCGCGAGCTGATCGGGCAGGGCACGCCTGTCCTCGGCACGTGCGCCGGCATGATCATCCTCGACCGCGAGCATCTGGGCCTGCTCAACGCGGTGGCTCAGCGCAATGCGTTCGGCCGCCAGCTGCGCTCCTTCGAGGCCGAGATCGAGATTCCGGGTGTGGACGGCGGTCCCATCCGAGCGGTGTTCATCCGGGCCCCCTGGATCGCCGAGCGCGGCCGTGACGTCGAGGTGCTCGCCGAGGTCGACGGCCATCCGGTGGCCGTGCGCCAGGGAAACCTGCTGGCGCTGGCCTTCCATCCCGAGCTGGCCGGGGAGACCCGGCTGCACCAGCTGCTACTCGAGCAGGTGGCGGCTAGAGCCCTAACTACACGCCGATCGGCTCGCGCCGGCTGATCTCGGCCAGCTCGCGCTCGAACTCGTCCCAGTCGAAGGGCGGGATCCCGTCGGGGCCGTTGGGGGGCAGCTCGTCCTCGGGCGGACCGCTGTCGTCAGGCCCGTCGGGCCCGTCGCCGCGCTCGGCGCCCCGGGAGAGCCAGACCGCCAGCGAGCACACGAGGATCCCGGCGGCATAGACCACGCCGGCCAGCATCCCGCGGCCGGAGACCGAAGCCGCTGCTCCGACGATGTAGAGCAAGATCGCCGCCCCGACCAGCCGGTGCAGCTCACGCGGGGCGATCCGCACCCGCGGCGCACGCAGGCAGACGCTGCAGAAGATCGCGACGAGCAGCACGATGGTCAGCACCAGCTTCCAGGTCTGTGAAAGCGAGGCGATCATGTGGGCTTTGATGATGATCCCTCCCGCCACCTGAAATCAACCTCAGATCGCCAGGCCGTGGCGCATGGTGTTCTCGCTGACAACCCGAGGCTCGGCGAACTGCATCAGGTAGTCCGGCCCGCCCGCCTGAGCCGAGGCGCTGCCTGACAGGCGGTTGCCGCCGAAGGGCTGGCGGCCGACGATCGCCCCGGTGATCCCGCGGTTGACGTAGAGGTTGCCGACCGGCGTACGGGCCCGGACGTAGCGCACGGTGCCGGGGTCGCGGGAAAAGAGGCCGCCGGTGAGCGCCACGGGAAGCTGGTCGACGCGGTCGCACGCCTCCTCCACGTCGCGCACGCGCTCGACGCTGAGCAGCGGCCCGAAGATCTCCCGCGCCAGCAGGTCCGAGCCAGCCGGCAGGTCGGCGACCACCATCGGCGCCACGAACCATCCCTCGCCGGGCACAGGGCCGTCACCGAGCACGATCCGGCCTTCCCGTTCCGCCTGCTCGCCGGAGCTCCGCAGGCGGTCCTGGGCGTCTTGCTCGATCAGCGGAGGCACCTGCGTGGCCAGCTCCTGCGCCTGGCCCACGACCAGCACCCGGGCGGCTCCGGCCAGGCGCTCGATCAGGGGCTCGGCGATCGCCTCGTGGACCAGGACCCGCGCCGCCGCCGAGCACTTCTGGCCCGCATAGGCGAAAGCGGAGGCGACGATCGCGGGTACAGCCTCGTCGAGGTCGGCGTCGGAGGCCACGATCACGCAGTTCTTGCCGCCGAGCTCGGCCACCACGCGCTTGATGTGCCACTGCCCGGGTCGCGGCTCCGCCGCGACCCGGACGA
>Ga0335074_10011155_pt1 | contig 12562 bp, 9 predicted proteins | sample Lox_Sample_23_FD_206715 | JGI IMG/M metagenome (GOLD analysis project Ga0335074, IMG submission 206715) | Soil microbial communities from Loxahatchee National Wildlife Refuge, Florida, United States - Lox_Sample_2.3 | ecosystem: Environmental > Terrestrial > Soil > Wetlands | place: USA: Florida...
CGAACCTGCACCCACCGGTCCGAAGGCGCCTCTCGGCGGAAGACCAGGACACGCCGGTTCGGCAGCGCCGCGTGGGTGTCCGCGCGCTGCAGCGTCGCGGTCAATGGGATGGCGCCGCCGATCGCAGTGGAGGACTTCACCGACGTCGCCAACGTCGTCGGGATGGTCGGCATCACCGGGTGCGTCGGAGCGGTCGCCGCACCGGTCCCGACCGCGTTGGTCGCGGTGACGGTGAACGTGTACGACGTCGATGTGCTGAGGCCGGTGAAAGTGGCCGATAGCGAGGTGCCACCCACGGTGACAACCTGGTTCCCCGGCGAAGCGGTGACCTGGTAGCTGGTCACCGGGCTGGTGCCGGCGTCACCGGGCATCCAGGAGATGGTGGCCGACGTACCTGCAACCGAGGTGTGGACTCCGACCGGCGGTGCGGGCGCGGTCGCCTTCCACGGCGTCGCGACGGTGCCGTTGGACAGCGTCGACCAAGGAAACCCGCTGGTCCCGACGAACTTGGAGATGTCGACGTCACCGTCGATGCCGCTGATGTGCGCCGTCGAGGTGTACTGCCACAGGTCGGACACCGGCGCGCGCCGCACGCCGAACTCCGCCATCCAGAGCGGATAGCGAGCCAGCGCGGTCGGATCGCCCAGGTCGTTGGTCCAGAACGACGGATACGTGTAGAGCATCGGGGTGCGGCCGGTGAGCGAGCGCATGTCGAGCAGGAAGTCCAGCGCCCACGTGACCAGCTGCCCGCGGTTCAGGCCGCCGGTGACCTCGAGGTCCAGCGCCGGCGGCAGCGTGTCAGCGGTAGTGACCGGGCCGATCGTCTTCGCGAACAGCGCCGCCTGGGCCTTCGCGGACGCCACGATCGGCGTCGCGGGGCGGGCGAAGTGATAGCTGCCGTGGACCAGGCCGGCCGCGAGCGAGTCCGCGTAGTCGTTGGCATACGGGCCGGCGAAGTAGGGATTGACGTACGACGTGCCCTCGGTGGCCTTGACGATGGCGAAGGACTTCCCGGACTTCTTGACCTTGGTCCAGTTGATCGGCTGCCCGTGCGGGTGCGCCTTGGTCGGGTGGGGGTGCTGGTAGGACGCCACATCCGGGCCCTTGTAGACCTTCGCCGCCACCGCTGACGGCAGGTTCACCAGCGAGACCGGCAGGCCAACCGCAGCGACGACGGCAGCGGTGGAGAGGACACGAACGACGAGGTGGCGACTGTGCATCAGGCTTACTCCGGCCGATGGGACGAGGGCTGGAGCGCGCGGGTTTGGTACGCACTCAGTAGTTGGTACGGCATTTGCCGCAGACCACTTAACCCGGTCGGCCGAACTCTTCTCAAGGAATGATTCGTCGTCCAAAATAGTTTGATTAGACGAACCAAACCATGTAGGGTGGCGAATCATGATCACGACGACAGCGGCCCCCGCTTCGGCGGAACACGCGTCCACGGCGACCGCCGCGCACCTGCTGGCGGCCTTCCGGACCGTCGTCAAGCGGCTCGAGCGCACCCCGATGCCGGTGGACGCCAGGACCCAGGAGAGCTGGAAGGCCTCGCCGCCGGCTCCCCGCCACGTCGCCGCCCTCATGCAGGTCGTCGCCGACGAACGGATGAGCGTCAGCACGCTGGCCGCCCGGCTGGGCGTCTCTCTGGCGACCGCCAGCCAGGTCGTCACCGACCTGGAGTCGGCGGGACTGGTCGAGCGGGTCGCCGACCCGTCCGACCGGCGCCGGACGCTCGTCCAGGTGGCCGACACCCATCGCAAGCTCGCCGATCTACTGCTCGACACCCGGCTGCGGCCGGTTCAGCGCGCACTCGACCGGATGCGTCCGGGCGAGCAGCGCGCGCTGCTGCACGGCCTCGAACTCCTCGCCGAAGAACTAGGGAACCCCAGCGATGTCTGATCTGGACATGAACACCGCACCTACCCAGCTGAGCCAGCGCCAGATCAGGCTGGTCTTCGCCGGCCTCATGCTCGGCATGCTGCTCGCCGCGCTCGACCAGACGATCGTCGCCACCGCGCTGCCGACCATCGTCGGCGACCTCGGCGGCCTCAACCACCTGTCCTGGGTGGTGACGTCGTACCTGCTCGCGTCGACGGTTTCGACGCCGCTGTGGGGCAAGCTCGGCGACCTCTACGGCCGCAAGCGCTTCTTCCAGGCCGCGATCGTGATCTTCCTGATCGGCTCCGCACTATCCGGGCTGTCGCAGAACCTGAACGAGCTGATCGCCTTCCGTGCCATGCAGGGCCTCGGCGCCGGCGGGCTGATCGTCGGAGCGCAGGCCATTATCGGCGACATCGTGCCGCCGCGCGAGCGTGGCCGTTACACCGGCCTGATCGGCGCGGTCTTCGCGGTCGCGAGCGTCGCCGGGCCGTTGCTCGGTGGTTTCTTCACCGACGACCTGACCTGGCGATGGGTCTTCTACATCAACCTGCCGATCGGCGCGATCGCGCTGTTCGTCGTTGCCGCCGTGCTGCACGCGCGCACCAGCCGGATCCAGCACGACATCGACTACCTCGGCGCAGCCGTCATGTCCGCTGCCGTCGTCGCGCTCATCCTGATGCTGACCTGGGGTGGCTCGACCTACTCCTGGGGGTCGCCGGTCATCATCATCCTCGGCATCGTCGCGGTCGCTCTGTTCGGCGTACTGATCGCCGTAGAGCAGCGCGCGAGCGAGCCGCTCGTGCCGCTGAAGCTGTTCGGCATCAGCGTGTTCCGGGTCTCGTTCGGCACCGGTGCGATCGTCGGTTTCTCGATGTTCGGTGCCCTGACCTTCCTGCCGCTGTTCCTGCAGATCGTGCACGGCGCATCGCCGACCAGCTCGGGCCTGCAGCTGCTGCCGATCATGATCTTCGTGCTGGTCATGGCGATCGTCAGCGGCCGCCGGATCACCGCAACCGGCACCTACCGCAGGTTCCCGATCCTCGGTACGGCGATGACGGCGGTCGCGCTCTACTTGTTCTCCCACATCGCTTGGAACACACCGTTCTGGCAGACCGCGATCTACATGGCGATCCTCGGCGCCGGGCTCGGCCTGACGATGCAGGTGCTGATCATCGCGGCACAGAACTCCGTTCCCTACCGCGAGCTAGGAGTCGCGACCTCGCTCGCGACGTTCTCACGGTCGATCGGCGGCTCGATCGGCGTTGCGGTGTTCGGCACGATCTTCGACAACCGGCTCGCGCAGAACCTTCCGAAGCACGTACCGACGCAGGCGCTCAAACATCTCCATGGAACGTCGGTCGCGGCGAACCCCGCGGCGGTCAAACAGTTACCGCCGTTGGTCCGGCACGGGCTTCAGGTCGCGTTCAGCGACTCGCTGCACGTCGTCTTCCTCGCCGCTGTTCCGTTCGCCGTCGTGGCGTTCGTCTTCGCGTTGCTGCTCAAAGAGATTCCTTTGCGAACCGCGACCGGTGCGCGGCCGGCTGCGGACGCCGCCTCAGCCGAGCCGGGTGAGCCGCTCGGCGAGACGCTGGGCGAGGCACTCGGCATGGGACCGGCCGGCGAGGAGCAGTACGAGCAGGTCAGCCCGCATCCGGTCGGCCCAGGAAATCCAGCAGCAGGCGGTTGAGCTCCTCGGGCACGTCGAGCTGCATCCAGTGCCCGGCGTTCTCGATTCGCTCGTAACGCCACGGCCCTTCGACGTACGCCTGCGAGCCGGTCATCTGCTTCTCGATGAGCGCGGTGTCGTGCCGGCTCCACACCCCGAGCACCGGGCAGCGGATCGGCGGTAGCTCCGGTGGCGGGTTGATGATCGTGCGTGGATGGGCGTTGGCGCGATACCAGTTGAAGCTCGCGGTCAGCGCCCCAGGCCGGTCCAGCGCGGCGAGCACGTCGTCCCGGTCACGGTGGCTGGCAAGCATCTGTGCACCGAACCGGCCGAACCACTGTTCGGCCACCACGGGTACGTCGAACAGCAGCATGTAGAGGGAGCGCATCCGCTGCTCGAACCCGGCGTCGCTGAATGCCTTCGGGTGGCCGACCGACAGCGCCACGAGCCGCTCGACCCGGTCGGGCACGAACGCCGCGAACCCCCAGGCCGCCACCGCGCCCCAGTCGTGTGCGACGACGGTCGCCCTCGAAACCTCGCACGCGTCGAGTACGGCGATCATGTCCTCGACCGTCTTTGCCAGCTTGTAGTCGGCGACATCCGGTGGCGCCTCGGATGCGCCGAATCCCCGAAGGTCTGGCGCGATGGTGCGCAGGCCCGCCCCTGTCAGCGCCTGGACCTGGTGCCGCCACAACCGGTGCGAGTCCGGCCAGCCGTGCATGAACAGCACGGGTTCGCCGTCGTCCGGACCGTCGACGAAAACCTCGATACCGACCCCGCCCGCGCCCGTGACTCGCACCCGTGGACGGTAGCGGCCCGACCCGGTCCGACTCGAACCGGCTAAGACCCGCCGGAGGGATCCAGCGCCGCGCGCACCCTCGCGCGCGCCTCGGACGGGCCGTCGGCAGACACCGCGGCAGCTGCCAATCGGACGCAGTCGTCGAAGCTCTGGCGGGCCAGGGTCGACCGCACATCGGCGATCGCGCGCGGTGCGACCGACAGCGCGGCCGCGCCGAGCCCGACGAGCACGAGGGCCAGCAGCGGGTCGCTCGGCGCTTCACCGCAGACGGTCACTGCCCGGCCGGCGATCGCGCCGGCCCGCAGGACAGTGGCGACCAGATCGAGAAACGCGGGTTGCCACGGGTCGAGCAGGTCGGACAGCTCGCTGTCTGCGCGGTCGGTCGCGAAGGTGTACTGCGCAAGGTCGTTGCTTCCGATCGACACGAAGTCGACGACACGAAGCAGGTCGGCTGCGCGCAGCGCAGCCGCGGGCACCTCAACCATCACGCCGGCGGTGGTGACCCCGGCCGCCCGCGCCTGAGCCGCGAACCAGGCGGCTTCGGCCGCGGTCGCGACCATCGGCGCCATCACCCGCACCTCGGCGGTACTGCCGCGCGTGGCGGTCGCGATCGCGGTCAGCTGGTCCGTGAGCAAACCGGGGTGGCGACGGGCGACCCGGAGACCGCGAACCCCGAGCGCCGGGTTCGGCTGGTCGCCGAGCTGGACGAACGACGCGGACTTGTCCGCACCGATGTCCAGGGTGCGCACGGTCACCGGGCGCCCGGGGAAGGCGTCGAAGACCTCTCGGTAGGCCGCCGCCTGTTCGGCGATCGCGGGCGGCTCGAGCCGATCCAGGAAGGCGAACTCGGTCCGGAACACGCCGACCCCCTCGGCGCCCGCGTCGACGGCGTCCGCCACGTCCCCGCGGCTGCCGACGGCGGCCATCAGCTGCACGGGCCGGCCGTCCCTGGTCCGGCCCGGCCCGCGGTCGTGGTCCGCGCTTCGTGAGCCGGTGGCCGCGCGACCGACCGCGCCCACCGCGGAGGGGTCCGGATCCGCGACCACCTCGCCGGCCGACCCATCGACCAGCACGCGCTGCCCGCTGCGCAAAGCAGCGACTCCGGGACAACCCACCACAGCGGGTATGCCGAGCGATTTCGCCAGCACCGCCGTGTGGCTGGTCGGCCCACCGCGTTCGGTGACGATCGCCAACACCTGGTCCGGGTCGAGCCCGGCGGTGAGAGCCGGCGACAGGTCGCGCGCAACCAAGACGTACGGCGTCGGCTGGACCGGGATGCCGGGAGGCGGCTCACCCAGCAGCCGCGCGACGACGCGATCGCGAATGTCGTCGAGCTCCACCCGGTCGGGCACCGCCCGCATCGGATCGGCTGCGCGCATGTCCCGGTAGGCGCTGAACCCTTCCCACGCCGCCCGCGGCGCGGCCCGCCCGGAGCCGACCAGCTGCTCGACGAGCGCGCGGAGCGACGGGTCGCGCAAGATTCGCGCCTGCCGGACGAGGACGGCGCCCGAAACACCGGCCCGGGTGGCGAGCTGCTCGAGCTCACCCCCTACTTCATCCAACGCCGCCGTTGCGCGCTCCCGCTCGGCAGGAGCGTCGACGGGTGCGCTGTCGCGTGCCGGCAGAACCGGACCGTGCACTCTGGCCACCGGCCCGGTGGCAAGGCCACCGCTCACGCCGAGGCCGGTATAGGTCGCCGGCACCGCAGCTCAGGTGGTCGACGAGGGCGGCGGGTGTTCCGTCGCCACCGGAAGCAACTTCGACCAGCCGATCCGGCCGAACAGCCACGCCATTACCGTGCCCAGCAACACCGCGGCAACCCCACCCACCACGTCGAGCAAGTAGTGGTTCGCCGTGGCCACCACCACGATCGACAGCACGATCGGATAGAGCACACCGAGCCAACGGGTCACTCGATGCTTGCCGTGCTTGACCAGCTGCCACCCGGACCACAGCGCCCAACCGACGTGCAGCGAGGGCATCGCGGCGTACTGGTTGGTGTCATGCCCGAACCCGCGTGGTGCGCTCGCCGCCTTGCCCCACCAGCCGTAATGCGAGTACTTCGCCATCGTGTCGATGAAGCCGCCGAGCAGGCGGGGTGGCGCGACCGGGTAGAGGCTGAAGCACGCGAGGCCGATCAACGTCGTGAACAGCAGCACGTTCCGCGCGCCGCCGTAGAACGGCGGGTGCCGCCGCCACAACCAGATCAAGACGATCGGCGTGACGACGTAGTGCAGCGTCGCGTAGATGTAGTCCGACGGCACGGCCAGCAGCACGTGCGGGGAGATGGCCTTGTTGAGCCAGTGCTCGGGTGCGATGTTCCACCGCTGCTCGAAGTTGAAGATCGCCCGGCCGTGTGAGATCGCCCCGTCGTGGTCGCCCGCGACGAGGAAGCGGGTCACGTCGTAAAGGGAGTAGGTCCCGACGATGAGCACGATCTCGCGGAAGCCGCGGATCGCCATCCAGGTCTTGCGGCGCGCGCGCAAGCGGCGGTGCCAGTGGGCCAGCCGGCCGCGAACCCCGGAGGCGTTGCGGCCGGCGGACACGAAGTCGAGACGCTGGTCAGTCACGTGCACTCCCCTCGCCAGCGTCCCGAAAACGCCATTTTCCCACGCTGTGGCGACCTCTTTTCAGGCAGCGTGAACCGTCCCCGCGGTATTCCGAGGACCCTAACCCTTGTTCCTGCGCCGGCGTCGAGCGCGGACCACCGCACTGCGCCGCGGGTACGACGGGGCGAATCCGGTTCGGTCAGCGGCCTCAGTGCGTGTCGGCGTGCTTGCGGGCGGACGCGGGGCCGGTGCCGATCGTGTTCGTGGCGGTCGCATAGACCTCGTAGGTTGAATGACGCTTCAGCCCCGAAACCGTGACCGTGAGCTTGCTCGGCTTCACGTGCTGGGTCTTGACGGTGACCAGCGTGCACTTCTTGTGATGCGGCTGACAACCGAGCACGGTGAGGCGGTAGCTCGTGATCGTCTTGTCCCCATCGCTGGCCGGCGGTGTGATGCGCACCTTCGCGGAGTGATGCCCGGTCTTCTCCACCTTGACCGTCGGCGCACCCGGAGCGGTCTTCAGGTGGAAGATCCCGATCGCGCCGTCGACACCGTCGTTTCCGCCCGGCTGCTTCGAGGCGGAGTCGGAAGAAAAGCCGACACCGAGACACTCGGTCTGCACCGGGCATGCGACTCCCTGCAGGTAGCCACCGCGGGAGTTGGTCGTCGTACCCGGCTTTCCTGATGCCGACACGAGGTCGCTGGTCCAGCTACCCACGAACTCGCCAACGGCCAGGTAGTACGACGAGTTGACCCGCGCGATCGCATAGAACTGCGAGGTCGAGGTCACCTCGATCTCTTTCCCGCTGAGTTTCGAGCCGAGATGCTCGACCCAGCCTTGGAACTGCCCGAACATCGGCAGGTCCTGCACCTCCGCGCCCTCGCAGGAGCTTGCCGACTCGCAGGCGATGCCCTCGATGCCCGAGGCGGAACCCGTCTGCACGACGCCGGAGATGGCGGAGTGCTTGGAGATCTCCATCTCCTCCGCCGATGCACCGACAGACGCGCCGCCCGCGTAGCAGATCGTCGACGTCGGGCAGGTGACGGCCGCGGCATAACCGGCGGTGTCGTTGAGTACCACGTCGTCGGTCGGCGAGCTCTTCAGGTCGATCGAGGCGAACACAGCGATCGGCTGGTCGAGCAGGGTCTTGGTGTTGTGGTAGGCGTAACCCACCGCCATGCAGCGGGTGGAGGACCAGCAGTCGACGCCACGGAACTCCGAAGAGATGACCGTGGTGGCGCTGGTCTGGTCGATGAACGACAGCTTCCCCCCGTGCCACAGCCACGCTTCGGCGACCTCGCCCGACTTCGACGTCGGCGTTCCCTCACCGACGACCACGCAACGCGTGACCGTCACGCAGGAGACGCCGTAGAAGACCGAGGTCGCGTCGCTGGAGATCAACGGCTTGCCCGGCTTGCCGTCGGTGACGGGATACAGCACGCCCCCGTCGATTGCGCCCTTGCCCGTCCCGGCGCCGTAACCGACCGCGACACAGTGCTTCACGGAAACGCAGCTGATCGCCAACATCTCGTAGGCGTCCGGCAGATGCGTGATCGACGGCACCGAGATCTTCGGTCGGCCGCTGCCCGCCGAATGCTTCGCGGCCGCCGTGTGGTGAGCCGGGGTCGGCGGGCTTGCCCCCGCCGGGCCCGATCCCGCGACCCCGCCGAGGCACAGCAGCCCAGCCGCCGCGAGTGTGGCGGCAGCGCGGGTGCGGTGCCCCGGCCGCGGCATCGCTACTTGCTGACCTTCAGCGCACGAGCCGAGGAGTAGCCGAACTCCACGTAGCCGGCGTGGTCGCTCGCCACCGCGCGGTAGTCGAAGGTGCCCGCACTGCTGGCTTTGATCGTGAAGCTGAAGGCTCCGCTCTTCGACTCCTTCGTCGATGCGACGTCGTACCACCGGCCCTTCTTCTCGATCTGCAGCTCGACCTTGCGTCCCTTCGACGCCGGGCTCGCCTTGCCTTTTGCGGTGACCTTCTTCCCCTTGTGGACGCTGGACTTGCTGAGCGAGAACGAGACTCTCTGCTTCTCGAGGACCGGGAAGCCGCGCGCGTCGGTCGAACCGCTCGCCCCGGTGCCGAGCACCAGGCCGCTGCCGTTCGCGTCGAGCGCCGCGCTGAACGACGTGTCCCTGATCGCGTTGCCCAGGTTGGTCGGGTGGCTCCAGTGCGTCCCCTTGGTCGTGGACAGCTCGAGCAGGTCATAGCTGGGGGAAGCGAACTCCGACTCGAGGAACAGGTGAGTGGTGCCGGACGGGTCCCGGTCGATGCCGGCCCACAGCCCCAGACTGTGTTCCGAGTAGCCGGGAACGACATGCGCCGAGCCGTAGCTCGACCCGTTGAACAGCCGGAGCAGGATGTGGTCCTTGCCGGTCGTCTGCTGGGTGAGCAACGCGCTGCCGGACATCCCCAGCAGATACTCATGCGGGAAGCTCGCAACGGTCTTGTACGAGCCCGCAGAGTTGAAGTTCTTACCCGAGGACGCGTACTGCACCTTCGTGGTGTAGTCCGACCCGAGGATGTCCTCGCCCACCAACAGTCCGCTCTTGTAGCTGCCGAGTGCCTCGCCGCTCGGCTGGGTCGCTTCGACCGTCGTCGGCCCCGCGGATGGGCTGGTCGCATCGTCCGGGATGCTCTCGACCTCGGTGCCGAGGCTCGGGTCGCTGCCGACGAACGCGATGTTCCCGCCGATCAGGACCGCTGCGTTGACGTCGATCGCGCTGACCTCGTGGGCGGTAAAGACCGCGCCGCCGTCGGTCGATGTCCACAGCTGGTCACCGTTCGGGTCCGCGTCACAGCACCCCGCCTGAAGCACCACGATCGTCGAGGACGACAACGCAAAGACCTGGGTCACGTCCTCGATGTCGTTGCTGCCGGACGGCGAGAGCTGGGTGTCGTGGGTGCACGAGTGCCGCCGCGCTTGAGCACGCAGACCCTGGTCGCGCCTTGGTGGTTCTTCGTCGCCACGCCCCAGGCCACTACCAGATCGCCGTTGGGCATGATGGCGACGCTTCCGGCGTCCGCGGCCGTCCCGAGCTTGAAGGGGGCTGCCTCCGGCTGCGGGTCGCCCTTCTCGCCCTTGGCGTGAGCGGCGGCCGGGCTGGCCATTGCGGTGAACAGGCACAAGGCCGCGGCGGCGGCGGCGAACATGGATCGTCGTACGTGCATTGGGATCTCCCGGTGCGGACGCGGTGCGCGTGACAGCGGTACGGCGAGGCTGACGCTATGCGTCTCGGAACGGCGTGGGAATCCTGGGAACCATGTAATCCGAGCGGCTCGAGTCGCCCGGCTCCGAGTCGGCGGCGACCGCCAAGCCGTGCTTGAGCGCATAGCGAGCGGCCTCGACCCGGCCGCGCAGGCCGAGCTTCTGGTAGATCGTCGCGAGATGCCGCTCGACGGTGGCGACACTGATGCTGAGCGAGTCGGCGATCTGCTTGTTCGACGCCCCGGTCGCGAGCGAGCGAAGGATCTGAGCCTGCCGCGCCGTGAGCCCACCCGGGAGTGGCAGCGTCGTCGGGTGCCCGATGTCGGACAAGGTGGCGCGGATCCGGGCCAACTGCTCCGGCCGCTCGGTTGCGGTGGACAACGCCTCGGCCTCGCGCAACCTGGCGACCGCCTCGTGACTGCGGCCGAGCGCGTGCAGCGCCCGTGCCAGCCCGCACAGGGCCGGGACGAGATCGTGGGCTCCGCCGGACGCCCGGTAGGCGTCCAGCGAGGTCTCGAAATGCCCGACCGCACCGAGCTGGTCACCGCCGGTCGCTGCCGCGTCGCCGAGGTTGCACTCGATCGTGGCAAGCAGCTGGAGGTCCCCGAGGTCGGCGGCGATGCCGGCCGCCTCGTAGAGCGCGTCGAGCGCCTGACCGACATAGCCGAGCCGGATCAGCACGTCCGAGAGGTTCGCGAGCCCGATCGCCACCGTCCTCGGCTCGCTCAAGCGCCGCTTGACCAGCAACGACTCCTCGAACCGCCGGGCCGCCTCGACCAGATCCCCGTCGTCGAGCGCGAGCAGCGCCATGTTGTTCAGCGCCGACGCCAGCCCACGGTCGTCGCCGAGCGAGCGCCGGAAGTTCATCGCCTGCTCGAAGTAGCGGCGGGCCGGTCCACGATGCCCCAGGTAGCGCTCCGCAGAGCCCAGCGCCGTCGCCGCCCGCGCGCAGCCGTCGAGATCGTCGAGGGTCTGAAAGGTTTCGAGCGCCCGGGTGGCATGGTCGATCGCGTCGGGGTAGTCACCGCTCTCGACCTCAAGCACCGCAACCGCGCACCACGCTCCGGCGACCGCGGACGGGCTTGCGTCGCGGGACCACTTCAAGAACTCGCGCAGCCAGCGCCGTCCGTCGGCGAGCCGTCCGGTGGTCAGCCACCACAGCCAGAGGTCCGCGCTCATCGCGAGGCCCAGATCACGTTCGCCGGCGTCGAGCGCCCAGGTCAGCGCCGCGTCGATGTCGGCGCTCGCCTTGTTCATCCGCGTCACCCAGTCCGCCCGGTCGACGCTGAGCAGGCCGTCCTCACTGGCGGCCGCAAGCTCGGCGAAGTGCTGAGCGTGCCGGGAACGGACGTCACCGGCACCGTCGGAGCCGGCCGACAGGTGCCGGCCGAACTGCCGGAGCACGGCCGGCATTCGATAGGCGTGCTCGGTCGGCCCCGGCTCGACGACCAGCCACGAGCCGGCAGCGAGCCGGCGAACGTACGCCGCGGTCGTCGCCAGGTCGCGGTCTACGACCGGGGCGGCGTCACTGAGCGCGAAGGAGTGCTCGAACACCGCGAGCGCACCGACGAGCTCCTGCACGGCAGGTTCGAGAGCGTCGTAGCCGGTGCGGATCGCCGCGTCCAGTGCCGGCATCGACGAGCCGGTCACGCCCGCTGCCGTACCGCCCGGGTACAGCAAGGCCAGCCCGTGCTCGGCGATCTGGTGCACCGACAGCGTGCCGACCCAGGCCGCCAGCGTGTCGATCGCGAGCGCAGCGCCGTCGACCGCGTGACAGATCTCCGCCACCGCGGGTGCCGACTGGTCGGTCACCACGAAGTCCGGCTCAACCTCGTGGGCGCGGCGCACGAACCGCAGGCCGGCCTCGCTCGCCACGACCGCACCGGCGTCGGCGCCTGGCGGGGGGCACGGAAGCACGGCGAGCGGCCAGCCGGCCGCGCGCGCTGTCCGGGATGTGACCGGCTGCTCCGCGGGCGCCGGGCGAGCGGCTTCGAGCTGCTCGAACCGAGCCCGGCCGGCCGCCGACATCCGATGCCGGCCGCCTTCCCAACGGTTGACGGTCGCGAAGGAGACCTGGAGTTGCTTGGCCAGCTGCTCCTGGCTCAGGCCGAGCCTGGCTCGCACCGCGCGGACCCGGGTCGCGACCTCAGCGAGGGCCGGGTCGGGCTCCCGGGGTGACGGCACGGAACGGCGCGGCGGCACCGCAGCTCCTGACTCGACCCGCTACGCGCGCAGTGTCGCTCCCCCGCGGCTTGTTATAACACGCGGTCCGCCGCCGGGCCGCCGGCGTGCACGGCCTAACCTGCGGCCATGACCTTTCGGATCTTCACCGAGCCGCAGCAGGGTGCGTCGTACGACCAGCTGCTCGCCGTCGCGAGCACCGCTGAGGAGTGCGGGTACGGCGCGTTCTTCCGCTCGGACCACGTGCTGAAGATGGGGTCGGTGTCCGGGCTGCCGGGC
>Ga0335074_10011156_pt1 | contig 12561 bp, 14 predicted proteins | sample Lox_Sample_23_FD_206715 | JGI IMG/M metagenome (GOLD analysis project Ga0335074, IMG submission 206715) | Soil microbial communities from Loxahatchee National Wildlife Refuge, Florida, United States - Lox_Sample_2.3 | ecosystem: Environmental > Terrestrial > Soil > Wetlands | place: USA...
TGCTCTGCAGCCGGCCATTCAGCAACGCGCCGAGAGCGGAGTCGCAGGCGTGCGATGTGAGTTCAAGTCTGAGCAGATGCTCCGCGGTAAGAGTGAGGCAATCCTCTTCCCGGCACTCATGTTTCCCGCGCGCCGACCAAGCGCAGGTCACCCTTGACGTCCTTGGAGAGTTCGTCAAGGCACAGCTGTGCCGTCAGCAGATCGGTCGGCGTCCCATCGCATACGTCGTAGGTCTGCACAATTCCTCCTCCTGCGCCGGTGCCCGGGGGCCCCAGGGCGACTGCGTAAGTGGTGCGTTGACGATGAGCGGAAGGAATGCTGGGCAAGTTGCAAGTCCTTGCGTCGCATTCTTGACGGCAGAATGCAATCGGAACCCGGCGCGCTCCGAATTTGGTCGTATGGCCAGCAGGAATCCCCGAGCTGTTTGAACAGAATCCCAAGGACACCGGCGGTCGGAACGACCACAAGTCTTCTGGTCAATCCCCGGCTACAAGTCATTACGATCAGCAGGATCCCGTGTAATCGTCAAGCGGATCAAAGCCCCGAGTGTCAGGACCGCACCGCCCAAGATTGCTGCAACGCTGTGACGTCGCAGCTTTCATGCAGGTCGTTGAGAGCTGCGCGTATGACCGGCCATATTTACCGACCCGCTCATCTCATAGTTAGGGTCTAATTAAGGGTGAGCGGCCTCAATGGCATCATTCTGCAATATCATCAGCCCCCTGGCTTACACCCGACCGACGCAGCCCCGCCGCGGCCCGGCCGCGGCCCTCGACGACCGGTAACCGCTCTAACGCTTCTGCTTCACAGCAAGAATAGGGAAGCGATCTGTCCGCCCTTTGCAGGAAATATGAAGATTGTGTGGAGATTCGAGGTTGCTCAGCAGCTTGACTTGGATTGCGGGATTCCGAGAGGTGATTAATGCCGACTCGCTCAGAACTCGCGATCCGGCGGCCCGGCCGCCTGTACACGTAGCGGCGTCATTTGCCCTCGGAAACCGAGGCCGGTTTGCCTGCGAGAAACGGCCTGCAAACTTCATACATCGCGACAGACACAGAGAACGTCCTCATCTGCCGCCGACAGGCTCGAGAGCTAGACGCTTAGCGAAGGACCTCAACGATGTCCATCTGCTCAGTCAGCAGTGTGAACTCTTCCGCCAGAGGACGCGGGCTGACGTAGAGCCTGTTACGGAGAGTGACCTGGGTATGAGTCTTGCCCGGCCGTGCATGGCTCGCTTTTACCTGCATCCGGTTGTGACCTCCGGCCAGCACCCACCAGGGCAGATACGACGAGGCCTTACCAGTCAGGGCGGTTGTCCGGCTTCTGCAGCCGCCACAGTGAACATCTCGCCGCCAGCATGAGCGCAGCGTGGTTGCTCATTGTCCGATATGCCAGTTGACGGCGTCAGTGGCGAGTGGGGTCGGGCGCTCGCCGCAGATGACGCGTAACAGCGGGCCGTCGCGTTATGCGGGTTCTGGCTGGTCCGGTTTCCATGGGTTGATCAGGTCGATCCCGGTTCCGGAGAAGTCATCGGTGTTTCGAGTCGCCAGCGTCGCTTCGGCGGTGCGGCAGATGGCCGCGATCTGGGCGTCGGCCACGCCGATGGGGCGCCCGAGCGTTTCCCTGCCGCAGACGATGTCGGCGTACCGCGAGGCGCAGGCCTCATCGAAGGGCAAGACCCGGCCCCGGAAGTCCTCGCCGAGCAGCCCGCGGACCGCCGCCGTCAGTTCCGTCTTCCGGCGGCCGGCAGGCATCCGGGCGACACCGTAGAGCAGTTCTGCGGCGGTAACCGCGGTAGTGCCGACTTCGTCGGCCGACAGCGAGTCGAGCCACGAAACGACACCGGGCTCGGGGACCCGGCGGGTTAGTTCGGAGATGACATTGGTGTCCAGGATGATCACTGGTCGAACACCGCTGCCTGGGGCGGCTCGTCACTGCGGTCAGGAAGCTGCAGCTCACCTTCCAGGCCAGCAAAGCGCGCGTGGATCCGGCTGCCGAGACCGCGCTCGGCAGCGCCCGGGGCCAGGCGCTCGGTGAGGATGGCCCGTACTTCCGCCTCCATCGAACGCCCATGTCGCGCGGCCTCAATGCGCAGCCGCGCATGCGTCTCGGGATCAAGTCCCCTGACCGTCAGCGTCGCCATCGTCCTCACCCCGGGCAGTCTTGAAAGCAGTGTAAGCATTGCCTCTAATGCAAGCATACCCCCATACAAGGCTCCCGGTATCGACCAGCTTCATGTCACGATCTGGTAACGACCAGGTGTATTTGCTCCGGGATTGGGGTCGCCTAGGGCGGCACCCAGGATGCCAACCCGGCACCATCAAGAAGACAGACGCAGGAAGAGCACAAGACGCAGGAAGACCACAATGAGACTTCGAATGTCGTCTACCGATCAGGGACTTTCGGCTCTGCGCAGGCCGAATTCTCCGTACCGCTTCACTCCCATCGGAACAGCCTTATCGCGACGACACCCAAGACCACGGCGTAGGCGGCCATGACCAGCAAGGGCCGGGCCGGCGGAAAGTGACCCTGCATGGCCGCGTCCATGGCCTGGACGGCCGCGTCGAGCGGGGTGTAGTTGCCGATGTGCTGGAGCGTCGGCGCCAGGTTCTGCTTGGGCGTCCACATCCCCGCGAAGAACAGCAGCGGGTAGAGCAGGACGGTACCCACTACCCCGGCGACCTGCGGAGACCGGGCCAGCGAGGTGATGAGCAGTCCGATCCCGAACATCGCCGCGATACACAACAGCGCGGCCAGCACGAAGCCGCCCAGCTGCGAGGGCATGCGCACGCCGAAGAACAGCGCGCCACCGGCCACCAGGATGACGATCGCGATCAGCGCCAGCGCGAAGTTGACGATGACCTGGGCGGCCAGCACCCACGACGGCGGCGCGGGGGTGGTGGCGAATCGCCGCAGCACGCCCGCCTGGCGGTCGCTCACCACCGGTATCGGCAGGCTGACCAGCGCGATGAGGCACACCGACATGCCGATGAGGACCGGGATGTACTGGGCGAACATGGTCAGCGTGCTGCCGGGCGCCGGCTGCTTCAGGCCGCGGATGGCGCTGAAGATGACCAGGAGGATCACCGGGACCAGCACGCCGAGGAGCAGGCCCACCGGCGCGCGCAGGGCGCGCCGTTCCTCCATCTTGAGCAGTTCCCGGAACCCCCGGCTGGACGGGCGGGTCTGGGTAGCTAGTCCGTGTGCCGTCATGGCCGTTGCGCCTCCTCGAGATGATGAGTCAGCCGCACGTACGCGTCGTCCAGGGTGGCGCTTTCCACCTGCATGTCCCGGGCCTGCACGCCGGCCGCCTCCAGGGCCCTGACCACCGCGCCGACCAGGTCACCGGTCCCGGTGACCCGGATCCGCTGGCCCTCACGGGCGACGTCGGTCACCTCGGGCAGCACGGTGAGCATCCGGGTATCGAACGGAACGGACGGAACGAACCGCAGGTGCGTGCCGCCGCCCGCGCTCTGCGCCAGCCCGGCCGGGGTGCCCAGCGCGGCAACCGCGCCGTGGTCGATCAGCAGCACCCGGTCGCACAGCCGCTCGGCCTCGTCCATGTAGTGGGTGACCAGGATGACGGTCACCCCGCGGTCCCGGACGTGCTCGATCAGCTCCCAGGTGTCCCGGCGGGCCTGCGGGTCCAGCCCGGTGGTCAGCTCGTCCAGGATGGCGATCTGCGGGTTGCCGATCAGCGCCAGGGCGATCGACAGCCGCTGCTTCAGGCCCCCGGACAGCCGCCGGTAATAGGTGTTGCGCTTGTCGGTCAGGCCCAGGGCCTCCAGCAGCTCGGCCGGGTCGGCGGGCTGCGGGTAGAACGAGGCGAACAGCTCCAGGGCCTCACCGACCTTGATAAACAGCGGCAACGCGCTTTCCTGCAGCTGGACCCCGACCCGCTCCCGGATCGCGGCCCGGTGGACCTGCGGGTCCAGGCCCAGGACCTGGATCACGCCGGAGTCCGGGATCCGCAGCCCGCAGATGCATTCCACGGTGGTCGTCTTCCCGGCGCCGTTCGGCCCGATAATGCCGAAGATCTCTCCCTGCCTTACGCGGAACGACACGTCCTGCACCCCGGCCCCGGGGCCGTAGCTCTTGCGCAGGTGGTCCACCGTGACAACCTGGGCCGAGTCCATCGGCCCGACGGCGGCAACGCTTTCCCGCGGCGTACTCGTGGTGGTCATGGCCTACGCTCCGATCAGGCACCTTGCCGTACCTCGCCGCGGAGCTGCGAGGTGATGGTCCTCGTCCACTGCTTCACGTGCTCGTCGTCACGCCAGTCACCGGCCAGCTTCTTGGCCATGGCACTGGCCGGGAATCCCCTGGCGTCGGGCCGGAGCCGGCCGCCGAAGGTGACGTGCTCGCGCACGCCGGTCTTGTCCATCAGCGCCTTGACGCCCTTGACCGGCGGGATGTCCGCGCGGGCGGCGGAATCATCGAGGGGGCCGCTGGAGAAGAAGAACGCCGGGCGCTGCCGGATTTCAGCGGCGTGGCGCTTGACGAACCTTCGGGCCGCCCGGTGCCAGCGGCCGGCGTACAGCGCGCCGCCCACGATGACGGCGTCGTAGCCGTCCAGCCGCCGGACCTGCCAGGGCGGCAGCACGGTGACCTCGAAGCCATCGGCGTGCAGGTCGCCGGCCACCATCTCGGCCAGCCCCTGGGTGCCTCCACGGGTGGAGCCGTACGTAACCAAGATCCGCATCGGGTACCTCCCTCTTCCTTCCACGCGGCCAGCCTCACCCCCTTTCACTGAAGAAACCAGGGACCGCGGTCAGTACCGGACCAGGACTTTCGCCTCTCGCGTGCCCTGGCGGCCCGAACAGCATCGGCCTAGACCGTGGGGCACGCATCGCGGACGGAGTGAAGATCTAAGGTACGGGCGTGACGGCGCAGATCGACCGGTGGCGACTCACCCATCTGGTCCGGCAGTAAGGTCGGCCCGTTCGGTCCCTATTTCCGCCGTCCCACTACCCAGGCGGTCATCGCCCAGCCCGCCGCCGTCCAGGCTGCCAGGATCAGGTAGGAGCGGGTCAGGTCGGTGACCAGCCCGGTGCAGAGGCCGGCCCTGATCACCTCGGCCATGTTGTAGAACGGCAGCGCCCGGTCGGCGGTCAGCAGCCACCCGGGGAAGTGCCCGGGCGGGATCACGATCGGGGAGAACAGTAGTACCACGAACATCAGGGCGTTCGTGATCAGGTTGATCAGCAGGGGGTTGCTGATCGCCAGGGCCATCCCGAAGCCGACCGAGATCGCCATGAGGGCGCACAGGACGGTGCCCGGCACGATCAGCGGCGAGATGTCCAGCCGGACCCCGTACCGCCACGAGGCCACCGCCAGGGCGAGCACCGCCCCGGGCAGGGAAAGCGTCGTGAACAGCAGGAACGTGGCCGCCGCCTGGGCGCTGCGCGGCGCCGGCAGCGACCAGGTGAAATCGAACGTCCCGGCCAGCTTCTCTTGGCTGACGCTGTCCGGCACCAGGACGAACCCGATCGGGATCAGGGCCAGGGCCGGGGTTCCCGTCGTGAGGTACAGGGCGGTCAGGTGGGTGACTCGCGGATAGAAGAATCCGTACATCACGGCTATCCCCGCGCCCATCAGGATCTGGATGACGACCATCAACGCGGCCCATTGGCGGGCCCGGCCCATCTCGAACCGCGTCATCGAGCCCAGGCTGGCCAGCCAGTACCCGGGCCCGGACCGGGTGACCGTGCTCAGCGGGAGCGGGCTGGCGGTGCTCATCCGCGCCTCACCAGGGCCCACGCCGACACGGCCACGCCGATAATCCCCCAGGCCGTCACGGTCACGTAGGAACTGGCGATCCCGGTTACCATGCCGCTGGTGAGCCCAGCTCGGACGATGACCGCCATATGGCCGAACGGGAACCACCAGTTCAGCGTGGCGAGCCAGCTCGGCAGCTGCCACGGGGGGTAGACAACCGGCGCGAAGCCGAAGACCGCGAAGATCATCAGCTCGGTGACCAGGGTGGTCACCATGGGATTCGGCACCGCGTGACCCAGGCCGTAACCCAGCATCGTCCCGGTGAAGGCGGTCAGCAGCACCGCCGGGACGATGGCCGGCGAGACCGTGAACGCGATCCCGTACCTGGCTTCGGCGATGAGCAGGGACGCCGCGACCGCGGGCAGTCCGGCCAGCAGGCACACGGTGTACCAGGCCACCGCGGCCGCGCTCTGCGGCACGGGCAGGGCCCGCACGAAGTCGTAGCTCTGCTGCAGTTTCTGCTGGGCCACCAGCTGCGGCCCCAAGACCAGGCCCACCACAACCAGGTTGATCACCGGTACTCCGGTGGAGACGAACAGCGCAGCCGAGGCGGGGATGTGATCGAAGAAGAGCGCGAAGCCCAGCACGAACCCTGCTCCGGTCATGACCTGGACCACGGTCAGCAGCATCAGCCACATCCGGAGGCCGGCCAGGTGCCAGCGGGTCAGCGCCCGGTAGCTGCCCAGCCAGTAGGAAAGTCCCCTCCGCAGGCTCACCGGAGGCAGCAGGCCCGCGAGTTCGGTCATCTCAGGCCGCCTCATGGTCGTCCGCGGACGTGTGCCCGGTGAGGCGGATGTAGACGTCTTCGAGCGTGGTGGCGCCCAGCGCGTACTCCTCGGCCACACTCGCGCCGATGAGGTCCGTGGCCCAGCTGATACTCCGCGCCGCATCGGCCTCGTCGATGGTCGTGATCAGGTTGTGCCCGACCCGGACGGGTTGCCTGACCCAGGACGGCAGCGGGGGAGTCGCCGCCTCCGGCCGGAGCATCACCTGAAGCCGCAGGTGGCCTCGGTCGTCCGCCTTGAGTGAGGAGGGCGTTCCCTCCGCGATGAGCCGGCCGCCAGAGATGATGGCCAGCCGGTCCACCGATCTCTCCGCCTCCATCACGTTGTGGGTGACCAGGAACACGGCGCACCCCCGCTGGGCCAGCAGCCGGATCTGGTCCCACAGCAGCCGCCTGCGCAGCGGGTCGACATCGTTGGTGGGCTCGTCCAGGATCACCACGCGCCCGGGCCATACCGTCACCATGGCGAAGCCGACCAGCCGCCTGACGCCGCCGGACAGGCGCTGGCCCATGGTCTTCTCCCACTCGCCGATATCCAGTGCCCCGATCAGCTCGGTCGCCCGCCGACGCACGTCGGAACGGCCGCCGCCGCGGATTCTCCCGGTGAGCTCGATCGCCTCCCGGACCCGGAACGAATCGATGGGCATCGGCGCCTGCGGCAAGTATGAGCACAGCTGGCGGGCGGTGTCCGGGTCGGCCACCAGGTCGAACGGCCCGAGCCTGATCTGGCCCGCGGTCGGCTTCAGCAGGCCGATCACCTGCTTGACCAGCGTCGTCTTGCCCGCCCCGTTAGGGCCGAGCAGGCCGTAGACTTCACCCGGCCGCACGCTCAGCGTGATCGCGTCGTTCGCGCGCAGCGTCCCGCCGTAAATCTTGGTGACACCCTCGGCCCGGAAGCTCCAGTCCGTGGCCGACAGTCCGGCCTGTTTGGCCTCGATGCTGATGGTCATGGTCCGCCGCCTTCAGGACGTGGGGAAGGACATGGGCAGGGCGGCCAGGGCTCGTGTGCAGGCCTCCCAGGCGGCCGGGCTGGCGGGCCGCCCGGCCTGGATGAAGGCCGTGGCGTTGGCGAGCAGGCAGGCGGGGTGCGGCGACAGGTTCAGCGTCCAGTGCCCGCTGTCGGGAACCGGGACCAGCAGCGCGTTCGGCATGGTGGCGGTCGCGCCCGCGACGTTGGCGGGCGGGTCGGTCGGGTCGTTCTCTCCGTTGAGGAACACGGCCGGGACGGTGCTGCGGACGGTCCCGGACACGCCAGGATCGTGTGGCCAGGCCGCGCACAGCGCGTTCTGCTTCTGGGCGATGGCGATTTCCATCGGGATGAACGCGGAGGGACCCTGCTGGCTGATCGTCGCGGGGTTCATGGCGTTCCAGGTGTCACCGCAGCCGATGGTGATGGACTGCAGGGCGGTGATGTCGGAGCTGGAAAAGCCCGCGAGGATCCACCCGCGCCGGGCGAGAACCTGCGACCACTGGCCCAGGGCGAAGGCATGAAGGTCGGCCGGCAGCAGGACCGCGGTCTGGACCTCGGTGAGGTAGTCCTGGACTAGCTCCAGGAAGTCAGTGGCGGTGACCGTGACGGTCTGGAGCCCGGGCACGACGACCCGGGCCGGATGGGTGGTCAGTCGGCCCAGGATGGCGGCCAGGTCGGCGGCGGGATGGTAGGACCGGGCGCAGGCGGGGGTGGCCGCGCAGCGGGTGGCCACCTGGTCGAAGGCCTGCTGGGCGTGCACGGCTTCCTGCTGCTCGAGCGGGACGTTCAGCAGCGAGCCGCTGTCCAGTACGGCCGTGCGCACGTGGCTGCTGAACCGCTGCAGATAGGCCAGGCCTAGCGTCACCCCGTAGGACGCGCCGTAGATGTTGATCTTGTCGTAACCCAGCGCCTTCCGGACCTGGTCCAGGTCGAGGACTGCCTCGGGGGTGGTGTCGTGGCGTGGGTCCCGGGTCACGCTGGTCAGGCAGCGGCGGACCGCGGCGCTGGTGGCGGCCGGGCTGGCCGGCCAGCTAGCCAGCCCGGAGCAGGTCTCCAGCCCGGATCCCCGAGTGCCGCGCTGCTCGACGAAGACCAGGTCCATGGTCCGGTTCAGCTGCCGGAAGGCCTGTGCTGCCCAGCTCATGCCGTTGTCGACCGAGTTGCCGTCCCCGGCCGCCTGCCCGCCAAGCCCGGTCAGGTAGAACAAGGGATCGGCACGGTGAGTCGTGCCGGTGGCGGGCAGCACCACGACTTCCAGCGGCATCGCGGGCCCGGCCGGGTCCGCCCAGTCCTGCGGGACCCACACGTTCCCGCACTCGGCGACCAGCCCGTTGACGGTGCACGCGGTCAGCGTGGTCTTGGGCAGCGCCGGCGGCTGCCGAGCCGACCGGGACTGAGCCGTCCCCCCGCAACCAGCCGCAGCCAGCGCTATGACCGCTGTCAGCACGGCCCAGAACCTCAAGTGATGCCGGCGACCCCGTGGCCTGGACGCTGTCCGGCCGAACTGTCTCGTCATGGAGACCATCGTTCGCAGGCCGGGCCGCGGCTAAGAGGGACGAAGGTCACTTTACAGGTCCCGTTGTTCCATCGCCCGGCGTCCAGGCCAGCGGCCCACTGGTGACCTTGGTCCCCGCATCCCCGGGCGTTCGGCTCTCACCTTCGCGCATGCGGCCCAGGTGGCGTAGGGAGGAGGCCGCAACGGAGCGGCCGTACGAACGGAGTGCGCAAATGAGCGTGACAACTGCGACGGGGGCCAAGGTCTACCAGGCCCCGGGACAAGCAGGGAGCCCGGTGGAAGTCAAGGCCCGCTACGGGAACTTCATCGGCGGCCACTGGGTGGCGCCGGTGCGCGGCGAGTACATGAAGGACCTGTCACCCGCCAACGCCCGGCAGTTCACCACGGTGCCGCGGTCGACCAAAGAGGACATCGAGCTGGCTCTGGACGCCGCCGACGCGGCCAAGGAGGCCTGGGGCGAGACGTCGCTGACCGAGCGCGCCAGGATCCTCAACCGGATCGCCGACGTCATCGAGGAGCACACCGAGATGCTCGCGGTAGCCGAGACATGGGACAACGGCAAGCCCGTCCGGGAGACGCTGGCGGCGGACATCCCGCTGGCCGCGGACCACTTCCGGTACTTCGCCGGGGAGACCCGCGCGCTGACCGGGACCAGCACCGAGATCGACAAGGACACCGTCGTCTACCACTTCCACGAGCCGCTCGGCGTGGTCGGCCAGATCATCCCGTTCAACTTCCCGCTGCTCATGGCCGCGTGGAAGCTGGCGCCCGCCCTGGCTGGCGGTAACTGCACGGTGATCAAGCCGGCCTCGTCCACCCCCTGGTCGATCCTGAAGCTGGCCGAGCTGATCGGCGACGTCGTGCCGCCTGGCGTGCTCAACATCGTGACCGGTCCCGGCGGCGAGATCGGCAAGGCGCTAGCCACCAGCAGGCGGATCGCCAAGGTCGCGTTCACCGGCGAGACGGTCACCGGTCGGCTGATCATGCAGTACGCGGCGGAAAACCTCATCCCGTCCACCACCGAGCTGGGCGGCAAGTCACCCAACATCTTCTTCGCCGACGTGATGGACCGTAACGACGCGTTCCTGGACAAGGCGGTCGAGGGCCTGGTGCTCTACGCGTTCAACAAGGGCGAGGTGTGCACCTGCCCGTCGCGGGCGCTGATCCAGGAATCCATCTACGACCGGTTCATGGAGCGCTGCCTGGAGCGGATCGGCCGGATCCGGCAGGGCAACCCGCTCGACCTGAGCACCCAGATGGGCCCGCAGAACTCCAAGCAGCAACTCGACAAGATCATGTCCTACGTCGACATCGGCCTGCAGGAAGGGGCTGAGCTGCTGATCGGCGGCAAGCAGCCCAAGCTCGACGGCGAGCTGGCGGACGGCTATTTCTTCGAGCCGACCGTGCTGCGGGGCCACAACAAGATGCGGGTCTTCCAGGAGGAGATCTTCGGCCCGGTGCTGGCCGTGACCACGTTCAGGGACGAGGCCGAGGCGCTCGAGATCGCCAACGACACCCTGTACGGGCTGGGCGCCGGCGTGTGGACCCGCAACGGCAACCTGGCCTACCGGATGGGCCGGGCCATCAAGGCCGGCCGGGTGTGGACCAACTGCTACCACCAGTACCCGGCAGGCGCCGCCTTCGGCGGTTACAAGATGTCCGGCGTGGGCCGGGAGCTGTACCGCGAGACCTTGACCGAGCACTACTCGCAGACCAAGAGCCTGCTGGTCAGCTACAGCGACCAGGCCCTGGGCCTGTTCTAGCCCACCGGAACGAGGCAGAGATGGCAGACACGGATGGCCGTGCCCCCGTCGGCCGCGTGACGGCCACGCCGGCGGCCCTGGCCGCGCTGGCCCGGCTGCGTGAGCAGCGGGGGGAGGTCATCCTCTACCAGTCCGGCGGCTGCTGCGACGGCAGCCTGCCGGTCTGCCTCGAGCGAAGGGACCTGCGTCTCGGCGACGGCGACGTGCTGCTCGGGTCGGTCGACGGCTGCCCGGTCTACATCGACGACCGCCAGTACGCGGTCTGGAAGCACACCCAGCTCATCATCGACGTCGGCGAGGGGGAGCCCGAGGGCTTCTCCTTGCCGGCCGGCGATGACCGGCAGTTCGTCACCAGGTCCCGGGTGTTCTCACCCCAGGAGCTGGCCGCCCTGCGGGGATCAGCGGAAGGAGAACCATCATGAGCGACTCCCTACCGGAGCCGTCCGTCACCGTCTGTGCCGTCCGGGAAACGGCTCCGGGCGAGCAGCGTGTCGCGCTGGTGCCCGAGTCGGTCCCGGTTCTGGCCCGGGCCCGGGTGCGCGTGCTCGTGGAGTCCGGCGCGGGTACCGCAGCGTGCTTCCCCGACGGTACCTACGAACGGGCCGGCGCGGAAGTCGTCGGCCGGAGCGAGGCGATCAGCCGAGCCGATATCGTGGTCAGCGTCGGCACGCCCGGGCCGGACCTGATCGCCCGGCTGCGCCCCGGCCAGACGGTCATCGGCCTGCTGCGGCCGCTGATCCAGCCGGACCTGGTCCGCCAGCTCGCCGCCGCCGGGGTGACCGCGATCAGCCTGGACGGCCTGCCGCGCACGGTGAGCCGGGCCCAGTACATGGACGTGCTCACCTCGCAGGCGAACGTGGCCGGCTACAAGGCCGTGCTGGTCGCCGCCGATAACTTCGGCCGGTTCTTCCCCATGCTGATCACCGCGGCCGGGACCAGCCGGCCCGCCAGCGTCCTCGTGCTCGGCGCGGGTGTCGCGGGCCTGCAGGCCATGGGCACCGCCCGCCGCCTCGGCGCCGTGGTGACCGGCTATGACGTCCGGCCGGAGACCCGGGACCAGATCGAGTCCGTCGGCGCCAGGTTTCTCGAGCTCGAATCGGTCGCGTCGGCGGCCGGTGAGGGCGGGTACGCCCGGGCGCTCACCGCCGACGAGCAGTCCGCCCAGCAAGCCGAGCTGGCCGCGAAGATCGGCCGCTTCGACGTCGTCATCACCACCGCTCAGGTGCCGGGCCGGCGGCCGCCGTTGCTGGTCACCGCGGAGGCCGTCAAGGGCATGCCGGCCGGCGCCGTCCTGGTTGACCTGGCCGCGAGTAGCCTGGGCGGGAACATCGAGGGCTCGGTGGCGGACCAGACCGTGCTGACCGAGAACGGTGCCCGGATCATCGGGGCGGCCAACCTGCCCGCTCAGGTGCCGACCGCGGCCTCGGTCGCCTACTCGCACAACATCGCCGCGCTGCTGGGCGAACTGGTCCACGACGGCGCGCTCACCATCGACCCCGCCGACGACATCCAGGCCGGCGTGGTCGTCACCCACCAGGGCCAGGTGATCCACCCCGCGGTGGCCGCCTCGCTCGGACCGTCCGCCCGGGGAGGCAGTCGATGACCACAGGCCTGATGTCCGACATCTACATGTTCGTACTGGCCATCCTGGTCGGCTACGAAGTCATCACCAAGGTGCCGTCCACCCTGCACACGCCGCTGATGTCGGCGTCCAACGCCATCCACGGCATCGTCATCATCGGGGCGGTCA
>Ga0335074_10011157_pt1 | contig 12561 bp, 13 predicted proteins | sample Lox_Sample_23_FD_206715 | JGI IMG/M metagenome (GOLD analysis project Ga0335074, IMG submission 206715) | Soil microbial communities from Loxahatchee National Wildlife Refuge, Florida, United States - Lox_Sample_2.3 | ecosystem: Environmental > Terrestrial > Soil > Wetlands | place: USA...
ACAAAGGCTGAGCGTAAGGAGAAGAAGATGCCAGGAATCATCGTCGGTATCGACGGCTCCAGCCATTCCCGCCGCGCCCTTGACTGGGCGATCAACGAGGCGGCGATCCGTCACGCGCCGCTCACCGTGCTCACCGTCCAGCAGGTCATGAGGAGTTTCTGGGCCGGACCAATGATCTACCCGGAAGACGCGGAGCTCGCCGAGCATGCCCGCAAGATAGCCCAGGACGAGACCGATGACGCGCTCGGCAAGCTCGCCGAAGACGCCCGGCCGCCGGAGGTTTCCGTACTGGCCGTCCCCGGCCTCCCAGCTGAGGCAATCCTCGGCATAGCCAAGGACGCGGACATGATCGTCGTCGGCTCCCGCGGCGCGGGCGGCTTCAAGAAGCTGCTGGTGGGCTCGGTCGCCTCCCAGGTCACCCACCACGCCCACATCCCCGTCGTCGTCATCCCCGCTGAGGAGAGCTGATTGCCGTGAACGCCATCGTGAAAGACGTGATGAGCACCCACGTAGTCGCCGTCCGGCAAGACGCCACGTTCAAGGAGATGGCGGCCAGGCTGCACGAGCAACGGGTCAGCGCGTTCCCGGTGCTCGACGACGACAACAAGGTCATCGGGATCGTCTCAGAAGCCGACCTGCTGACCAAGGAAGCACTCGAAGGCGAGCTCCCCAGCGTGTACCGCACCGTGACGCGCCACCGTGAGACGGTGAAGGCGGCCGCGCTCACCGCGGCCGCCCTGATGACCAGGCCCGCCGTGACCATCGGCCCGGACGAGCCGGTGACCCATGCGGCCCGCCTGATGTACTCCCGGCGGGTCAAGCGGCTGCCGGTCATCGCCGAAGACGGGACGCTGATCGGCATCGTGTCCCGCGCCGACGTGCTCAGCGTGTACGGCAGGCCCGACGCGGACATCAGGCACGAGATCACCCAGCGCCTGATCCTGGAGACGTACCTGTGCGACCCCGCCCGCTTCACGGTCACCGTCAAGGACGGCATCGTCACGATCGAAGGCGCGCCGGAAACGACCGCCGTCGGCCGCGACATCATCGAGTCGGCCAGGCACGTCGAGGGCGTCGTCGCGGTCCGCGACCGGCTCACGTACCCGCCGGCCGCGCACCACACCCCCAACCCGCTGTTCTGAGCCGGTGGGTGCGCACCGCGCACTCACCGGCCGGCTAAAGGACGAACGGGATCAGCATCTTGGTGGAGTGCTTGTAGGCGCGGTAGGTGTCCTGGAACTGCTCCGTCAGGTACGCCTCTTCGCGGATGGCGCTGTAGACGAAGAACCCGGCGAGCACGGCGGCCACGATCAAGCCGTACAGGCTCGTGGCGAGCGCGGTGCCGACCAGCGCGACGATCAGGCCCGTGTAGATCGGGTGCCGGATCCGGCGGTACGGGCCGGTGGTCACCAGTTCCGGCTCGTCCTTGTGCGACATCGGCGCGCCCCAGTTGCGGCCGATGTACAGCCGTGCCCACACGGCGAGCGCCAGGCCGAGCAGGAAGAGCGCCAGCCCTACGCCCGTCAGCACCGGATCGGTCCCGGGCTGATGCCCCCGAAGGCCCCAGGAGCGCACCGCGAAGATGACCACGACGAGGAGCGCGACCCGCAACCCGATGAAGCGGTTCCACCCGCCGGACCGCCCGGACTTCACTCCGCGGGCCGCGATGAGCCAGTAGGCCCAGAAGACGACCCACCCGATCACGATGACGAGGTCGATGACGCGCATACCTCCATCATGTACCTACGTCATGGCCGATTCACCGGTTGGCCGGGCGGCCGGAGCCACAGCACCCCGCCGCAGCTGGCCTCCTCATGCCCGGCGGCGGCGTCCGCCAGCGCCGTCACCAGCCGGAACACGTAGGCGTTCGTGCGGGGAAACGTGACGTCAGACGTGTAGATGAGACCCGGGACCGCTCCCCCGACGGCGTCGCGGGCCCGGCGGAGGCTCTCGAAGTCCGGCACGTTGTTCGTCACGATCACCCGGCCCTCGAGCAGCGCGGCCTCGAAGGTCTCCAGGTCCGACAGGGCGCGCAGCAGCGCGTCCGCGACGACAGCCCGGCAGTCGATCCCCCGCGCCGCGAGCCCGTCGGCGATCGCCGGCGAGAACATCTCATCGAGCAGCAGCGCACCGGGCTTGTCGCCGCCCGGTCCGGTCACCGGCCCAGCAGCTCTTGCTGCCGCTCCCACCCGGCTCGCGCCTGCGTGGCCTCGGCGCGCGCCCGGTCGAGGAAGGCGTCGACCTCCTCGGGGTAATCGCCCCAGTACGCGAGCGCCGCGCGCAGGAAGGGCATCGGCACGCCGGACGTCTGGGCGACGACCTTGAGAACCTCGTCGCCGGCCAGCGCCGGGTCGGACTCCCGGACCGACCGCACCGCGCCGATCACCTCCCACACGTCGGGCCCGCCGACCAGCCGGGCACGGCGCCCCGCGGGCCCGTCCTTGAACACGATCAGCGGATGCTCGTGCATCCGCAGCGCTTCGTCGACAAGCCGGTTGCTGGCGCTGGACAGGGACATGTCCCGGTGCATGGCGACGAACGCGGTGAGCCGCTCGAGGACGCGCGGCTCGAACCGGACAGACGACGGGGTGGTTGTTGCCATACCTACATTGCAGGCGAGTGTAGGAAAGACATCATCATAAGCGGTCCGTCAGGGCGCGCGCCGTGACTTAGGAGCAGAACCCTGCACTTTTCTTGCTGTTATCAGCGTTTTGGCGTAGTTTTCTGCTCCTAAGTCGCTTACAACGGCAGCGCCATCGTTTCCATGACCCGCTGGGTAAGGCCGGCCTGGTCGGCGTCCGGCGACGGGTGCATTTCCCAGTCGCCGATCTGCACCGACGCCTCCACGATGAACTTGCAGCGCTCGTAGCGGCGTGCCGCGTACCGGGTGAACGCGTCCGCCACGTCGGCGTCCGCGGGGCCGGACGCGCCGAGTTCTTCCGCCAGGACCACGCCGTCCTCGATCGCCTGGGCGGCGCCCTGGCCCAGGTGCGGCGTGACCGAGTGCACCGCGTCGCCGAGCAGCACGACGCGGCCGCGGTGCCACGGCGCGGGCGCGATCAGGTATTCCTCGGGGCGGAAGACGATGGCCGCCGGGTCGTCGATGTACGTGTCGCGAATCCGCCCGGTCAGGCCGCCGAACGGCGCCAGCTTCTCCCGCAAGATCGCCAGCAGCTCCCCTGGGCTGGGGCGCCGCGAGCGGTCCCAGGGCACGTTGAGGAACAGGTACGCCAGGTCCTGGCCGATCGGGACGAACCCGGCCATGCCGGTCGGGCCCGCCTGCAGGACGATCTGGTCGATTTCCGGCTCGCGGGGGATGTTCACCCGGAAGGCGGACTGCCCGTTGTACCGCGGCTCGAGGCCCGCGTCCAGCACGAAGCGCCGCACGACGGACCGGACGCCGTCGGCGCCTACCACGAGGTCCGCCCGCCGCCGGCTGCCGTCGCCGCAGGTGACCTCGACGTGATGGCCCTCGTCGCGCACGTCGCTGATCGTCGATCCGTACTCGATCGTCACGCCGGAGTCGATGGCCCGGTCGGTGAGGATCTTGTGCAGCTTCGGCCGGGTGATGCCGTTCATGCAGGGGAACCCGGGGATCGTCGCCCCGGGGATCTCGTGCAGCAGGTTGCCGCCGGCATCCAGCAGCCTGGCCCAGCCTTTCGACGCGTAGCCCTGCCTGAGGCATTCGTCCGCGCACCCGATGGCGTCCAGCGCCCGGAGCGCGTTGACCGGCTGGATGATCCCGACCCCGTAGACCGACGAGTGCAGGTCGGGCTGGATCTCCACGATCGTCACGCCGAACCCTTGGCCGCGCAGGGCGATCGAGGCGGAGAGGCCGCCGATCCCGGCGCCCACGATGAGAACTTCACCACGCTTCACCCGGCTGACGCTAACCGCGGGGCTCGCCGCCAGGCCATACGCGGACCTGCAACGTAAGTTTTCGCTGGTGCGGCTAGCGGCCGGCTGGCGCGTAGCGGTCCACCCCGGCGAACCGCGCAATAGTGGCCTCGTCGAGCGTCCAGCCGTCCCCGACTAGCAGCGCGGCGTCCGGCAGGATGAAGCCGACGTTTCGCCACGCCGTCGCCTCGGCGAGGGTCATCCCGGCCTCCGCCGCCTCCACCGCATCCCCGGGAAGGAAGCCGGCCGCGGCCCACGGGCGCACCTGTTCCGGTCTCATGCGGAGCCTGACCGCGCGCACGGCGTCCCGGACGCCGACTCCTTCGCGGGCCCAGCGGCGCGCGGCGTCTGGCGATAGCCCGTGCTTGCGCGCCCAGTGGATCTCGATCGAGGACAACGGGCGCCAGCGGCGCAGGTCGCTGGCGGTCAGGCCGTAGCCTCGGGCTTCGGCCAGCTCGTACGCATCCGGCGGGGACACGGTCAGGTCGCGCCGGACGCGGCGGCACACTGCTGCCACGCCTGCTCGAACTCGGTGCGCACCTCGTCGGGCTGGCCGGCGAGGAACACGAACGGCTGCGGGCCGGCGCCGGGCGCGGGCCGGTTCAGGCCGCCGACGATCGGCAGGTACACGCGATCGTTCAGCGCCGGATCGCGGATGGTGCCGAGCGGATCACGGCCGGCCGCGACCGCTTCCATCTCCTCGAACATCCGCTTGCGCAGCATGATCACGCCGCGGTCGCTCTCCCCCAGGTGCTCCAGGGTGCGGTCGGCTATCGCGCCCTGGCCCACCCAGGCGATGTAATCCTGGTTCATCACGTGCGTGTCGATCCACCGGCCGGTCTTCTCGTCCCGGACCGGCGCGTGCCAGCACGGGATCCGGCGCTGCTCGAACGGCGCGTCGCCGGGCAACTCGTCGATGAACCAGCCGACGCTCAGCGTGCTGGTGTCGTCGATCGGGACCCGCCACTCGAAGTGACCGACGTAAAGGCAGTTCGGCCACAGGCACACTCGCCCGGTCGTCCAGAGCTCGTCGTCCTCCGTCGTGTCGGCGCGGACCCGGCGGTAGACGAACCCGTAGTCGAATTCGTCGAACCCGAGCCGGGTGTGCGTCGGCGCCCGCGGGCCGTCCTGTCCGCGGAGCACCATTGACCAGTTAGAGTGCAGCCATTCGAAATGCACCGGGTCGATCGAGTTTTCCTGGCACTGGAACCAGTTGCACGGAATCTCGGAAATGACGATTTGCTTGTAGCCGCGTGCATAGAAGCGATCCCAGTCCGGAAGCAGCGGGGCCGGCTGCGGCCCCAGGTAAGCCCACAGCAGCCCGGCTCTGGCGGCTACCGGGTACGCCTTGATCCGCACCTTGTCCTTGAAGGTTCCCTCCGGGTGCCGCGTCTCCTCGAAAGGCTGATGCAGGCAGGTCCCGGAGTGATCGAACAGCCAGCCGTGATAGTTGCAGCGCAGCCCGCGCTCCTCGGTGAACCCGTACGCCAGGTCGGCGCGGCGATGCGGGCAGTGCCGGTCCACGAGCCCGTAATTGCCTTCCCTGTCGCGGTAGAGAACGAGATCCTCGCCCATGATGCGGACCGCTTTTGTGTCCTGCCGATCGAATTCGCTTACCCCGGCTATTGGCTGCCAATAGCGGCGCAGCAGTTCACCCATCAGAGTTCCGGGACCGGTTTCGCACAGCAGCTTATTGCGCTGGCTGCTCAGCATATGACCTGACCTCCTAGAGCATTCCCGCACGACGCTAATCCGGGGTTACCGGGCAGTCAAGGTCGGCCCGGCCGGATGCCCGCACGCGGTCCGGTGCGAGGATGAGGGCATGGAGCCGCGCATCCCGAGGTACGTGCCGGTCGTCAACGTGGTGCTGAAGTTCCTGACCAGGCGGGGCGTCAAGGCCGGCCCGGTCAGCATCATCACCGTGGCCGGGCGCAGATCGGGCCGGCCCCATTCGACCCCCGTGACGCCCTGGGTGGTGGACGGCACGAGGTACGTGATCGCCGGGATCAGCACCTCGGACTGGTCCCGCAACGCCCGCGCGGCCGGGGCGGGCACGCTGACCTCGGGGCGAACCACGACGCGCGTGCGGCTCACCGAGGTGACGGACCCCGCGCTCAAGGAACGGGTGGTGGTCGCGTTCGGCACCGAGAACCGGGGCGCCGCCTCCTTCCTCAAGCAGATCGGTGTCGCGCGGGAGCGCACCCCGGAGGGATTCGCCGCCGCGGTCCCTTACGTCGCGGTCTTCGAAGTGACTCCCGCCGGGGCCTAGCAGCATGCCAGCCGCGAAGGGCCCGGCGATGCGCGGCACCGGTGCGTCGGTGGAGGATTTTCTGGCCCGGGTGCCTGATGAGCGGCGCCGCGAGGATACTCGCCGGCTGTGCGCGATGATGCAGCAGATCACCGGCGAGCCGCCGGCGATGTGGGGATCCAGCATTATCGGTTTCGGCACCTACCACTACCGGTATGCCAGCGGCCGCGAGGGTGACTCGGCGCTGGCCAGCTGCTCACCTCGAAGCCAGCACCTGGTCATCTACCTGGTCGGCGAGTTCGAGAGCCGGCACCGGTCGGTGCTGGCGCGGCTGGGCCCGCACAAGACCGGAAAGGGCTGCCTGTATATCAAGCGCCTTGATGATGTGGACCAGGATGCGCTGCGTGAGCTGATCGACCGGTCCGTCCGGGTACGCAAGGGCGTCGACCGGGCCTCCGTCTAGTGCCGTGGCATCTGGTGCCATGGCGAAGGTCAAGAATGCCTGGCGCGCCGCTTCGCCCGCGCCATCTTGAGCAGGTAGGCCGGTGTCGGCGGGATCCAGCCGAGTTGCCTGGCCATCCCGAGATCGTCGCGGTTCGTCCAGTGTTCGATGATCTGGCCGTCTGTGATCCGGAACCAGTGCGATTGGGTCACCGCGAAGGTCTTGTTCGTCGGCGGGAAGACCGCGTCCACCGGGCCGTCATCGGTGTAGACGGCCCACGGGGCGACGTGGCGCCCGTTCATCGTCGAGTTGACCGCGACCAGGTCGCCGTCGGCGAGGGCATGGTGGATGTAATAGTGCAGGCCGGCGAACGCGGCGCGCAGCCACAGCGCGGTTGAGTAGAAGCCGACCGGGCCCGGGACCCGCGACGACGGTGGCTGGACCTGGTTCTCGCGGTCGGTAGCCCGCGGGTGGTACAAGGTGTCGAAGTCGGCTCGGTCCCCGTCGGCCATGGCGTGAATGCTGCGCACGGCAAGCGAGGTCGGGTCGGCCGACACAGCGGAGGAGCTGGCGGTCATCACGACTCCAATCAATTACAGTTAGACTGTATCTAAATCTTGGAGCAGGCTGTGACGGAAGTCAAGAGGTCCTACGACGCATCGAGGCGGCGCGAGCAGGCCCGTGCCCGGCGACTGGCTGTGGTGCTGGCGGCTCGCGAGCTGTTCGAGCGGGACGGGTTCCGGCTCACGACGATCGCCGCGGTCGCCGCGCGCGCGGGTGTCTCGGCGGAAAGCGTCTACAAAGGCTTCGGCACCAAGGCGGCGCTGGCCAAGGCCGTGTTCGACCTGGTGATCGCCGGGGACGACGAACCGGTACCGGTCGCCGAGCGCCCGGCGATGCAGGTGGTGCGCGACGAGCCCGACGTGCGCCGCAAGATCGCGATGTTCACCGAGGGCCTGGCGCAACGCCAGGCGCGCTCCGCCAAGGTGCAGATCCTTATCCGCGACGGCCGGCACGTCGACGACTCACTTGCCCCGGTCTGGGCGAAGCTGAACGACGAGGGCCTGGCCGGCATGACAATGCTAGGCGGCCACCTGCTCGGCACCGGCCAGCTCCGCGACGGGATCGGCCTGGCGGAGGTTCGCGACGTGCTGTGGAACTACCTCGCGATCGACCACTACGAACGGCTCGTCCTGGCCCAGGGCTGGCCGCTCCAGCGATACTCACAATGGCTTGCCCACGCCGTTACCAGCGCCATCTGCCGGTAACCGATCGCCTGCCGGGTCAACACGGCCGGCCTCTTCTCTTGCGGCGGCCCTGGCGATGGCGTCGAGAGCGAGGTCGATGACCTGGGCGCCGTCCAGCTCTTCGCCCTTCGCGATGCAGGAGCGGAATTCGGTTTCTGTCAGCTGGTCGCGCAGCAGCGCGGCGGTCTCGCGCACGAGGTCGGCATCGGCGCCGTAGGGCGGCGCGCCGCTGCTGGCCGATGCGGCCGCGCCGTACAAGGTGGCCGCGTCGTGGCAGGCGCCGACGCGGGCCAGCAGGTCGATAAGGGTCCGCAGGGTGACCCACAGGGGTGTCCAGGTGCCGCCTTGCCGCCATTGGCTGATGACCTGATGGTAGTAGCGGAGCGCGGTGGCGGGCTCACCATCCCGCGCGTGCAGCGTCGCCAGGGAGACTTCGGCGAACCCGGCGACCAGGCGGCTGCCCGCGGCCTGGGCGAGCTCGACCGCCCGCTGCAGGTCCTGCCTGGCCTGGCCGGGATCGGTGGCGGCGGTGATCTCGCCCAAGACGGACAAAACCAGCGCCAGCGCGGAGGGCGCGCCGGACCGGACGGCCGCGTCCCGGCCCCGACCGGCCAGGCGGCTCGCTTCGGCGAGGTGGTTGCCGTACGCCAAGGCGGCGCCGCCGCTGCCGGCGTCCCACGCGGCGTCCAGCCAGTCACCGGCCTGCATCGACAGGTCATAGGCGTGGCGGTACCTCTCGGCCGCCCTGTCGGGGTCGCCGGTATAGATGGCGAGATCGCCGAGCGCCTGCAGTGCCCTGCGGGCGGTGATCGGGGCAAGGCCTCGCGCGGCGTCCAGGGCGGCGTGCGCACCGGTATCGGCCGCTTGAAGATCGCCCCGGTATACAGCTCCCGAGGCAGCCGAAGCGAGCACCTGGGGGTAGAACGGCGAGCGTGACCCGGCCGCGGCCGCGGCGCTCACCTCGGCCCACCGGAATACCTCCGATCGGCAGCGCAGCAGCGCGTACCAGTGCAGCTCGGCACACATGCGCAGGCTGAGCTCGATGTCGTGCCCGGTCAGCCAGCTGTGAGCGGCGCGCAGGTCACCGATGTGCGAGTCGAGCCGCGCCACCCAGCCGGCCTCGCCGGCGCCGGACAGGCCAGCGGCCGCCCGTGTCACCAGTTCCGCGGCCCAGCGGGCATGCCGGCCGCGGGCGGCATCCAGCTCACCGCGCTCTTTCAGTCGTTCGATCCCGTAGTCGCGCAGCGTTTCCAGCAGCCGGTAGCGGGCCGCACCACCGTCGCGGTCGGCGGTGATCAGTGACCGGTCGACCAGGTGCAGCACGAGGCGGGCTACGTCGGTGCCGTCATCGCCGGCGGCCGTGATGGCGCGGACGGCACCGATATCGAACCGGCCGCAGAACACCGACAGCTCGTCGAACAGCCGCTGCTCCGCCGTAGTCAGCAGCTGGTAGGACCAGTCGACGACGGCTCGCAGAGACCGGTGGCGGCTGTCGGCGCGGCGCCTCGAGGTAAGCAGGCCGAACCGGTCCTGAAGGCTGCCGGCCAGCTCGCGGACTGTTGTGCCCGGCAGCCGGGCCGCCGCGAGCTCGATGGCGAGCGGCAGCCCGTCCAGCCCGGCGCACAGGTCCGCGATTGCCTCGGTGTCCCTGGTTTCCTGAACGGCGGCCGGGTCCGCCGCACAAGCCCGGTCATGGAACAACCGCATCGCGGGCGAGCCGGGACCGCTTGCCGGAAGCGGATTGACCGGCCACACGTGCTCGCCATCGACCCCGAGCCGCTCCCGGCTGGTCGCTAGCACGGTGATGTTCCTGGTCTCCCGCAGCAGCCGTTCAGCGATGACCGCGATGCCATCCGCTACGTGCTCACAGTTGTCGAGCACCAGCAGTTGCTCGCGGCCCGCCAGAGCCTCGATGAGCTGATCGTCGAGCCGCCGGAACGCGCGTTCGCTGACCCCGGCCGCCGTGGCGATGGCCCGGGTCACCGAGGCCGGCCGGGCTATCGCGGCGAGGTCGCAGAAGCAGATCCCGTCCCGGTAGCGGCCGCCGATCCTGGAGACCGCCTCCAGCGCCAGCCGGGTCTTGCCCACGCCTCCCGGCCCGTGCAAGGTCAGCAGCCGCACGTCGCCCAGCAGTGCGGTCACGGCCAGGAGGTCCTCATCCCGGCCGACGAAGCTGGTTACCGGCAGCGGCAGCGCCCGGCGCGCGGGCTGGGGAACGGATTCCGTCACCGGGACCGCATGGCGCAGGATGTCCTGCTCGATGCGTTCCAGGGCAGGTGAGGGATCCAGGCCGAGCCCCTCGGACAGGTAGCCGCGCCAGGACCGGAACGTGGCCAGCGCGTCGGTGTGCCGGCCGCTCTGGTAGAGGGCCCGCATCAGCAGCCCCCGCGCCCGCTCGCGTTCCGGGTGCTCTGCCACGATCGCCTGCAGGTCGGCCACCGCGTCGTCGGCGCGTTCCAGGGAAAGGACAAGCTCGGCCCGGCGTTCCCGCGCCGTCACCCGCAGCTCGTCGAGCCGGACAGCCTCAGCCCGGGCGAACGGCCGGCCGGCGAACTCGGCCAGAGCGGGACCCCGCCATAGGCCCAGCGCCTCGTCGAGAATCGCCAGGCCCTGCTCCCCCGCCGTCTGACTTGCCGCGGCCAGGGCGTCCTCGAACCTGGCGGCATCCAGCTGGCGCCGCTGCAGGATCAGCCGGTAGCCGCCGTCGGCGGTGACCAGGCTGCCGCCCGCCGGGCCGAGCGCGCGCCGCAGCCGGGAGACCTGCGTCCGCAAGGCCGCGGGCGGATCCGCGGGCAGCGCCTCGCCCCACAGCTCGTCGATGAGCCGGTGCGCGGGGACCAGCCGGTTGGCTTCCAGCAACAGCATCGCCAGCACCAGGCGCTGACTGGCGCTCGTGAGCTCGACGGCGCGGTCATCCGCCCGCACCTCGACCGGGCCAAGCAGCCCGTACCCCCACACAGCCACCGCTACCTCCCAGGCCTTCCTTCAGGATCGCACGACTCCCGGGCTGTGCTCACGACACAGTGCTGACACGCCGGTGACACGCCGTCGGGTCACGGTGGTCTGGCAACGCGCTTACAGCCAGAGGAGAGTGCAATGGGCAGCCTGATTGCGGTTCCAGAGCAGGTAAGGGCCTCGTTCACGGGTGAGCTCGTCGGTCCCGCGGACCCGGGATACGAGCAGATCCGCCGGGTGCAGAACGGCCTGATCGACAAGCGCCCCGGGCTCATCGCCCGGTGCCGCACCGTCCCCGACGTGGCCGACGCCGTGGCGATGGGCCGCGAGCAGGCCAGCGAGATTTCCGTGCGCGGCGGCGGGCACAACGTCGCCGGCCTGGCCGTCACCGACGGCGGCCTGATGATCGACCTCGCGCCGATGAAGGGCATCAAGGTGGACCGGCGGAAGCGGACCGTCTGGGCGCAAGGCGGGGTCACCTGGAACGAGTTCAACCGTGCCGCGGCCTGCCACGGGCTGGCCACCACCGGCGGGGTCGTGTCCACCACCGGCATCGCGGGGCTGACCCTCGGCGGCGGGGAGGGCTGGCTGATGGGCAAGTACGGCCTGACCATCGACAACCTGCTGGCGGCGGAGGTCGTGACCGCCGCCGGTGAGGTCGTCACCGCAAGCCACGAGGAAAACCAGGACCTGTTCTGGGCCCTGCGCGGCGGCGGCGGCAACTTCGGGGTCGTCACGTCCTTCGAATACCAGGCCCACCCGGTGTCAACCGTCCACGGCGGCCTGGTCGTCCATCCCGCCCGCCGGGCGCGAGAGGCTCTCGGCTTCTACCGTGAGCTCACCCAGGCGGCGCCCGACGAGCTCACCGTGTACTTCTCCCTGTTCGCCGACCCGGCCGCACCGGACGAGAAACTCGCCGCCATGGTCGCCTGCCACTGCGGCGATCCCGCAACCGCAGAAGCGGACCTGAAACCGCTGCGGCAATTCGGCCCGCCAGCGGCCGACCTCATCCAGCCCATGCCCTACCCGGCGATCAACACCCTCAGCGACGCCGGGTACCCCAAGGGAGCGTTCAACTACTGGAAATCCGCATTCTTCACCGACCTGTCCGACGCGCCGCTGGAGATCATGATCGATGCGCTCCACCGGTGCCCGTCGCCCATGAGCGGGCTGGGCATCGTGCCCTACCTGGGCGCGGTCAACCGCGTCGGCGCCACCGCCACAGCCTTCGCCCACCGGGCACCCGGCTACAGCCTGCTCATCGTGGCGCAGTGGCCCGACGCGCGGGAAACCGAGCCGAACATCACCTGGGCCCGAGAGACGTTCGACGCACTTCACCCGTACATGGCCGAGCGCAGCTACGTGAACAACCTGACCGCCGAAGACGGGCGGATGGTGCACCAGGTGTGGGGCGCGAACTACGAACGGCTCGTCGCGATCAAGCGCCGCTACGACCCCGGCAACATTTTCAGGCTCAACCACAACATCGACCCATCGGCGTAAGGCGCCCGGCCGGCCTGCGCGAGCGCGCCGGCCGGGCAGATTACGGTGGTTCCCGCTGCTAGGTGCGGGCGTAGTTGCTGGCGCCGTACCAGTCCACCACGACCACCGGCTCGTCGCCGACCACCCAGGCGTCGTGGCCTTGCGGCAGCGCGGTGACGTCGCCGGGCTTCGCGTCGAACTCGGCGCCATCGGCCATCACGACGTGCAGCGTGCCGCTCACGTGGTACTGGAAGTGCGGCGCCTCGCACAGCTCGGTCCCCGCCTGCGGC
>Ga0335074_10011158_pt1 | contig 12560 bp, 9 predicted proteins | sample Lox_Sample_23_FD_206715 | JGI IMG/M metagenome (GOLD analysis project Ga0335074, IMG submission 206715) | Soil microbial communities from Loxahatchee National Wildlife Refuge, Florida, United States - Lox_Sample_2.3 | ecosystem: Environmental > Terrestrial > Soil > Wetlands | place: USA: Florida...
CACAACTCAACGAGATGCTCACGCTTGGTAAAAGGGGTTTAACTCACAGCAGTGACAAGACTGGAAACATAGGCTCGAACCTCGGGATCAACGACATCTTTGGTACCGTCGGCCAGCTCCATTCTTGAAGGACTTGTCTCAAAAATCGGTGGTTGACATGATCACTATTTGCTCTTTACGCGTCTGAGAAGTCGCGTTACCGCGTTCGGCAGAACCCTGCACTTTCAGCCTTGCCATCAGCTGACGAGGCTGCCACCGTTCGGTTGCTGCCCCAAGCGCTCCGCGGATAACAGGGGATTTCCCGATTGTAGCCGAGGCGCAATAACGTGCTCGAATATTGTATCTTCTAGCTCTCCACTGCCATCGCTTATTACAATTCTTTACGATACTAAGCCATTCGTTTCTCCATATTACACATAATGGTTACCCCTATAGCAAGGCGGCAACTGCTGCAATGCACTCGACATGCGAGACACTTCAGTTCAACTCCAATTGTGGCCTCCCAGGAAGTCAAGAGACTCGGTGTGATCGGAGCTGGTCAAATGGTATGAGAAAGGCTAATCCACGATCCAATGCAGATTCTCACAATATTAAGGGCCTAGGAATAGCATTGGTGGCCGCACAAAAAGCAGGCGTTCCTGTAACTCTAGTTGACAGTTCCCAAGCCGCAATTGACAAAGGACTCAAGTTCGCTGGTAATGCCTGCTTCGCCCTCTACCAGATACCAAACTTAACGCTGCTCTGCACAGATAAACTGCTCGCAAAAGATGTCTCCAAAGAACGTATCTCTCAATCCGAAGCCGACGAAGTACGCAGCCGTCTCACGCCCACGACGTCCATCGACGACCTCTCCACCGTCGATTTCGTCATCGAGGCCATCCCCGAAATCCCCTCCCTAAAATTCGACATCTTTTCCAAGCTCGCCCAGATCTGTCCCCCGCACGCAATCCTTGCAACAAACACGTCTTCCATCTCCATAACGAGGATAGCTGCATCCACAACAACAGACCCGACGGATACATCCGCATCATCCAGGGTTATTTCTACGCATTTCATGAACCCGGTGCCGGTGCAGAAGGGCGTCGAGATTATCAGTGGGTTGCAGACAAGCCAAACGACGATAGATAACGCGATAGCATTCTGTAAAGCAATGGGTAAGATCCCGTCACAGTCCGCGGACTCGCCTGGCTTTCTTGCGAATCGGATATTGATGCCCTATATCAACGAAGCTATTATATGTTTAGAGACAGGCGTAGGAGGAAGAGACGATATAGATGCCATCATGAAGAATGGGACCAATGTTCCCATGGGCCCGCTGCAGTTGGCGGACTTTATTGGTATTGACACCTGTTTGGCTATCATGAAGGTGCTGTATGAGGAGACTGGAGATTCGAAATATAGACCCAGTGTGCTTTTAAAGAAGATGGTTGATGCTGGATGGCTGGGCAAGAAGAGCGGGAAAGGGTGAGTGCGGTCTTCCTCTTATCATTCTCGAAGCTGACTTTCACCAGATTCTACGACTACTAAAATCTATTCAAAGAACAACTTATACATTACGATCAAACTTCTCCTGATCAAGTAATTTAAGCTATTTGTTCAATTGAGACCAGGCATCGAAATCAATGGCCTAACTAATCAGAAACCAAAACTTTCTTTCAAGTCAACGCATTGATCTAGTGAGGTTCAACATGCAATTGCGCCGCGTTGCAGATCAGAAAATTCAATTTGTACAAGCCAGCGAGGCAGCTCATGCTTAAAAGCCTATGGACAAGAATGTACCCAGTAATTTCGTAACGGCCCGCGCCCAAATACTAGAACAGTTTTATATAAAAATAAACATACTGACAGCTGGCGCTTCGAGGGGAGAAGAATATGGTTTTCGTACTTGAAGGGGAATCTTAAGATTCGAACAAAGAAGAGAAAAATCGTAGTCGTCATGGACTGGACGCCGGTTATATATGGTATGCTGTCGTGATTGGAATTTCGTGAAACGAAGTGATGATATGAAAAGAGGATGATGACCCAGCCCCCACAGACCCTTCTACTTGCTATTCCTTGCCGCTAACCGTGATGATGTACAAGTGGACTTTAAAAACGACGCGTTGAGATCAAGTCATTGTTTCAAAGCTTCAAAATTTGCTGCATAGACGAGGCCCAGTTATAGGCTGTCAAACTGCAATGGCATGCTGTAAGTCCTCTTCCTCCTATGGCCCGGCTGTATTCCGTTATTGTCTGTCGTCAAAAATCCTGAAGTTTCTGCTGATTGTGCCTGAATCGTGCTCTCCATTGCATGTTGCTGGGGCTGTTGGTCGTGTACCGCCCCTTCCGTCTCTGCAGGCCGTATAGGACTTATGATTTGACTATAAGCATTCCTGAAATCCTGCGGTGGAGCCATTGGTGCGCTCAGCTGGCTCATATGGTAATTTCTCGGTTCAATATCGTTTGGTGTGCGCGGCAACTGGAAATCTGAAGGTGCGCTCAGTGGAGCGGATGCAAAGCCGGTGCTATTAATAGCGAAGGCGCTGCTAAAATTAGTCCCATGCGGAGTGGGAGGCGGCGCAGCACCAGGGGGTCCCATTTGTTGTGTGTTAAGGCTGCGGTACTGATTGCGAAGATCGAGTCCCGATGGGAAGGCCGAGGATGTGGAACGGAACCTCGGTACGGTGTTCGCTGGAGACTGTAAAGGTGCTGGTTGGGGTGCAGCATAAGAAGCCTCAGTTGGTGAGGCATGAACGGTGGAATCTAATTGACGTTAAGTATCTAAATATTTAAACTACCTTGCGAGTGAAGGTATTACTCACTAGAATATGTATTAGTATCGTAGTGATGCGCGGTCCCTGGGTTGCTCCCAGCCTGATCTGGCTGATATTGCGAGGGCTGTCGTCTTGCAACCATAGGGCTTGCTGCACTTGCTGCATAATCGGCATAGTCCAGAGAGTCGCCTTTCCAAGACATACTAGTCCTTAAGGGTGATTGTAGCGAATGTGAACGTGTCCTTGACATTGCCTCACGAAGCTGTAGGGGTTGTATCGGCCGAGGATGTCGGGAGTTTGGCTGTGCCGGGTAGCTTTCAGAGCTGCTTTGACGGTTAAAAGTATTTGCACTCCGAGGACCAGCGCTTAAGGGACTGGACTGGTGACTCCCATAGTAACGGTCACCAGAATTTAGAGAAAGGGGAGATAGCATATCAGATGTACCTATTGAACCTGGAGGAGCGAATCCTACGTGACCAAATGCCGGACTAATGCTAGTAGGAGACATGTGTTGCTCATCGTTTTCATGGCGGCGCATAGTGTCAATGAGCAAGGGGCGCATAATAGCCTGCTCGTTGTACGTCGAGGTATGATCGATAGGGGAATGTAAAGGAGTTCCAATGCCTTGAACAGCGCCATAAGGCGAGTGGAGAGCCTGCACATTGTCAAAGTCATCTGGAACTGCCCTCATCTTTAACATGCGATCTCGATCATCAGCTGTAAGCCGCTTGATCTTTGCGCGTCTTCATCAAATGTTAGTCATTTACTGTAGATATTGAATCCATAACGCCTACCTGTTCTGGAACCAAACTTGAACTTGGCGCGGGCTTAAGCCGGGTATCTCTCTCGAAAGTCGCTCGCGATGTGCAGCATCTGGGTGAGCTTGCTTGGCAAACTCACTCATCAAGAATCGGGTTTGTTGATGGGTTAGGCTATCATGTTTAGCGTTTATCGAGCGCTCGACATAGAATCTGGGCATAGCTTACCGAAAGCGTTTCATCTTCCTGCGCTCTGCTCGACGTTCTGCTTCCGTCTGAGGGCCGCCACCACCATCCTCGGGATCAAGCATCTCATCGTCATCCTCATCGTCCTCTTCATCCCCCTCTTTGCTATCTGCATGCTTCGAATCTTCTTCTTGACCAGCAGATGTGTCTGTTCTCGGTTTCACAGACGGTGATATTGATCCTAATGGGGTAGATGTAAGCAATTGAGCTGTTGACTCTGTAGGATCAACAGAGTCTTGCCCGAGCCCATTGGAGGCTTGCTGGTCACAGTTGCCGGGTGCAGAATCAGGTCGATCAATCGTGAGAGTGTTTGAGACATCCGACAAGATGTCCAATTGTGCTAGACTATGTCGATGTCCGAGCTGCGGCCTGCCTACGAAGTGCTGCTGGGCAGAGGAGTTATCGATTCCGTTGAAATCTGTGACTTGGCCGAAGTGAGGAGAAAGTAATGTGTTGTCACTTGGAGAGATATATTGTGAGTACTGTTCCCGCCAGTCCTGCTGCGTTTTCAGTTGCTCACGGCTCGACATGCGGGGAGACGCGGGGTCTTGATGAAAAGCCCCAAGCTTGCTAGAAGACCAAATAGACCGTCCTGTATCACATTGCCGGGTGACTAGCATTGAGAACGTAAAGTAATAAGCGCCGTAAGTATCGGTAGAGTGGTTGGTTTCAAAAACTTCGACTATGGACAGTGCTGAAGAGCCGTGGATTGCGCGAGAAAGCCGTGTAATGAACGAAAGTGAAGGCCACAACAGAATACAATTGATCCCTGGTCAGAAGTGAGTGTAAAATGCCTGTCGAAGGCACGACTTGCGCTCGACGCCCGAGATTCTGGGCGAATCTGGCAAGTGGGGAACTTCGATAAGGCGCGGGGCAGGATCCTAATATGCCTGATGCTATCTGAGACTTCGTCCGAATGCAGAAGATGACTTCCAGACTATCTACAAACTCAGAATCTCTTACTATCTTGCCAATCTCCCGATCAAACTGTAGTTGGATATCAGATATTCTTAGCGTACCTCAAAACGCAGTTCCGTATCTCAGACGAGGTGGGGCGCCAGATGAGAACACTTTCAAAACCTCAACGGCCGGGCCGCAGCTCAACCGGGCGCCAGTTTGTCTCGCCCGTGAGTAAATTTGGAAGTATTTCCCGCACAATGCCGATGGTTGAGAAAATGACGCCAAATTCAGCAACAGTGGCTTTCCGGTTCGGGATTTCTGTGATGTATTGAAGAAAGGATGTGCAGTCCTGCCTTACACGTTCGATAGACGAGCAGGTGCTGATATATTGTAAATTGGAAGGATGCTCTCTGATGCCTGCTGTTGGATCATCGGAAGATGCCAGTCAACGTACACTGGCCATATGACAACAGGACGTTGTTTTTAATGCCCTGCGGCACAAGGACCACGAGGCGAAATTGGCACTGGGCTTGAGGCGTCTTTCTTTTCCAACCCGGAGAATTCTAGATCTCTCTGATGGAATTACAGGGACCGCACTGGCCGAGACAGGGACTGTGTGGGAGCAGGCGTGTAAGTCGTTGTGCACGGGCTTGGAGTCTTGTGGGGAGAAGTATTTGAAAAAAATAAAGATGACGGCGCATGAAGTATACTCGATACTAAAGCACATGTATTCAGCCACATACTTTGAGAACAACATAAGAGGAGCCGACTCAATGGCTGGTGTCCGTGTGTAGCCATGGTGCATCCGTGTGGATGAGCAGAGGTACTGCTTGGATGGGGTACTGTATTGAGGACTTTGCAGGATAAGATGAGGGTGTGACCGGGGTTCTGTAGTGCTGGTGCCGGCGCAATCATCCGATGATCCCTTCACGCAGGCAATGAGCAGCGTATTTGGGAAAGCAGGGTGCATCGATCTCTGCTAGCCTGGGATCTTGTTGGAGGTGGAATGGGCGACAAATGATGCCGGGAGCCAAAGCGGAGAGATCGAGTCCTGGATCATTTGGGCGGTAGTCATTGGTCTCAGGGTCTGAGACGGACTATAGGTCGACGGGTCAATGCAGGACCGTTGTCAAAAACCAGACATGCTGAGACTCGACAATCCAATTAGAGGATCGGCCATCAGGGCTTCTGCTACTAGGTTGTTGTAGCGATTAAGGACAAACGTGACAGCCCTGACTCTTACCAGCGGTTGAGGAGGGTGATCAGCAGTATGGAAGTAACCATCTTTCCATGCGTTGTCCACCTCCCACGTCAAAAAGGTGACAAGGGCGGCCCACATGGCTTCTGCGAGATACTTCCCTGGGCCTTCGAAGGTAAGAATGCATGATTCTAGTCCATCAGGGGTGAGGCAAGCACACAGCCAACAGTCGTAAAATGAAGCCAGCGAGATTGTTTAAGTGAACTTGTGTGTGAGGGTGGGGTCCAGGGTGTCTGGATAATCTCAATCCAAGTTTCAAGAAAACCGGGGTCCAAAGCCAGCCACGCTAGTCGCATACTGTAACCAGCACGGGGATCGCTCCAACGATTTGACTTTGCATCCACTCGCTTCTCGATTAGACATTCTTTTATCGGCTCCGTTGTTCGTACATACCCGACATGGTGAAGAAGTAATAATAGTAGTATCTGCACCCTCATGTAGGAAATGGTGTTTGTGAACCGTTTACTTCACGCTTCTGTACCCCATGAAAATCTATCTTTCTCTAAGGTAAGAAATACATAGTAGAGGAAGGGGATGCTAGTCTCCATTTGGGTAATTGACTTTCAAGCCTCTTCCCTGGAATTGCTTCGTCCTCCTCTATTTCATGTTACCTTTATGTAGTGGTCGATTGTTGCACAATATTGGCTCGTCAAGACGATATTGTCATGTAAAAGGCCGCCCAGTGTCACTGTATCTCGGATGGATGGATACATGAGTATACGAAGTACCACAAAAATTACTCGGCTATCAGCAGCACTGGGACTCGAGAATCCCTCGCATCGCTACACGAGCTTCAATTGACGCGAGAAGGATCACCAATGATGACCGCGTAAGTGAGTCCCGTATTGTGTCATCCAGACTGTACTCTCTATCAAAAAGTGAGGCCTGCCGAATGAGAGCCCATGAGATCAGACGATCACGCCAATAACAACGGCCTTATCTGAAATAACTCGTTGATCTGTGGCAAGGATCCCGTCGTGCGGCCGTCCTTCGGCTCGGGACTTACTTTTAAGCTCATCCATGACTCGGTGATTATTTGACAGTACTGTACCTTACCATGCTTACGTCCTAAAGAGGAAGACCTCTACACAGAGTGATATCCTCTTCCGGAATTTCGCTCAGAGAACGTCGGTACCATTTGAGCTTCTCATAAGGCTGGGGCACTTCGGAGACCACTGTTTTGATTTGGCGACTCTCTGTGCGAGCACAAAGAGACCTAATATGACGCAAACAGCCGCAATCGGGGAACCCATTGTCATCGCAGAGTAGTACGAGTACAATTTTCATTGTACGAGGGTTGCTGCCACATGCAGATACGAAAGCTATATATGAAACAGTGCAATTCGCTACCATGACATAACTCTGCTTCCATTGCAGCTCTGTTCGTACATCATATGCCAATGTGTCTCTTTGCACATTATGGTAACCACTGAAATTTCCCTGGGTGACGAGGTAGCCCACATGGCCTTGGCCGTCAAACCCGGAGCAGTCCGTATGTGATGGTTAAGAATAGCATATATAATATCAGCCGGATTAAATGTACATTAGATTCGGAGAGCTGTAATACAGATTTTGACAAGATACCTGACCATAAAGTGCCTTTTACTAGTTGCGACATCTCATCGCTTTGTCGCGACATAAGATAAAGGCGCTTCCGCCGAAATTGAGGGGTCCCACACTACTGACATCCTTGTTCACCATGCAGGTGTTTTTGCCGCTCGCCATCACAGCCACAAAAGTGCTGGAGATTTCTTTACATATTGAACCTGAATCGAAACTCTCGGAACTTAATCTATATGGTGATCAAGATAACAGCTAGAATTGTATTCTAAGCGACAATGATATCAAGTCCAGAAATTCTATTCTCCAGGCTGCCCCTCTCTATTGTCCCAAGAGTGGTAAGATGTGATTAAGTCGTCATAAAAGCTCCGGAAAAGGGGTAAACGCGGATGCACGACCACCGAACCATGGAGAATTTGAGGGGTTACGGCGGCACTTGATAAAGCAAGCTACTGATTTGTGCCTGAAGAACTATGTGAAGACAAGAACATCACACAGCCGCCTTTTCTCATCGGACGCCGAGTCTTATGTTTAATTTTCCAGACGAGCATGATTTACAAGTTGTGGCCCATCTTGATTTTGGTTAAGGCTTAGACTGGGAAGAGAGTTTCTCGACAATGTTGTTGGGGTCATTCCATGCCAGAGCCACGTATCTACCCAACATTAGCATTTCCTCCTCGTTGATATGGAGGATGCTCACTTCGTATGACTCCCCCGTGCTGCTAGCTCGCCCTTGCTATTGGTGAATTGGATGGACGTGTAAGCAAGGGATTTTCCAACTGATTTGGACCCATTGTTATTAACCATATGCGAACTTTAATAGTAGGCCGCAAACTCCCACTTACATTTGTCGCAGGTAACTACTGCTCGAAGTTTGTCGCCAACCTTACCGCCTGAGTTCAGATACGTGACTTGGTCAATATTTGGTTAGGACTTTGAATCGCGATGTGCCGGTGGAGGTGCTGGACTATACCATTAAGGTCAGTTGACACTCCTGTTGCGTGTAAGCCCCTCGACGCAACAGCAAGGGAGCCTCCAAGATCGACTTTGAAACGAAATAAACGTCAGCCGTGGGCGTTGGGCATCAAAATGCATGATATTACCCATGCTTGCAATTGTTCCGCCGTGTATGATATTCAGTCGGTTCTATCAAAGAAGGAATAAGCTGTTCGAACAAGGAAGATACGGACTACAAAGAAAACTCACGGTATGTTCCTTCCGGATGTCGAGCTCGAAATCAACCCGACCTGGCTCAGCTGCGGTGACTCGTAGCTAAGACGAGGCAATCACTCATGAGCTCAACGGATCTACCGTGCCGAGTGCCATTCCCCGCATGATCGCCCGAAGCGACTGAGTAAACGGTAGTGGTATTAGACTCACATTATCTCCAAAGAGCCTGCATACATTTCCGCTTGATTAGCCTTGGATATCGGACAATCCGATATGGTTATAAGGAGTAAGATCCCAAAGCCCATGAAGTGGGATCGTGATCCAAATTCAAGGAGAAGAAACCCAGCTTGAACGCATTGATGAGAAGGAAAATCGTAAGGGATATTCTTAGATAGCTGCCAAGATAGGAAGAAAGTACCAGATGTGGAGACGTTCAAGTCAGTATGGGGGTAAATAGGTGGCTTACCTTGGTTCAAGGCCCGACTCGGCTTGGAAGGATTTCAGTACCTAGTCGGTGTCAGCAAATACACGTCATAGATCGACCGGAAACTCACCGATCGTACAAAGCGTAAAGTAGCCATGCTTGATCAAAGTTGAGGCTGAATTGAAGAGACGGATATGTCAAGGAAGGTTAAAGTCAGGTTCGGCTTTCCGAAATGGTGGGGTACTAGCCGAAAGCCCGCTAGCGGGCGCCAATCAGTGAAGGCTTTCAGCCTTGTCTGGTCTGCCTATATTTTCTACATCGGGGCGAGAAGAGTTTCTTATTAGCACGACAAGACCGAGCCATTTACAAGATGTCAGTCTCATCACTTGCATCCTTTGAATACCTGGAAAGACTTCCTGGGACTACTTTCAGGCGTTTGTACCAGGAACCGTCGACCGCTTTGGCAATTTTCAGACGCATGCTACCTCATTTAGGTTAGTTTGTTAATCTTGTCCCAGAGCTTCGCGGCTGACATGAATCAGCCAAAAGCTTTGTGATGGGTATGTTGTATATGCCCAAACCTCTGCCCCTGGCTGATCTTGAAGCATGGGTACGACCCAGCAGCAAGAGGTAAGATGTGTAGACACGGCAGGAGGGCATTACCTAATGGAGTTGTAGCGAAAAGGAGAAGGCTCTATCCTTACTATCCCGTTTGCACATCGTGACCGCCTCAACAACAAGCAGAGATGAGCCACCTGCCCTGACATTAACATCGAACTTTGCCACGTCCCTAAGGCTGGCGTTGACTGGTGGTGGTGATCATCAGTCTTTTGGCGTCCCATCTACTGATACAGAGGACGACGGGATTGACATCGCATTCCTAGATGACTACGCTAGGTCACAGTGGGAAGGAATTCTCCATTATGTCGTGAATAGTGGTGTCGATGGGATGGCGCAAGGCTCTTCGTACCCGGAAGCCAATGTCAGGCAACTGCTCGAGATGGGCCGATTGGTCGACGCCAAAAAGGGCCGAAATCCAGGCATGGGCATCACACAAGCCGGCTTCACTTTTCTTCTCCAGGAAGTTAATGCCCAAGTGTGGACCCTCCTTCTGCTGTGGATCGAGAATGCTGAGTCAATGGAAATGGACTCAGTTGACGTCCTCTCATTCCTCTTCATGCTCGGGTCCCTCGAGCTTGGACTAGCTTACAGCACCACAACCCTCACACCCACCCAATCTACCATGCTGCAAAACCTCGTCGACTTCGGACTAATCTACATCCCTCGCTCATCGCCCACACAATTCTACCCCACCAGGCTCTCCACAACTCTAACGTCGGACGCCTCCGCCCTACGCTCCATCTCCAGCGGCTTCGATAGCGCTCTCCGCTCAGCCTCAGGCTCTAAAGGGTTCATCGTAATCGAGACTAACTACCGCCTGTACGCGTACACCTCGTCGCCCTTGCAGATCGCCGTTCTGGCCCTCTTCACTAAGCTCAGCACTCGCTTCCCGAACATGGTTTCGGGGCGCGTGACACGCAACAGCATCTGCCGCGCCATCGAGCACGGGATCACCTCCGACCAGATCATCAGCTACTTGCAAACACACGCGCACCCACAGATGCGCAAGAAATTACCTGTCCTGCCGCCCACGGTCGTGGATCAGATCCGTTTATGGCAGATTGAGAACGAGAGGATGAAAGCGACGCCCGGCTTCCTTTTCAAGGACTTTGCGACCCTGGCGGAGTATGAGGGCGTGGTAAGATATGCTGATGAAATTGGCGTGTTGGTTTGGAAGAGCGATGCCAAAAGAAGCTTCTTCGTGACAAGACATGAGCAATTACGGGATTACATCAAAAGTCGAAAGATGAAATGAACGCGTCCATACCAAGTTGGACTTTGCGAGGGTAGTGCATTGCTTGGCGTTCTTGATATTGACTTCAAGGGCTTTGTTTAGAAGAGTGATGCCAAGAGCAGCTTCTTTGTAGCGCGGCAGTCGCAAGATGTAGTAAAAGAGATCATTTTAAGGGTCAAGTTCTTTATCCTGCATAGCGCGGCTTTCAAGAATCATAAGGTAGATGGAAAAGATTGGATTTTTTGTGTATGCATAGTCTAGACTTCAACCCCTAGTCATGAAGTTTATCTTGGGCTGCAAATGAGAGCATGACTTTACGGTGCGAATTGGCATACTCTTTTCCCCTTACACAGCGAACAGCCAGGCTCTGATCCATTCCACACGAAAACCCATCCTACACTCAAGCGTCAGCATTCTCAACCGTAAACCCAACACTAAGCCCACTCCTCCGCCTCGGCATACCAACCCCAAAGCTGCTCTTCCTCCTCCCACCACTAAACAGCCTTCCCGCCTTGGCAATAAACCCACCCTCCCTATCAACCATACACCCGTCCACATGCAACAACGCCTCACAAGCAAACCGCCTCGCATAGCTTTGCTGAAAAGCCTTCAAGCTCTTCCTCGCCTCACTAGTCACGCACAACGCCTCAAGATGCGTAAAGACCCGTTTCGAAAGGCGCTCTTCGCCTCTGCAGGACGCGCTAGGTTCCGCAACGGGCACATCGCCGTCAGGGATGGCCGTCCAGTAACTGCATAGCTTTGGGGACGAGAGGAATTCTGGGCAGAGGTAGTCACTGCGGAAACGGTCGTGCAGCGCGAGGTAGCGGCCGAGCCAGTAGGCGGTGGGCATCGGGGTGCTGATTTGACGGATGTTGGCTATGGATGCGGGGATGGGGAGGCAGGATGTTGTGGGTGGGATGTTGCGTGAGGATAATAGGGTCTCGGACGAGCTGCGGGAGCTGGTGGGAATGTGGGTAGAGCGGGAGAAAGTGGAAGTGAGACTGGAGAGTACGTTCATTGTGCGGGATTTGGTTAGGGTATTTTTCGGGGGTGGACCAGGTGGGATGGGTCCGAGAAGACGATGAGTGGTTGGAACCACATTCTAATTTTCAAATTAGTTGGTGTTTGCATACGGTCAAGATATATTTATACTTCTCTGAGCTTCTGCGGAGCAGCAGGACTGCCAACAGAATGGATTGGCGAAAAGAGATTGATGTGAGGAACGGGAGTTGGAATTCGTGTGGGTGTTCGAGTTCTTGGGTGGATTGACAGTCGATGTAGTTTTGGAGCTGGATTGCTGATATCATTACTGAATACAGAAGCCGTAAGACCAGAAGAAGCTACTGTGGGGGCACTATGGAGATGATCTATTGCGGGAAAGGTAGACGCAGTTCGACGGCGTTTAGTATTGAGTGCAAGTTGAGTACTTGCTCGAGAGAAAGGGGATCCGAAATTAGACATTGATAAAGAAGGAGGAAGCTTGGTGTGCGTGGGTCTGTATTGTTGTGGCGTAGGCCTCCACGAACTACCGTCCGAAAACATTGCACTCAGTGCGTCTATACCTGAACTATTGTCAGCAGCTGATCCGAAGTGAAGGCCTTGATAATGGGAAGTTGCGGCAGTAAGTCTATGAACA
>Ga0335074_10011160_pt1 | contig 12558 bp, 12 predicted proteins | sample Lox_Sample_23_FD_206715 | JGI IMG/M metagenome (GOLD analysis project Ga0335074, IMG submission 206715) | Soil microbial communities from Loxahatchee National Wildlife Refuge, Florida, United States - Lox_Sample_2.3 | ecosystem: Environmental > Terrestrial > Soil > Wetlands | place: USA...
TTCGCGCGCATCTTTCGTACCGAACGTAACGAAATGGGACAAAGTATATGGCTCTGCCGCACACTACCGTTTCATTGGTGACGCCCGCCCCCCTGCCGAAACCGAAGAAGAAGATCCTGCCGAAAGTGTCGGTCGCTGGTCGGATCGAGCGAGGCTACTACGAGGACCTCGTCCGGATCATCGACGCGGACGATCACTACAACCGGATCGGCGATCTTGTCCGGGAGGCAGTGCTCGAGAAGATCGACCGGTGGAAGAGGGAACATCCGCTCGGCGGTCCTTCGTCGAGGAAGTGAGCCGGGGCCGACTGCTTAGGGACTACCTGTAGGATGGCTATGCCATCGTCCTACACTACGGTTGACCAAGGATATCGAACAACTCGGAGCTGGTAGTCCCGGACGAGTCAAACGTACCATCGAGGAAGGCCCCGGCCTTCAATGTCCAGCCTACGGGGGCCCATCCAATTCGCCCGATTGCTATCGTCTCCACGGGGAAGCGGCGCTACACTCCGAACATCTATCACGGAGCGGTAACTCACCCTGTTGAGTAATCGGATGGGCGGAGTGGGATTGCCGAGCGCGGCCACCCAATCCCCTTCAGGTTCGCTGGTGTCCCCACACAAGGACTCATCCGACTTCCTTCTCGAGGAATACAGCCAGATAGCGCAGGCTTTCTTTTCTCTCTACGCGCAGCTCAACCAGATGCTCCAGACTTACCTCACAGTGATGACTGCAGGGTCCGCAGCAGTAACCTTCCTACTTCAGATCCTTCCGAAGCTGTATCCGACCGTCGGCTCGGCGAACGATCTGACGGTGCTAGGGGCGCTGCTCACATTCCTAAGCTTCCTCGGGGTAATGGCGTTCTTCGCACTCATCGGTATCCGAAGCGAGATGCTACTCTATGCGCGAACGATAAACCGAGTGAGGGCATACTTTAAAGACAAGGACCCGACGAGTCTTCCAGGGTACCTCGTTCTACCAACGACAACTCAGCAGCCCGGCTTCTACGAGGGCAGAGAGACCTACTTTTTCTGGGAGGCCTTGTTCGTGGGTGCCATCAACAGCGTGATCTTCGCAGCAGGCGTGTTTCTCCTCCTTGCGAAGCCGATCGACGTCGAGTGGTCGATTGTCTTTGCTGCCATCGCTGTGGCCGGAGCGATTGCCCATTGGGGAGCCTACAGGATTTTCGCCTGGGCAAAGGAGAACGCGTTCGCGCGGGTTTACGGTGGCGCATCGACCTCCACGGAACCGAGGTCTCAGGCACCCGGGCAGTCCTGATCGGCCAGTCCGAATGGCTCGCCCGGCCGACGAGCGACTCTCTCGTGCCGGGGTGAGACCTGAATCCACCGGTGATCGCGGCGTCCGCGTGAGCTCATTAGTCGAAGGTCAGGCGCGTCTAGGGCCCGAACAACTGTAGCCGCGAATGCTCGGCGGCAACCCCACCTGGCTTCAGGTTGCGCTTCTGACGGCGGCCCGCCGCGGCTCGCATTATCGCAAGCCACCTCATTGATCCAAGACGCCTCGCGTTCGCGCTCCCAGCAGCTTCGCTGAGACTTGCCAATCCGGGCCTTGGGTCCTTGAAGAATGACCCAAAGTCAAGGTCACTAATCGCCGGGCTCGACGTGAGGTCACGGACTAGTACGGGTCTCTGGAATCCTCCCATCGGGGACTTGAACTCCAGCTCTACTTCGCGCTTTCCCTGCTTCGCGCGACGTAGCGTCGTGTAGCCAATGAATCCCTCTTCCCAGTGCTCGTTACAGGGTGTAAAGGCGACGAGGATGGCGTCGCCCTCGTGAAGGTCCACAACTTTGTGGCAACGGAAGGCATCCTCGTCAGAATCAAGATATGTCGAGTATCCCGGCTTGCGCATCTTGCCGAGGATGGCGTCTATCATTTCCAATGGCATGTCGGGCTCCCAGTCTTGATCGTCATGAAGGTGTTCCGTCAGCACCCAGAACTGACGTCTCTCGACTCCAGCGTAGCGCCGGGTCCAGGGCGTCGGTGACGGAACTCGCAGGTCCCCCATCCAGCGCTCCGACAATCCCAACCGTCCATCACCCCCTCTCTCCGATGCCTTCAAGAATGTGTGATGCGTGACTATTACCAAGCGGACCAAAAAAAGCAGGCGGCGGTGGGAGTCGAACCCACTTCGGTGCCCTTGCAGGGAGTACCCATGGCCGTCATGGTCCGCCGCCCTACGAAGGGGAGATCTCCTGGGTATTTAGCTCGATGCAACGTTAGACAGCGTTGCACACTAGGGCAAGCCCGCGATGATTAAGTACTCGACCTTGCTCCCCCCTTGCCGGTCAGCGGGCTCCCCGTCTTCCCCGAAGCGGTCCGGATCGGCGAAGGCATATCGATGGCCACTGGTGCAATAGGGACGAAAACAGGGTCCAGCGGCGCCGCCGCCGAGAAGTTTACAATCCCCGCCGTCAAGCTCGATGAGAAAGGCATTCCCGTCTACTCCGGTCGCATCCGAGCCGGCGACCTGCTCGACGTTTACGATGTCAAGCAGTTCAGCGCCGAGGAACTCGATTGGTATCAGCGAAAGAGGTTCGATCAGAAGGCCGTGGAGATGAAGGAGTATCTGGTGGACTGCCCTATCGCCATCGTTCCTTCAGTCTTACTCGGAGTCCCGGACAAAGTACGCTTCACCTCGTCTTTCGGATCAGAAGACGTTGGGTCAATAGAGATTAGCCGCCGAGTAGGGTCCCTGCGAATGATCGACGGGCAACACCGAATTGCGGGGTTCGATGTGGCCCGCGACGAACTGAGAGTGCTCGAGAGGATCAAGAGGAGCTCCGGACTTTCAGTCGAAGAGAAGGGACGACTCGAGCGACTTCAGGATTTGATGGACTTCGAGGTGCCGGTCGCTATTATTGACTCGACTGTCGCGGTTGACGTCGCCACGAAGGGGCGAGCGAAGCACTTCGACAGTAAGGAACTCACGACGCTTAACGCCGAGCGAGTGATTTTCTTCATCCTCAACAAGACTCAGAAGGGGCTGAATCCGAGCCTCAAAGACCAGCTCGCCTACAGGATTTGGTTCTCTGGAATCCGCGGAATCCCCGCGATCGAGGAGCAGGAGTGGCGAGCCTATGCGACCAGACTCGTCGAGGAGCTAAAGAAGCCGGGATCCCCGCTGGAGGGGCACATTGTTGATGCCACGTTCGCGTCGATGGGACGCAGGGTCAGACTCAGTTCGTTTGTCACCTCTCTTCAGTGGCTCTTCTCAGACCAATCGTTCTTCAATCCCGAGACCGAGAAGCTAACGGAAGATGAGCGGAACGAACAGCATAGTAGGGAGCTCACGTACATGCGAGACTTCTGGACCGCCTTGAGGGACCTTTTCCCTGGCGCCTTCAGCGACTCGTCCGGCCATCTCCTTCTAAGAGGGCTGAGCGTCTATGCGCTGAACAGACTCGCCTCCGACATTCTTGCGTGGATTGGTGAGTCAGGAAAGTCGGTCACAAAGGCGGAGATCGAACGCCGACTGAGTAAACTTTCGGGCTTTGACTGGAGCCGTGAGCGATCACCCGTTAGGGCGTTCGGCGGCCAGCAGGGTGCGACCGAAGCCTACAAACTGCTCCTCCGTCGAATGGCAGATGCCGGGGACGCTAGAGCCGCTGCCCGGCTCAAGGGACTCCCGGACTGATTCGGGAAGAATACCTGCGTCACCCCAGGTCGAAACGCCACTCCCTTGGCCGTAGCGGGGCATGGAGCGACTATTGGTCAGGCGTTTCCTCTTTTCGACCGATTCCGACCTCGCGAGTCTCGGACGCTTCGGGGTCTTCCCGCGGTGGCCATTCGACGCAGATTCTCCTCAGCCTTTCCGATGCGCGCCCCCCGCGGCGCGGTCGCCTGAGGATGGTGGTGACGAGTTCTCCCCTTAGGAATCCAACACTCCCCGCATGAGGCGGCCTTCTTGTCAGGGAAGAAGAGGAAGGGAAGCTCCCAACACTCACTGCAAACATACCGATAGGGCCCCCGTTCGTAGGGCCCCTTCAGGGCACGTCCGTCGATGCCGATCAGCAGGCCACAGCAGAGGCAACTGCTGGGGGGGGTCAGAGACCCAATCTGCCAGAACTTGTCGGCGTAACCTACCGGCGAGCCAAACGTGACTTTCGCTGCTTCTGCAGTCGCCAATCGAGATCACCCCCGTATCTGGGTCGAAGTTGGTTGCGAAGCGGCTTACTTCTCTTATGGACTCTTGGCTTTCTCAGTCGGAATGCGGTCCTGAACGAACGCGCCCTCTGAAACTTACGGACGAGGCCCTTGTAAGGCGGGAAGGCGCCGGCGAAACCAAGGACCCGTCGAGCGGCCGCCACCTGTTGGAGCTGCTCGTCCCCCCAATGGGGGGAGATCCATGCGTTCTTGGTCAACGAGGTCAGGGGTTCGAACCGCATGGGGTATGAGGTGGCACCCCAGGACAGAATCTCTTCCACGCGGGTCTTGAAGTTCTCCGGATCGTCAACGTAGTTGTAGAGGGTATAGACTACTGACTTCCTTCTCGATATGCCGGCCCCTTCCAGCCTCTCGAGGGCTCTTCCCACTGCCGGCCCGATACCCTTGTAGTCGTATGCTAACCGGAGGCTATGAAACTTGATCTTGGCAAGCTTCTCAGCTACCTTGTCGGTGATGAGCCGAGCGTCGAGACCCTGGTTGAAGTCAACCTCCAAGCCGATCTCGGCTAGCTCATCGAAGATTGCATTCCAATTCGGGTTGCCGAGGATATTGTTGTCCCACAGAATCACTCTCCTATGAGTGGGCCAAATCAAGTGCCGGATGCCGTACTTCAGATCCTGCGGCCGTCCCTCGAGCTTGGGAACTGAACAAAATCCGCACTTCCGAACGCATCCACGCGATGCGAATAGAATGCTGCCATCCCACTCCGGGACCAGATCCCAGGCTGGGAGCATGTCCTCTGCTTCGGGATATAGGCCAACGTGAACTTCGTCGGCGCCGGATTGTGCCGCGTGCTCGGGTAGGAGCGAGGCGTAGATTCCTCCGAGACTGATCTTGACATTAGGGAATCGACGCTTGTAGAACTTCACTGCTTCGTGAACGGCCCTCCACGAGTACGAGAAGAGCGATGTGACGTAGATCCGGTCGGGTCGTAGTGTCTCGGCTCCCCCACGGATGAGCTGGACCTCGTTGCCGCGGTTCCGTTCGAACTGGGCCAGCTTCAGGAGGCCGAGCGGGGGATACCGAGTGTAATAGTCAGGTTCCACCAGGAGGACCCGCACACCAAAGCATCAACGACCCACGCTTAAAGATCTCTGCCAGGGCCCGGGACTGGGTGATGGAACACCCTCGCCGGAGCGGCTGTGTCGACCCCGCTAGAGGAAGCCTGTTCCGTGGTTCCCGGGCCCCCAGGAGAGCCTGGGGGTGCCCAGCTTAGCGAAAGTGGTATGCGGTAGCAGCTGACTGACCGTTGGCTGGTGACTGATGCCTCCTGACGCTCCCACTAAAACGGAAGAGACCGAAGTGGTAAGGCTGGCCGGAAGGGACGTTAAGGTCGTCCGTACCAGGATACCGCTCGACCTGATCGACTTGGACACCGAGAATCCGAGGACCGGGTACTTCTCGGACACGAAGAGGGCGGCTACCGGGTTGCCTCAAACCCAAGCAGAGTTGGATTTCGCGCTCCGGTACAAGTCAACGGAGGACTTCGGGAAGCTCAAGCAGGCAATCGAAGCGAACCAGGGTCTGACGAACCCAATCTGGGTTCAACCGGCTGACAAGAAGCGGTACCGCGCAGTAGAGGGCAACTCCCGCGTTCTTGTCTATCGAGACCTGCACAAGAAATTCATGAACGACGTCACCTACGCGGCCATTCCAGCAAGAGTCCTGCCGGCAGACGTCGCATCTGACGTGATCGATTTCATCAGGATTGAGGCGCATCTCCGGGGCGTAAACCCGTGGGACGCTTACGAGCGTGCGCGGTACATGTATCACCTGTTTAACAACGGGATGACCTTCGACCAGCTCGCGTCCCAGACTAGATTATCGCAGAAGGACGTTGAGGCTTCGATCGAGGCGTACAGAACAATGGCCGAGCGTTACCTCAGTGTTTACAAGGATCCTAACGAGGTGCAGAGGTTCTCCTACTTCGCAGAGTACCACTCGAAGCGAAGCATCCGGGATGCGATTTCACGGAACGGCTTTACGGTAGATGATCTCTGCACTTGGATTGGCACACGGAAGTTGCCCCGGGCAGCCGATATCCGGGATCTTCCTGACATACTGGATGTGCCGGAATCTCGCGAAACGTTCCTGAAGAACGGTTACGAGGATGCCATGGAGGTCCTCGCGTACGTGCGGCCATCGAAGGCCGATCCGCTCTTTGTAAACATCGGGCGTGTGATCCGGGGCCTCGACGAGATCTCCCCGACGATGATCAACGAGCTTCGAACCGGAAAGGGAGATCAGATGCTCGCCATTCTCCACCTTCTCGAAAAGAGGCTTGACACCGTCCTATCTCTCGCAAGCTGAGAGAATAATGGCCGGTGCGAGTCACCGCAAGCTGGTCCAGTTCTTGATTACTCGTATGCAGGCGCTGGGCTACCGAGTGGTCGCCTCGGATCAGGGATACGCAGTACTGGGAAGAGACCGTGTTCCCGTTCCTCCTTTAGTGGCTCGCCACAGCCCTGACGTCATAGGGGCCAGGTCCAACGATCCCATCATTTGCGTCGGTGAAGCCAAGACTCCTGGGGACCTAAGGTCTAGACACACCCGCGACCAGCTGAGAGACTTCGCTTCCCTTCCGGACTCTCTTGTCATCGTGGCGGTGCCCTTCTCTGCCGTCGGCAGGCTGCGAGAAACATTGAAGGAGCTAGGAATCGAAGAGAGCCCCCACTTTCAATGTATGGCCGTGCCCGACGAGCTCATCAGAGGCTAATCGAGTGCCGCTCGACCTTACTCCCCGGACACGCCCCTTTCCCCATCAGCTTGAGGCGGAACAGTTCATCCTCACGAGACCGGCGGTCGCACTCTTCGACGAGCAAGGCCTAGGGAAAACGAAGATCGTTCTGGACGTCCTCCTTCAGGAGATCTCCGCTGGCAAGATCGACGGTGGACTGGTCGTGTGTAAGCATGGACTTCTCCCCATGTGGGAATCGGAGATTGAGAAGCACACGAACACTCGTGGAGTGGTTCTCTCAGGCACAGTTGGGCAGACTGGTCTTGCGTTGATGGTGTACTCTCCAATCTATGTCACAAGTTACTCACTCGTGCATCGAGAACTGGATCGCATTCGCGAGCTGCTTAAGCTTCGACGCATGGCCATCGTCCTCGACGAGTCCCACACAATCAAGAACCCCGAAGCCCAAACAACGAGAGACATCTTGGCCATCTCCGCCCTAGCCGCGAAGCGCATCATTCTGACGGGCACGCCGGTGGCGAACTACCCTGAGGACCTTTGGTCGCAGTTCTACTTCCTTGACGGCGGGAAGACGCTAGGACGAGATTTCGAGGCTTTCAAACTGTACTACAGTTTGGGACGCGGAGTCTCGCGGAGGTCGGTATCAGATCAGGATCTTACCGCGCTTTCTTCCCGGATTCGTCCAATCGCGATTCGTCGGACGAAGGAAGGGACTTTGGAACTCCCGGACAAGTCGTTCGAGACCCGTGCCGTCGCATTGGAGGAGAAGCAAGGTTTGATGTACAGGCAGATTCGCGATGAACTGCGGCTCGAACTCACTCACGATGGCAAGCTCATCGAATCGATGGATATCGAGAACATTCTGGAGCGGCTGCTGCGTCTAGTTCAGGTCTGCAGTAACCCTGCTTTGGTGGATCCACGCTATGACGCGGTGCCCGCTAAGTTCGCGGCCCTCGACTCGCTGATCTCAGCTATTCTGAAAAAGGGAGAGAAGGTTGTTGTTTGGAGTCAGTTCGTCGATAACGTGAAGACGCTCTCGCACAGGCATCGTGAGCAGGGAAGCGCCGCGATCCACGGGGGTGTGCCAATTGAGGACAGGAAGCGTATCGTGGATCGCTTCCAAGATGACGTGAACCGGAGGATCGTGTTCGCGGTCCCTGCGGCGGCTAGGGAGGGACTTACTCTGACGGCTGCCAACCACGCGATCTATCTAGATCGTAACTTCAATCTAGTCGACTACCTACAGTCACAGGACCGTATTCATAGGATAGGCCAGGAACGACCTTGCGTCATCACTAAGCTGATGGCAGAAGGCACCATCGACGATTTCGTGGACGATGTTCTAAGACGTAAGTTCGAAATAGCCGAAACGGTCCAATCCGGAGTGGTGCCGAGCCGCCAAGGCGAGGCAGTCCAACGCAGCGAGATCGAGCGATTCCTCTCCAGGGGTGGGTAGTTGACCGGCACTGAATCAAGCAAGTCGGAGGTTGCTAGCCTAACGATCGGAACTCGTGAGCTACCGTTCGAAGTCAGGCGGGTCCCGATAACTGAACTACGGTATTACGAAGACAACCCGCGGATCTACAGTCTGATCGCAGAGAAGAATCTGAAAGGAGACCAAGAGGGAATCCAGAGAGAGCTCTGGAACCTCTCGACCACTCACAAGCTCTTTCAGGATGTCAAGGCAAACGGGGGTCTCCTCGATGAGGTAATCGTCTCGGATAACAGGGTCCTCGAGGGAAACCGACGACTTTGCGTTTACCGAAAGCTCGCGGACGTAGCAGCCTCCGACGAAGAGCGGGAGAAGTGGGCGCGGATTCCTTCAAAGGTAATCACTGCCCCGATTACACAGGAGGACATCTTTAGGCTACTCGGCACGCTTCATATCAAAGGGAAGGCCGAATGGTCCCCTTTCGAACAGGCAGGGTTCCTCTATCGAAGAAGGCATGAGTCGCACAAAGGGGACGATGAACTATGCTCGGAAATCAAGCTTCCCCGACACAATGTCCTATCGATGCTGAGGGCCTACGAGCTCATGCTCGGCAATGGGGTAAACAATCAGGAGAAGTTCAGTTACTTCCTCGAGTACGCGAAGAATCCGAAGTTTGCCGCTCTCCGCGCCAAAGACCCAAACGTCGAATCAACCATTGTCAGGATGATCAAGGAGGACGTGATCCCTCGGGCTGAGGCGGTTAGGCGCTTGCCCGAGATTCTATCGGACAAGAAGGCGAAAAAGAACTTCGTGGAGCGAAAGGTGGACTTCGGTGACGCACTCGCCGTCGCGAATGAACGGAACCCCGAGCAGGTCGATGGATTCTACCGAACCCTCCATCAGGCTAGGGAGAAGCTACGCGACGCCCCCATTGTGCAGATTGTCGAGGATATCCGTGAGGACCACAACAAGCGGAGCAAGATCCACTATTTCTTCAAGCAGGTGGATCAGTTCCGTAAGGCGATTCGCTGGGAGGAGAACGGCGGTAAGTCTCCACACGACTCGGAGGGGGAAGACTGATGTTGCCGGCGGGTATCCTAGTCGGGTAGAAACATCCGACTCCCGAAAGCAGTCCGCCTCGGTCGAGATCTCGCCGGAATCCACCCTACTGGTTTGAACCGCTTCGAGCTTGTTGGGTCCGAGCCCGCGCCAGCCGGGAGAGCCGGTCGGTCGAGGGTTCGAACCCACACGGGCCCGTCAGGTTACCTCGCTGCGACGATCCTTGGCTCAGGGGCGGCAACGCCGATCGCCTCTCGGAAGTCGCGGTTCTTCCGCTCTCCCGTCTCGCGAAGCGCAGTCTCCGCGAGTCGCTTCAGATCGTCTGGGACGTCCTTCCGTCCCCTCATCGACTCGTAGAACATCAGGGCCATCTCTCGCGCACCGTCCCAGTATTCTCTGTCGAAGCGATTCACGCTGGTCCCTCCCGGGACGGACCTACTCGCAATGTGGCCGTAAGTATCGAACGCGGAGTACGTGAAACGCCCAACGTCGAGGGCCGCTCTCCACCGCCTGTGCCGGACAATTGAGGCCGTTGCGTCTGACACCCCGCCCTCTCGCGTCCCCCCTGAAAGTGCCACACACGTCACCGACGTAACGTTCGTTTGCGATTTAGAAATATACCAGCCCCCTCCTCTCACCTTCGGGTATCGCGGGCGGACGCGCTCGACGCGATACCCTCCGCCCGCGAACCCTCACGCAGATGCTGGGGAAGTCGGTCGGGAAGCGAGCGAGACTGAAGTGGATCACCGGTGCCGCGACGGTCATCGCGGTCCTCCTCGTAGCCGTTGTCGGTCTCTCTGTCGGTGGATGGGGAGCTGCTCGTGGGGGCACCCCGGCCGCGGGACTCGCCCAGGACCTCGTACCGGCCGCGCTCCCGAGCACCGCGATCGACCTCAATCGATCGCAGTCCGCCGGCCCGTACGCCCCCGAGTACGTGACGCTGAACAATTCGACGTCTCTCGTCCGGCTTCCAGCCCTGCTAACAGTGACCGCGGACACCTGCAAGTGGGTCACGGTCGAGAATCTCACCACTGCCGCGAGCCCCGTCTCCCCGTTCCACAACATCGAATTCGCGAACGAGACCGCGGATAATGCGAGCGGCACCGTACTGTCCCACGCCGACGCATTCCAGGTCTGCGGAGGGTCGGGAGTCTGGATCAACTTCGTCTACTGGACGTTCTCGATCTACGAGTTCTCGGCCACCGGACTCGGGGTCAACGCGACCGTCACCCTTGGAGGGTTCTCTGACTGGGCCGGCACGACGGTCGCCCCCGCGAACGTCTCGGCTAGGATCGGCCCCGCCAGCGTTGGCAAGTTCACGGTGGCGTCCAACCTGACGTTCACCGCGACCTTCGAAGCCATCGTCAACGGACCCAACTCCTGCGACTACACCGGGCAGGTGTGTTCGTACACCCAGTACTCGTTCGTCTCGGCGGCGGACTCGGCAAACGTGTCGAAGAGCCCGAGAGTCGTCTTCTCGCAGGCAAGCGGGCTTCTCGTGACTGGAGCGTACGAGAACTGGACCGTCGGGTACTCGAGTGCCACAGTATCGGATAATACCGGCGTCGGCGGGTTCTTCGCGGACACATCGTCGTTCTTCCAAGAGGTGTTCGTGGAGTTCTGGTACCTGTGGATCGTCGGGCTGCTAGTGGTCGGCCTCGTCGCATCGGTTGCTCGCCGAAAGGGCCGAGGGCGCCGTTAGAGGAGCAACCTCCGGAGGTGCGAACAGATGAAGCGTCTCCTCGCGGCCGCGGCAATCCTAGCCGCGGCCCTCGTACTCATCTCGGGCCTTGGGGTCGACCTCTCCGCGCCTGCGGCGTCACGGTTGGCAGGGCTGGGAACGGAACCCTCCGGTGTCGTTAAGGCGCTCGAGTCGACGCCCGCGCCGGCTCTACCGACGGTGCTGCCCGCGGTCGGATCCCCCGCGGCGCTCGCAGCCGAGATCGGCCCGTACGTCGGCCTCTCAGCGGGGGAGGTGTCGAAGGTCGAGTCGTGGATCGCTTCCCTCACCCCGGCCCAGTCGGCGCTCCTTGATGCCGACGCCGCCGAGCACGCCGCCCCCTCTAACACGACCCTCGAGGCGCTTGGGCTGGTGCCCGACGACATCAGCTACTACTGTCTCGGTACATCCGTCGCCGCCGGCGCCGCGATCGGGGGATTGGTCGGGGGACCCCTGGGCGCGCTCATCGGCGGGATCGCCGGAGCCGTGGTCGGGTACTACGGCTGCCAGCAGTCCGGAGTGTCGGACCAGCTCGGTCAGGAGTTCCTCTCCTGGGCCAACGCCGTCATGGGCGGGTACGGGAACGAGGCAAACCTCACGGCAGCGGAATTCCAGTCAATCGCATCCGCACTCAACGTCTCGACGAATGGTTGGGAGCGCGCCGCGGATCACGCGGCCCTTTCGCAGCTAGGCAACTCGTCCTTCAACATCTCGCTCGCCCTGTTCCAGTCGGGAATCTACGGGAACCTCGCCCCGGTGCCATCGGCGTACGAGTACGAGATGGTCTCGGAGTTCGACTCGGTCGTCGCCGCCGTCGACGGCCACGGCGGGACCAACGACGTGTATGGATCCGTCGCGCCGGCCGTGTCGGTGACCTACCCGCCCGGCGAGTACGGGGGTGCCTGCGGGGGAACTTCGTACTGCACAGAGCCTCCGGGCCCGTCTTCGGACCTCTCGGCGGGAGCAGAGCTCACGCGAACCTGACGGCGATCTGCACAAACGGTTGCCCTTCGACGGCCTACCTTCAGGATCAGCTATCGCACGTCTGGTACAACCTCTCCATCCCCAGCACGTGCGCGACGTACGAATATGGGGACTACTGCAACCTCGGCCCATTCGTCGGACCCACCGGCATGTACAGGATGCCGACGGACGGATCGTTCGCCACGCTGCTCGTCCCCGGTGGTCAGCCTACCCCTACGGGTGCCTCGAACGGATGGACGGTGGGGGGTTGGATCGACAACGGCGGCGAGGCGGTAACGACGCCTACCTCAACGATTGAAGGCGGCAACGGCGGAACGGTGGTCGGCATCGCTTGCGCCGACGGCGGCGTCGCGGCCAACTGCGACAACCCGCCTTACTTCCTGATGGCGAGCGAGACGTACAGCCCCACCCCGGGTCCTACGTACGCCGACCTCGAGGACTGGCTCACTGCGATCGAGTGGCAGGCTGCGGAGAACTCCGA
>Ga0335074_10011161_pt1 | contig 12558 bp, 11 predicted proteins | sample Lox_Sample_23_FD_206715 | JGI IMG/M metagenome (GOLD analysis project Ga0335074, IMG submission 206715) | Soil microbial communities from Loxahatchee National Wildlife Refuge, Florida, United States - Lox_Sample_2.3 | ecosystem: Environmental > Terrestrial > Soil > Wetlands | place: USA...
CGCTCGCACCGTGCTCGGCCGCCGCGCGCAGCCCGGGCTGCCAGTCACCCGTGTCGTCGGCGTTGGCGCCGGACAGCACGGCGGCGAATCCGCGGCGCAGGGCCAGCGCCGCCAGCCGGTCGTACAACTCGGTTTTGCAGTAGTAGCAGCGGAACCTGTCGTTGCGCCGGTAGTCGTCGCGTTCCAGCTCAGCCGTGCTGATCAGCTCATGCCGGACGCCTACGGCCCGGGCGACCGACCGGGCGCCGTCCAGCTCCCCCGACGCCAGGGCCGGCGAGACGGCGGTGACAGCGAGGGCTTGCTGCCCGAGCGCCCGGGCGGCCAGCGCAGCGACCAGCGAGGAGTCCACCCCGCCGGAGAACGCGATCAGGGCGCTGCCCAATCCGGCCAGACGCTCGATCAGCTGGTCGGCCAGCGCGGCAAGCTCGTCAGGCACGCCGTTCCCTTCTGATGTCACCCGGGCCCGCGCTGCGGTGCTCTGCTCCGGAGCCGGGCCGCCTCGTCCAAGTGCCTTCCGAGGCCCATCCTATAATTCGGGCTATACGCTCCGGCGCGGCCGCGCCGACCTGCCGCCGCGACCGCCGCTCTCTCAGATTCAGCTTTCGGCACCTCGGGAGGTCTCGTGCCCATCGAACAGGCAGAGTTCGGCCGCACCGGTCATCACAGCAGCCGGGTGGTCTTCGGAGGGGCGGCTCTCGGGTCGGTCTCCCAGCGGGTCGCGGACGAGACCCTGGACCTCCTGCTCTCCCACGGGGTGAACCATCTGGACGTGGCCTCCGCCTACGGCGACGCTGAGGTGCGCATCAGGCCGTGGCTGCAGCGCGAACCCGGCCGGTTCTTCCTTGCCACCAAGGGCGACGAGCGCACCGCGGCCGGGGCCCGCGAGGAACTGCACCGGTCCCTGGACCGGCTGGGCGTCGACCACGTCGATCTGTGGCAGCTGCACGCCCTCGCCGATCCGATCGAGTGGGATATCGCCCTGAGTCCCGGCGGAGCGCTCGAGGCCGCCCTCGAAGCCCGGGAGCAGGGCCTCATCCGCTGGATCGGGGTGACCGGCCACGGCAGCCAGATCGCCGCCACGCACCGCCGCAGCCTCGAACGGTACGACTTCGACTCGGTGCTGCTCCCGTACAACTTCGTCACCATGCAGAATCCGTACTACGCCGACAACTTCAACGCCTTGTACGAGACCTGCCGCGAGCGGCGGGTCGCGGTGCAGACGATCAAGTCGATCGCGCTGCGCCCCTGGGCGGGAGCAGGACGACATCGATCTCGCCGTATCGTGGGCGCTGGGCCGCCCCGGGACGTTCCTCTGCAGCGCAGGGGACGTGGACCTGCTACCGAAAGTGCTCGACGCCGCCAGCCGGTTCGCCGAGGTGCCGGACGACGCGGCGATGAGCGCGCTGGCCGACCGGACAGCGGCCGACCCACTGTTCGTCTGACCGGCCAGAGTTAGGCCGCTGCCGCGACTTCCCGCGGCCCCGTCGGGCTCGTGGCGCACCGAATGCGGCCAGATGTTCGCGGCGACGGTTGTCGTTAGATGGCGCCTAGACGTTGCATCGTCACCTCATCAGGAATTGCCTGCCTATTCAGGCTTAGCCCCGCGACCTCGTGCAGCACGAGCGCGGTCGACGCCACGTGGACGCCCTCGCAGCCGCGGATGCGGGAGAGCACATCGCCCAGGTCAGCAAGGCTGGGGCAGCCGAGTTGGACTTCGTAGTCGACCTCGCCGGTGACGAGCGCGGCGCGCCGCACAGACGGGATCGCTCTGAGCCACTGCTCGAATGCCTGCGACCGCAGGCACGGAGCCAGCTTGATCCGGACAATCGCCTGCACCGGAACCGCCGCCGCCACGGTCGTCGGAAGATCGGGAGCAGGAACGCCGCGGGCGACGGGCACAGCAGCGAGCCTCAGCACCGCGACGAAGGCCGGGTCGAACGAAGCGTGCGTGATCAGGCGGCGGCCGCCCCGATGCTCGGCCGCGTACCTTGTGATGCGATACGAGTGTTTATGCATCCTCACGGCAGCGAATCTAGCCCTGACGCAGCCAGCGCCTTCACTTGCTAACAAGTTCCTGGCGGCATTGGGCCATACCTAAGCGCTTCTCAGGCGGCCTGGCCCGCTTCCGTGTCCGCGCCACCATGGCGGGCAAGCCTGCGTAGCCTGGGATCGTGATGAACGAGAGTCCCCCTGCGGGCATCGATGTGACGCGGCCGAGCGTCGCCCGTGTCTACGACTACTGGCTGGGCGGAAAGGACAATTTCGCTTCCGACCGGGATATGGGCGGGCGGATGGCCGAGGTGAACCCTGCGCTGCCGCAATTGGTCCGGAACAATCGGGAGTTCATCTGCGCGGCGGCGGCTCGCGCGGCCGCCGCCGGGATAAGCCAGTTCCTCGACCTCGGCTCCGGGCTGCCCGCGCACCCGGCGGTGCACGAGGCGGTGCGGCAGGTAATCCCCGACGCTCGGGTGTGCTATGTGGACATTGACCCCGTGGCCGTGATTCACGGGAAGGCGCTGCTCCCCTGCGGCGAGGGGCTCGCCGCTGTGCGGGCGGACCTGACCGAGCCGGAGACCGTGCTTGCGGATCCGCGGGTGTCCGCCGTGATCGATATGTCGGAGCCGGTAGCCGTGATCTTGGCCGCGGTGCTGCATTTCCAGTCGGCCGACGCGGCGGCCGCGGTGTGCGCCAGGTACATGAGACGTGCGGCCCGGGGCTCGTGGCTGATCGTGTCTACCGGGCATTACCAGGACATTGAACTCGCCGCCAAGCTGCAGCAGACCGCCACGCACGCCCGGTTCTGGAACCATGACGCCGCGGATGTGGCGTCGATGCTCGCCGGGCTGGAGCCCGTTGGGCCGGGAGTGTGCGAGGCGGGCCGATGGATAGCGGGGACCGGCGGCGAGCCGGAAGGAAAGCCGGTGTACGCGCTGGCCGGCGTCGCCGTCAAGTCCCGGTAACGGCCGCACCCGCTCTTTGCGGGCCGTACTGGCCGTAATAGTTCCTACGTTTGCCCATTTCGGCGGGAAGCCGGGTGCGGGTGTCCTAGTGTGTCAGCGCCTACTAGGTGGTGATGAAATGAATCGTGGGACACCGGCGCCGGCCGCCTTCCTCCGCCGGGCCAGGATCGCGGCGTCCGGCGCGCTCGTGCTGGCCGTGCTGATCGGCGGAAGCCTCTATCTGGCTCGCGGCGCGTTCTCCTCCGGCCCGTCGTCCACCGGGAGGCTCACGAGCGCGGGGACCACGGCGGCCGGATGCGGTGCGGTTGGCACTGGCTCCTGCGCCAACAGCCCGGCCGCGATGGCTGTCGCCGCCGCGCCGGTAGTGGTGACCGTTCCACCGGGTCACACCGCCGTCAGCGCGCACCCGACGAAAACCGCACCGTCGGCGCTCGCGTCCGCCAGTTCGTCAGCGCCAGGCTCGGCTGCGTCCGCCGTGGCTTCCCCCGCGGCCTCCCCTACCGGCAGCGCGACCGAAGACCAGGACGGCGCCCCCGCCGCGCAGGTGCTCGCGCTGATCAACCAGGCCCGTGCCACGGCCGGGTTGCCCGCGCTGACCCTCACCGCAGGCCTGGAGAGCACCTCATCCGCGCATAACCTGCTGATGGCCGACGGCTGCGGCCTCTCCCACCAGTGTCCGGGAGAGCCGCCCATCGGGGATCGCGAGACGGCCGCCGGCATCGACTGGACCGCCGCCGGAGAAAACATCGGCGAGGGCGGCCCCGTGGCCGATACCACCGCAGCCATCGCCTCGATGGCCGTCGGGCTCACCCAGTCCATGCTCGACGAGCAGCCCCCGAACGACGGTCACCGGCTCAACATCCTCAGCACCACCTTCACCCACATCGGAATCGCGGTCTACCGCGACAGCTCCGGCACGGTCTGGCTCACGCAGGATTTCTCTAACTGAGGCCAAAGCCAAGTCAAACCCGCAAATCCTTCATCTCGAACGGACCGTGCCCTCCGCCTCCACCGCCGGCCGAGTGGCCGCTACCGGCCCCAGTGGCGACGGAGGTGCGGGATCAGGTCCTCGGGGCGCTCCTCGGGGAAGAAGATCTTCGCCCCGTCGACCTCGATGACCTCGCGTGCCCCCGGGATCAGGTCGCGCAGATGGTACGCCCACTTGACGGCGAAATTCGTGTCCGCGGTGCCCCAGACCAGCAGGGTCGGCGCTTTGAGTGTGCGCAGCTGGTCTCCGGCGGCCTCGATGTCGGCCGCGTCGAGCGAGGCGAGCAGCCGTTCGCAATCGCGGGCGCGCTCGAGGGTCCCGGCGGTTCCGATGAGGTAGTCCCGCCAGGCGTCCTGGGGGACCCGCTCCGGGTACTGGTAGCCCATGCTCAGCGGGTGCGTATGCCAGGTCTCCGGGTTCGCGGCGAGCCCGGCGATCAGCGGCGCCAGCTTGCCCTGCCGCGCCTGCTCGATGACGGGCGCGAAGTCCGCCGGCGGGAAGTTGCCCTCGCAGTCGCAGTTGGTCAGGGTGAGCGTCCGGATCTTGTCCGGGTGGCGGGCGGCGAGGATCTGCGCGATCGCGCCGCCGGTGTCGTTGCCGACCAGGTCGACCTGGCCGAGCCCGAGGCCGTCGCACAGGTCGGCGAGCGCCTCGGCCAGCGCGGCCGGGGACATGTCGTCGCGGGCCGCGCTGGCACCGTGCGCGGGCAGGTCGACCGCGATGCACCGGCTGGTGTCGCTCAGCTCCGCGGCGACGTGCCGCCACAGCGCGCCGCTGGTGCCCACGCCGTGCACGAACAGCGCGGCCGGCCCCGCGCCGAGTTCGGTGTAGGCGATCTCCCCGGACGAAGTCAGCAGGGACCGGCGGTGGGAAAGGAAATCGTTCACGTCCATGAGATGTTCTCCTATGATGAGCATACCGACTGTCGGTCTATTAAATACAGACCGACAGTCGGTCTGTCAAGAGTGCAGGCTTCAGGGTTCGTCCCCGCCGAGGGCGCGCTCCGCCAGGAGGGAACACCGGGTACAAATGAGTCCCATGAGTGAAGAGCAGGGTGTCCCAGGCAAGCGGGCGGCGCAGGGCCGCGCAACCCGCGGGCAGCTCATCGAGGTGGCCACCGGCCTGTTCGCCGACCACGGCTATGAGGGCACCTCGATCGAGACGGTGCTGACCGCCGCCGGGGTCAGCCGGGGCGCCCTCTACCATCACTTCGCCGGCAAGGAAGCCCTGTTCACGGCGGTCCTCGAAGCGCTCAGCGAGCGCATCACGGTTCAGCTCACCGAGGTCATCAGCGGCTGCACCGACCCGGTCGACGCGGTGCGCACCGCCGCCCTGGGCTGGATCGACCTGGCAGGCGACCCGGTCATCCAGCGGATCATGCTGGTGGACGCGCCCTCGGTGCTCGGCTGGGAGCAGTGGCGAGCCATGGACGAAGGCCGGACGGCCGGCGCGATGCGGGACATGCTGCAAGCGGTCAGCGACACCGGCCGCCTGCCGGGGGAACTCGTCGGCCCGTTCGCGCACATGATCCTGGCCGCCCTCGACGAGGCCGCCATGGTCGTCGCGCGCGCCCCCGATTCACGGGTCGCGGTCGCCGAGGAGCGGCAGGCGGTCGAGGAGTTCCTCGCCCGCCTGCTGCGCCCGTAGCGGCCCCCGCGATCCTGGGGCTTGCGCCCAAGACCGCAGTAGGCGGCGACCTTGTCCGACGCCACGTCGCTCGCCGGGTGCGCGATCGCCAGCCAGCTGCCCGCGGGCAGCGCGCCGACGAGCCGGGCGACGATCCCGGCCGGGTCGTCCGCGTCGGGGATCAGATGCAGGATGCCGATCAGCATGACCGCGACCGGCTGGCTGAAGGCAAGCAGTCAGGACGCGGCGCGCAGCACTTTCCCAGTGTCGCGCAGGCCGGCGTCGAGGTACGCGGACTAAAGGTGGAGAAGACCCGCAGGCCAGCCAGGAAGGCCAGGGTGGCCACGGCGCCCGGCATCGCCGCCAGGTAGCTCACCCGGCCGCCGACAAGGAACCGAAGCCCCCACCAGAAAAAGACCAGGCCGAGCACTATCGCCACCAGAACCCGGCTCACCGTCTGGGCCGGGGTGTGGCGTGTCGGAGCGCCCACCGTAGCCGCGGCGTAGATGTAGGCGATGAGGACGATCAGCCACACCGCCTGACGCCAGATCCTGTGCCACGGCATGGCGGGAAGGCCCCAGATCCTTTCGAACCCGCCCCGCACGCTGCCCGCGAACGTCACTCCGAAGACGGCCGCCAGGACCAGGCTGAAAACACTGGTCGTGCTCAGGACCTTGGCGGGTGCGGAAAACAGCTGTGTCACCGCGCGGGCGGAGGAGCCGGTCAGGCCCATGCCGTAGACCACCCACACGGCTACGCCGTGATGTGTGGCAGCGCCGGCGGCGGCGACGACAATGAGCAGCGGGAACACGGTCAGCATGGCCAGGGCCGCGAAACCCATGGCCCGTTCCATGAGCTCGAACTCCTTGCCGCTGCGATGGAGATCGTTGACCCGGAAGTCGCTCCAGAGCCGCCCGGCGCCCCGAAGCACCGCGTGGCGCACCGCCCGGGAAGGACCCTGGGTCATCTGCCGCTGCCGCATCACCCAACAACCCTCCGCCGCGCCTGTACAGGCAACACCGCAGGAAAAAGCAATTTAGCCAGCTATGTCCCGCCTTAAGCGCGTTAAACACACCAAGTCAAACCCGCAAATCCATCATCTCGAACGGACCCTGCCCTCCGCCCCCACCGCCAGCGCTCCCGCACCGGGGGAGCGCCTCTCCCAGCCGCAACTAGGGCATCCACGGCCCGCGCGCTACGCCGAGGGTGAATGCCGAGGACACGTGCTCGCTCGCCTCCTGTCATGTCTCGCCGGCGCTGTGGCAGACGACTTCGAGCATGATTCCGTGGGGATCGAGGAAGTAGGTGGCGTAGTGCTCCCCGTACTCGGGGAACTGGCGGGGTGCATGGATGATCTCGGCATTGTGGGCAACCGCCCAGTCGTGTGCCTCGGTGACGGTGGCGCGGCTGGAGACCATGAAGGACAGGTGCTGCAGGCCGGTGCGATGGCGCGAGTAGGGGCCGGTCTCGAGTGCCTGGTAGAAGAAGATCTGAGAACCGCGGGCGCCGTCGGGGCCGTAGTTGAACTCCCCGGCCTTCGTCGTCGGGAACCAGGCCCGCAGCCCCAGGACCGGCATGAGTTCGTCGTAGTACCGCTTGGCCGCTGCGAGGTCGGGGACACCGATGCCTATGTGGTCAATGAATCCTGTCTGGGGCATCTGCTCCTCCTGTCGACGCCGATTGCCGCTGTGCTTGCGAGCCTGCCAGACCCGGCGCGATTCAGGCGGCTAGTGTCGAGAGCAGAGTGTTAAGGAGTGGGTTGATGGGAGAAGCTCTCGCTCTGCCTCCTCGCTCTTCGTTCGCCCGTTACTGGACTGCTGCCGCGATCAGTTCCTTTGGCTCGGCGGTGACCGCGGTTGCGATGCCCGTCCTGGTTGTCCAGTTGCTCGGCGCGACACCCTGATCATCCTCGCGCGCGTGGCGTACCCGATCGGGTGGCTCTTGGTGGCCCTCGCCCCGTCAACCCCGGTCGGCGATGTCCTTCTGTTTGTTGCGCTCCCCCTCCAGGGGCTCGCCGCGGGCATAGAGAACTCTAACGAGATGGGCTACTGGCAGGCACTCACGCCGGACGAGCTTCTCGGCCGGGCGAACGCCACCAGACGCTCGGTCAACCGCACGATGGCCGCGCTCGGAGCTCTCATCGCCGGCCTCGTTGTCGGGCTGATCGGCGATCGCCCCACGCTCATCGGAGCGGTCGTCGCTTTCGCCGCCGCCGCGCTCACGGCAGCACTCTCGCCGCTGCGTGAAGCACCCGGCCAGAACAGCGTCAAGGTCGAGACGTCTCCTCCTTCTCCCGAGGATGCATATCCGGCATGAGTTCGTCGTAGTACCGCTTGGCCGCTGCGAGATCGGAGACACCGATGCCTATGTGCCAACTGGAGCGTCCCGCCGCCGCTACTGGCGGGCCATGGCCATCCGCATCTCGCTGTCGGTGTCGGTGATGAGGTCGCCGGACAGGTCGATGGTGACGGTGTGCAGGGTGCCGGTGAACGGGAAGGGCGCGCGGTCCTGGTAGTCCGGAATGATCGCGGATCCAGGGTTGGCGCCGCAGGTGAGCCCGCCGGGGTTGAACGCGATGGGCGTGGTGACCGGGAACTCGCTGCTCGCGATGAGCTGGCCGTCGACGTACAGCTGGGCCAGGCCGGGGGCGCCCTTGCCCTGCGCGAAGTCGGGTTTCCCGGTGGGCTCGAACTCGAAGCGGAGCTGATGCCGGCCGGCCGGGAGCCGGTCAGGGCCTGAGACGCGGTAGGTCTGCCGGCCGACGTAGTTGTGGGCGTAGCGCAGCCGACCATCTTGCACGTAGAACGTCCAGCCGCCGGCGTTGCTGCCCTGGCAGATCAGCACCCCTTCGGTTCCGCCGTCCGGGACCTCCGCGTCAGCAGTAATGCTGTGCGGGCGGTTGAGCACCCGCGGCCCGACCCAGAACGACAGCGTCTGGGTGCCGGGCCGGAAAATGTACTCGGCCCGCGGCTCGGCGACCTGCGGGCGCTCGGTCATCAGCCGCTCCGCGGCGCTTGCGTCGATCGGGAACACGTCGTACTTCCCGGCCTCGGCGTACCACATCGCGATCAGCTCGATGAGCTTGTCGCGATGCCGGCCGGCCAGGTTGTGGTTCTCGGCCGGGTCCTCAGCGACCCGGTACAGCTCCCATCGGTCGGCATCCAGGCTGGTCAGCGTGTCCGCGTTGATCAGGGCGCCGAACGGCTTCCCGGCCTCGGCGAACGAGGGCCCTGGCCACGGGCACACCGCCCGCCACCCGTCGTGGTCGATGGCGCGGTGGCCGAACATCTCGAAGTACTGGACGCGGTGCCGGGTCGGGGCGCTCGCGTCGTCAAAGGAGTGGGCGAAGCTAACGCCGTGCAGCGGCGACTGGGTCACCCCCCTGACCGAGGCGGGCGGCTGGAGGTCGAGCGCGGCCAGGACGGTGGGGACCATGTCGATGATGTGCGCGTACTGGGTCCGCACCTCACCGCGCGCGCTGATGCCCTGCGGCCAGTGCACCAGGAACGGGTCGGTGGTCCCGCCGCGGTAAGTCTCGCGCTTCCACCGCCGGAACGGCGTGTTCCCGGCCCACGTCCAGCCCCACGGGTAGTGGTTGAAGGTGGCCGGGCCGCCGAGGTCGTCGATCTTGGCCAGGCTTTCTTCCAGCGACTCGGGAGCGTTGTTGAAGAACTGCAGCTCGTTGGTGGTCCCGGTCGGCCCGCCCTCGGCGCTGGCGCCGTTATCGGACACCACCATGATCAGCGTGTTGTCGAACTCCCCGGTCTCCTTCAGGAAGGACAGGAGACGGCCGATGTGGTGGTCGGTGTGGGATAGGAACCCGGCGTACACCTCCATCATCCGCGCCGCGAGCCGGCGCGCCTGCGGGGACAGGGATTCCCATTCCGGGACGTCCGGGTCATGCCGAGACAGCTCCGCGCCCGCGGGCATGATGCCGAGCTCCTTCTGCCGGGCGAATACCCGCTCCCGGTAGGCGTCCCAGCCATCGTCGAACTGGCCCGCGTACTGGTCCGCCCACTCCTTGGCCACGTGGTGCGGGGCGTGTGCCGCGCCGGTGCAGAAGTGCAGGTAGAACGGCTTGTGCGGGGCGACCTGCTTGGCGTCGGCGATGAACTGCATGGCCTTGTCGGCCAGGTCCTCGGTCAGGTGATAGCCCTGCTCGGGGGTGCGCGGCGGCTCGACCTGATGGTTGTCGTAAACCAGGTCCGGGTGCCACTGGCTGGTGTCGCCGCCCAGGAAACCGTAGAAGCGCTCGAAGCCGCGTCCCAGCGGCCAGCGGTCGAACGGCCCGGCCGCCGACTCGAATTCCGAGGGCATCAGGTGGTACTTGCCGACCATGTAGGTGCTGTAGCCGCGCTGCTGCAGCATCTCCGACAAGAACCCGTTCTCGAACGGGATCTGGCCGTTATAACCGGGGTATCCGGTCGCGAGCTCGTTGATCGCCGCCGTGGCGTTCGCATGATGATTGCGGCCGGTGATGACGCACGACCGCGACGGGGAGCACAGCGCCGTCGTGTGCATGTTGCTGTACAGCAGTCCGCCTGCGGCCAGCGCGTCCAGGTTCGGCGTCGCGATCGGGCTGCCATAGCAGCCCAGCTGCCCGTACCCGACGTCATCGAGCACGATGAACAGCACGTTCGGGGAGCGCGGCTGCGCGCGAAGCGGCCGCGGCCAGGCCGGGCTGGACTCCTCGGTGGTCCGCCCGATCACGCCAGGAAACGCGGTGCCAGGCTCGTATTCGTTCAGCGGCATGATCCGGATCTCCCATCGGTGCAACGGTCGTGGCCTGTGCAGGGCCGGGGCCGGTGTCTCAACGACGGATCCGGGGCCGCGGGCAGAACCGATTGTCGCGTTCCGTGAACCACGGCTGATCACCCCTCACGGGTGATTCAGCTTCCTAACAGACGACCTCCGATGCCCGACCGCCACCAGGCAGCCGTCGAACTAGTCGGTCACGCGAGACGTACTGCCTGAATGAACTCTCGCCATGCCCCGGACGGGAAGGAGACAGGTTTTTCTTCGCGACGCTTCGAGTCGCGAACCATCACTGATTTACCCGTGTTGGCCACCTCGACGCAGTCACTGGTCCCGGCGCCAGAGTAAGAGCTCTTGCGGAACGGTCCAGGTACGCGATCAGAATTCAGCATGAGAGTCAGTTAGCCCTTCTCGTAAGTCGGCAGCCTCATCGGCATCCGCCGTCAGGCTCATTTCACAAGGCTCGTAAGGTAGGAAAGCGTGCGGGCAGGCCCCATCGACATACTTCTTATCGCTTCAAACAGCTCCCTGAACTCCGTAACCTCCCCTGCGTCATCGTTGCTGAGCAGCGTGTCTCTGGTGGCGCCTTCCAGGAAAACCACATCTGCGTCTTCCGGGTCAGGGAATTCGAGATGCAGGAAGGCCTGAAGAATCCCGTTATACAGCCCTGCGGTGAACGGGACGACCTCGATCGTTACATTCGGCCTGCGGGCTAGCTCGACCAGCCTGGTTATCTGCCTTTCGGCAACGTTCCGCTCTCCAACAATATGCTGGATTACGGCTTCGTCCAGAATGGAGATGTAAACGGGCGGCTCGGCCTGCTCCAGGAGTCGCTGCCGCGCCATTCTTACCTCGACCTGCGTTCGCATGAGTTCCGCCGGGGTGCCCGTCGGTGCGAGCTTACGAATGATCGAGGCCGCGTATTCCTCCGTCTGAAGGAGCCCTGGCAGCAGAATGGACTGATAGGAGCGAAGAACGGTCGCCGCCTCTTCGTACTCTATGTACTGCAGGTATTGCCCGCTGACGACTCCCCTGTGCTTGCCCCACCACGAGGGTTGACGGGACGCACGGGCGAGCTCGACGAGATCATCCACCCGGGGGCGGTCCTGGATCTGGTACAGGTTCAGCAGCACCCTGAGGTCGTTGGTCGAGATGCTGACGGTCCCGTTCTCGATCCTGATGACCTTGGACAGGGACCAGTCCATGGCCGCGGCGACCTGATCTTGGGTAAGGCCGACCTCGGCGCGCGCCCTCCGCAGCTCCGTTCGCAGACGCCTGCGAGGCACCAGCGGGCTCGGACCGGGATCGGTACTCATACCAGTTCCTTCCGCCGCAACCTTCCTGAAAGTTACATGGCAAATTGCCACCTGCACCGCGTTACTCTATACCCGCTTCCTGCAGTTGGCCTTATGCATGCAGGTCGGCAGCCGCCGGATGGGCGGGCTTACGCATCATGTGTTATCTCCGGCCTCGAACGACATCTACATTAACACACTTGTCACCCTCCAATCTGCCACGTGTCAGATTGCCAATTGCGATACGCCTGTAGCGGCATGCATACTGTCTGTAGACCTCACGAAAGCCCGAGGCGGTGGTGAAGGTGGTCATCCATCCAGGTCTACTCGTCGGCACGCTCGCGAGCGCCCGATATCTGCGCCAAGAGATCACTGCAAATGCGACAGCACCGCCAGGGGCTCCCCACCCGGGCGCTGACCCACCCGGCTACCGAACAGTCACGCGCTTCCGGAACAGGCGAGACACGTGATAGCGCCTCCCGCCCCCGGCGTCTTCATCAGCTACCGCCGCTGCGACGCCGGCCCCTACGCCCGCCTCCTGCAAGTCCGCCTCGGCCAGTTCCTGCCCGGCACGCCCGTGTTCATGGACCTGGACTCCATCGAGGCGGGCGCCGACTTCGCCGAGGCGATCAAGGCGGCACTGGAGTCCTGCCGGGTCCTGATCGCCCTAATCGGGCCCAGGTGGCTCACGGTCAGCGACGCGGAAGGCCGCCCGCGGCTCCACGACCCCGACGACTACGTGCGATTCGAGATCCGCACCGCGCTCGCGCACCGCGCGCGCGTCATTCCGGTCCTCGTCGACGGCGTGACGATGCCCCACCGGCACCAACTGCCAGACGACCTCGCCAAGCTCGCCCGGCTCAACGCCCTGCAGATGAGCTACGACCGCTACGAGTACGACGAAAGCCGCCTCATCACCATCGCCCAGAAAACA
>Ga0335074_10011162_pt1 | contig 12558 bp, 10 predicted proteins | sample Lox_Sample_23_FD_206715 | JGI IMG/M metagenome (GOLD analysis project Ga0335074, IMG submission 206715) | Soil microbial communities from Loxahatchee National Wildlife Refuge, Florida, United States - Lox_Sample_2.3 | ecosystem: Environmental > Terrestrial > Soil > Wetlands | place: USA...
TCGAGCACCGGGCCGAGGCGGTGCACTGCGTTCTCTCCGGTCCAGGGTCGCGCGATGTGCGCCCGGATGCCGGCCATGCGCAGGCGCACCTTGAGCACTCCCTGGCAACCAGCTTCGACGAATCCGCCTGTCGGCTCGAGCACGATGGCAGCGTCTCCCTGCAGCAGCTCGGGCCAGCGGCGCTCGATCTCGAGCAGGCCCGAACGGGCGCGATCCACCTCCTCGCAGGTATAGAAGCACCACACCACACCCGGAAGCCGTCGCGCCGCGATGTCCCCGCCGTGGGACGACAGGCGATCGGCGAGGGCGAGCATCACTGCCAGGCCGCCCTTCATGTCGGCGCTGCCGACCCCGCTCAGCACGCCGCCCTCGATGCGCGCCCGCTCGTTGCCCGCCGGCGGCACGGTGTCGAGGTGGCCGGCGAGGATGACCGTCGCCGGTGCGGCATGGGTCGACCGGGCGATCACGTTGTCGGCCACCCGGATCACCTCGAGGCCCTCACACGCCGCGAGGCGGCTCTCGACGACGTCGGCAAGGGTGCGCTCCTCGCCGCTCACCGAGGCGATGTCGACCAGCTCGGCTGCAAGAAGAAGGAGCTCCTCGCCCGGCTCCTCCACGGCGCCCCTCCGCAGCGCGCCCCTCTGAAGAGCGCCCCTCTGAAGAGCGCCTGCCGCCTCCGCCTGACCCGAGTCCCCGGCTCGGCCCGCCTGGTTCACCGGGCCGGCCACCCGAGCGGCTCCCTCGTCGGGCGTGCGCGCTCTCGAGCAGCCACCTCGTCAGGCGGAGACGCCGTGGCCACGCAAGATCTCGTTCAGCTTGGTCTTGTCGTGGCGCTCGCCTTCGCCGAGACGGCTGATCACGAGCACGCAGGCGAGGTAGAACTCGCCGCCGGGGTAGCGCCGGGCACGGGAGGCGCCGACCGCCACCGACCACGGCGGGACGTGGCCACGGCTCAGCTCCTGCCCGGTCTCGGCGTCGATCACCGGGATCGAGGGATTGAGGATCGTCCCCTCCCCGAGCACCGACCCGCGCCCGACACGAGCTCCCTGGGTGACCATGCAGCGGCTGCCGATCATCGCATCGTCCTCGACGACGACTGGGACCGCGTTCGCCGGCTCGAGCACCCCGCCGATGCCGACGCCGCCGGAGAGGTGCACGCGCTCGCCGATCTGGGCGCACGAGCCGACCGTCGCCCAGGTGTCGACCATCGTCTCGGCTCCGACGTAGGCGCCGATGTTGACATAGCTCGGCATCAGGACGGCATCGCGCCCGATGAAGGCGCCGCGGCGCACCGATGCCCCAGGGACGACGCGCACGCCTGCTTGTGCGAAGTTGCGCTTCAGCTCGAGCTTGTCGTGGAACTCGAACGGGCCGACCTCGACCGTCTGGAGCGAGGCCAGGCGGAACTTGAGGAGAATGGCCCGCTTCAGCCATTCGTGGACAACGACCTCACCGTCGCCCGCCACCTCGGCGACACGCCCCTCGCCCGAGTCGAGCAGCTCGATCGCTGCGTCCACCGTGGCCTGCGCATCGGCGTCGGCCGGCGACAGCGCGGCTCGATCCGCCCACAAGCTCTCGATCCGCGAAGCAAGCGCCTCGACGTCTGTCGTCGTCACGAGACCCCTCCTTGTGTCGTCGACCCGGCGAGAGCCGGCCGCCCCGCGGCCACCGGCTCGATCCCCTGCGGTGCCGCCCCGCGAGGGCGCGTCCGGAACGCCGAGCACGCCGCGGCAAGCCCCATCAGCCCCATCGAGGCGTAGAAGGCGGCATGCAGCCCCGAGGTGAAGGCGACGGCCAGACGGCCGTGCAGGCTCGTCGAGCCGACGAAGATGGCGAATGCGACGTGCTTGGAGATCGACCGCGAGGCGATGAGGATCGCCATCGAGAAGGAGAAGACCATGCCGATGTTGGCGAACGTGCGCAGCATTCCCGAGGCGACCCCGAAATGCGACCGGGGCGACGCGGCCATCATCGCGGCGTAGTTGGCGGGGAAGAACGCCGCCAGCCCGACCCCGTTGACGACGGTGGCGAGCACGACCACCCACAACCCGGTATGGATCGTCAGGTTGGCGTAGACGGCCAGGGCGATCACCTGCACGGCGAGCCCGAACGTCGCCGGCCAGGCCGGCCCGAGCTTGTCGGCGAACCGACCGGCAAGCGGGCTCGCCGCGCCTCCCGCCACGTAGCCGGGGACGAGCAGCAGCGAGGCGTGGATCGGCGTGAGCTGCCGAGCGCCCTGCAGGTACATGATCACGAGGAAGAGCGTCGCGAAGTTGCCGAGACCCTGCAGCAACGAGGCGACGAGTGAGGGGGTCACCGTCGGGATGCGGAAGAGCGAGAGGTCGATCATCGGCTCCTGCTGGGCGCTCTCGACGAGCACGAACACGACGATCAGCACGGCGCCGCCGACCAGGTAGCCGATCAGGGTCCCGTCGAGGGAGGTCGTGGCGAGCTCGGTGATGGCCCACAGCACTCCGAACATCCCCAGCCCGAGCAGGACCATCCCGCCAAGATCGATGTGATGGCGCCGCCGCTCGGCCGTCTCGTGGAGCACTCGTAGCGCCCCGGAGAGCGCGACCGCGCCGATCGGGACGTTGATCCAGAAGATCCAGCGCCATGACACGTAGGTGACGATCACGCCGCCGAGGACGATGCCGACGACCGCCCCGAGGCTCCATCCGACGGAGTTGTAGCCGTACGCCTTGCCGCGCTCCTCGGGCGGGAAGAGGTCGGCGATCACCGCCCCGCTGTTGGCGGTGATGAAGGCCCCACCGAGACCTTGCAGGAGCCGGAACACGACCATCGAGGTCTGGTCCCAGCTGAGGGCGCAGAGCGCAGACCCGACGACGAACACGACGAATCCCGCCTCGTACATCCGCACCCGGCCGTACATGTCGCCGAGGCGCCCCACCTGGGAGGCGAGGAGGGTGATGACGAGGAGGTAGCCGATCACCACCCAGATCACCGAGGCGAGGGCGACGTGCAGGTCGCGCTGGATCTCGGGGATGGCGAGCACGACGATGGTCGCGTCGACCGCTGTGATGAGGACGCCGGTCATCACAACGGCAAGGGCGAACCCCCGCCGCCCCGCGGCCGCCGGCTCGCCGGCGCTCATCAGACGATCCCGCTCGCGCCGCGCTCTGACGCCGTGTCGGGCGGTCTGTGACCCGGCACGGCCGGCATCTCCGGCATCTCCGGCACGCCCGGCATCGACGGCACGCCCGGCATCTCCGGCACGCCCGGCATCGACGGCACGCCCGGCATCGACGGCACGCCCGGCATCGACGGCACGCCGCCGCCGTGCTGCGCAGGGCCCGGCGCGATCTCCCCGAGCGCGCCGTCGCGTAGCCGCCGCGCCACGAGCTCGATCGACTCGTCGGGCTGCACGAGGGCGATGCGGACGTAGCCGCGGCCGCCCGGTCCGTAGAAGGCGCCCGGGCTCACCAGGACCCCGGCCCGCTCGGCGAGCAGGCGGGCGAAGGCCCAGTCGCCGCCGTCCGTGCCATCGCCGACGCCGCCCTGCGTGGAGTCGGCGCCCCCGACCCGCTCGCTGCCGTGGTCGCTGGCGCCCCGCAACGGCTCGGGCGCCGGCACCCACAGGTAGAACGAGCCGGCGGGCATCGAAGCCTCGATCCCGCTGCGGCGCAGCGCGTCGCACAGCACTGCCATCCGCCGGCGGTAGCGCTCCTTCTGGGCGGCGGCGTGCTCGTCGTCACCGAGGGCCGCTGCCGCAGCAGCCTGCACCGGCCCCGGCAGCATGAACCCGGCGTGGCGGCGCAGCTCTGCCAGGTACGTGACGAGCGCGCCGTCGCCGGCGTAGAAGCCGGCGCGAAGACCCGCGCAATTGGAGCGTTTGGAGATCGAGTGCACCGCGAGCACGCCCTCCGGGCCGTGCTGGAGGATGCTCTGCGGCGCGCTGTCCCAGCTGAGCTCGACGTAGCACTCGTCCGAGAGCACCGGCACGCCGTGCCGGCGGCCCCAGGCAGCAGCGGCAGCGAGGTTGCTCAGCGCTCCGGTGGGGTTGGACGGGCTGTTCACCCACAGGCACAGCGCCCGGGCGGCGTCCGGCGCGCTGATCGCCGCCACGTCGAGCCCCCCGTCGGCGTCTTCGGGTACGGGCACGGCCCGGCACCGGCCGAGCACGGCTCCCATCTCGTAGGTGGGGTAGGAGATCGCCGGGTACAGCACGGTGTCACGCTCCGGCGACCTGAGGCGCAGCCAGTGCGGGATGCCGGCGACCAGCTCCTTGGTACCGACGCAGGCGGCGACCTGAGCACGCTCGACCGCCACACCGAAGCGACGCGAGAGGTAGCCGACCGCGGCGTCCCGCAACCCAGCGCTGCCCGTGGCAGCGGGGTAGCCCCGCTCGCTGCCCGAGCCGGCCAGCGCCTCGACCACCGCACGCGGCGGCGGGTCGCACGGCGTGCCGATCGAGAGGTCGACCATGCCGCCGGGCACGAGGCGCGCCGCGGCGGCCAGCTCGTCGAGCCGGTCGAAGGGATAGACAGGCGGGACGAACCCGCCCGGGGCCGTCCCGCCCTGCGGCGACGGGCTCACGGCACTCCGTCCCCGGCGCTGTGCCGATCGCCTGCCCGCCGCGTCGCGGCAACGGCAGGCGGGCGGGCCGGGAGGAACTCGGAGAAGCGGCGCCGGCTCGCCTCGTCGAGGCGGGCACGGACGACGATCGAGCCGCCCTCGTCGCGAGTCTCGAGCACCTCGCCGGAGCGGTGCAGCGCGGCGAGGACGTCGCCGCGGTCGTAGGGCACGGACAACTCGACGGTGCGGTCGCTCGTGCGCAACGCCTCGCCGATCGCTTCGAGGAGTTGGCCGATCCCCTCGCCGCCGAGCGCGGAGAGCACGACCGCGCCGTCGTGGGCTGCAGCGAGGGACTCGGCGCGCTCGTGGTCGAGGTCTGCCTTGTTGCAGGCGAGCAGCTCGGGCACGTCGCCGGCGCCGATGCCGGCGAGCACGTCGCGCACCGCCTCGATCTGGCCCTCCGGGTCGGGGGCGACGCAGTCGGCGACGTGCACGAGCAGGTCCGAGTCGACGGCGACCTCGAGGGTTGAGTGGAAGGCGTCGACCAGCTCGTGGGGCAGCTTGCGCACGAATCCGACCGTATCGGAGCAGAGGATCGTCTCCCCCCCCGGGAGCTGCAGGCGGCGCGTCCTCGGGTCGAGGGTGGCGAAGAGACGGTTCTCGACGAGCACGTCGGCATCGGTGAGCGCGTTGAGCAACGTCGACTTGCCCGAGTTGGTGTAGCCGACGAGCGAGACGTTGCGCAGCGCGCCGCGCCGGCGCGCCCGGCGCTGGGTGGCCCGCCAGCTCCTCCTCGAGACGGGCGATGCGCCGCGTGATGCGCCGGCGGTCCTGCTCGAGCTGGGTCTCACCGGGCCCGCGGGTGCCGATACGGCCCGCCTGCTGGGAGAGCGCGATGCCGCGGCCGCGCAGCCGGGGCAGCCGGTACTTGAGCAGCGCCAGCTCGACCTGGGCGCGACCCTCCTCGCTGCGTGCGTTCTGGGCGAAGATGTCGAGGATCACCGCTGTGCGGTCGATCGCCGTGCGGCCGAGGATCTTCTCGAGGTTGCGCTGCTGGGCCGGCGAGAGCTCGTCGTCGAAGACGACGGTATCGGCATCGACGGTGTCGCACAGGCTCGCCAGCTCCGCCGCCTTGCCCCGGCCGATGAAGGTCGCCGGGTCGAGCGCCTCGCGTGTTTGCACGACACGTGCCACTTCGTCGGCACCGGCCGTGTCGACCAGCAAGGCGAGCTCGTCGAGGCTCGCCTCGACCTCGTCGTGGGTGCGCGGCCAGCTGACGACCCCGACGAGCACGATCTTCTCCCGGAAGCGGCGCTCGATGAGCTGGCTCACGAGGCGCGCGCCACCTCCCCCGCCCGCGCTGGCGCCAGGTCGAGCGCGCCCTGGTTGTCGAGCGCGCCCGCCGGGTCGCGGGCGCCCGCCGGGTCGAGCGCGCCCTGGTTCTCGAGCGCGCCCTGGTTGTCGAAGGCGCCCGCCGGGTCGCGGGGGGCGGCCTCACCGAGCGCCGCGTCCAGCATCCAGTCGAGGTCCACCTCGATCCGGGCGACGAGCCGCGCCGGCCCGGTCAAGTACGCCGAGGGCGCCTCGGGAGGGCCGGACAGCTCGACGAGCAGTACCCCCCCGGGGTTGTGCACCTCGACGCGATCGCCGACGAGCCCGGCTGCCCGGCACGCCGCGGCAGCGGCGACGCTGCCCGAGCCGCAGGCAAGGGTCGCACCGGCGCCCCGCTCCCAGACGACGAGCTCGATGCGGTCGGGCTGTCCGGACAGCGCGCCGCCACCGGAGCTTCCCGCCGATGGGGCGTCCGCGCCCGGGGCGAGGCCCCCGACGCCGGGGCTCCCGACGCCGGGGCTTTCCACGACGACCGCTTCGACGTTCACGCCGCCGGCGAGCTCGCCGTCGACCCCGTGCTCGAGGTGGGCGAGGTCCTCGGCGCGCAACGCCATCGGGACTGGCCCGCCTCGCTCCGGGTGGAGCACGAGATGGGGGTTGCCGGTGTCGACAATGCGAGCGAAGCGCTCGAGGATCCCGTGCCGCCCTTCGCCGAGGCGCGCCTCACCCATCGATACGCGCACAGTCGCACCGGCGGATCCGTGCCGGGCTAACAGGCGGGCGCTGGCAGGACCCGCCCCGGTCTCGATCACGAGCTCGGGTCCGGAGGCGAGCCCACCGTCGATCGCCGCGAGCGCGGCGCAGCGCAGCCCGTTGCCGCTCGTCTCGGCGAGGCCGCCGTCGGCGTTCCGCAGCGTCATCCGCACGCCCCCCTCGGCCGTGGCTGCCAGGGTGATCACACCGTCGGCACCGGGCCCGCGATGGCGATCGCAGAGTGCAGCTGCGATGGTGGCATCGATCGGGTTTGCAGCGGTCACGCTCCCGCCCGCCGGCCCGCTCTGGCCCACGACCGCCACCGCGCCGCTCCGGCCCTCGACATCATCGATGCCGAGGCGCAGGACGAGGAAGTCGTTCCCGAGACCTTCGTACTTGGCAAGGTGCAGGACCGCCACGCTCCCAGTCTTTCATGCCTGCCCGCCGCTGCCCGCCCCCCGCTGCCCCTGCTGCCTGCCGCCCGGCGGCCGGCCCCTGGCCGCGCCCGGCGGCAGGCCCCTGCCGACGCCGCCAGCGGCGCCGGCCCCGCTCTCCATACCTGCTGGCGGGTCCGCGCTGCCCCGGCCCGGTGCCGACACGCCAGCCGCCCCCTCATCGCGCCGCCCCCAGCGCCCGTGCCCGGTCGATCACCTCGCTCGAGATCGAATCGGCGGTGGCATCGAGCCACTCGACGCGAGGGTCGCGGCGGAACCAGGCCTCCTGGCGGCGGGCGAAGGCGCGGGTGCGGCGCGCGATCTCGGTGCGCGCCTCGGGAAGCGTCAACTCTCCCCGCAGGTGCGCGGCGAGCTCGCGGTAGCCGAGCGCCTGCGACGCCGTCCGCGACAGGCCACCGGGCCGGCCGAGCAAGCCCCGCACCTCCTCGAGGAAGCCGTGGGCGAGCTGCTCCTCGAGCCGAGCATCGATCCGGCGACCGAGCTCTGGCCGCGGCACGCTCAGGCCGACAAGCGAGAAATGCGCCGGCGGGTACGTGGACAACCCCGGGCCGAAGGAGCTGAACGGCCGCCCACTGCCCAGGGTGACCTCGAGGGCGCGCAGGATGCGCCGCTCGTTGCCGGGCTCGATCCGCGACGCGCCGATGGGGTCGAGGCGCAACAACCGCCCGTACAGCTCCTCGAGCCCCGTCCCACCTGCGCGCTCGGCGGCGAGCGCGGCGGCCTGGTCGGGATAGCGCCCCGGGATCTCGAGCCGGTCGATGACCGAGCTGTGGTACAGGCCCGTTCCGCCGACGAGCACGGCGAGGCCCCCGCGGCGCTCGATGCCCCCGAGGGCGTCATACGCCGCCGCCTGGAAGCGCCGGACCGTGAACTCCTCGCTCGGCTCGACGAGGTCGAGGAGGTGCCACACCACGCCGTCGCGCTCGGCTGCGGAGGGCTTGGCCGTGCCGACGTCCATTCCCCGGTAGACAGCCATCGCGTCGACCGAGACGAGCTCGACACCCGCAACGGCGCGGGCGACAGCCACGGCGAGGGCGGTCTTGCCGCTGGCCGTCGGCCCGACAACGGCGAGGTGGCGCACGATCAGCCAGTCCCGGTCACAGCGAGGCCGTCAAGACGCCACCGTCACGCTCGCCCGAGTGATCGGCAAGCGGACCACTCCAGCCCGAGGAGCAACAGGCCCGGGGCGGCTGACCTGGTCTTTGACCCCACACCCGCCCGCCGAGGGGACGGCGCACCGCGCGGCGGCGGCACGGCAGGACCGGCCCGGCGCTCGCGCATCCGGCACGCTTCACCCCTTCTCCACCGTCGGCACCGACGACCGGCGCCGTGGTGGGCGGGTCTTACCTCTAAACCGCACCATGCTCAGCAACAACGGGTTGCCTTACGTGGGTCGTTTCGCCTGCGGCTGGCATCGACTTTCAACCACAGACCCGCCCCGGGCCCGCGGCCGAGTCTAGGTGCGCCGTCAGACCTGGCCGGGCGGGTTCAGCTCGGTGTAGCCGACGCCGCTCACCGCCTTGCCGCCGAGGATTCCCGAGATCGTGCAGTCGCCTTCCCAGTAGACGCTGCCCTGGCTCTTGATGAGATCGAGCTCCTGGTCCAGCAGATCGGGGGTGACGGTGAGGCGGCCACCGGGCACGGTGAGCTCCCAGCCCGAGCTGTACCTGCGGTGCGTGGCGGGGCTCGTCCAGCTGCCCGTGGCGCGCTCGCCGAAGGAGCCAGCCGGCAGCGACGCCGACCCGCCGGCCCCCGAACGGGTGCCGAGCGTCGCGACGATCCTCCCCGCCTTGTTGCGCACGAAGTACAGCATGTACTGCGCACCGTCGCTCAGCTGCACGCTGAACCAGTCCCATCCCCCTCCGCTCTCGACGTCGATGTCGCCCCACTCGTGGTCCATCCACGAGAGGCCGTTGACCTTGACCGCCGACCCGTGGTCGACGACCGTGCCGGAGGTGACGAGCGAGGTCCACGAGTAGTAGTACGAGGTGCCGAACGGCCCGAGGTCGACGACGCCGTCCCGGCCGTGCAGGGTGGCCGGCTCGTCGGCCGTCAGTCGCAGATCGAGGTGGTAACCGGGCAGACCGGCGTCGAGGACGTCCCTGCCCGACCGGCCGCTCATCGTCCAGCCGGCCGCGTGCAACGAGAAGCCGTCGTGCTCGGACGGAACCGGGTACGACGCCACCTCGAGCCCGTAGTGGAAGCTCTTCGTGCCGAGGTCCGAGACGGAGAGGTCGCCGTAGTAGAGAGGCTCTGCGCCGAGACCGAGGAACTGGAAGATGACGTACTCGTACCCGTAGGAGTGCAGGCGGCCAGCGGCATCTCGGCCCTCGAGGTGGCCGTTGAAGTACCACCACTCCACCGGGTCGTGATGGGGCGCCTCGTCCCGCGGGAGCGTCACACCGCTGGCCGGAGTGCCGCTCGCCGCAGCAGCGCCTCGTGCAGTCGTGCCGACCGAGGGCACCCGAGACGCCGCCACCCCGGCGGCCGAGACGCCAGCCCCGACCGGGACGGTCGCCGCGGCGAGCGTGACGGCGCAGCCCAGCGCCGCGGCCGCTCCCCCGGCGAGAGCTCGCAATCGCCGCGTTCCGCTCACCTGCATGCCACCGTTCGCGTGGCGGCGACCGCTCGCGTCGCAACAGGCGTTCACTGCCAGGAGGCGCTCACATCCCCTCGGCGAGCTTGGCCAGCGCGGCGAGCTTGGAGATCGCGAGGGTAGGCGACTCACACGACGAGCCGAACAACGTCGTGCCCCGTGCTGCGGCGATGCCGCGGACCTGGAACTGCCCGATCTGGATGTCGAAATACCAGGCGGCTGTGCCGAGACCCGAGTACGGCTTGAAGGTGTAGTGGCTTCCGGGCGCCGCCTTCTCGGCACTGTCGATGAGCTTGGGCAGGTCGAGCGAGGTGAGCGGCTTGGAGGTGGTACCGACCTCGAGGATGACGAGCTTGGCGAGCCCGGCAAGGCTCTCCTCGTCGCCATAGACGCAGTCGGACTGCTTCGAGGCGATGTGGTCGTTCTTCGCCGTCGCCGGCAAGTTGAGGGTCTCCGCTGTCGGGGCGGGCACGCTCCAGCCGACAACCCGCGAGACCGTCGCCTTGCTGACGCATGAGGCGGCGCTGAAGCTCGGGCGCTCCGCTGCGGCGCGGGACACTCTCGCAGCCGCGAGGTGCGCCGGACGAACCGCGGCCTGCGCGACAGCAGGCAGGATCACGAGCGCTGCCAGGCCCACCACGCCGGCGAGGAGCGCCCGGGCACGGCGAGAGGAGCTCTGGGCCGTGGGCGAGCTGGTCGGGTGCGTCGGCGACGTCATGGGTTGCTCCTAGCTCCAAATGGCGCTTCGCCACGCTCCCACGATGGCAGCTGCTGCCGCATGCTCCGGCGACCCACCGCAGCAACCGGCAGGTCGAGCGGTCGGTTGCGCCGTGGATGACAAGAACCCCTACCCCGTCACCTCGGCGCGTGCAGACCGGCGTCTGTCGGCGCAAGCGTAGTCCCTCGACCCACCGCGACACCCGCTCGACCCACCGCGACACCCGCTCGACCCACCGCGACACCCGCTCGACCCACCGCGACACCCGCTCGACCCACCGCGACAGCGACTGCGCTCGCCGCGAAGATGGCGGTACGAGGCTCAGCCCACGGGACCGCGCCGAGCACCTCGTCGACGGCGGGCAGCGGGACGGGGTCGATCCCCTCGAGCGCAGCGGCACGCCTCGTTGCGACGTCGAGGACCAGGACGAGATCGAGCAGTTGGGGCACGCGCCCTCGCCGCTGGCCCGCAGCTCGAAGGACGCCGCGACGACCTCCTCGAGCAGCGGCCGCGCAGCATCGAGACGTTCTCCCGTGCCGGCGACCTCGTGGTTGTTGCGCAGCTCGACGAGGACGCGGAGCTGGCGGGTGATGGCGCCGAGCTGCTCGAACCCGCACAGCATCTCGGTGAGGAACCCGGAGAGATGGCATCGTGGGCGATCGAATTGGCATCTGGTTCGTCGCCGCACGCAGGCGTCGGGCGGCGACCGCGCCGATCCCCTCCGAGGCGAGGGCGAGGGGGATGGCGCGGCACAGCCGCGACGCCAGCTCGCCGGCAACGCCGGCCCCAGGCGTGGACAGCTCGGCCACCCGGGTCCGCATCTGCCGCACCGCCGCCGCGATCGCCGGGTCGACGAGGGCTCGGTCGAGCACGCCGGCCCCGGCGAGCACGCCAAGCCCGCCGGCGACCTCGGGGCGGTCGCTGCCACCGAGCGCCGACGCCGACGCCGCGGCACCTTCGACGCGAGCCGGCAGCTCCCCGAGCTCCGGCCACGTCATGGGCGCGTCGTCAGCCGGCCTCCGCGCCCGTATCGCCCCCGCCACCGGTGACGCGCACGCCCTCGCCAGCCGCAGCCAGCGCGGAGAGGCGTTCGTGATCGGCGTCGTCGGCGGCGCTCGCCTCGTCGATGAGGAGGTTGGGGATCCCGTCGGTGATCGCGTAGCGGCGGTGCAGCCGGGGGTTGTAGAGCAGGTCTTCGCCCGGGACATACCAAAGGGGCCCTTTGTCCTCGGGGCAGACGAGGATGTCGAGCAGCCAGTCCTCGAGCACCGCCTCAGCGCTCCTCGGGCGCCGCGCCGCTCGCCTCGACGATCTCCGAGACGAGAGAGCGGACCTCGGCCACGCTGGCAGCGAGGGCGTCGGCATCGGGCGCCTCGACGTTCAGGCGGAGCAGCGGCTCGGTGTTGGAGGGTCGGAGGTTGAACCACCACGAGCCGAGGTCGGCGGTGAGCCCGTCGAGCCGGTCGATGGACGCACCCCGCTGCTCGTACCGCTCCGCCACCTCCTCGACCACGGCGTGCGGGTCGGGGACGTGGGTGTTGATCTCGCCGGAGTCGGCGTAGCGCTCGAAGGGCCGGCGCAGTTGCGAGAGCGGGACGCCGGCGGCGGAGAGCACCGAGAGGACGACGAGGGCGGCGATGATCCCCGAGTCGGCGCGGTAGTTGTCGCGGAAGTAGTAGTGGCCCGAGTGCTCACCGCCGAACACGGCGCCCGTCTCAGCCATCACTGCCTTGATGAACGAATGCCCGACCCGTGTCCGGATCGGCACGCCGCCGTGCTCCCTCACCACCTCGGGAACGGCCTTCGAGCAGATCAGGTTGTAGAGGATCGTCGCCCCGGGATGGCGCTCGAGCATCGCCTGGGCGACCATGGCCGTTGTCGTCGAGCCCGATAGAGGCTCCCCTGCGTCGTCGACGAGGAAGACACGGTCGGCGTCGCCGTCGAAGGCGAGCCCGACGTCGGCGCCTGTCTCGAGCAGCCGGCGCCGCAGATCCTCGAGGTTCTCGGGCTGGATCGGGTCGGCGGGGTGGTTCGGGAAGGTGCCGTCCAGCTCCTCGTAGAGGAACTCGACCGAGAAGGGCAGCGGCGCGAAGACCGCCGGGGCGACGAGGCCACCCATCCCGTTGGCGGTATCGGCGACGATGCGCAGCGGGGCGAGGGCGGCGGCG
>Ga0335074_10011163_pt1 | contig 12557 bp, 9 predicted proteins | sample Lox_Sample_23_FD_206715 | JGI IMG/M metagenome (GOLD analysis project Ga0335074, IMG submission 206715) | Soil microbial communities from Loxahatchee National Wildlife Refuge, Florida, United States - Lox_Sample_2.3 | ecosystem: Environmental > Terrestrial > Soil > Wetlands | place: USA: Florida...
GCAGATCACCGGTGCCCGTCGGCCGTCCCGCGCGGCCGGAGCCGCCGCGTGCGTGGTGCACGCGGCGCGCTGGCAGGTCTTCGGACTCGCGGGCGTAGCGCCGTGCCGACGTGTCGGCTGGCGTTTCCTACTGGCCGTCGCTTCCCGGGCCGTGCGGCCCAGTGCTGCTCTCGGCGCGCCCGTGGGCGCGCCGGGGACGGCGGTCGTTCCCGCTCACCGCTGCGGGGCAGTCCCGGATTTGCACCGGGTTCCCTCTTTCGTCCGTGCGTCTGGATGACCCACAGAACCAGCTGCGAGGACCACCATATGTAGGCGGGGGAGAAATTTGGAGCACCATATGTCGTGCCGGCGTGTCGCCTATCGGGTTAGGTGAGCGCGCTGCTCCCAGAGCTGTCGTAGCGGCACTCACCGTCGACGAAGGTGGCCAGGACGCTGATGCCGGCGATGCTGTCCGGGCTGACAGCCGTCGGATCCTCGGACAGTACGACAAGATCCGCCAGCCGGCCCGGTGCGAGTATGCCCCGGCTGTCCTCGGCATGGCTGGCATACGCCGAGCCGCTGGTGTAGGCGCGCAGTGCCTCGTAGGCCGGGACGGCCTCGGCTGCGTTGAACGGAGCTCCGGTCGCGGTCCTGCGGTTCACCATGTCATGCACGCCGAGCAGCGGCGCCCCGGCGACGACCGGCCGGTCCGAGCTGCCAGGCAGGGTCAGGCCCGCCTCCAGCAGTGACCGCTGCCGGTAAAGCCAGTCGCGCCGCCGGTCGCCGAGTGCGGCGAGCATGCCGTCGCCCAGCTCGGTGGCGAACCGGCCCTGAGGCACCGGGACCACGCCGAGCGCGGCGGCACGACCGACCTGGTCGGGCCGGGACACCGCGAAGTGCTCGATCCGGTGCCGGGCATCGGCGCGCGGGTATCGCTGCTGCGCGGCGGCGTACGCGTCGAGGACGAGGTCGATGGCACGGTCGCCGATAGCGTGGGCGGCAACTTGCCAGCCAGACCGGTGCGCGGCGATGATCGTGGCCGTCAGCTCGCCGGCATCGGCCTGGAGGTAGCCGCGGTCACCGGGCGTTCCGGCGTAGTCCTCGTGCATGGCCGCGGTGCGCCCCACCAGTGACCCGTCGGTGAAGATCTTCATCGCGCCGATCCGCAGCCAGTCGTCACCGAATCCCGTGCGGATGCCGAGGTCCAGGCCGAGCTCGATGCCGTCGCCGGGGTGAGCAGACAGGTCATGCAAGGCGTCGCTGGCGATCATCAGCTCGACCCGCACGCGCAGCCGCCCAGTGTCGCGCGCGCTCTGGTACGCGGCCAGTTCCACCGGCGTGTGCCCGATCCAGCCGCCGCCGATGCCCGCCTCGGTGACGCTGGTGATGCCCTCGCTGAGGTAGCGAAGGCCGGCCTGGTCGATGGCATCGGCTACCACCGACAGCGGGTAGGGGTGCACCAGACTGCCGACCAGTTCCTGGGCCTTCTCCTGCAGCAGGCCTGTCGGCCGCCCGGCGGCGTCGGTCACGACCTTGCCGCCGGGAACATCCGCCGGCCTGTCGGCCAGGCCGAGGTCGGCCAGCACGGCGGTGCTCACCACGCACATGTGGCCGGAGGTGTGCCGGAGCCAGACCCTCCGACCCGGGGCGGCGCGGTCCAGGCCGTCCCGGTCCGGGTGCGCCTCGAGCTTGTTCTGGTCGTACCCCGAGCCGACGACCCAGCCGTCCGGCCCGGTGGCGACGGCTTGCGCCGTCACGGCCTCATAGAGGTCACGGAGCGTCGGCGCCGCCTCTGGCCGCAGGTCAGCCTCGCTCAGCGAGAGCCCGAACCAGGCCATGTGATTATGCGCGTCGTGGAAGCCAGGCAGCACCGTCGCTCCGCCGACGTCAGCGACCTCGCGAGCGTCCACGCCGTCCATGCCGGACGGGTCAGCTCCGAGCGCCAGGACCCGCCCGCCGGCTATCGCCACCGACCGTGCGCGCGGCCGGGCCGGATCCATGGTCAGCACAGTGGCATTAGCCAGCAGCAGGTCCGCGGTCACCGGCATCGGCGCTCACCCCTTCCTCGCCGCCGGGCAGCCGGCCGGCCGCCAGCCCGGCAAACATCTCGCGGTACCACGGGCTCCATGGCGTCGGCCGGCCCGCTTCGTCAACCTTCACGATGACACGATGTCCGTGCGCAAGCGTCTGCCCGGTGGCGGGACCGGCGCAGCGGAACGCGTAGGTCGCGCTTGTGCGCCCGAGCTGCTCGGCCGACAGCTCGATCAGCACGGTGCCCGGCGCGCGCAGCGGCGCGAGGAACTCGATGTGCAGTTCGCGCACCACGTACCGCAGGTCGGGGTCACGCTCGGCAAGGCTGGTCCAGCCTTTGCCGAGCCGCTCGAACAGCGCCGACTGTGCGCGCTCGACGTGCACCGCGTACCGCGAGTTGTGCAGCTCGCCGCCAGGGTCCAGCTCGTCGAAGTACACCGGGCTCAGCCAGCGGAACATCCCTGTCACCCGCTCGTCCTGCCGTTGTCGTTGTCATTCTCGGCCCGGCCGGCAGACCGATCGAACACTGGCCCGGTCAGCTCGCCGAGTCGCTCCTTGATGACGCGCTCGGAGTCGGTGCGCGGCAGGTCAGTCGCAGCCTGCCAGTAGCGCGGCACCTTGAACGCGGCCAGGCGCTCGCCGCAGTAGTCGGCAAGCTCCAGCGGGCTGACCCCGCCGCAGCCGTCGCTGGCGACGTACCACGCCTTGACTTCCTCGCCGCGGATCTCGTCGGGTACCGCCGTCACGGCGGCCAGCCGGATGCCGGGGTGACTCAGCAGGACTTCCTCGACCTCGCGCGCGGCGACGTTCTCGCCGCTGCGCCTGATCATGTCCTTGATCCGCCCAGCGTGGTACACGCGGCCACGGGAATCCATCCGGCCGAGATCGCCGGTGCGGAACCAGCCGTCGCGCAGCACCCGGGCTGTCGCCTCCGGGTCGTCGAAGTAGCCGTCCATCATCCCGGCTCCGGCTAGCGTGATCTCCCCGGTCTGGCCCGGCGGCACCGGGTGACCGCCGGCGCCAGTAATCGCGACTTTCCGGTAGCTCACCGGACCGCCCAGGCAGCCGGTGCCGACGAGCTCGTCGTGATCCGCGTCGGTGACGCGCAGGTCAGCCCCCGTCTCGGTCATGCCGAATGCCTCGTACCACGGGACGCCCCAGCGCTCCTCGAGCGACGCGTGCAGGCCAGGCGGAATGGCGGAGCACTGCACCACGCGGACGCGATGGTCGCGGTCGGCCGGATCGGCAGGCATCCGCAGCAGCAGCGCCGGCATCGCACCCAGGCAGTAGAAGTACGTCACCTGATGCTGGCGGACCTTAGCCCAGAACGACGACGGGTGGAATCCGTCCAGGACGACGAGCTCCGCCCCGGCCAGGAGTGCGGCGGCGACGTTCCACTGCGGGTCGATGTAATGGAACGGCTGCGCCGTCAGCATCACGTCCTGCTCGCCGAGGTACGGGAACTCGGTGACCAGGCCGCGGCCGAGCTGCGTCCAGTACCGGTGCGGGAGGACGCAGCCCTTCGGGCGGCCCGTGGTGCCGGAGGTGAACTGGATGTTCGCTGTGCCAGCCGGGTCCGGATCCTTGAACGGGGATGGCGGCCCGCTGGCACGGGCAGCGGTAGCGGCGACCTCGGCCGCCGGGATCGTTAGCCGCAGTGCAGGCACGTCGGCGGGCAGCCGCTCGAGCAGGGGCGCGAAACGCTCCGCGGCCACGATGGCTGAGGCCCGGCAGACGCGCAGGACATGGCCAGCGTCTGCGGTCTGATACCGGGTGCTGACGGGCACGGCTGCCGCGCCCAGCAGGGACAAGGCGAGCCACGTCAGGGGGAACGCGGCTTCGTTGCCGAGAAGCACCGCCACGCGGTCGCCCGCCCGGACGCCGCGATCGCGCAGCGCACTGGCGTACCCGGCCGTGAGCCGGTGCACCTCGGCAAAGGTCAGCTGGTCACCGGGATCGAACCGCCAGGCGATACGGTTCGGCCACTGCCGCGCCGCGGCCCGGACCGCGCCCGCGAGTGTGTCCGGCAGGCCGGCTGGCTCAGGGCGCATCGCTCGCCGCCTCCGGCGCTACCGTCAGCGCGGCGGAGTCGACCTCTGCCGCCAGCGCCTCCTCGAGCGCGCAGTCCGCTCCCCGGTCGAGTGCCTGCTTGGCCAGCGCGAGAGCCAGCGGCGGCTGGCCCTGGAGCCGGGCGGCAAGCACGTTCGCCGCGGCCTCGTGCTCGCCCGTAGCGCACACCTGGTTCACCAGACCGAGCTCCAGCGCACGAGCTGCGCCGAAGCGGTCGCCGACCAGCAGCAGTTCCTTGGCCCGGACCGGCCCGACAAGCAGCGGGAGCAGACGGGAGATGCCGCCTGTCACGCTCAGTCCGACCGAGACCTCGGGAAAGCCGAACTGGGCATCCTCGCCCGCGACGACCAGGTCGCAGCCCAGCGCGAACTCACACCCGGCGCCGAGCGCGTATCCGTGCACCGCGGCGATGACCGGGCCGGGGAACCGCCGGATGGAACGGGTGACGTCCTGAATCTGCTCCACCCGCAGCCGGGTCGTCAGCACGGTCTCCGGCGGCAGTTGCTCCTTCAGATCGTGCCCGGAGCAGAACGCCCGCCCGCGGCCGGCCAGCACGACGACGCGCGCGCCGTCCTGGCCGGCCCTGGTAAGCGCGGAGACGAGTCCGGCGGTGAGCTCGGGCACGACTGCATTGAGCCGCTGGGGGCGGTTCAGGTAAATCCGCGCCACGGAGTCAGTCAGCTCGTAGTCGACGACCACGTCACGATCCTTTCTCGCCGGCTGTCGTGCCGGCGGTTCCGCCAGGACTAGATGGACTTTCGGCTAGCCGGTAGCGTCGGCTTGTGGACCGCGTCCCGGTGCCTCAGGCCTCCGGGCATGGTCCGAGCTCGCGAGGAGAGAGCGTGCACTCTGATTCCGCTACGGTGTCCGCTGGCCCGAGCCTGATCCGGACATTGCCCGGGTCGTATTACACGGACCCGGCGGTCTTCAGCCAGGAGCAGGAGGCGATCTTCAGCACGCACTGGCTGTGCGTCGCGCGATCGGGCGACGTTCCTGAACCGGGCCAGTTTCTGGTGGTTCAGGCCGCCTGGGAGAGTGTCCTGGTAGTGCGACAGCACTATGGCGGGCTGCGGGCCTTCCTTAATGTGTGCCGCCATCGCGGCGCCCGGCTGTGCCTGGAGGAATCGGGCCAGGTCACGCGTTACCTGCGCTGCGCGTATCACGCCTGGTCCTACGAGGTGGGCGGGCGGCTCGCCGCCGCGCCGAACCTGGCCAGGATGCCGGACATCGACCGCGAAGAATACGGCCTGGTGCCGGTCGCGCTGCGCGAGTGGCTGGGTTATGCCTGGGTGTGCCTGGCCGCGGAGCCCCCCTCTTTCGAGGCGACGGTGATGGACGCCGTGGCTGACCGGCTCGGCAGCAGGGAAGCGATCGACGCCTACGGACTCGCGGACTTGGCCGTCGGGCGCCGGGTGAGCTACGACATCGCGGCGAACTGGAAGCTGATCGTCGAGAACTTCATGGAGTGCTACCACTGCGCGCCGATCCACCCGGAGCTGACCAGCGTCCTCCCGGAGTTCGCCGGCGGCTACGCGGCGCAGTATTACGTGGGGCACGGCGCGGCGTTCGCCGACCGAGTGGCTGGCTTCACCGTCGACGGCAGCCCGGGCTTTGCCCGCCTTCCCGGCTTGACCGACGACCAGGACCGCCGGTATTTCGCGGTGACGGTCCGGCCCCAGGTCTTCATCAACCTGGTGCCGGATCACGTGATCTTTCACCGGATGATCCCGCTGGGACCGGACCGCACCACCGTGGTCTGCGACTGGCTCTTCGCCGCCGAGGTGGTGGCGCAAGGGCAGGACGTCTCCCAGTCGGTGGAGCTGTTCGACCGGGTCAACCGCCAGGACTTCGCCGCGTGCGAGCGCACCCAGCCCTCGATGAGCTCGGCGGCCTACCGGCACGGCGGCGTCCTGGTCCCGAGCGAGCACCACATCTCCGAGTTTCATTCCTGGGTCCGGGCAGCACTATCCGCGACGACGACCTGAGTAGCCTGGATTCTCGGATCACCGGGCGCTAGGCCCCAGCGGTACTGGTACACCGCCGAGACGATAGCTGGTGCCTCGCGAGTGCCGAGAGCCAGCGCTTCGGCAGCGACCGGCGCCGCCAGTAGGAGCATTGGCGTCCAGTGTTCCCCGCCGGAGTTTCCATGCGGCGCCTGGTATCCGCGGACCGGCAGCAGCTGGGCGCCGTGACTCTCGTAGAACGCGATCCGCCGGGACCTGACCTGCGACTCGCTCGCCCCGCAGCCAGTCTCGGCCGGGTCCTCGACGTCGAACACCAGCAGCGTGGAGCCGTCGGCCGCCAGGCGCGCTGTGAGCAGGTCCCACATGATCCCGCCAAGCCCCTGGCCGCGCAGTCCCTGGTCGACGACGAAGTAGCGCAGAAATGTCCAGCCGGTGCCGCCCAGGCGGCGCAGCATCGCGAACCCGCACGGCTGCCGGCGGCACACCAGTGCCAGAGCGCTCTCGCCAGCCTCGGGCCGGTCAGCCAGCGTCCCGAAATCGGCCCGCAGGCGGCCCGGGAACCCGTCCTCGTAAATTCGCCGGAGCGCGTCGACGACGTCCGCGTCCAGCGCGTGCACCGGCTCGAGCGCATAGTCGGCGGCGCTCATCGGTTCAGGGCCCACTGGTGCAGCGCTCACCGACTGAGGGCGCCGCGGACCTGGAGGGCGGCGTCGACCAGGTTGCGCAGCGCCGCCTCGGTCTCGGCGTACCCACGGGTCTTCAGCCCGCAGTCCGGGTTGACCCACAGCCGACCAGGCCCGACGACCTGCACCGCGGCGGTGAGTGCCTTGGTCAGCTCGGCCACATCCGGCACCCGCGGGGAGTGGATGTCCCAGACGCCTGGCCCGATGCCGCGCTCGAATCCGGCGGTGGTCAGGTCGGCGATGAATTCCATCCCCGACCGGGCAGCTTCGACGCTGGTCACGTCCGCATCGAGGGCATCGATCGCGCCGACGATCTCGCCGAACTCGCTGTAGCACATATGAGTGTGGATCTGTGTCTCCGGCGCCGCGCCGGATGTGGCGAGCCGGAACGCTCGTACGGCCCAGTCCAGGTACGCATCCCGGTCAGCCCGCCGCAAGGGCAGCAGCTCGCGCAGGGCAGGCTCGTCGACCTGGACGATGCGTATCCCGGCTGCCTCGAGGTCGGTGATCTCGTCTCGCAGTGCGAGGGCGACCTGCTCGGCGGTGTCACTCAGCGACTGATCGGTCCGCACGAACGACCACGCGAGCATCGTGACCGGGCCGGTGAGCATGCCTTTCACCGGTCTGGCCGTCCGGGATTGCGCATGGCGGGCCCAGCTCACCGTGAGGGGCGCAGTCCGGCGGACATCGCCGTAGAGGATCGGCGGCCGCACGTACCGGGTGCCGTACGACTGCACCCAGCCGTGCTCGGTCGCGGCGAAGCCGTCGAGCTGCTCAGCGAAGTACTGCACCATGTCGTTGCGCTCCGGCTCGCCGTGCACCAGCACGTCGAGCCCGATGTCCTCCTGGAGCGCGATGACGCGGTCGATCTCGGCGCGCATGATGCCCTCGTAGGCGTCGCTGTCAAGACGGCCGGCCCGGTAATCGGCGCGCGCCTTGCGGATATCGGCGGTCTGCGGGAACGAGCCGATCGTCGTGGTGGGCAGTTCCGGCAGGCCGTTAGCCTGGGCCGCCCGGCGGGCGGCGTATCCGGCGCGCGGCGGGGCGTCACGCAGCTCTGCGAGCCTGGCCCGGACGTTCGGGTCAGCCGGGCCAGAGCCAGCCGGCCCATTGTCAGCTCGCCGGTCCCTGATCGTGGCGCTGCCATCGGTCAGGGCGCGGCCGATCGCGACAACCTCGGCGACTTTCTGCCGGGCGAAGGCGAGCCGGGTGACAAGCTCTGGCCTTAGCGACGTCTCCGCGTCGATGTCGAGCGGAACGTGCATGAGCGAGCAGGACGTGGCGACGGCAAGCTGTCCGGCCAGTCCGAGCAGCGACGCGCACAGCGACAGCGAGCCGGACAGGTCCGATCGCCAGACGTTCCGGCCGTCCACCACTCCAGCCACCAGCGTCTTGTCACCGATGCCGCCGATCGCGGCCAGCGCCTCCCGGTTGCCTGGCCCGACGACGAAGTCCAGTCCGATCGCCTCGGCCGGGCTGGCGGCCAGCACCGGCAGGGCGGCGCCGATCTCGCCGAAGTAGGTGCTGACCAGCAGCGCGGGCCGCCGGCTCAGCGAGCCAAGCCGGTGGTAGAGGTGCCGAAGGGCCTCCAGTTCCTCGCCGGTCCGATCGGCGGCCAGGACGGGCTCGTCCAGCTGTACCCACCGGGCACCGGCCTCGTGCAGGTCGCCGAGCAGGTTCGCGTACACGTCGAGCAGGAGGTCCAGCAGGATCAGCGGGCGGAATCCGGGCTCGGAAGGCTTGGACAGCAGCAGGAAGGACAGCGGGCCGAGCAGCACCGGGCGCGTCTCGATTCCCAGCGCCCGTGCCTCGGCATACTCGCGCACAGGCTTGGCGTCGGCCACGCGCAGGTCACTTCCCGGCCCAAGCTCCGGCACCAGGTAGTGGTAGTTCGTGTCGAACCACTTCGTGAGCTCCAGCGGAGCGACCCCGTCGGCGCCGCGCGCCATCGCGAAGTACGCTTGCAGGCCGGTCAGCCCAGCGAACCTGGCCGGCACCGCGTTGACCATAACGGCCGTGTCCAGAACGTGGTCATACAGCGAGAACGTGTTCGACGGAATGCCGGACAGGCCGGCATCGCGCAGCGTCTGGAAGACCTCCCGCCGCAGCGTAGCCGCAGTGGATTGCAGGTCATCAGCGGTAGTCCGCCCCGCCCAGTACGCCTCGGTGGCCTTCTTCAGCTCCCGGTGCGCGCCGACCCGCGGGTAGCCGAGCACAGTTGTTTCCATGGCTATGTCTCCTCGCCCAGCCATCAGCCGTGGCCTGGGACAGGAGGGATCGGGTGCCTGCGGCAGCCGAGTCCTGGAGCCCGCCCGAGGGGCCACGGACCACCGCGCGCCGGCTGGCACGCGGGCGGAGGCAGGTCTTCGGACTCACGAGCACGGCGCCCCGACGGGCGCCACCTACTAGCCGTCGCTTCCCGGGCGCCGAGGCCCAGTGCTTGATGACGGCGGTCGTTCTCGTTTACCGCTGCGGGGCAGTCCCGGATTCGCACCGGGTTCCCTCTTACGACGCCTCCGGCCGCGGGGGCCAGAGGCGAACCTTCCGCACCGCGAGTATAGGGCGACCTGAAGCTGCGAAACCGTGCGGTCGACGTCCTGGCCCGGCACCGGCCCCTGTCAGTCGTCCGTCACTACCCCGGCAGCGTTGGCTCCCCACTTCTGCTCGATCTTGCCGAAGTGCCAGATCGACAGTGCAGCGACCCAGGTAATGACGAAGGCGCCGACGATGACGAATCCGGCTGTGTTGATGTTGAAGTTAGCCATGAAGCTCCAGAACCCGCCGGTCAGCCCGGCTTCCTGACCGATGAGTCCGAGGAGCTCGACGGTGCCGATGAAGACAGCGACAAACACCGACAGGCCCGTAATGGTGATGTTGTAGTAGACCTTGCGAACCGGCCGGGCGAAAGCCCAGTCGTAAGCGAAGTTCATGAAGCAGCCATCCGCGGTGTCAAACAGGCACATGCCGGCACAGAACAAGATCGGCAGCGACAGGATCGCGTAGAACGGCAGACCGGAGACGACGGCCGTGCCCGCCAGAACGAGGAGGGCGACTTCGGTGGCGGTGTCGAAGCCCAGGCCGAACAGCACTCCGACCGGGTACATCTTCCACGGGGTGTCGGCGCGGCGGGCGATGGGGCCGAAGAACCGGTTCATCAGGCCGCGATTGTCCAGCTGAGCCTCGAGCTGCTCGTCGCTGTACCGGCCCGATCGCATCTCGCCGAAGACCCTGAGAATGCCGACCAAGATGACGACGTTGAGCGCAGCGATGATGTACAGGAAGCCGCCCGACACGGACGTGCCGACGATTCCGGTGACGTTGTGGAGGGTCGAGCTGTCGTTCTTGACCTGGTCGTCCAGTGCGCGGATGCCGAAGTTCAGGAGGACCGCCATGACGAACACGATCGTGGAGTGGCCAAGCGAGAAGAAGAAGCCAACTGACAGTGGCCGCTTGCCGTCGTTGACCAGCTTGCGGGTGGTGTTATCAATCGCCGCGATGTGGTCGGCGTCGAACGCGTGCCGCATCCCCAGGGTGTAGGCGAGAGCGCCAGTTCCGAATCCGAAGATCTCCTTGTTCGTGATGTGGTAGTGCCCGCCCACCGCAGCCGACAGCATCGCCCAGCCGACCACGTTCAGCCCTATGATCGTGGCGATCATGACCCCGAAGCGTGCCCACTCGGAGGGCGTCAGCGCGGTACGGATCCTGTTCAGCCGTCCGGGCGCGGCGGCAGTAACTGCGGACATAGGCGCTCCTGTCGGTAGCTAACGGCCATCTCAGCGCCCGTAAGGTAACCTATATTGCAAAGCTTTTGCAAATACCTGGTATAGATACTTGCTATTTATGCGCAAGCGTGATCGATCTCACAGCGCTTCCTGAGAGCGGCAGATGCGCATCACGAGTACTTGCAACTCATTCGCAGTCGGGTTACGTTGCGAAAAGCCAGCTATCCTGCCGCGCCGATCCGGAAGGTGCCCCATGTCCGCTGTTACCGCCGTCGAGAAGCCCGGGATCGGCGGGATGGTTCGTGCGTCGTTTGCGGCGATGACTCCGATCGAGCGCCGTCGCGTTATCGGCATGTACGCCTCGATCGTGCTGCTGCACGCGCTCGGCTTTGCCGTGTTCATCGCCTACGTGCTGCCCGCGCACTACAAGCTGTTTGGCGTCGGGCTTTCTGTCACGGCCTACACGCTCGGCCTGCGGCACGCCTTCGACGCTGACCACATCTCGGCGATCGACAACACCACCCGCAAGGCCATGAATCAGCGGCAGGGCACCGACAAGCCGCGGCCGTTCGCGTTCGGCTACTTCTTCTCCCTCGGCCACTCCACCATCGTGGTGGCCATGGGCGTCGGCATCATCGTCGCCGAGAAGACCGTACTGCCCGCAGTCACGCACTCCAACTCCTCGCTTGAGTCGTTCGGCGGCACCTTCGGCACCATTGTGTCGGCGGCCTTCCTGTTCCTCATCGCCCTGCTCAACCTGGTCATCCTGGGCGGCATCGTGCGCGTGTTCCGCTCGATGCGCCGCGGCGAGTACGACGAGGCCGAGCTCGAGTCTCAGCTGGAGAAGCGCGGGTTCTTCTATCGCTTCTTCGGCCGGTGGATGAACGCCATCGACAAGGAATGGCAGATGTACCCGGTCGGCGTCGTATTCGGCATGGGCTTCGACACCGCCACCGAGGTGCTGCTCCTGACCACCACCGCGTTCCTGGCGTCCGAACACATCCCGTGGCAGGCGATCATCGCCCTGCCGATCCTGTTCACGGCAGGGATGTCCCTGATGGACACCTCCGACGGCATGTTCATGAACGCCGCCTACGGCTGGGCGTTCTTCAACCCCATCCGCAAGGTCTATTACAACCTCGCCATCACTGGCTTGTCCGTGGCGATCTGCATCTTCATCGGAGGCATCGAGACCCTCAGCCTCATTCCCCTTGAAGTTCACGGTGTCAGCCAGACAAGTGGTTTCTGGGGCTTCATGTACAACTTCAACATCAACACCGCTGGCTTCGTCATCGTCGGCATGTTCATCGTCACCTGGGTCGGGGCGATCCTCGTCTGGCACTTCGGCCACATCGAGGAACGATGGTCTGCCCGGCTCCAGACGGCCGGGACGGCAACGTCTGGCACCGAGTTGACCGGCCAGACCTGACGGTCATGGACCCTTCTGCTAGCCAGGTCGCGGGGACGGCTAGCCCGGCGACGCCGACAGCGACGCCAGTGGCGACAGTGACAGAGGTCCGGCGCTTCTGGGATGACGACGCAGCCGTCTACGACTCCTCACCGTCGCACTACCCGCGGCGGCCGCAGGAGCAAGCCGCCTGGGCCGCGGCGCTGCGCCGCCTGCTGCCCGAGCCTCCAGCCCGGGTCCTCGACGTCGGCGCGGGAACCGGTTTCCTGTCGCTGCTTCTGGCCGCCCAGGGCTACCGGATCACCGCACTGGACCTGTCGCCGGGCATGCTCGGGCGACTGCGGGCGAAGGCCGCCGACCGCGAACTGCAGATCGAGACCGTCGAAGGTGACGCAACGCATCCGCCGGACGGCCCGTACGATGCCGTCGTGGAGCGGCATCTGCTGTGGACGCTGCCTGACCCGGCCGCGGCGCTGGCAGCCTGGCACACGGCGGCACCGCTCGGTCGGCTTGTAGTCATCGAGGGCAGTTGGGGCGGCAACAACGGGACCCCGATTGACAAGTTGCGTAGTCGGGCTCGTGGCCTGGCCAACCAGGTACGCGGCGCCGAGCCGGGCCATCACGGTCATTACAGTCCGCGGCTGTCCGCGGCACTGCCTTATTCTGGCGGGTTGACCCCGGCCGACGCTGTCGGGCTGAT
>Ga0335074_10011166_pt1 | contig 12557 bp, 10 predicted proteins | sample Lox_Sample_23_FD_206715 | JGI IMG/M metagenome (GOLD analysis project Ga0335074, IMG submission 206715) | Soil microbial communities from Loxahatchee National Wildlife Refuge, Florida, United States - Lox_Sample_2.3 | ecosystem: Environmental > Terrestrial > Soil > Wetlands | place: USA...
CGGCGCCCGTGACGAGGAGGTCACGGCGGCGGCGGTTGCCGCCGGCGCCGACGGTTTCATCGGCGCTTTGCCGCAGGGCTACGACACACTGGTGGGCGAACATGGCATCCGGCTTTCGGGCGGCCAGCGACAGCGCGTTGCAATCGCCCGCGCGATGCTGAAGGACGCACCGATTCTGTTGCTCGACGAGGCGACGTCGGCGCTCGACACGCAGTCCGAGCGGCAGGTGCAAGCGGCGCTCGGGCGCCTGATGCGCGGCCGTACCACCGTTGTCATCGCGCATCGCCTGTCGACGGTCGTCGGCGCCGACCTGATCTGCGTCATGGACCAGGGCCGTGTCGTCGAGATCGGCAGGCACGCCGATCTGCTCGCGTCCGGCGGCCTTTACGCGCTGCTCTACCGGACGCAATTCGCGGTCGAGCGCGACGCCCCGCCGCAGCTGGAAGCCGCCGAGGCGGTCACGATCGGGGCGAACGGGGCATGAAGGCGCCGAGCCCGTGGCGCCGCCGCATCCTGCGCAGCCGCCGCCTGCGCCGGCTGTTGTGCTGGGCAATCGCCTGCTATATCCGACTGGTCTACTGCACCAATCGGTGGAGTGTGGAAGGGGCGGACATCCCGCGCCGGCTGCGCGCCGACGGCAAGAGTTTCATCGGCGCGTTCTGGCATGGGCGCATGCTGATGATTCCGATGGCGTGGCGGCGGCTCGCGCCGATGCACATCCTGATCTCGGCGCATCGCGACGGCCGCATCATCGCCGATGCCGTCGGTTATTTTGGGGTCGGCTCGATCACCGGCTCGACCCGGCGCGGCGGCGCGGTCGCGCTGCGCACGATGCTGAAGCGTCTGGCGGTCGGTGAGTGCATCGGCGTTACGCCGGACGGGCCACGCGGCCCCGCGACGGTCGCGAGCGCCGGCATCATCAACCTCGCGCGGCTGGCCGGCGCGCCGATCGTGCCGGTCACATTCGCAACAAGCCGGCGACGCATCCTGTCGAGCTGGGACCGCTTTCACCTCGCGCTGCCGTTTGGCCGCGGCGTTTTTCTGATCGGCGAGCCGGTGGCGATCGCCGGCGACCTCGATGCCGCCGCGTGCGAAGACGCCCGGCTGCTGATCGAAAACCGCTTGAACGCGATGACGGCCGAGGCCGATCGCCGCGTCGGCCATGTTGGTTCGATCCCGATCGGCCGTGCCGGCCGGCCGTGGCCCGCGCAACCGCGAGCCGCCGGTGCCGGCATCGTCGAAACGCCGGCCGAAACCGGCCGTGAACGCGCTTAACGATCCGGGCCGGCCGATGCCGGGGCTTTGGCCTCTGCTGTACCGCATGGCGACGGGCGCGGCAGCCCCGCTGGTGCGACGCTACGTGATCCGCCGCTGTCGGCGCGGCAAGGAGGACCCCGACCGGCTTGCCGAGCGGTTCGGGATCGCCGGTGTGGCGCGGCCGGCGGCGCCGCTCGTGTGGGTGCATGCCGCCAGCGTCGGCGAGGCGCAATCGGTACTGGCGCTCGCCGAGCGCATTCTCGCCGAGCGGCCCGCAATCCAGTTGCTGATGACGACCGGCACGGTGGCGTCGGCGCGGCTCCTCGCCGGCCGTATGCCGGCGCGGGCGCGTCATCAGTTCGTGCCGATCGACCTGCCGCGCGCGGTTGGGCGCTTTCTCGATCACTGGCGTCCCGACCTCGCTATCTGGGTCGAGTCCGAATTGTGGCCTAACCTCGTGCTGGCGACCCGCCGCCGCGGCATCCCGATGGTGTTGCTGAACGGCCGGCTGTCGGCCGGCACGCTGGTGCGCTGGCGGCGGCTGCCGGGCCTGATCCGGCCGGTCCTGCAAGCCTTCGACCTGTGCCTGGCACAAGACGCGGCGCAGGCCGAACGCTTTCGCATTCTGGGCGCCCGTGCCGCCGGCAGCGTCGGCGATCTCAAGGCTGCCGCGCCGCCGCTCGCAAGCGACCCGGCGGCGCTGGCCGAATTGCGCCGGCAGGTCGGCGACCGCCCGGTATGGCTCGCGGCCAGCACGCATGCGGGCGAAGAAGAGATTGTCGCGGCCGCGCATTGCGCGGTCGCGCGCAACTGCCCCCGCCTGTTGACGATTATCGCGCCGCGTCACCCGGTGCGCGGCCCGGCGCTCGCCGCGATGCTGCGCACCCGCGGGCTGCGCTGTGCCCGGCGGGCAGGCGGCGACGCGATCACCGACGCCGCCAGCTTTTATCTCGCCGATACGCTGGGCGAGCTTGGCCTGTTTTTTCGCCTCGCCGGTATTGCCTTTATCGGCGGCTCGCTTGTCGCGGAGGGCGGCCATAACCCGTTCGAGGCGGCGCGGCTCGGCTGCGTCGTTTTGCACGGACCCGATATGAGCAACTGCGCGGCGATGGCGGCGGCGCTCGACGACGCCGGTGCCGGTTTGCCGATTGCCGATGCCGCGAGCCTCGCCGCGGCGGTAGCGCGGCTTCTCGCCGACCCGGGCGAATGCGGCGGACGCGCGGCCGCGGCGGTGCGGGTCGCGGCCGAAGGCGCCGGCGTGCTGGCGTCGGTGGCGGCGCGCCTCGATCCGTTTCTCGACGCGCTCGCGCCGATCGCGTCGGCAAGGCCGGAGCGGCGCGATGCGCCCCGCGCCGTCGTCGGTGCCGATGCGCGCCCCTGAATTCTGGGCCGCGCCGTCCGGCATCGCCGCCCGGCTGCTGGCACCGCTCGCAGTCGGCTGGGGCGCGGCGGCGCGCTGGCGGCATCGTGCGGCGGGCGCAGCCGAGCGCGCGTCGGTGCCTGTCGTCTGCGTCGGCAATCTGGTCGTCGGCGGCGCCGGCAAGACGCCGGTCGCGTTGTCGCTGGCGGCGCTCGCCGCCTCCCGCGGCATCGCTGCGCATGTCGTAACGCGCGGCTATGGCGGCCGACTCGCAGGGCCATTGCGCGTCGATCCTCTGCGCCACGACGCGGCGCTCGTCGGTGACGAGGCGCTGCTGATCGCGGCGGCGGCACCCTGCTGGGTGGCGCGCGACCGCAGCGCCGGCGCCCGTGCGGCGGCGGCGGCCGGCGCCGAACTGGTGCTGCTCGACGACGGCCATCAATATCCGCATATCGCGAAGGACCTATCGCTGCTCGTCATCGATGCCGCCTATGGCTTCGGCAATGGCCGGTTGATCCCGGCCGGGCCGTTGCGCCAACCGGTCGCCGCCGGGCTGGCGCGGGCCGATGCGATCGCATTGCTCGGCGACGGCGATCCGCCGGCGGCGGTGCGCTCGTCGGGCCGTCCGATCCTGCGCGGGCATCTGCGGCCGCTCGCTGCCAGCCGCTTTGCCGGCGCGCGGGTCGTCGCGTTTGCCGGGATCGGCCGGCCGGCGAAATTCTTTGCCAGCCTGACCGCGACCGGCGCCGACATCGTTGCCGCGCATGCCTTTCCCGATCACCATCGTTACCGCGCGCGCGATCTCGCCCGCCTGCGCCGTGAGGCCGCGGCGGCCGGTGCGCGCCTTGTCACGACGGCAAAGGATCGCGTCAGGCTACCGGCTGCGGCGCGTCTCGACATCGACGCGTTGGACGTTGCGGTTGAGTGGGACGACCCGGCGGCGACGCTCCGTCTGCTGTTGCGCGTCTTGCCTGAGCTTTCCGTTGGACACGGCCGGCGAGCGGCTCGCGGCTGAGCCGCGCGCGCCGGCGGTTGGCTGGAGCCATCGCGTCGAGGCGGCCGGCGCGTTCGTGTGGTTCGCGATGATGCGGTGCTTGCCGCTCGACGCCGCCTCGGCGTTGGGCGGCGTGCTCGCCCGGCTGATCGGCCCGCGCCTCGCCGTCTCGCGACGCGCCCGGCGCAATCTCGCCAACGCCCTGCCCGAGCTGTCGCAAGCCGAACAGCGCCGCATCATCGGCGCGATGTGGGACAATCTCGGCCGCGTCGGGGCGGAATATCCGCATCTCTCGCATATCGGGGTGTTCGCGTCGGGCGGCCGGGTCGAGGTGTGCGGCCTCGGCCATCTGCAGGCGGCGCTCGCAGCCGGACGCCAAGTCATCATGTTCAGCGCGCATCTCGCCAACTGGGAGATCGGGCCGCTGGCTGCCGGACAGTACGGCCTTGAAATGACGCAAATCTACCGTGCCGCAAACAACCCACTCGTCGATCGCATGGTTGCGCGCTTTCGCGGCGCCGCCGGCGAATTCGTGCCAAAGGGCGCCGCCGGATCGCGTCGTGCCCTCGCGGCGTTACGCCGCGGCGGCCATTTGGCATTGCTGATCGACCAGAAACTGAACGACGGCATCGCCGTGCCGTTTTTCGGCCGGCCGGCGATGACCGCGCCGGCGTTGGCCTTGCTCGCGCTGCATTTCGATTGCGCAGTGTTGCCGGTGCGTGTCGAGCGGCAGCGGGGCGCGCGGTTCCGGCTGACGGTCTACCCGCCGCTGCCGCTGCCGCGCAGCGGCGACCGGGCCGGCGACATCGCGGCGGTCATGAGCGCGGTCAACCTGACGCTCGAAGGCTGGATCCGCGAGCGGCCCGAACAATGGTTTTGGGTGCACAGCCGCTGGCCCGATTGACGCCGCCCCTGGCATTGGACATCGTGCCATCTCACCGTGCGTACGGGGAGAGGGACGATGCGGCTCAGCATTCTCGATGATTACCAGGGCGTTGCGCCGACAATGGCGGATTGGTCTCCGGTGCGTGCGCGCGGCGTCGAGATTGCGGTGGAGCGCTTTCCGTTTGTCGATGAAGATGCCGCGGTGCGGGCTCTTGCCGACAGCGACATCGTCGCTGCGATGCGCGAGCGCACGCCATTTCCGAAGAGCCTCGTCGATCGTCTGCCGAAATTGAAGCTGCTGATCACAACCGGCATGCGCAACGCGTCATTTGACATGGCGGCGCTGAAGGACAAGGGCGTCACCGTTTGCGGCACCGGCGGACCCGCCAACGTTCCGGGCGGCGGCGGCAACGAAGACACCGCCGAACTCGCTTGGGGCCTGATCCTCGGCGCAATGCGGCGCATCGCCGAGGATCATGCGTTCATGCGCCAGGGCGGCTGGCAGACGCGCATCGGCCATCGCATGGCCGGCAAGACGTTGGGAATACTGGGCCTGGGCCGGCTGGGCAGCGCCGTTGCCCGCGTCGGCCTGGCGTTCAACATGCAGGCGATCGCCTGGAGCCAGAACCTGACCGCCGAGCGGGCTGCCGCACAGGGCGTCGAGCGGGTCGAGAAGGACGAACTGTTCCGCCGCTCCGACGTCCTGTCGGTGCATCTCGTGCTGAGCCAGCGCAGCCGCGGCCTCGTCGGCGCCCGCGAGATCGGACTGATGAAGCCCTCGGCCGTGCTGGTCAATACCTCGCGCGGCCCGATCTGCGACACCGCCGCGATCATCTCCGCGCTGAAGGAAGGTCGCCTCGCCTATGCCGCGTTCGATGTCTATGACAAGGAGCCGCTGCCAATCGACGACCCGCTGCGCAGCGCCCCCAATGTACTGTTGACGCCGCATATCGGTTACGTGACCGACGAGAACTACCGCAGCTCCTATCCGCAGATCGTCGAGAACGTCCTCGCGTTCCTCGATGGCAGGCCGATCCGGGTGATCTGATTCTGCGGCGCGCAATCGCCGTCATTGCGACGCCTGCGTCACCGGAGGAGGCGCGCTCTGCGGCAGGCAATGCCCGGTCGCGCCGAGCGGCAGATTGAGCCGGCGATGCAGCCGGGCGCCGAGTGCGGCGAGAGCTTCGTCGTAAAACGCAGGCGCGAGGAGGCTGACGCCGAACGGCAGTCCGTCGGCGCCGAACCCAGCCGGCACGGCAATCGCGGCAAGATCGAGCAGGTTGGCAAAATTCGTGTAACGCCCGAGACGCGCATTGAGCGCCAGCGGTTCGGCCGCAACGGCCGCGATCGTTGGGTATATCGCCGCGGTGGGCAGCAGCAGCACGTCCGCCGCCTCCCACAACGCGTCGCTGCGGCGGCGTATCGCCGCCAGACGGTAGAGCGCCTTGTAGGCGTCAGCGGCGCTCCAGCACGTGCCTGCGGCGATGATCTCGCGGGTGACGGGCAGCAGCGAGCCTGGCGCCTTGCGCAGGAAATCGTCGATCGCGGCGAGCCGCTCGGCGATCCACGGCCCGTTGTACAGCATGTCGCCGGCCGCCAGAAGAGGGGCGAGATCGGCCGCGACGCGCCTCCCGCCCGCGGCTTCGAGCGCCGCCACAGCAGCCGCGAACAGCGCCGGCGGTTCACGCTCGCCGAACCATTCAAGCTCGGCCGATGACGGCACGGCAAAGGTGAAGGACGCATCGATCGCGGCGATTTTTGCGGGCGGCGGTCGGGAAAACGGGTCGGCGGCGTCATAGCCACTGCAAATCGCCAGGATTTGCGCCGCGTCATCGCAGCAGAGCGCGAAAATCGACACGCAATCGAGCGAGCGGCAGGCCGGCACGATGCCGCGCGTGCTGATGCGGCCGCGCGTCGGCTTCAGACCGACGACATTGTTGAATGCCGCCGGCACCCGGCCCGACCCGGCGGTGTCGGTGCCGAGCGCAAAGCTGACGAGGCCGGCCGCTACGGCGACCGCCGAGCCGGAACTCGAACCGCCGGGGACGCGGCCCGTATCGAACGGGTTGCGCGGCACGCCGTAGGGCGAACGGGTGCCGACCAGCCCCGTCGCGAACTGGTCCATGTTGGTCTTGCCGACAAGGATCGCGCCGGCCGCCTCCAGCCGCGCGACGCACGGTGCCGTCACCGTCGGAACGTAGGCAAAATCGGGGCAGCCCGCGGTCGTCGGGATGCCGGCAACGTCGATGTTGTCCTTGACCGCAAACGGCACGGCGAACAGCGCCAGCCTCGCGCTCAGATCCGGCTCGCGCGCGGCTGCCGCGTCGAGCGCCGCCGCCCGTGCCCGCAGCGTCGCATCGGCGACGCGGCTGATCCACACATTGTCGCCGTCCGCCGCGGCGATGCGACGCAGCACCTCGTCGATCAGCGCGGTGGCGCTGAGTTTGCCGGCCGTGCCCGACAGTCTCAGCCGGGTCAAATCGAGGCTCGCTGCCGGCGCACGGCGTTCCATCTGGCCGCTTCTCCGAGATCGATGTGCAAGGCCGCCGTCCTGCAAGAACGATGCACGCTGCACGGCGGCCGCCTGTTGCACCCCACCGGGCGCGTTTTGCGCTCATCACATGCGCACAACTGGTGAAAATTTGATCATCAATTCGCCACGTCGCTCGATTCGCGCCGGTCTCGATGATGCATCCCGTGATGCCGGCCCGGCGCTGTTCTCGGTAATGCGCGGCGCTGACCGATTGGCACGCGGTTTGCGGCACGACCGACAACGGTACGCGGCGTCGCGTGCGCATCGCAGGGGGAGCTGCTCATGGCAACAGAGACAATCTCGCGCCGCCGCGTGTTGGCCGGTGCCGCGGCGCTCGGCGGCGGCACAGCACTCGGCGCGGCGCTGCCGGCTCGGCGCGCTTTGGCCGCGACGACGACGGTCGGCTTCATCTATGTCGGGCCGCACGACGATTTCGGCTACAACCAGGCGCACGCGCAAGGCGCCGCCGCGGTCAAAAAGCTGGCGGACGTCAAGGTGCTCGAAGAAGAAAACGTGCCGGAAGACATCGCCGTCACGAAAACGATGGAGTCGATGATCGAGGAGGACGGTGCAAGCCTCCTGTTCCCGACTTCGTTCGGTTATTTCGACCCATACATCCTGCGCGAAGCACCCAAATTTACGAAGGTACGGTTCGAGCATTGCGGCGGGTTGTGGACGGCGAAAGATCCGAAAAACATCGGCAGTTATTTCGGCTACATCTTCGAGGCGCAGCACATCAACGGGATCGTCGCCGGTTTTTCCAGCAAGTCGGGGAAGCTCGGTTTTGTCGCCGCCAAGCCGATCCCGCAGGTTCTGCAAAACATCAACGCCTTCACGCTCGGCGCGCGGCTGATCAATCCGAAGGCCACGACGCGGGTCATTTTCACCGGCGACTGGTCGATGCCGGTCAAGGAAGCGGAGGCGACCAACAGCCTGATCGACGAGGGCGTCGATGTCGTCACGATGCATGTCGACAGCCCCAAAGTCGTCGTGCAGACCGCCGCCAAGCGCGGCGCGATGGTCTGCGGCTACCACTGCAGCCAGGCGGCGCTAGCGCCGCAGGCCTACCTGACCGGCGCCGAATGGAACTGGACCGATCTTTATCCAAAATTCGTCACGATGTGGATGAAGGGCGAGACTATTCCGAATTTCTATCGCGGTGGCTTCAAGGAGGGCCTGATCAAGCAGTCGCCCTACGGTCCTAGGGTATCCGACGCTGCAAGAAAACGCGCCGACGCGGCTAAGGCGGCGCTCACCGCCGGCAACTACGTCATCTTCAAGGGGCCGATCAGCGACAACAGCGGCAAGATGGTGGTCGCCGCGGGACAGGAACTGATCCAGTCCAACGCGACGGACGCCAAGCTCGAGGAGATGCATTTCCTCGTCGACGGCGTGCTCGGCGCGCTGCCGTCGTAGGCGCGGGCGTTCGAGGAGGGCGCGGCGATGGTCGAAGAGACCGCGGCGGTACTGGCGGCGCCGCGCCCGCGCAGCCCGGGCGGCTCGCGTCGGCTCATCGGCACGCCGGCCGCCGAAGCGATCCTTGTGCCGCTCGGCGCGCTGATCCTGTCGCTGCTGCTGTTCGGCCTGTTTGTCGCGTGCGCCGGCGTCAATCCGCTGGCGGTCTACCGCTACATGGTGGAAGGCTCAGTCGGCTCGTGGTTCTCCGTGCAGAACACGCTGACCCGCGCCGCGCCGCTGTTGTTGACGGGCCTGTGCACCGCGTTGCCGGCGCAGGCCGGGCTGATGATCATCGGCAACGAGGGTGCTTTCGTCATGGGCGGCCTCGCCGCCGCCGCCGCGGGCGTCGCACTGCGCGACGCGCCGTCCTTTCTTGCACTCGCCGCTATGGCGGTGGCCGGAACCGCGGCCGGCGCCGTCTGGATCGCGCTAGCCGGCAGCCTGCGCCACTGGCGCGGCGTCAACGAGACGATCTCCAGCCTGCTGCTCAACTACGTCGCGATCGCAATCTTAAACCAATTGGTCGAAGGCCCGTTTCGGGACCCGCAGAGCCTCAACAAGCCGTCTTCGCCATCGATCGGCTACGCGCACATGATCGGCTCGATCCCCGGCACCGAAATCCATTGGGGCCTGGCGGTCGGCATCGTCGTGTGCCTCGCGGCATCCATTTTGATCCGCCGTACCACGGTCGGCTTTGCCACCCGCATCACCGGCGGCAATCTGAAAGCGGCGCGCATGGTCGGTCTGCCGATTGGCCGGCTCGTCATGCTGACCTGCGCGCTCGGTGGCGCGGCGGCCGGTCTTGCCGGCATGATCGAGCTCGCCGCGGTGCAGGAGCGGGCGAGCGCCGACCTGATCACCGGCTACGGCTATAGCGGCATCCTCGTCGCGTTCCTGGCGCGCCAGAACCCGCTCGCGATGATCCCGGTTGCGGTATTGCTCGGCGGCATCGGCGCCAGCGGCGGCTTGCTGCAGCGCCATCTCGGTCTGCCCGATGCGGCGACGGTGGTGCTACAGGGCATCATCTTTATCGTCATCCTCGCGAGCGATGCGGTCTATGGCCGCGTGCCGTGGCTCAAGCCGGCGGCGGCGCGGACATGAGCGGCGGCGGCCTCGGCTGGTGGATCGTGCCGCTGGCGGTGCTGGGCGGCGCCATCAGGGTATCGACGCCGTTCTTGTTCGTCAGCCTCGGCGAGTGCATCACCGAAAAGAGCGGCCGCATCAATCTCGGCCTCGAAGGCACGCTCGTCATGGGTGCCATGAGCGGCTACGCGGTCTCCTACATCAGCGGGTCGCCGTGGCTCGGCGTGTTGGCGGCCGGCCTGGTCGGCACCGGCATGGGTCTGCTGCACGGTACGATCTGCTCGCTCCAGCGCGTCAACGACATCGCTGTCGGCATCGCGCTGATGCTGTTCGGCGTCGGGCTTGCCGATTACCTCGGCAAACCCTTCATCCAGCCGGCCGCGCCGCAGCTGCCCTCGCTCAGCTTCGGCTGGTGGAGCAGTTCGCCGGACGTTCAGAATGCCCTGAAGATAAACGAGCTGTTCCTGGTCGGCGTGGCCCTCGTGCCGCTGCTCGTCTGGGCGTTCCGAGCGACCCGCTGGGGCCTCATCCTGCGCATTGTCGGCGAGAGTGCCGACGCCGCCCGCGCGCTCGGTTACCCGGTCATTCCGGTGCGCATCATCGCGACCTGCTGCGGCGGCTTTCTCGCCGGGATCGGCGGCTCGTTCCTGTCGCTCTACTACCCCGGCGCGTGGAGCGAGCGGATCTCGTCGGGGCAGGGTATTACCGCCGTCGCGCTCGTCATCTTCGCGCGGTGGAACCCGCAATTGTGCTTTTACGCGGCACTGTTGTTTGGCGGCGCCGGTGCACTCGGGCCGTCATTGCAAGGGGTTGGCGTGCACGGCGGCTACTATCTGCTGAACGCCGCGCCGTACATCCTGACGCTCCTCATCATGATCGTTACCTGCTCGCCGAAACGCAGACTTCTCGGCGCGCCGGCCGAACTGTCGATCACCAAATAGGGTGGAAAGGATGGCCGAGCGCTACGTTGCCGCCGATCCCTATCCATGGCCGTATAACGGCCTGCTGACGCCCGCCAACACGGCGCTGATCGTCATCGACATGCAGACCGATTTCTGCGGCATCGGCGGCTATGTCGACAGGATGGGCTACGACCTCTCATTGACGCGCGCACCGATCGCACCGATCGGCCGCGTGCTGGCGGCAATGCGAGGCGCCGGCTTTCAGATCTTCCACACGCGCGAGGGGCATCGCCCCGATCTTGCCGATCTGCCGGCCAACAAGCGCTGGCGCTCGCGGCGAATCGGTGCCGGCATCGGCGACCCGGGGCCATGCGGCCGCATCCTGGTGCGTGGCGAGCCGGGCTGGGAGATCATTCCGGACCTCGCGCCGGCCGCCGGCGAGCCGATTATCGACAAGCCGGGGAAGGGCTCGTTCTGCGCCACCGACCTCGAATTGATGCTGCGGCTGCGCGGCATCCAGAACATCGTGCTGACCGGCATCACGACCGATGTCTGCGTCCATACGACGATGCGCGAGGCCAACGATCGCGGTTTTGAGTGCCTGCTGCTCGAAGATTGCTGCGGTGCGACCGATGTCGACAACCACCGGCACGCGATCAGGATGATCAAGATGCAGGGCGGCGTCTTTGGCGCCGTCTCGGATTCGCGCGCCTTCATCGAGGCGATCGCATGAGCGAACGGACGTTTGGCATCGAAGCCGTCGGCATAACGAAGCGTTTCGGCGGCTTCGTCGCGCTCGACGACGTGTTGCTGCGGGTGCCGCCGGCGAGCTTTCATGCGCTGCTGGGAGAAAACGGCGCCGGCAAGAGCACCCTCGTTAAATGCATGATGGGGTATTACCGGCCCGACGAAGGGCAGATCGTCGTCGGCGGGCGCGAGCGCACGGTCTCCAACCCGCGCGCCGCCCATGCGCTGGGGCTTGGCATGGTATACCAGCACTTCACGCTGGTGCCGGCGATGACGGTGGCCGAGAACTTGGTCATGTCGCGCGACGGATTGCCGCTCGTCCTCGACTGGCGCCGCGAGAAGAAGGCGCTCGCAGAGTTCCTGACGACGATGCCGTTCCGGGTGCCGCTCGACGCCACGGTGTCGGCGCTGTCGGCCGGCGAGCGGCAGAAATGCGAGATCTTGAAGCAGCTCTATCTCGGCCGCCGTTTCCTGATCCTCGACGAACCGACTTCCGTGTTGACGCCGCAGGAAGCCGACGAAGTCTTGGGGCTGCTGCGCGCGATGGTCGGGCGTGGCGAGATCACGGTGTTGATGATCACCCACAAATTCCGCGAGGTCATGGCGTTCGCCGACGCGGTGACGATCCTGCGCCACGGCAGGGTAGTCGGCGGCGGCGCGACCGGCGAACTGACCCCCGACGACATGGCGCGCAGCATGATCGGCGCCGAGGAGTTGGCGGCGCAGCCGCAACGCAACGGCGAGGCCGGCGGACCGCGGCTGGAGATCCGCGCCCTCGAAGTCAGCGACGACGCCGGCCAGCCGGCGGTGCGCGATTTCTCCCTCGCGGTTCATCGCGGCGAGATCGTCGGCGTTGCCGGCGTTTCCGGCAACGGTCAGCACGAGCTGGTCGAAGCGCTGGCCGGACAGCGGCCGGCGGATGCCGGCGAAATCCGCATTGCCGGCGAAATCTTCGGCGCCAGCCGCGCCGAGATGCGCCGGCACAAATTCTCCTGCCTGCCGGACGAGCCGCTGAAGAACGCCTGCGTCGGACGGATGAGCGTCGCCGAGAACATGGCGTTCCGCGGCTTCGACCGGCCGCCGTTCGCGATCGGCGGCGCCTGGCTGCGGCCGTCGATGATGCGCGATGAAGCCGAGCGGCGCATCGCGCAATTTCGCGTCCGCACCCGCTCGCCCGACACGCCCCTCGCGGCGCTGTCCGGCGGCAACGTGCAGCGCGCCGTGCTGGCGCGCGAGCTCGATGGCGGCGCCGAGGTCATGATCGCCGCCAACCCGTGTTTCGGCCTCGATTTCGCCGCGGTGGCGCAAATCCGCGCCGCGATCGTCGCGGCCCGCAAC
>Ga0335074_10011167_pt1 | contig 12557 bp, 7 predicted proteins | sample Lox_Sample_23_FD_206715 | JGI IMG/M metagenome (GOLD analysis project Ga0335074, IMG submission 206715) | Soil microbial communities from Loxahatchee National Wildlife Refuge, Florida, United States - Lox_Sample_2.3 | ecosystem: Environmental > Terrestrial > Soil > Wetlands | place: USA: Florida...
CGGTGGTGACGACCCAGCCGGCGCCCAACCCGCCCGCAGACATCGAGATTAGATTCAAGTATAATCAGGATTTTGAGAGCATTTATGCCATGGTTCCAGCCATCATCTCATTGGAGCTGGCTCTGTTCCCGGCGATTCTTATGGCGCTCGCGGTGGTTCGTGAAAAGGAGCTCGGCTCCATCACAAATTTGTACGTCACACCCGTAACCCGACTCGAATTTCTTCTGGGCAAACAGGTACCGTATGTCGGGCTGGCAATGGTCAATTTTGCCCTGATGTTCCTCATGGCGTTGCTCGTCTTCAAGGTGCCGCTCAAAGGCAGCTTTCTTACCCTGATCGTCGCTACGTTGATTTACGTCATGGCGACCACCGCCTATGGCATGGTGATCTCGACGTTCGCCCGCACGCAGATCGCGGCGCTTTTCGGCACAGCGATCCTGACCGTGCTGCCGGCAACGATGTTCGCCGGAATGACGGTTCCGGTTTCATCCTTGACGGGTATGGCGCACATCATGGGGCGCCTGTTCCCGATGACCTATTTCCTGCCGATCAGCGTCGGTACTTTCACGAAGGGCCTGGGTTTCGCCGATCTGGGGACGGACGTGGCCGCGCTTATTGTGTTCATCCCCACCCTTCTGACGCTGAGCCTGCTGCTGCTCCGCAAACAGGCGCGTTAGGCGGCCGCTCATGCGCAGTATCGCCAACATCTTCTGGCTCGGCACGAAGGAATTGCGGAGCTTCCTGCGCGACTTCGTGCTGCTGGGTCTGGTCATCTACAGCTTCTCGCTGGCCATCATGGCGCAGGCGCAAAGCAACTCGCAGGAAGTACATAATGCCTCGGTGGGAATTGTTGATGAGGACCATTCGGAACTGTCGCGCCGGATCGCCGGGGCATTTCTGCGGCCATATTTCCAGCAGCCTCGACTGATTGCCGAGCGCGACATCGTCCCGCTGATGAACGCCGGGCGATATACATTCGTAATCGATATTCCGCCAAACTTCGAACGCGATGTGCTGGGCGGGCGCGAACCTGCCATCCAGCTCGACGTCGATGCGACGGCGATGGTGCAGGCAGGGCTCGGGTCCGGTTATGCGCAACAGATCGTAACGACCGAGATCGATAATTTTCTGTCGCGCGCGGAGGGCACCCCACTCTCGCCAGTCAACCTGGTCGTGCGTATCGCTTTCAACCCGAATGTCGAGACCGGCTGGTTCACCAGTGTGATGGGGATCATCAATAGCGTGACGATGCTGGCGATCGTACTGGCCGGCGCCGCCGTGATCCGGGAGCGCGAGCATGGCACGATGGATCATCTGCTGGTCATGCCGCTGACCCCGTTCGAGATCGCGATGTCCAAAATCTGGGCGAACGGCCTTGTTATCATCGTGGCGGTCAGTCTTTCGCTTTACTTCATCGTGCGGGGTGTTCTGGGGATTCCAACTGCCGGTTCGATACCGCTGTTCCTGTTTGGTGCAGCCATCTATCTGTTCTTCGCTACTGCCGTCGGCATATTCCTTGGCACCGTGGCGCGCTCGATGCCGCAGCTCGGGCTGCTGTATCTGCTGGTGTATCTGCCGCTCTCGATGCTGTCGGGCGGCAACACGCCGCTTGAAAGCATGCCGCCCTGGCTCGCGACGATCATGCAGGCATCGCCCACGGTGCATTTCGTCTCGTTCGCGCAGGCCATTCTGTATCGGGGGGCTGGGTTTGCCGTGGTCTGGCGACAGTTTCTGATCGTGGCTCTGATCGGGGGATTGTTCCTGGCACTTGCCTTGCTCCGATTTCGGCAGGTCGCCAGCGCATCGGCGTGACAGCCCGCGGTTGATGCAGATCAATGCGGCGCGGTACCCTGCTGGCAGGGATAATTCACAAGAAGTACCCGGAGACGCAGTAATGGCCGCCAGGCATGGCGACATGACGCCGGCCGTTGATCTGACGGTGGAGAAGGGCACGGGCGCTGTTCGAACACGGCGGCCGATCTATGTCGATCTGCTGCCGCCTTGCAATCATGCCTGTCCGGCCGGTGAGAACGTTCAGGCCTGGCTCGCTCTGGCTCAGGCGGGAAAGTACCGGGCGGCTTGGGAGGTCCTGGTCAAGGACAATCCTATGCCCGCGGTGCATGGGCGGGTCTGCTACCACCCCTGCGAGGACAGTTGCAATCGCAAGGAGCTGGATGCCTCGGTCAGTATTCATGCGGTGGAGCGCTTTCTTGGCGACCAAGCCATCGCGGAGAATTGGACATTTCCCCCGAACGCCGCGCGCAGCGGCAAACGCGTCCTTGTGATCGGTGCCGGACCCAGCGGGCTATCTGCCGGCTATCATCTGACGAAGCTTGGACATGCGGTCGAGATCCATGAAGCCGGCCCTCTGCCAGGCGGCATGATGCATTTCGGCATTCCCGCCTATCGGCTGCCGAGGACGGACCTGATGAGCGAGATCCGTCGGATCGAAGCGATGGGCGTGGACATCGTGCTGGAGCACAAGGTCAGCGACGTGCTTGCAGAGATGCAGGCCGGCAGCTTCGATGCTGCTTTCATCGCGATCGGCGCGCATATCAGCAAGCATGTCGAGATTCCCGCGCGGGACGCTGTGCGGGTGCTCGATGCGGTTTCGCTCCTGCGCGATGTGGCGGCAGGTGAAGCACCGCAACTTGGCCGTCGGGTAATTGTCTATGGTGGCGGCAACACCGCCATGGACGCAGCGCGAACGGCGAGACGGCTCGGCGCCGATGAAGCGCTGATCGTGTACAGGCGGGACCGGGCGCATATGCCGGCACATGCCTTCGAGGCCGATGAGGCGCTTTCCGAAGGCATCAAGATCAAATGGCTCACGACGATCAAGGAAGTTGTGGGGCCGGACTTGACCGTCGAAATGATGGAGCTCGACGCCAACGGTCACCCGCAGCCGACAGGCCGGTTCGAGACGTTGCAGGCCAATTCGATCGTGCTGGCTTTGGGGCAGGAAACCGACAGCGCGTTTCTGCGCCAGGTGCCGGGGATCGAATTCGGCGCCGACGGCACGGTACGGGTCGGCCCCAACATGATGACCGGGCATCCCGGGATCTTTGCCGGCGGAGACATGGTGCCAAGCGAGCGGACGGTGACCGTAGCCGTTGGCCATGGCAAGCGAGCGGCGCATCACATCGACGCCTGGCTGAGGGGCACGACATATGCGGCTCCGGAGAAGCCGACGCTCGTTTCCTTCGACATGCTTCGCCTGCCGGTTTACAGCGACGCGGACCCATCCCCCCAGAAGGAGCTGCCGCCGGCGGCCCGCACGAGCGGCTTCGAAGAAGTCGTGGCAGGCTTGTCGGCAACGGAAGCGCTGCGGGAGGCACAGCGCTGCCTTTCCTGTGGCAACTGCTTCGAATGCGACAACTGCTTTGCGGCATGCCCTGAGGATGCGATCATCAAGCTGGGACCCGGGCAGCGATATCGATACGACTACGCCAAGTGCACCGGCTGCGCCGTCTGCTACGAGCAGTGTCCATGCCATGCAATCGAGATGATCGCGGAACCGGCGTGAGAGGTCGAAGCATGGCCGGGCAGACAACGACGATGGACGGCAACACGGCGGTCGCGCATGTCGCCTATCGGGTCAATGAGGTATGCGCGATCTTCCCCATCACGCCATCATCGACCATGGCCGAGCTCGCCGATGAATGGGCGGCCGCCGGGATGACCAATATCTGGGGCAATATTCCCGTCGTGCAGGAGATGCAAAGCGAGGGCGGCGCCGCGGGCGCGGTACACGGCGCGCTGCAGGCAGGGGCACTGACTACGACGTTCACGGCCTCGCAGGGCTTGCTGTTGATGCTGCCCAACATGTTCAAAATTGCCGGCGAGTTGACGCCGACGGTGTTTCATATCGCGGCCCGGGCGGTGGCGACGCAGGCATTGTCGATCTTCGGCGATCACTCCGATGTAATGGCGGTGCGCGCGTGCGGCTTCGCGCAACTTTCGTCCGGCTCGGTGCAGGACGCGCATGATGCAGCATTGATTGCCCAGGCGGCAACGCTGCAATCCCGCGTCCCGTTCATCCATTTTTTCGACGGGTTCCGTACGTCGCACGAGTTGAATACGCTGACGCTGCTGAGCGACGATGAGATCCGGGCCATGATCGACGACGATCTGGTGCGGGCACATCGAGCCCGGGCCCTCAATCCCGAACATCCGTTCATCCGCGGCACCGCGCACAATCCGGACACGTTCTTCCAGGCACGTGAGACCGTGAACCCATTTTATGCCGAACTGCCGCGGATTGTGCAGTCGGTGATGGATCGCTTTGCGCACGTGGCCGGCCGGCAGTATCGCTTGTTCGAGTACGACGGGCCGGACGATGCCGAGCGGGTGATCATCCTGATGGGGTCCGGTGCAGACACCGCGGCGGAGACCGCGACGGCACTCCAGAGTCTTGGGGAGAAGGTCGGGGTGCTGCGGGTGCGCCTGTTTCGGCCCTTCTCTTCGGCGCATTTCCTTGCCGCGCTCCCGGAGAGCTGTCGGTCCGCCGCGGTGCTGGAACAGACCAAGGAACCAGGTGCGACGGGTGAGCCGCTCTATTTGGATGTGGTTACCAGCCTGGCTCAGGCAGTCGCGCGGGGCGAGCGGCGCAACATGCCGAGGATCATCGGCGGGCGCTATGGCCTATCATCCAAGGATTTCAACCCGCCGATGGCAAAGGCGGTGTTCGACGAACTGGCCAGGCCGGATCCCCGGAACGGCTTCACCGTGGGTATTATCGACGACGTTTCGCACACCAGCCTGAGCGTCGATCCCGGTTGGTCGATCGAGCCGGACGACGTCGTACGGGCTGTGTTCTATGGGCTCGGCGCCGACGGTACGGTTGGTGCAAACAAGAACAGCGTGAAGATCATAGCCGAGGATGCCGGGCTCCATGCCCAGGGATATTTCGTGTATGATTCGCACAAGTCCGGTGCGCAGACCATCTCGCATCTCCGGTTCGGGCCGCGGCCGATCCGCTCCCCGTACCAGGTCAGTGCGGCGAATTTCATCGCCTGTCACCAGTTTCATTTCCTCGAACGCACCGACGTGCTGCGGCTGGCGACACCGGGTGCTACGTTTCTGCTGAACAGCCCATTCGGGCCGGAGGCAGTCTGGGAGCACCTGCCGCGTTCCGTGCAACGGCAGATCATCGACAAGAGCCTGCGCCTGTTCGTCATCGATGCGTCCAAAGTGGCACGCGAAGCGGGGCTGCGGAACCGCACCAACACGGTGCTGCAGACCTGTTTCTTCGCGATTTCCAGCGTGCTGCCTCGAGAGACGGCGATCCCGCACATCAAGGAGGCGATCCGGAAGACATACAGCGGCAAGGGCGATGAAGTGGTTCAGCGGAACTTTCATGCAGTTGACCAGACGCTGGCGAACCTTCACGCGGTGGCGACCCCTTCCGTGGCTGACAGCGGGTTTGATCGGATGCCGGTGGTCCCCGCTCATGCGCCGGAGTTCGTGCGCACGGTGACGGCCAGGATGATGGAAGGCCGCGGCGATGACCTCCCGGTCAGTCGCCTGCCGATCGACGGCACCTATCCATCCGGCACCGCGGTCTGGGAGAAGCGCAACATTGCCGACGTCGTGCCGGTATGGGAGCCGGTTCTCTGCGTGCAGTGCGGACAGTGCAGCTTTGTCTGCCCGCACAGCGTGATTCGGGCAAAATACTACGACGAGTCACATCTCGTCGGAGCACCGGACAGCTTCAAGTCGGCACCCGTCAATGCCCGCGGTTACCCGAAGGTCCGCTTCACCCTGCAGTTCTATGTAGAGGACTGCACGGGATGCGCGCTTTGCACCGAGGCATGCCCGGCAGCGAGCCCGGTCGATCCGAATATGAAGGCGATCAATCTTCAGCCGAAGGCGCCGGTTGTCGAGGGTGAGCGGACGAATACCGAATTTTTCGAGCAACTGCCGGTGAACGACCGCGCGCGCGTGGATTTTTCCAATGTGCGTGGAGTGCAGTTCCTGGAACCCCTCTTCGAATTCTCCGGCGCCTGCGCCGGTTGCGGGGAGACGCCATACCTGAAGCTGCTGTCGCAGCTTTTCGGCGATCGTGCCATGATCGCAAACGCGACCGGCTGCTCGTCGATCTACGGTGGGAACCTGCCGGTGACACCCTGGAGCAGGAACTTCGAAGGTCGCGGACCGGCATGGTCGAATTCGTTGTTCGAGGACAACGCCGAATTCGGACTGGGCTTCCGGCTCGCCGCGGACAAGCATCTCGAGCTGGCGAAGCAGCGGCTGCTGGGGCTGGTCAGCGTGCTCGGCGAAGCAGTGGTGACCGAGCTGCTATCCGCGCCGCAGATCCAGGAATCGGAAATTCGGGCGCAGCGAGTGCGGGTTGGGCAGCTCAAGGTCCGACTGCTGCAACTTGCAGCCGGCAACCAAGCCGTTGCTGATCTGCTGTCGGTCGTCGACCACCTGGTGCGGCGGAGCATTTGGATCGTCGGCGGCGATGGCTGGGCTTATGACATCGGCTATGGCGGGTTGGACCACGTGCTGGCATCGGGCCGCAACGTCAATGTGCTGGTGCTCGATACCGAGGTTTATTCGAACACGGGGGGTCAGGCCTCCAAGGCAACGCCGCTCGGAGCCGTGGCGAAGTTCGCAGCCGCGGGCAAACGCGTCGCGCGTAAGGATCTTGCATTGCAGGCGATTGCCTATGGCAATGTCTATGTCGCGCAGGTTGCTATGGGGGCCAATCCCCAGCAGACCTTGCTCGCGTTTCGCGAGGCGGAAGCGTATGACGGCCCATCCCTGGTCCTCGCATATTGCCACTGCATCGCACATGGCATCGACATGCAGTACGGCATGCATCAGCAGGAATTGGCGGTCGCCAGCGGGTATTGGCCCCTGTTCCGGTTCAATCCGGCGATGCGCAAGGTGGGCGAGACTCCGTTCCGGCTGGACTCGGTGCGTCCGACCATTCCGTTCAAGAATTATGCCTATAACGAGATCCGGTATCATGCCCTGACCATGTCCCGGCCTGCCGAGGCGGAGGAGCTGGTACGGATGGCTCAAAGCGTCGTGACCGAGAAATACCGCGCTTATGAGCAACTGGCAGGACTTGGAGGCGAGGCATTCCATCCGCCGGCGGATGCGATCGGATCGTAAGGAGTGCCAAGTGGACCTGAGCACCCGCTATATGGGTCTGGAGCTGAAAAACCCCCTGGTGGCGTCGGCTTCGCCACTGACCGGCGACCTAGACACGCTGCGGCGGCTGGAGGATTCGGGTGCCGCGGCGGTGGTACTTCCCTCCCTGTTTCAGGAGCAGATCGAAGCGGAAGCGCGGCTCTATGAAGAACTCGCGCTGGCCGGAGCAGAGAGCTTTCCGGAAGCCCGCACGTATCTGCCGACGCACGCGATCGCGCATACCGGGCCAGAACGCTATCTCGCGCTCATTCGAAATGCCGCCGAGGCGCTCGATATTCCCGTCATCGCTAGCTTGAACGGCACGACCAATGAAGGATGGACCGGCTATGCGCGAAAAATGGAGCAGGCAGGAGCAGATGGCCTGGAGCTGAACATCTATCTGATCGCCACCGATACAGCGCTAACCGGTCATGAGGTCGAGCGTCGTTATCTGGAGATTTTGACTGCCGTCCGCGGCGCTATCGCGATCCCCGTCGCGGTCAAGCTTGGCCCCTATTTCAGCGCGCTCGGCAATATGGCAGAGGAACTCGATCGTGTGGGCGCCGGCGCTCTAGTGTTGTTCAATCGGTTCTACCAGCCGGACGTCGATCTGACCCGGTTGTGCCTGACCAAGGACCTTGATCTGAGCAGCCCCCACGAGATCCGCCTGGCGCTGCTGTGGATCGGGGTCCTGGCAGGTCGTGTCTCCGCCTCGCTCGCCGCCAGCACCGGTGTCGAAAGCGCCGTCGAGATGGTGAAATACCTGCTGGCGGGCGCGGATGTCGTGATGACCACCTCCGCTCTGCTGCGGCATGGTCCGTCCTATGTTGATACGTTGCTCTGTAACCTCGGCGCCTGGCTGTCGGCGCGCGAGTTTGGTTCGCTCGACCAGATGCGCGGCAGGTTGAGCCGCCAGCAGCTGGGAAATGCTCCGACCTTCGAACGGGCCAGTTACCTGGAGATTCTGCGCGGGTACAACGGGCAGCATGCGAAGTGAGCCGGGTGCGGCAATGAGCCTCGCGTTGGAAGCTGCGGCTCCCGGTAGTGCCGCTGTTCCGGTTGGCCTCTCGTCGCCGGAAGCAGCACGCCGGCGGGTGGAATTCGGCCCGAACGCGGTTGTGGAAGAGCACGAGCACGCGCTCCGGCAGGTGGCGCGCCACTTCTGGGCGCCCGTGCCCTGGATGCTGGAAGCCACGATCGCACTGCAAATCGTAATCGGCGAACGGCTCGAAGCACTGCTGATCGCGACGCTGCTGATGCTCAATGTCGGGCTCGGCGTCTTCCAGGAGAGTCGCGCCAATGCGGCCCTCGCGCTGCTGAAGCAGCGCCTCTCGTTGAAAGTGCGCGTTAGGCGCGACGGTGCCTGGGCTGAAGTGCCGGCAGCGGACCTCGTCCCTGGAGATGTCGTGCAAGTCTCGCTAGGTGGCGTGGTGCCAGCCGATCTCAGGATAGTCAGCGGTTCGTTGCTGTTGGATCAGTCGATGCTGACCGGCGAATCGATCCCGGCCGAGACGGAGGCCGGAAAGATCGCTTATGCCGGCGGCCTGGTTCGTCGCGGTGAGGCAATCGCGGAGGTGATCGCAACGGGAACCGGCACCTATTTCGGCCGCGCCGCCGAGCTGGTGCGCATCGCCCATGTCGAAAGCGCCGAACAGAAGACGGTGCTGGGCATCGTGCGCAATCTGACCGTGGTCAATTTCGCAATCGTGGTCGGAATGGTGGCCTATGCGCGCGTTATCGGGCTGACCGTGCCGCAGATCATCCCGCTCGTCCTAACCGCCCTGCTATCGGCTGTACCGGTCGCATTGCCGGCCACGTTCACGCTGGCGGCTGCCTTGGGCGCCAAGGCACTGGCGCTGAAGGGCGTGCTGCTGACCCGGCTGTCAGCGTTGCACGAGGCAGCGATGATCGATGTGCTCTGCGCCGATAAAACCGGGACCCTGACCGTCAACGAGCTGGCAATCAGCACGGTCAGGCCTGTCACACCAGGCTATGATGAAGCGGACGTGCTGGCTTTCGCTGCGCTGGCCAGCTCCACGGACGGACAGGACCCGATCGATTCCGCCATTCGGTCGATGCTGGTCCGGCGCGAAAATGCAAGGCATACGCCGCTGACCGTTGTGCGGTTCACGCCGTTCGATCCCGCGGTCAAGATGGCAGAGGCGATCGTCATCGACCGCGGCCGTGAGATCCGCGTCGTCAAGGGCGCCCCGGCGGCAGTAGCTGCCGTTGCGCCGATATCTCCGGCGATCACCGCAGCGCTGGACGTGTTCACGCGCAGCGGATACCGGACCCTGGCGGTGGCGGCCGGACCAGCGCGAGCGCTGGAAGTGATCGGCCTGATCGCGTTCAGCGACCCCCCGCGAGCCGATTCCGCAGCGCTGCTGTCAGAGCTGAGATCCCTCGGCGTGCGCCCCATCATGGTCACCGGCGACGCGGCAGCCACCGCTGCGACCATCGCACACGCGATCGCGCTGGATGGCCCGGTATGCCCGCCGGGCAATATTCCCGAAAGCGTCGGTCCCGAGGATTTCGCCGTCTATGCCGGCGTCTTCCCGGAACAGAAATTCCGTCTGGTCAAGGCGTTTCAGCGGCGGGCCCACGCCGTCGGAATGTGCGGCGATGGGGCCAATGACGCGCCGGCTCTGCGCCAAGCGCAAATGGGCATTGCCGTTTCGACTGCCACCGATGTGGCCAAGGCCGCGGCAGGTATCGTGCTGACCGATCCGGGTCTCGGCGGGGTCGTTACCTGCATCAAGGAGGGACGATCGGCCTTCCAGCGCGTGCTGACCTACACGCTGACGATCCTTGTGAACAAATGCGCCACGCTCGTCGTGCTGAGCGTCGGGCTTCTGATTACGGGACACGCGGTGCTGACACCGCTCTTGCAGGCACTATGGATGCTCACTGGAGATTTTGTCAGCATGTCCCGCGCGGCCGACCGGGCCCGGCCGTCTTCTTACCCGAACGCGTGGCGCATTCGCAACCTTACCCTTGCCGCGATCCCTCTGGGTCTGTTCAAGCTTGCCTATTGCGTGGGAGTGCTGGCCGCCGGTTGGTACGTGCTGCATTTCAGTCCGGATCGGATGCAGACTCTCACCTTCGCGATGCTTGTCTTTGCCGGCCAGGCGAATGTGTTCGTTTTGCGCGAGCGAGGTCACCTCTGGAATTCGCGGCCCGCACCAGTCATGCTGCTTGCCTCCTCTGCCGACGTGGCAATCGTCGGCTGCCTCGTCGGCGGCGGTGTCTTGATGAGCCCGCTGCCACTTTCGGTGATCGCCATGTTGCTGGCCGCCACATTCGTCTTCGCCGTAACGATGGATTTGGTCAAACTAGCGGTCTTCGCGCGGCTTCGAATCGACTAGCGAATCGACGGCCGTGTAGAGAGGAGCGTATCATGGGATTCAAGGATATTCTCGTATATGTCGATGGTTCCCCACGAAGTCACTCGACACTCACTCTTGCGGCCGAACTTGCTCAGCGATTCAAGGCTTATCTGATCGGATTGCACGTCATCGGCTTCACCCTGCCGACATATGATCCCGCCACATATCTCGATCGTGCACCCGTTTCGCGGCTGATCGGCCCCATACGCGAAGCTGCGCACAATCTGGCACGTGACAGCGAGCAGCGGTTTCAAGCCCAACTGCAACAGCGAGGCATACAGGGTGAGTGGCATCTGAACGAGGGTATGGTCGCCGATGACGTCGCGCGGGAAGCACGATACGTGGATTCTGCCGACCCGCCCCTCGGGACCCGCCGGTATGTTCCTCAGGAAGTGCTGCTATCATCGGGACGACCTGTCCTCGTGGTTCCGCCGGACGGCAGCGCCGCGGGGGTTGCCGAGAATATTCTAGTCGGCTGGAACGGAAGCCGTGAATCTGCCCGTGCCGCGAACGATGCCATGCCATTCCTGAAGAAGGCGAAGACCGTCACAGTTCTCGCCGTGAACCCGAAGCGCGCGTATGAGGGAGAGGCAGTGATAATCGGCGATATAGTGCCGCATTTGAATCGGCACGGCGTCAATGCCGTAAACGCGCATTGCAAAAGACGCGCATCAGGAACAAGCGGTACACTGTTGGGCTATGCCGAAGATTGTGGCGCGGACCTGCTTGTCATCGGCGGGTATGGTCATTCTCGGCTGCGTGCCCTGGTATTGGGCGGAGTGACCCGCAGCGTGCTGGGATGCGTGACCCTTCCTGTCCTGATGTCGCACTGACAAGCGTCGCACGCGCCTCAGGGCTGAACCCTGAGTTCGTCCTTCACTTCGGTCACTCCCGGTGCACCCCAGGCGGCATGTTCGGCGACACTGCGTTCGAACCAAGTCTGCACCTGGCCCCGCAGCGTAACCTTCCCGCCATCCACGCTGACGTCGATGCGTGAGGCCTCGACCTCGGCATTTCGGCGCAGGGCGTTCTCGATCCTTTGCTGGACGATATCGGGGTCCGTCGGCGGCCCGGCAGCAGGCAGCACGCGAATCAGATTCATCACTCCGCGCGTCCCGCCGAGCCGTCGAACGGCGGCCTCGGCTGCGACCCTCTGGAATTGGTAGCCGACATCGCCGGTGAGCGTCACGATACCGTGCTCGACCTTCAGCTGGATGCGTTCGTGCGGAACCTCCACGTCCCAGGCCAGGATGCGGACTGCTCGTTCCGCGATCTCATCGTCGGCATGCTTCTGATGGCTGGGTAATCGAACCTCGATTTCTTCCGCGACCGCCGTTACGCCCTGAACCCGGGCAGCGGCCCGCTCCGCCGCCATCTTGGCGGCATAACTGTCAACGAATCCACTCAGCGTGACCACACCCTTTCTTGCGGTGACGCCGATATGCGCCGCGTCGAGGCTAGGCTCCCATTCGAGTTCTGCCGTCACCATGGCTCGCAGTGTCGAATCGTCTGGCATGTCGCTTGTCCTCTCATAGCGTAAACGGTTCCTGAGTGGTTACGCCAAAACACCGACAGGTACCGGTCTAGGCGCACCAACAAAAGGCTATGTCGCGAGGCCAGGCGACACCTTGATTCAGATCAATGCGCGAGCGTGTTCGGCAGATTAGAGTGTGTCCTACCAAGATGTCCCAGATATCTCGTCCAACTGGACGAGCGACACCAGGCGCGAAAAGGGGAATAGTGACAATGGCCGTCAAGATAGGGATCAACGGTTTCGGGCGTATCGGCAGGCTGGTGCTGCGGGCAATCGTAGAGCGTGGGCGCGATGACCTCGTCCCGTTGGCGATTAATGACCTGGGCAGCGTGGAAGCCAACGCACATCTCCTCCATTACGACAGCGTACACGGACGCTTCCCCGGCGAGGTCGAAACCACAGGAAATACCATCACGGTCCACTGTCAGGGCAGAAGCTATGGGCCGATCAAGGTATCTGCCGAGAAGGACCCGACCAAGGTGCCCTTCCAGGGC
>Ga0335074_10011168_pt1 | contig 12556 bp, 10 predicted proteins | sample Lox_Sample_23_FD_206715 | JGI IMG/M metagenome (GOLD analysis project Ga0335074, IMG submission 206715) | Soil microbial communities from Loxahatchee National Wildlife Refuge, Florida, United States - Lox_Sample_2.3 | ecosystem: Environmental > Terrestrial > Soil > Wetlands | place: USA...
GCCTGGCGGAGGGCCGCATGCGCAGCAGCCGGTCGAGGACGAACGCCACGACCCCGAAGGCGAGGGTGTTCCACAGCTTGAGCCAGAACACGACCCGTGCCATCGAGTTGCCGCCCAGCCTGGCAGCCAGGTACTGCTCGATGGTCGCCGCCGGGCCGTACAAGCTGACCTGGTTCTGCCAGTGGACCGGCACGGACTGCCCGAAGGACGGGTCGGTCACCCGCAGGTACAGCGGCGTGGCGACATACGGGTTGTGGCCGAGCAGCTCCAGCCTGCCGTAAGCGGCATAGTCGAGCGGGTCGGTGGAGCCGGCCGGCGGCAGCACGGTCAGCAGGACCGCGGCGATCGCGGCTCCGATCAGGATCAGCCGGATGGGCCCGCGCGCCCCGCGGCGCGCCGCGACGAGCCCGGCGACGAGACCGCCGAATGCGAGCAGCGCCGATAGCCACAGGAAGACGGAGATGACCGCGCCCGACAGGTGGACGTGCAGCTCCCACGGCGGTCCTGGTGACGGCACTGGCACCTGCGGGGTCATCCAGTCCTGCCGGACTGCCGACGCGCCGATCATGATCAGCAGGGCCGTGCCGATGCCGATACCGCACAGCCAGCCGAGAAGGCGAACGGGCTTGTCGACGGGGTTGCCGGCTGGAGCGGAGGCGGCGGCGGGCCCTCGACTCCGGCGGGCCGCGTCGGTGGCCGCATTCAGCCGGATTGAGTCGGTCATGCCCTAGGCCCCTTGTGAGCAGTACTGGCTCGCATTGCTGACGGCCACCAGGCCATAGCTGGGGCCACCGGGCGCGCGGCTACATCCCCCGTGCGCGCCTCGACAGACACTGACTACCCGACCGCCAGCGAAGTCAACACGCCATATCGCTATGCCCGCTTAGTGACGTAGGCGAGGGTCGGCATCTATTGTCAGCTGTTTAATCTGGCCGCGCTGAACGGGCATGACGCTTGGGCCCGTGATCTACTCCGCTGCCGCAGGCAAGAGCCGCGACTACTCGGTGATCTTCAGTTACCGATCCTGATCGCGATGGTCGGCTAGCCCTGGTAGTACTGGTCGGCGACGGTCAGGGCCTCGTCCAGGATGGCGAGGCCCTCCTTGGCCTCGGACTCGCTGATCGTGCACGGCGGCACCACGTGCAGCCGGTTGTAGTTGGTGAACGGCATCAGCCCGCGCGCCTTGCACTCGGCGATCAGCCGGTTCATCGCCTCGGACGCGCCGCCGTACGGCGCGAGCATCGCTTTCGTCGTCCGGTCCGACACCAGGTCGAGCGCCCAGAAGACCGCGGTGCCGCGGACCTCGCCGATCACCGGGTGACGTTCTGCCAGTTCGCGCAGCCCAGGGCCGAGCACCTGCGTACCGATCCGGCGGGCGTTCCCGATAATGTCTTCTTCTTTCATCGCGTCGATCGTCGCGACAATCGACGCGGACGCGAGCGGGTGCCCGGAGTAGGTCAGCCCGCCGGGGAAGACTCGCTCGTCGAACGTCGCGGCGATGGGGTCGGAGATGATCACGCCGCCCGCCGGGACGTAGCCCGAGTTCGATCCCTTGGCGAAGACGATGAGATCGGGAACCAGGTCGTGGTCCTCGAATGCGAACCAGCGCCCGGCGCGGCCGAAGCCGCACATCACCTCGTCGGCGATGTAGACGATTCCGTACCGGTCGCACAGTTCACGCACGCCGGCCAGGTAGCCCGGCGGCGGGATCAGCACGCCGGCCGTCCCGACGATCGACTCCAGCAGCACCGCCGCGATAGTGCCGGGACCCTCCAGCTGGATGACCTGCTCGAGGTGCGAGAGCGCGCGCTCGCACTCCTCCTGCTCGGTCTGTGCCCAGAAGGCTGACCGGTAGAGGTACGGCCCGAAGAAGTGCACGTGCCCGATCGCGAACTCGTTCGGCCACCGCCGCGGGTCGCCGGTCGAGGTGATCGCGGCGCCGGTGTTGCCGTGGTAGGAGCGGTAGAAGCTGAGCACCTTCGTCCGTCCGGTGTGCAGCCTGGCCATCCGGATGGCGTTCTCGTTCGCGTCAGCGCCGCCGTTGGTGAAGAACACCTTCTCGAAGCCAGCCGGCGCAAGCTCGGCGAGCCTGGTAGCGGCCTCGCCGCGGGCCTCATTGGCATGCTGCGGAGCGATGGTGGTAAGCCTGGCCGCCTGCGCGGCGATCGCAGCAGTCACCTTGGGGTGCTGGTGCCCGATGTTGGTGTTCACCATCTGGGAGGAGAAGTCCAGGTATCGGTTGCCGTCGTAGTCCCAGAAGTACGAACCCTCCGCGCTGGCGACCGGCAGCGGCCTGAGCGCCTTCTGCGCGGACCAGGAGTGGAACACGTGCGCCCGGTCCATCGCGAGGACCTCGGCTCCCCGTCCCGGGTCAGGCTGGTAGCTGTTCATGCGCGAGCGCTCCTTACTGGTTCGCTGCAGTTACTGGTTCACCGGGAAGCCGAGGTTCACGCCGCCGTGGCTCGGGTCGAGCCAGCGCGACGTCACCGCCTTGCCACGCGTGTAGAAGTGCACGCCCTCGGTGCCATGCACGTGGGTGTCGCCGAACAGCGACGACTTCCAGCCGCCGAACGAGTAGAACGCCATCGGTACCGGGATCGGCACGTTGACGCCGACCATGCCGACCTCCACCTCATGGGTGAACCGGCGCGCGGCTCCCCCGTCGTTCGTGAAGATGGCCGTGCCGTTGCCGTACGGGTTGCCGTTGATGACGGCGAGCGCCTCGTCGTAGCTCGCGGCGCGTACCACCGACAGCACCGGGCCGAAGATCTCGTCCTGGTAGCAGCGCATCCGCGGCGTGACGTGGTCCAGCACGGTCGGGCCGAGCCAGAATCCGTCGCCGGCCTCGCCCGTGACCGGGTGCTGCCGGCCATCGACCGCCAGGGTCGCGCCCTCGGCCACGCCGGAGTCCAGGTAACTCGCCACCTTGTCCCGGTGCTGCCTGGTGACCAGCGGGCCCATCTCCGACCCGTCCTGATCGCCCGGGCCAACCGTGAGCCCGCCGATGCGCTGCTCGATCTTGCCGAGCAGCTCATCGCCGATCGGGTCGACGGCGACGACCACTGAGATCGCCATGCACCGCTCGCCTGCGGAGCCGAAGCCGGCGTTGACGGCGGCGTCGGCGGCAAGGTCCAGATCCGCGTCGGGCAGCACCACCATGTGGTTCTTCGCTCCGCCGAGCGCCTGCACCCGCTTGCCGTGGCTGGTGGCGGTCTCGTAGATGTAGCGGGCGATCGGGGTCGAGCCGACGAAGCTCACGGCGCGTACCGCAGGGTGCACGAGCAGCGCGTCGACAGCCGCCTTGCCGCCGTGCACCACGTTGAACGCGCCGTCCGGCAGGCCGGCCTCGGCCAGCAGCTCGGCGAGCAGCAGCGAGGCGGACGGGTCCTTCTCTGAGGGCTTGAGGACGAACGTGTTGCCGCATGCCAGCGCGACCGGGAACATCCACATCGGCACCATGGCCGGGAAGTTGAACGGCGTGATCCCGGCGCAGACCCCGACCGGCTGCCGGATCGAGAACGCGTCGACGCCAGTCGAGACGTTCTCCGAGAAGCCGCCCTTGAGCAGGTGCGGGATGCCGCAGGCGAACTCCACGACCTCGAGGCCGCGCGCCACCTCCCCGGCCGCGTCAGCCGCGACCTTGCCATGCTCTGCCGTGATCAGGGCGGCCAGGTCGGCCTGCCGCGCCCGGACTAGCTCCCGGAACGCGAACATGACCCCGGCTCGCCGGACCAGCGACGTCTCTCGCCAGCCGGGCAGCGCCGCGGCCGCTGCCGCGACGGCAGCATCCACTTCGGCGGCGGTGGCGTAGTCGACCGTGCCGGACACCCGGCCGGTCGCCGGGTTGTAGATGTCGCCGCGGGTTGCCGCCTCGCCAGTCCACGGCTTGCCATCGATCCAGTGCGTGCGATGAGTGGTTGCCTGCATGGTCAGCCTGCCTTCCGGGTGCGATGGCCTGCAGCCAGTCTGTCCCTGCGCCGGCTCTGTGCCAAGTTACGCTTTGACAAGAAACAGGACCGCCCAGCTACATTCTGTCCAGCAGATTCCCCGGGCTGGGCGGCCGCCAGAGACGGGGTCAGGACGGCTGAGGAGGCGTGGCCGATGCTGCCAACTGTGGCAGAGGTGCTCGCTCTCGATCCGGTCCGGGCCGGCGCGCCACGGGTACTCGCCGGCGCGGAGCGGCTGTCCGCCAGCGTTCGCTGGGTGCACGTGATCGAGCTGGCCCAGGCCGCGCACCTGCTGCGCGGCGGTGAGCTGGTGCTCTCCACCGGCATCGCGCTCCCGGACAACGACGCCGGCCTGGCCAGGTACATCGCCGAGCTGGCCTCGGTCGGAGTCAGCGCGCTAGCTGTTGAGCTGGGCTCGCGGTGGACCCGCGGACTGCCCGCTGCGCTCGTCTCCGCCGCCGCCAGCCGCCAGCTGCCGCTGATCGTGCTGGAGCGCGAGACGCAGTTCATTGAGATCACCGAGGCGGTGCACGCCCGGATCATCGATGCACAGCTGGCCGACCTGCGCTCGGCTGAGCGGCTGCACCAGGTGTTCACCGAGCTGGCCGTATCCGGCGCGGCTGCCGACGAGATAGTCCAGCAGACCGCGGCCCTGGCCGGATGCCCGGTCATCCTGGAGAATCTCGCACACCACGTCCTGGCCTGCGCTCCGGCCGGCCAGGAGCCTGCGCGACTGCTGGCGGGGTTCTCCGGCCGGTCCCGCGCCCTCCAGGTGGCGGGCCGGACCGGGTACGACGCAACCTCGGGCTGGCTGATGACCGTGGTCGGCGCGCGGGGCGAGGACTGGGGCCGCCTGATCATGCTGCGAGGCAAGCCGGCCCCGGGCGACCAGGCGCTGATCGAGCGCGCCGCCACCACCCTGGCGCTCGGCAGGCTGCTCGAGCATCGGCAGGAAAGCATCGAACGACAGGCCCACCGCACGATACTGTCCGCGTTCCTCGGCCACGGCTACGTCGATGCTGCCGACGCCGAGGCCAGAGCGCGGGCTCTCGGGGTACCGGTGGCCGGGCGGCTGCTGGTGGCTGTCGTGGTCCGGGTGGCGCTGTCCGACCCAACGGTGCCGGACGCAACGGTGCCTGGCGCGGCAGCGTCAGGAACAAGAGGGCCGGATGCAGGCGCTCCTGCATCCAGAGCCGCGCTGGCCGGGTCGGTCAGGGCAGCAGGGGTGGCTGATGCCCTTGCCGAGGTTTGCCGTCAGCTGGCGGTACCGGCGCTGGTCAGCTCACTGGACGACGAGCGTGTCGCTGCTCTGCTCGCGCTGCCACCCAGGTCGGACCCGGACGCCGCGCTCCGCCGGCTGGCCGCGCAGCTGCGCCCGCGGCTTGCGTCCCGCGACGTGATCGGTGCCGGCTCGGCCGTCCAGTCCGTCACCGCGGTGCAGCGCTCGCTCCTGGAAGCCGATCACGTCGCCGAGGCGGCCGCCAGCGCCGGCTCAGGCCAGCCGTTCTACCGGTTGCCCGACCTGCGCCTGCGCGGCCTGCTCCACCTGCTGCGAGACGACCCGCGACTGCAGTCGTTCGCCGAGCGCGAGCTGAGCCCGCTCCTGCTGCATGACGACTCGGCGGGCACGCAACTCCTGGCGGCGCTGACTGCATACCTCGAAGCTGGCGGGAACAAGGCGGAGGCCGCAAAGCGCGCCAACCTCGCGCGGCCGACGATGTACGAGCGGCTGCGGCAGATCGAGGACGTTCTCGGCGTCGATCTGGAGCCCGCCGAGTCCAGGCTGTCCCTCCACGTCGCGCTGCTAGCCCTCAACGCCGCCGGCTACACGTGATCGCGGAGAGTTTTGGGCGTTATAGCGCACCAAACTCTCCGCGCAAATTCGACTGCGCCCGATCTGTCAGTACCGCAGTGCACGCTTGGCGCCATGGCCGAGCTACCAGACACGGTTCGGAAGTTAGTAGCGCGCCAGAGCGGCGTGGTGTCCGCGCGCCAGCTGGCCGGGGCAGGAGTCAGCCGGGACGCGGTTAAGTGGCGAGTCAAGCATGGTCAGTGGCATCGGATGCGCCGCGGCGTCTATGCCACCTTCTCTGGTCAGCCTGATCGGCTCGCGATCCTGTGGGCGGCGGTGCTGTATGCCGGGCCGGGCGCGCTGCTGTCCCACCAGACCGCAGCCGAACTCACCCGTCTGTCCGACAAGCCCAGCAAGCTGATCCACATCACCATCCCGGCCGGCCGCCGGGTGACACCAGTGCCAGGGATCCGCATCCACCGGTCCCACCGCGCTGCAGCCAAGCGGGACCCGCGCCTGCAGCCGCCGCAGACCACCATCGACGAAACCGTCATTGACCTCGCCGCCGCCGCCCGCACCCTCGACGACGCCGCCGGCTGGGTGCTCCGCGCCTTACAGCGCGGCCTCACCGCCCGCGTCTACCTCGCCCACGCTCTCCACCAGCGCCCCAGAATCGGCTGGCACACCGAACTCGCCGAACTGATCACCCTGGACGCCGACGGACTGCACTCCATCCTCGAACACCGCTACCACCGCGACGTCGAACAGCCCCACTGTCTGCCCCCCGCCACCCGCCAGGCCCGAGCCCGCCACCACGACCGCACCATCTACCGCGACACCCTCTATGACCCCTACCGAACCGCCGTCGAACTCGACGGCGACGCCTACCACGCCGACTCCAGATGGCGCGACATCCACCGCGACAACGCCGCCGCCGCCGACGGCATCACCACCTTGCGCTATGGCTGGCTTGACATCACCACCCGGCCCTGCCAGGTCGCCGCCCAGATCGCCACCGTCCTGGCCCGCCGCGGCTACACCACCGCCCGGCCCTGCTCCCCCACCTGCCCCGTCGGCCAGGGCGAGCCCCGGCCTGCCGGCGGTTCTCGGCGTCCTGAAATATCGCGCGCCGACGCCAGGCTGCGGCAGCGCCGGAGTTCCGGATCCGGTCCGGCCACGGCTACCCGGAGCGCGCCGCGGACACCCGGCGCGGGCGCGCGAAGTCGCGAGCGACTGCCGCGGCAAGCGGCCTGATTCCCGTTATCGTCCTTGGCATACGGCTTTATCCGTCGTGACTGAGCAGCCGGGAGTGCTGAGGTGGCCGACTTAGTGGTGCCGGGGTCCGACACGCGCGACATCTGGGAGATCTACCTCTCGCCGACCTGGCTGCCAGCGCTGCTAGCGGCCGATGAGCTGGGCATCCTTGTCTCCATCGCGAACGAGCCAGGCTCCTCAGACGAGGTGGCGGACCGGCTCGGGCTGAACCGGCGCGTACTTAGCTCGGTACTGGCATTGCTGAGCTCGCTCGGCTACCTGGTCCCGCGCGGCGGGCGCTACCACATCACTGACACCGCACGGCATCACCTGCTTCCGTCCAGCCCGTTGCACTGGGGCGGCGTGTGGGCTTCGATGCGCCAGGACAGTTCGCTGTGCGACCGACTGCTGGACGTGCTGACGACACCAGACCCCGACGCGGAAATCCCCGAGGGACACGGCGACCTCAATGTCGACAGCTGGGCCAGCGGCCAGATCTCTCCGGACCGGGCGGCCTCGATGATCACGTACATGCACAGCCATTCGGCCGCGGCGGCGATCTGCGTAGCGCAGACCGGCCTGTTCGCCGCGGCGCGCCGCCTCCTCGATGTCGGCGGCTGCTCGGGCGTCTTCTCGATCGAGCTCGCAGCGCGGCACCCGGACCTGACCTGTACCGTCATGGACCTTCCTCCGGTTTGCGCGCTGACTCCGGCCTATGTAGCGGAACGAGGTCTGGCCGACCGGGTAGACACCTACTCCGCGGACATGTTCCGGGAGCCGTGGCCGGGCGGCTACGACGCTGTGTTCCTGTCGAACGTGTTCCACGACTGGCGGCCGGAGACCTGCCTGGCGCTCGCCCGGCGGGCATTCGGCGCGCTGAGCCCCGGCGGCACGATCAACCTGCACGAGATGCTGCTGAGCGACGATGGCTCCGGCCCGAGGACGGTCGCGGCCTTCTCGGTGCTGATGGCGATCGGCACGCAGGGGCAGCAGTTCACCTTCGCTCAGCTGGAGTCGCTGCTCGCGCAGGCCGGCTTCACTGGCATCGAGTGCCACTCGACATCGCCGCTTCACTCCATCGTGCGCGGGCACAAGCCGTGACAACCCGGCGAGCGCGAGCGTGAAACGCCCGAGGCCGCTCAGCGCACGAGATCGGCTGGCACCTCGAGGTCCTCGGCGCGGTAGAGATCGGCAACGGCTTGAGCGTCGTCGGCTCCAGCCACGGCAGCAATCGTGTCCATGAGCTCGTCATACTCGGCACCGGTCCGGCCGCGGTAGGAGGCCGTCATGCGGCCCCACTCGTCCCACGGCAGCATCTCCACCTTGTTCAGCGCCGCGAGGTCGCGGATCGCGTTGCCGCGGATCTCGGCCGGTCCCCAGTTCTCGGTGCCGTAGACGCCGAACTCGGCTGCGTCGATCTGCCCGCTCCGGTGCGCTGCCCATGCCTCACCACCGGTGAGGAACTCGCCCGACCGGAGGTCCGCCGGATTCACCGGAAGCGGCCGGCCGAGGAACTCCACGTCGAGCCGGGTCCACCGGCTATCGCCGGACTGCCGGTACTCGATTACCCAGTGGTCGAGCCCCTTCCCCGGCTGAAGGTAGGTGGCAAACCCGCAGCGCGCCCGCGCCGCGATACCCAGGTGACGAAGAAGCGCGCAGGCCAGCAGTGCGAAATGCCGACAGGTCCCGACCACCCGGTCAGATGGCTCCCGTGGCTCGCGGAGCGGTCCAGAATCGACTGCCAGCAGCGCGCTCACCAGCCCGGCAGCGGGCCTGATGTTGCGCTCGTCGAGCCGCGCCGCCGGCACGCCGAGAGCCTCGGCATCGTGCGGCTGGATCACCAAGGAGCTGACCAGCGCGCACATGGCGGCCGGCTCCGCGAGGGCCGTCGCTAGTACGGCTGGCCGCACAGCGCTCAGGTCTGTCAGCGGTCCGGGAGCCAGGTAGTCGATGAGCTTCGTCACAGGGCGACACTAGCTCTCGCCACCGACGATTCGTGCGAACGAGTCCGAGGTTGGTATCAGGCACAAATGTATCTGCCTGGTCGGTAACCCGAGCTGGCTACGCGGTCTGGCTACGCGGTCCGGTGCAGGATCCGCGGACAGGCTGCTGCGCGCCGCGGTGGTGCTGCTGTCGGGTAGCTGTCGGGTAGCGGGCGGGTAGCGGGCGGCACGAAGGCCAGTCTGCGCAGCCAGGTCGGCTACGGAACCCGCGCCCAGCCTGGTCGGCTAGCCGATTCCGGCGAACCAGCGCGCCTCGCCGCGGTCGCGGCAGGCGTGCAGCCCGACGATCAGCCCGTCCCGGACCGTCACAACGTCATAGGTGCGTTCGCCGGCCTGCCGGCGCAATGCCTTCGCCAGCTCCTCGCGGCCATGAAAGACCTGTGGCTGCGGGTTGTCCTCGCCCGGACCGAGATAGGTACACTCCAGGTCCGGGTGCACGAAGTCCATCATCCGCGCGACGTCCCCGTGGTCGTAAGCCAGGAATGCCTGGCGCACGATCCACTCGTTCTGGTTGCACATCCGGGGTTCCTCACGATCCAGCGCCAGGCAGGTACCTGCGGAAGGCGCAACCCGCTATTCCCAAAACAACCAGAACAATAAGGCGAAAGGTTCCGCCGCGCAGGCTGCAGATCGGTCTAGCGCAAAAACTCGTCGATCTCGGCGGCGGTGGGCATCGCGGTACGCGCACCGTCCCTCGTCACCGCGAGAGCCGCGGCCGCCATCGCCCGGCGGATGCTGTCGCGCAGGTCGCTGCCCCCGGCAAGGCCGGCAGCCAGCACCCCGGTGAGCGTGTCACCAGCACCGGTGGTGTCGCGCACCTCGACGCGATAGCTGGGGAAGTACTCGGGCCCGTCGGCGCCGGCCAGAGCGAGCACGGCGCCATTCGCGCCGAGCGTGGCCAGCACCGGCGCGCCGGTCCGCTCTGCCAGCGCGACGGCGCCCGCGCTGACGCTGGCGAGCTCCGAGGTGGCCAGCGACGCATCGGCCCGCTCGTCATCGGTCAGTTCCGCGTCGGCCAGGCCGAGCCCTGTCAGCGCGGCCAGCTCCCCCGCGTTGGGCGTGGTGATCGCGCCGGCGAGCAGGCTGGCGTAGCTGGGCTCGGCCGGCGCCGGGTTGACCACGAGCCGCGTGCCTGACGCAGCAGCCACCAGTACTGTCGCCTGCAGCGCGGGCTCCGGCAGCTCGAACGACAGCACGACCACATCGGCCGGAACCAGCTGCACCGCAGCCAGCGACGACGTCACGTGCGCAGCCGAGAGCAGGGCGTTCGCGCCTGACGCGACCGCGATCCGGTTATCCCCGGAGCCGTCCTCCACGAGCACCACCGCGTGACCGGTCGGCGCGCTCACCCGCGCGACCGCGCTCACGTCCACGCCTTCGGCCGCCAGCGCCGCGACCGACTCGTCGCCGTCCTGCTCGCCCACCGCGCCAATGACACGGACGGCAGCGCCGGCCCTGGCCGCTGCCACCGCCTGATTCGCGCCCTTGCCACCGTCCTGGCGGGTCAGCACACCGCCGATCACGGTCTGGCCCGCCGCCGGCAGGCGCGGCAGTCGCATCACCAGGTCCACGTTGATCGAGGCGACCACGATCACGCGCCCGCCCTGACCGGTTCCGGCAGATGTCATGAGCCGCACTATAGGATCGGCCGGCCCGGACCAGGAGGCGCCCGCCCCGCGAACCGCCGCCCCGAGCCGCCCCGCCCCGAACCACCGCCCCCGAACCGTACTGAGGAGCCATGGCCGCGAAGATCATCCTCGACTGCGATCCCGGCGTCGACGACGCGCTTGCGATCGTGTTCGCCCACGGCAGCCAGGAACTGGAGATCGCCGGGATCACCACCGTGGCGGGCAACGTCACGCTCGACAAGACGACCCGCAACGCGCTGCGCATCCGCGAGTTTCTCGGCGCCAGCTGGCCGGTGACGGCAGGCTGCCCGGCTCCGCTGCTGCGCCCGGCTATCACGGCCGGACTCATCCACGGGGCCGATGGCCTCGGTGCCGCCGACCTGCCAGCGCCGGCGAGCGGCCCGGAGGCAGGCCACGCGACGGACTTCATCCTCGACACCGTTCGCGCCGCGCCGGGCGAGATCACGCTCGTGGCGACCGGGCCGCTGACGAACATCGCACTCGCGCTCAGCCGCGAGCCCGAGCTCCCCAGCCTGGTCCGCGATTTCTGCATCATGGGCGGATCGAGCGCACGGGGCAACGTCACGCCGGCCGCCGAGTTCAACATCGCGGTCGATCCAGAAGCAGCGGCGATCGTTTTCGACGCGGGCTGGACGGTCACGATGGTCGGCCTCGACGTCACCCTGCAGGCTCGGGCGACCGCTGACGTGCGTGCCCGGATCGCCCGCCTCGGGCGGCTTGCCGATGACCTGCTGCTGCCCTGCCTGCGCGGCTACGTCGAGAGCGCCGACGACGATCCGGCCGACGGCTCGCCTGACGCTGAGGTTGCCTTCGACCAGACGGCGGAGGCAGTACCCGGGAGTCATGACCCAGCCGTCCACGACGTCTGCGCGGTGGCGCACGTGGCCCGCCCCGGCCTGCTGCGATGCGTGCCAGCCAGGGTCGAGATCGAGACGGCCGGGCGCTGGACGGCCGGCATGACCGTCACCGACTTCCGCGCGCCCCGCGCGACCTGCAACGCGCTTGTTGCGTCCGCGATCGACGTGCCGGCCTTCTGGGACGTCGTCACCAGCTCTTATGCCACCGTTGCCGGCTCACTGCCGGAGTCCTGACCGTTTCCCGCCAAGCTAACTACCGACAACGGGAACGAGCCGCCTCGATACTTGTCGCATGCCGGGAATTGTGTGGTGGGAAATCGAGACAGCCGATCCGGCGGCCTTCCAGCGCTTCCACGCGGAGCTGTCCGGCTGGCAGTTCGAGCCCGCGTTCGCAGGGACCGAGCTCGGTGCCGACTACTGGATCATCAAGGACGGCGAGGTGAGCGTCGGCGGTCTGCAGCGAGCCGCCGGGGGCGCGCCGCCGTCGGCAGGCGTACGCCTGTACATCGAAGTCGCCGATCTCGAAGGCACACTGCGCCGGATCGAGTCGCTCGGCGGGCGCATCGAGCGCCGCCGCACCGAACTAGGCGGCGATGACCGCTGGTTCGCGACGGCGCTCGATGCTACCGGCGTCTCATTCGGGTTGTGGACCGCCAGCCCTCCGGCCGGGCCGGCCGTCAGCTAGTAGCGGCTAGCAGCCGTCGGACGGCGCCCACGGCTGGGTGCCGTACTCCGCGTAGAGCTTGTTGAACGCCTGCTGCTGCACCGCCACCGACGCCTGACCGGCCGTCCCGGAGTAGCCGAGCTGCGCCCATGTCGACGGCAGGATGCCGAACAGGCCGTCCGGGTCAGTGGGCGTGTCGGTGCTCTCGCGCCAGGCCACGCACTGCTCGAACGAGGACATGCCAGTCGGGACGGCCTGGCTGCTCTGGCTTTGCTGGGACTGCTGCGCCTGCGACTGCTCAGCCTGCGACTGCTCAGCCTGCGACTGCTGCGCCTGCGACTGGCCGGACTGCGTCTGCTGAGTCTGGCTGACCGCGGTTGCACTGGCCTG
>Ga0335074_10011169_pt1 | contig 12556 bp, 10 predicted proteins | sample Lox_Sample_23_FD_206715 | JGI IMG/M metagenome (GOLD analysis project Ga0335074, IMG submission 206715) | Soil microbial communities from Loxahatchee National Wildlife Refuge, Florida, United States - Lox_Sample_2.3 | ecosystem: Environmental > Terrestrial > Soil > Wetlands | place: USA...
GTGACGCCCACCTCGATCCTGCTCGGCCTGAACGGCGGGACGCTGACCCTGACGGCTTCGTTCGGATCGGTTGACTGGTCCATCACCGAGTCGTCGGGCCTGATCGGCAACGTGACGGTGTCGCCGGCGTCGGGCACACTGGCCGCCGGCCAGAGCGCGACCGTCACGCTCACCGCCGGCAGCCCGCTGGCCGGGCTGAGGATGGCCGAGCCGGCCGGCGGCATCGGCGCGTGCGCGGACTGCACCCTGACGGTGAACCCGGGCAACATCACGGTCACGGTCGTCCTGGACATCAGCATCGGCGGCTCGTCCAGCCGGCCTCTCAGCTCACCGCCGTCCAGCCCGCCGCCGGACGCGGCGCTGAGCGGCAGGCTAGCGAACTGAGCCGGTCCGCTTCAGGGTCCGGATGATCGGCGCGGTCTCCGCCGACCGCATCCCGGGCAGGCTGGCCAGCTTGCCGGTCAGGTACTCGTAATGGTGCTCGGTGTCGCGGAAGACAGCGCTGGCGACCAGGTTCGTCGGGCCGGTCGTGGCGGCGGCGAACGGGATCTCAGGATGCCTGGCCAGGGTGTGGCCCGCCTCCTCGAGCCGGGCCGGCTCGATGGACAGCCAGAGGATGGCGTGCGCGTTCAAGCCGAGCACCCGGTTGTCGATGTCCACCTCGAAGAACAGCAGCCCGGACTGACAGAGCTCGTCGATCCGGCGCCGTACCGTCGACTCGTGCCAGTGAATGGCCGCGGCGAGCGCCGCGCTGCTGGCCCGGCCGTCGAGGGCCAGTTCCTTCAGCAGGGGGTCGTCCTCCGGCACGAGGCAAGCACGGGCGGGCGGGCCGGAGTAGGCCGGATGCGGGAGCTTGGCCAGCTGAGCGGCCGACAGCGCGCGGGTGGCTTCTGGCCACGGGCCCACGGTGAAGTTGTGCAGGATGGAGTGCGCGGAGATCTGCACGACGCGGCGGCTGCCGGGCAGGCCGCGCAGGAGCAGGGCGTCACGCTGCTCCTCGGTGCGGGCCTGCAGGGTGCAGATGATCTCGGTCCCGCCCGAGGCGAGATGGACCCACCTGGTGTCGGGCCGGTGCGCCAGGGCATCGGCGATGGAGTCGGCGCTGCCGGGCGTGGTCTGCAGCCGCAGGAACCACTCGGTCCAGCCGAGCCGGGAGCCGTCGGGGACGCCGAGGACCCGCAGCCCGGCCGACTCCTCCATCCTCCGGTAGCGGCGGGCGGCGGTCTGGTCGGAGATGCCGGTCACGCCGGCGATGGTGCGGAAAGACGCCCTCGGCTCGATGGCCAGAATGTGGACGATCTGCCGGTCCACCGCATCCAGCATCGTGATTTCCACGCGATGAAGCGTATCTCGTGTCGAGATCCGGCACAATCTTGCTTGATCGTGGATAAAGGAGGGTCGCTTGCGGAGCATGGAATTCGGCGCCGGGGGAAGGCGCTGCTGCTGATGGAGGATATCGATGGATAAGAAGTGGTGGACGCTGATCGCCGTCTGCACGGGGACGTTCATGCTCCTGCTGGACGTGACGATCGTCATCGTGGCCCAGCCCGCGATCCAGAGCGGGCTGCACGCGAGCCTCAGCGACGTGCAATGGGTCCTGGATGCCTACGCGCTGACCCTGGCCTCGCTGCTGCTGACCTCGGGGGTGCTGGCCGACCGGTACGGGCGCAGGCGGCTGTTCGGCATCGGGCTGACCATCTTCACGCTCGGGTCGCTGCTGTGCGGCGTGGCGCAGGACCCGCTGATGCTGATCGTGTCGCGGAGCGCCCAGGGTGTCGGCGGCGCGATCGTGTTCGCCACATCGCTGGCTCTGCTCGGGAACAGCTTCCGGGGCCGCGACCGCGGGGTGGCGTTCGGGGTCTGGGGGGCGATCACGGGCGTGGCCGTGGCGCTCGGCCCAGTGCTCGGCGGCGTGATCACCACGGACTGGAGCTGGCGCGGGATCTTCCTGGTCAACGTGCCGGTCGGCGTCCTGGCGGTGGCGCTGACGATCTGGCGGGTGGAGGAGTCCAAGTCCCCGGACCCGACGCCGCCGGACTGGATCGGGTTCGCGCTGCTCACCACCGGCCTGGTGAGCCTGGTCTACGGGCTGATCCGGGCGGGCGAGATCAACTGGTCGGACCCGGGCGTCATCATCTGCCTGGCGGTCGGGGCCGCGGCGCTGGCCGGGTTCATCGCGGCCGAGCGGCGCGTCGCGCATCCCATGTTCGACCTGTCACTGCTGCGCACGCCGACCTTCGCCGGCGGCTCGATCGCCGCCTTCGCCATGAACGGCTCGCTGTACGCCGTGCTGCTCTGGCTGGTCATCTACCTGCAGGACGTGCTGGGTTTCTCGGCGCAGGACGCCGGCCTGCGGCTGGCCATCATCAGCGTCGCCCAGTTCGTCACCGCGACGATCGCCGGGCGGTTCAGCGAGCACGTGCCCGCCCGCTGGCTGATCGGCCCCGGCCTGGTCCTGGTCGGCGTGGGCCTGATCGTCATGGCCGGGCTGACCGGCGGCAGCGACTGGACGCACCTGATTCCCGGGTTCATCGTGTCCGGCCTGGGCGCCGGGCTGGTCAACCCGCCGCTGGCCTCCACCGCGATCGGGGTGGTCCCGCCGCAGAAGGCCGGGATGGCGTCGGGGGTCAACGCGACGTTCCGCCAGATCGGCATCGCGGCGGGCATCGCCGCCCTCGGCTCGATCTTCAACTCCGCGCTGACCCACAACCTGACCAGCACGCCGGCGGTGGCGTCGTTGGCTCCGCGCATCGTGACCATGGTCCGGCAGGGTCAGGTCGGCCAGCTGCTGGCCAGCCTCCCGCCGGCCCGCCGGGGCGAAGTCGCGCTGGCCGTGCGGTCCGCGTTCGCGGCCGGCCTGAACGACCTGCTGTACGTGACCGCCGGCCTGGCGCTGATCGGCGGGGCGTGCGCGCTGCTGCTCATCCGCCGCAAGGACTTCGTGAGCCGCTCCGAGCCGCCGGCCGCGACCGCCGGGGACGCGCCGGCGAGCGCGGACAGTGTCAGCGGAGCCCGTTCGGCCTAAAGAAAAACCTCAGCCGACGCGGCCGTGCACGCTCCACGGGGCGTGTGCGGTCGCGCGCTCGGCCTGGGCTCGCAGGGCCTGGACGGCGCGGGCGGGGTTGTCCGCGTCGTAGACCGCCGAGCCGGCCACGAACACGTCCGCGCCCGCGTCGGCGCAGCGCTCGATGGTCTCCTCGTGGACGCCGCCGTCGACCTGGAGCCAGATCTCGGCCCCGCGCTCGGCCACCAGGGCGCGGGCCCGGCGCAGCTTCGGCAGCACGATGTCGAGGAAGTGCTGGCCGCCGAAACCCGGCTCGACCGTCATCAGCAGCAGCATGTCGATCTCGGGCAGCAGGTCCTCGTAGGGCTCCACCGCCGTGCCCGGGTTAAAGGCCAGCCCGGCGCGGGCTCCCGCGGCGCGGATGGCGCGCAACGTGCGGACCGGGGCGCGGGTCGCCTCGGCGTGGATCGTCACGTTGCGCGCGCCGGCCTCGGCGTACTCCGGCGCCCACCGGTCCGGCTCGTCGATCATCAGGTGGCAGTCCAGCGGCAGCGTGGCGTGCTTGAGCAGCGACTCCACGACGGGCAGGCCCAGGGTGAGGTTCGGCACGAAATGGTTGTCCATGACGTCCACGTGCAGCCAGTCGGCCACCGCGGCGACCGCGGCGGCCTCATCGGCGAGCCGGGCGAAGTCCGCGGACAGGATGCTCGGCGAGATCTGAACGCCCACAGCCCGAGTGTAGATTGCCTGGGTACGGGTTGCGCGGCGGAGGCGAGAATGTCGTACCTTCGGGATAGGGTTCGATACTGAGTTCGACTTCAAGTGATCCTGGAGGATGGCATGCCGTCAGAACCGCCCAGCGCGCTGCTGGACCGGGTGCGCAAGCTGCTGGCGAAGGCCGAGGCCGAGGGGGTGACACCGCCCGAGGCCGAGGCGCTGACCGCGAAGGCCGCGGAGCTGATGGCCCGGTACGGTATCGACCGGGCCCGCCTGGCCGCGGCCCGCCCGGATACCGACCGGCCGGGCAGCCGCGTGATCGACATCGAGAACCCGTGGGCCCAGGTCCGGGCGCACCTGCTGGCCGGGTTGGCCGGCGCCATGCGGTGCCAGTGCGTGCTGCTGCACACCAACGGGCCGGGCGCGCGCATCCACGTGTTCGGCTACGCCTCGGATCTGGAGCGGGCCGACATCCTGTACACCTCGCTGCTGCTGCAGATGGCGCGGGGGCTGTCCGCCGCCGCCGTCCCCGACGGGATCCGCAGCCCGCGGGCGTGGCGGCGAAGCTGGCTGCTCGGCTTCGTCACCGCTGTCATCATCCGGGTGCGTTCGGCCGAGGAACGCGCCGCGGCCAGCGCCGAGGGCGAGCCCGAGTCCGGGCCCAGCACGGCGCTGGTGCTGGCCGACCGGGCCATCGTCGTCCGGCGCCAGCTGGAGCAGGCGTACCCGGTGACCCGGAAGACCCGCATCACCTACAGCGGCCGGGGTTACAGCGCCGGCTACGCCCAGGGCCAACGGGCTGACATCGGCCACGCCCGCCTGGGCCGGACCCGGGAGCTCAACCGCGCCTGAGCACAGCGAGCCGAAGGGCGCGGCGCTGACTGGACTGAGGAGCGACGAAGGAGCGACGAGGGGAGGAAGCGCCTTAAGAGCGTCCCGTAGGCGAACGACGGGACAGCAGCGCGATGAAGATGGCGTCGGTGCCGTGGCGATGGGGCCAGAACTGGGCGAAGCGCGGATCCGAGGCGTCCAGGCCGGGAACCTCGGGGAGCACGGCGGGAGCGTCGAGGATGGTGACGTCGTCGCGGGCGCCGGCCACGGCGGTGACCACGTCGCGGGTCTCGGCCAGGTGCGGCGAGCAGGTCACGTAGGCGACCACGCCGCCGGGACGGACCGAGTCGATGGCCGCGTTCAGCAGCGCGCGCTGCACGCCGGTCAGCTCGGATACGTCGTCGGGGGTCTTGCGCCACCGGGCTTCGGGACGGCGGCGCAGCGAGCCGAGGTTGGAGCAGGGTACGTCGGCTAGCACGCGGTCGAAGGTCCCCGGGCGCCACGGGGCACGCCGGCCGTCGGCGGCGAGCACGGCCGGAGTGAGCTTGGCCTCGTGCTGAACCCCGCGGAGAGCGTCCAGGACCCGGGCGGCCCGGTGCGGGCGCAGGTCGGAGGCGACCAGCCGGGCGCCGCGCTCGGCGGCCAGCCCGGCCAGCATCCGGGCCTTGCCGCCGGGGCCCGCGCACAGGTCCAGCCAGAGCTGGTCCTGGTCGAGATCCACCCGGGCGAGCGCGAGCGCGGCCAGCTGGCTGGCCTCATCCTGGACCGTCATCCGGCCGGTGGCGACCAGCGGTGCCGGGTCCCCGCCGGCCAGCCGCAGGCCATATGGAGACCAGCGGGTCGGCGTCGTGTCCGGCGCGGGCTCCGGGTCGCGGGCAGCGGTCGGCGTGACGGCGAGGGTCACGTCGGGACGGACGTTGCCGGCCGCGAGGGCGTCCTCGAGCTCGGCGGCGCTGGCCTGGCCGAGGGCGTCGCGGTAGGCGTTGACGATCCAGCGCGGGTAGCTGTACCGGACGGAGAGATACCCGGACGGGTCACGATCCCGGCCGGGGGCGACGAGCTCGGTCCAGGCCTCCAGGTCGCGGGTGGCGACCCGGCGGAGCACCGCGTTGACGAAGCCGGACGGGCGGGGTCCGCACACGTCCTTGGCCAGGTCGACCGAGGTGGCCACGGCGGCGTGCGGGCCGACCCGGGTGGCCAGCAGCTGGTGGGCGCCGAGCCGCAGGACCTCGCGCACCGGCGGGTCCAGCTGGTCGCGGTCGCTGCACGCGGCCAGGATCGCGTCGTAGGTGCCGCGGCCGCGCAGCGTGCCGTAGGTCAGCTCGGTGGCGAACGCCGCGTCCCGACCGGTCAGGCCGCGTTCGGTCAGCAGGGCGGGCAGCAGCAGGTTGGCGTAGGCGTCCCGGTCAGCGACCGCGCGCAGGACGTCGTAGGCCGCGCGGCGGGCCGGATCGGCGCGGCGCCGGCCGGCGCGGGGAGATCCGGCGGGCCGGGGGCGGGAGGATCGTGGTCGCTGCGCCATATCAGCCGAGCCGCACCGGGCCGGCGGAGCGCAGGCCGCGGGCCCAGTCCGAGGCCATCATGCGGCGCTTGCCCGGGGCCTGCACCTCGCCCAGGCGCACCGGGCGCGAGCCGGTGCCGACGAACACGTCGCGGCGGCCGACCAGGACCTCGCCGGGCGCCAGCTCCGGGACGGTCTTCGGGTCCGAGGCGGTCTTCGGGTCGGGGACGGTCTTCGGGTCCGGCTCCCCGGGCGAGAGCGGTCCGAGCTTCAGCCGGGCGCCGTCGTGCTCGGTCCACGCCCCGGGCTCGGGCGTGCAGGCACGGATCAGCCGGTCCACCGCGTACGCCGGCAGCTTCCAGTCCACCCGCGCGTCGTCCGGGGTGATCTTCGGCGCGAAGCTCACACCCTCGACCGGCTGCGGGATCGCCTCGAGCGTCCCGCCCTCGATCCCGTCCAGTGTGGCCAGGAGCAGGTGCGCGCCGGAGTGGGCCAGCCGGTCCAGCAGGTCGCCGCTGGTGTCGGTGGGCTGGACCGTCTCGGTCAGCACCCCGTAGACCGGGCCCGCGTCCAGCTCGGCGACCAGGCGGAACGTGGTCGCACCGGTCACGTCGTCGCCGTGCAGGATGGCGTGCTGGACCGGGGCGGCACCACGCCAGGCGGGCAGCACCGAGAAGTGCAGGTTGACCCAGCCGTGCGCGGGCACGTCCAGGGCGGCCTGCGGGATCAGCGCGCCGTAGGCGACCAGCGGGACGCAGTCCGGGGCGATCTGGCGCAGCCGGTCGAGGAACTGCGGGTCGCGGACCCGGGCCGGGGTGAGCACCTCCACCCCCGCCTCGGCGGCGCGCCGGGCTACCGGGCTCGACTCGACGTGACGACCGCGCCCGGCCGGCGCGTCGGGACGGGTCAGTACGGCGGCGACCTCGTGCTCGGAGGCCAGCAGCACGTCGAGCGCTGGCACCGCCGTCTCGGGGGTACCCGCGAACACTAGGCGCATGGGTCTACAGGGCCCGCCCGAACGTCTCGTGCGGGGACACCTTCACCTTCGGCAGGGGGTCGCCCCACCATTCGGCCTCGCGGATGGCCTTCATGGCCAGCTTGCGCTGAGCCGGGTCCATCCGGTCGATGAACAAGATGCCGTCCAGGTGGTCGGTCTCGTGCTGGATACAGCGGGCCAGCAGCTCGGTGCCCTGGATCGTCACCGGATCCCCGTACATGTTGAACCCCTTGGCCACCACCCCGTAGGCCCGCGTGACCGGGTAGGCCAGGCCGGGAAAGGACAGGCAGCCCTCGTCGTCCTCGTCTTCCTCCGCCGACAGGTCCAGCGAGGGGTTGATCAGGTGGCCCGGCTCATCGGAGTCCACGTGGTAGGTGAAGACCCGCAGCCCGACCCCGATCTGCGGTGCGGCCAGGCCGACGCCGGGCGCGTCCATCATGGTGTCGGTAAGGTCCTTGACCAGCCTGCGCAGCTCGGCGTCGAAGTCGCGCACCGGCTCGGCCGGGGTACGCAGAACCGGGTCACCGAACAGACGGATCGGCTTGACGCTCACGAAACCTCCTGGACGCATGACGGCGAAACACCGCCGGGGTCCAGTTTATCCGTCAGGCGACCTCGGCCGGGTCGAGCTGGACCCGCAACGCGGCGCCGTCCTTGCGCGCGCTCCGGGCGGCCTGCGCGGCGTGCAGGGCCCGGGCCAGGGCGAGCCCGTCGGTGCGGGGAATCCGGATCAGCGCGCGCTCGGCCGGCTCGGCGTCACGGGCCGCGCCGTTCAGCTCGGCCGGGACCGGCCCGAGGACCTCGGCCCGGTCCGGCAGGCCGGCCGAGCCGACGAACTCGGTGACCGCGGCGGGCGCGCCGGTGACCGCCGCCATCCGGACCGCGGGCGGGAAGCCGAGCTCGGCTCGTTCGGCCAGCTCACGTTCGGCGAAACCGACCGGGTCCCAGCGCAGGAGGGCCTGCACGACGGGCAGCGACGCCGCGGCCAGCACCACGACGGACCCGCCGGGGCGGACCAGGGCGGCGGCGTTCAGCCATCGGCGCAGCGCCTCCTCGGCGGCTCGCAGGCTCGGCCGGCCGAGCAGCGCCCAGCCGTCGAGGAGCAACGCCGCGGCGTAGCCCTGCGCGGCCACCGGCTCGGCCCCGGGCGTGGCGATGACCAGGGCCGGCTCGGCAGGCACCTCGGCCAGTACCTGCTGGCCGCCCGAGGCGCGGACCGGGACGCCGGGGAAGGCGCGGCCCAGTTCCTCCGCGGTGCGCGCCGCGCCGGTGACCAGCGCGCGCAGCTGGCCGGATGAACAGCGCGGGCAAGCCCACTCCGCGGCCAGGGCACCGCACCACCGGCAGCCCGGTACCTCGCCCGAGCCGCCGACCTGCAACGGGCCGCCGCACGCGGCGCACCGGGCCTGGGCGCGGCACCGGCCGCAGGCGATCGCGGCCAGGTACCCGCGCCGGGGAACTTGAACCAGGACCGGACCGGCGGGCAGGGCGGCACGAGCGTCGCCGGCCAGGGCGGTGCGGGCAGTGCGCAGGGCCAGGCTCGGCAACCGGGCGGTCATCGCCGCGGCGTCCCGGGCGAGTTCGGCTTCGTCTGGCGCGGCCCGGACCCGCGGCGCGACCTGGCGCAGGATCTCCGGCCGCCCGGCCAGCGGCTTGGCCCACCCGGCCGCGACCAGCTGGGTCAGCTCGGCGGTGCGGGCGAACCCGCCGATCAGCGCGGCCGCACCGGACCGGTGCGCGCGCAGGGCCAGCACCTCGCGGGCGTTCGGGTACGGGGCCCGGGGCTCGGCGTGCAAGTCGTCGCCGTCGTCCCACAAGACCACCAGGCCCAGGTCATGCACGGGGGCGAACATCGCGGCCCGGGTGCCCGCCACCACGCGTACCGCGCCTCGGAGCAGGGCCAGCCAGCGGCGGTAGCGCTCGGCCGGGCCGAGGTCGGCGGTCAGGCAGACGTGATCCTGGCGGCCGGGCTGGCCGTCGAGGCCCGCGGCGGTCAGCGCCGCATCGACGCGGGCCAGGTCGCGGGCGTCCGGGACGACGATGACCACGCCGCGGCCAGCGGCGGCCGTGGTGGCGGCGGCCACGGCGATCTCGGCCGGCCACTCCGGGCCGGGCAGTGCCGACCAGGCCGCCCGCACCGGGCGGCCCTCGGCTAGCGCGGCCAGGAACGCCTCCCCCGCCGGATAGCGGGTCCAGCAGCCGGGACCGGGCCTGGCGGGCCGGGGCAGCGGGGCCTCGGCGGACGGGGCGGCGGGGGCTTCGCGTTCGGCGGTGGCGTGGCGGGGCGGGATGGCCAGCCGGAGCACATCGGCCAGCGTGCCCGCGTAGCGGTCGGCTACGGCGCGGGCCAGGCCGAAGATCTCGGGCGTGAGCACGGGTTCCGGCGAGGTCACCCGCTCCAGCCGGGACAGCCGACCCTGGTGCTCGCTGGCCTGGACCCGGTCCAGCAGGTAGCCGTCGACCAGCTGGCCGGCGAACCTGACCCGGACCCGGCAGCCGGGCACAGCCGTCTGGTCCATGCTGGCCGGGACCAGGTAGTCGAAGGGCCGGTCCAGGTGGGCGAGCGAGATATCGACCGCGACCCGGGCGACGGGCAGCCGCTCGCTGACCGTCTGCTCCTTAGGCCCCTTCACCACGGTTCCGTCCTACCAGAGCGCGGGCCATGCTTGGGGATTTCCATGATCACGAAGACTTTTAGGTCATATAGAGTACTAAACCCTTCGTGATCATGAAAGCCTCGCCATGGTTAGCGAGGTGTGCTGGGTGAGGTGCACCTGACAGTAAGGCGGCCGGGCAGGGAACAGCGCCGCCGGGGCCGGGCCCCCGCGACCGCACGAACGGTACGGGGGGACGAACCACGTTCCGTTAGGGTTAAAGGCCAGCTGCGGCGCGAAGCTGGTCCGCGCGGTCCGCGCGCTCCCAGGAGAAGTCGGGCTCGGTGCGGCCGAAGTGCCCGTAGGCCGCGGTCTGCGCGTAGATCGGCCGGAGCAGATCCAGGGCGTAGATGATGGCCCGCGGCCGCAGGTCGAAGACTTTCAGCACCGCGTCCTGGATCCGCTCCACCGGGATCTTCTCCGTGCCGAAGCACTCGACGAACAGCCCGACCGGCATGGCCTTGCCGATCGCGTACGCCACCTGGGCCTCGCACCGGTCGGCTAGGCCCGCGGCGACCACGTTCTTGGCCACCCAGCGCATCGCGTAGGCGGCGCTGCGGTCGACCTTCGACGGGTCCTTGCCCGAGAAGGCGCCGCCGCCGTGCCGGGCCATGCCGCCGTAGGTGTCGATGATGATCTTCCGCCCGGTCAGCCCGGCGTCCCCCATCGGGCCGCCGATCTCGAACCGGCCGGTCGGGTTGACCAGCAGCCGGAACCCTTCGGTGTCGATCTGCGCGTCGGCCAGGACCGGCTCGACCACGTAGTCCCTGATGTCGGGGGCGAGCAGTTCGGCGAGGTTGATGTCCGGCGCGTGCTGGGTGGAGACCACCACGGTGTCCAGCCGGACCGGGGTATCGCCGGCGTACTCGATGGTCACCTGCGTCTTGCCGTCCGGGCGCAGGTACGGCACGGTGCCCGCGCGGCGGACCTCGGACAGCTGCTTGGCCAGCTTGTGCGCGAGCATGATCGGCAGCGGCATCAGCTCGGGCGTCTCCCGGCAGGCGTAGCCGAACATGAGGCCCTGGTCGCCCGCGCCCTGGCGGTCGAACTCCTCGGTCCCCTCGCCCTCGCGGTACTCGAACGCGTCGTTGACGCCCTGGGCGATGTCCGGCGACTGGGAGCCGATCGAGACCGACACGCCGCAGGACGCCCCGTCGTAGCCCTTGGCCGACGAGTCGTAGCCGATCTCGAGGATCTTGTCCCTGATGATGCCGGGAATGTCGACATACGTCTGGGTGGTGACCTCGCCAGCGACGTGCACCTGGCCCGTCGTGATCAGGGTTTCCACCGCGACCCGGCTGCCCGGGTCGTCCTTGATCATGGCGTCCAGGATGGCGTCGCTGATCTGGTCGGCCATCTTGTCGGGATGACCCTCGGTCACCGACTCAGAAGTAAACAAGCGACGTGCCACGTCGTTTTCCCCTCCTAGGACCCGGTCAACTGCGGCGATTCTATCCGGAGTCTGCAGGGGTGACGGTTTGCTTCGGATTGCGGCTTAGGCCGGATTTGACGTTATGCCGTCAGCTTAGGCGGGCGGCCACCAGGTCCCAGACCACGTTCGCGAGCGCTTCCTTGGGCCCGCGGGGTATCGGGGTGACCGTCCCGTCGGCGGCGAACACGACCGCCTCGTTGTCGGGTGTCCCGAAGCCGAGCCCGTTCCCGACCGGGTTGACCACGAGCAGATCGCACCTCTTGCGGGCGAGCTTGGCCCTGGCTGCCTGCTCGGAGGTGTTGGTCTCGGCGGCGAACCCGACCAGGACCGGGTGCGTCCGGCCGGGCCCGCGCACCGCGGCCAGCCCGGCGAGGATGTCCGGGTTCTCGGCCAGGCGCAGCGGCTCGGGCGGCTGCCCGTCCTTCTTGATCTTGGCGTCGCTGCGGATCTCGGGGCGGTAGTCGGCGACCGCGGCGGCCATCACTACCGCGTCGGCTCCGGCCGCGGCGGCCAGCACCGCGTCTTGCATCTCGCGGGCCGAGACGACCCGGACGATCTTGGCTCCGGCCGGATCGGGCAGCGTCACGTTGGCCGCGACCACGGTCACGTCGGCGCCCCGGGCGACGGCGGTCCGGGCGAGCGCGTACCCCTGCGTCCCGGTGGACCAGTTGCCGATGAAACGCACCGGGTCGATCTCTTCCCGTGTCCCGCCCGCGGACACGACCAGGCGGCGTCCGGCCAGGCTGCTCCGGGTCTGCGGTCCGGTGCGGCCTAGAAGCGCGAGGGCCGCGGCGAAGATCTCCGGCGGGTCGGGCAGGCGCCCCGCGCCGCTGTCCGCCCCGGTGAGCCGGCCGACCGCGGGGTCGAGCACGACGGCGCCGCGGCTGCGCAGGATCGACACGTTCGCCTGGGTGGCCGGGTGCTCCCACATCTCGGTGTGCATGGCGGGCGCGTACAGGACCGGGCATCTGGCGGTCAGCAGCGTGGCGGTCAGCAGGTCGCCGGCCAGCCCGGCCGCGGCCCGGGCCAGCAGGTCAGCGGTGGCCGGGGCGACCAGGACCAGGTCGGCCGACTGGCCGAGCCGGACGTGCGGCACATTTGACACGCCCGTCCACACATCGGTGGTGACCGGCTCGCCGGACAGGGCGGCCCACGTCACCTCGCCCACGAACTGGAGGGCGTCACGGGTCGGCACGACCCGGACGCGGTAACCGGATTCGGTCAGCAGCCGGAGCAGCTCACAGGCCTTATAGGCAGCGATGCCCGCGCCTACGCCGAGGATGACGCGTGCCGACATGCCTGGCCCGGGCCTTCCCGAGGTCAGCCTTCGGTGGCCTCGACGTTGAGCAGCCGCTCCTTGATCTCCCGGAGCGAGATGGACAGCGGCTTCTCCTGGCTGCGCGTCTCCACCAGCGGGCCG
>Ga0335074_10011170_pt1 | contig 12556 bp, 12 predicted proteins | sample Lox_Sample_23_FD_206715 | JGI IMG/M metagenome (GOLD analysis project Ga0335074, IMG submission 206715) | Soil microbial communities from Loxahatchee National Wildlife Refuge, Florida, United States - Lox_Sample_2.3 | ecosystem: Environmental > Terrestrial > Soil > Wetlands | place: USA...
TCATGCTGCCTCTCAAACCATCCGCATCGTCATGCCACCATCGACTGGTAACTCAATGCCTGTGATGAAATCGTTTTCGGCTAAAGCCGCCAGGGCCGCGGCTACGTCCTCGGGCCGGCCCTCGCGATGCAGCGGGATGCGGTCCTGGATATTCTTCTGCACCTGTGCGGGCGTGAGGTAATCCTGAAATCGCGTGCGGATGATCCCCGGCGAGACGCAATTCACGCGGATATTGAAATCCGCAAGCTCGCGCGCCAACGCGCGGGTGAACTGCGGGATGGCTCCCTTAGCCGCACCGTAAGCGATCGCGCCCGCGCAGCCGCGTGCTCCGGCTGCCGAGCCGATCAGCAGGATGGCGCCTCCGCCGCGCCCGGACATATGCGGCGCCACCGCGCGCGCAAGATGAAAAATCGCGTGCACATGGATGTCGAAAGCTTTATACCAGTTTTCCGCGTCAACTTCGAGCAAGCTCCCCGGCGCGGGTCCACCGGCGCAATGCACCAAAACGTCGAGCCCTCCAAATGTTTCGATGGTCCGTTCGATCGACCGGGCAGCTTGCGCGGGATCAGCCACATCAGCTTTGAAACTCAGGGCTATGCCGTGCGCTGCGGCCGAACCATCATCAGCATGCCGGCCGCATATCGCCACCTGCGCACCGCGAGATGCAAACTCACGCGCGGTGGCCGCACCAATGCCATGCGTCCCACCCGTGATCAGGCAAACCTTGCCTTCCAGTTTCATCGTCTAGGAGAACTGCCAGCCGCGCAGTTTATCGATATCACAACGGCAGCGGTTGAGGTAAGGTCTGCGTTCCTCCAACCCGTATTGCCGGGCCAACTCGCGCGCGCTGACGCCCTGACGCTTAGCCTTCAGTAGGAACCATCCTTCCATGGGAAGCCATTTCTCGCGCTCCACGTCGTCTCCATGGTCCTGGAGCAGCTTTTCCAGCTTATGCGGCAGATTGTAGTCCTGGTGGAAGAGGCACCGGTCCAAGTCGAAGGTAAACCGGCTGATGTTCGTGCCGTCGGATCGGTTGTTGTTATCATGCAAAAGCTGTGTGCCATCGATATCGAACACCAGACAGTCAGGAGTCCAGGTAGCGCTCATAATGTAGTAGTTGAAATCGATGGCGCGCGCCGCCAGCGACCGCCCGGCGGAGTATGCGCTCGGCCAGATTACCAGCTCGGCGCCCAGATCGGACAAGCGCTGCCAGAGCGGCGCCCAGTTCACATCGAAACAGATGGCCAGCCCTACGCGGCCGAAGTCAGTCTGCGAGACCGTGACAGCTTGACCGGGTTCGACGCCCGGATGTTTTTTGAACTCCTCTCCGTAAGGATAGAGTTTGTCATAGACGGCGGCTATTTGCCCGCGGCGGTCGATCAGTACTGCGGAATTGAGGCGCCGGCGGCCATCCATGCGATCAATCGGACAGACGATGTAGGTCCGATGCTTTTCCGCTAATCGGGCCAGGGTCGAGACGGTGGGGCCGTCCAAGCTCTCGGGGCTCTGATCATTCTGGCCGCGGCAAGTCTCCGGCAAGGCGATCAGGTCCGCCGCGCGAGCGCCCTCCTGATCAACCAGGGCGGCGATTTGCGGCAAAGCGAGCCCGGGTTTAAAACCGATGCTGACAGCCCGCACGGGTCGTCCCACCTTCGTCACAGGCCCCTCAGTGTGGTTGGTGCTCCCGTCCGGGGAGGCGCTGCCGGCGCCTTCCAAGGAAGCGAATGAGCCCAATGCGGCTGCCGAGTTTATGAAAAATTGTCTCCTGTCCACGTTCCGGCCTCCTCTCGCTGGACTGCCCCGTTACTAAGCATATGATAGCAGCGCTCCAGCATCCGCCATCGAGAGGTATGCCGGCGCGCCTGCTTGGCGCCGTGGGGCAGACGATCGTTTTGCGTCGTCTGCCCGCGTTTTGCGAACGACAGGCCACACAGAGCGATGGCCTGTCCCACTTGGGTTGGTACACCCGGGGGGGCACAGGCGAGCGATCGAAACGTATCACTGTTCCCATCCGCCGCCTAGCGCGATATAGAGCTGCACCAGCGATAAACGTTCGTCAAGATCCGCCTGCGCCAGGGTAATCTGCGCCGACAAATAGTTCGTCTCGTTGGTAAGCACTTGGAGAAAGCTGACCGCGCCGGCGCGATAAAGAACACCCGAAAGATGGGCGGCGTCTCCGGCCGCCGCTGCCAGCGACGCTTCCTGCCGGCGGTATTCGCCGTATTTCTGGTACGCCGCCAATGCGTCAGAAACCTGCCGGAAAGCTTGCTGGATGGTCTGCTGATAAGTAAGCAGCGCTTGTTGTTGCTGGGCCTTGACCAACTTTAGATTCGATTTCAGCCGGCCACCGGTGAAAACGGGCTGCGTAAGCGTTGGGTTGGAGTTCCAGGTCCAGGAGGACCCGCTAAAAAGCTTTCTAAGCGCGGAGCTACCCGCGCCGCCGTAGCCGGTTAGGGGCAAACTGGGAAAGAATTGCGCGCGGGCCACTCCGATTTCCGCATTCGCGGAGACCAACTGCTGCTCGGCAGCCAAAATATCCGGCCGCCGCTCCAGCAATGCGGATGGCAGACCGGGCGGAATGGCCGGTGGAAGGGGCTCGCTGGTCAGCGGCCAACCGCGGGGAATCTGCTGCGGATTTTCGCCGAGCAAAGTGCTCAGCAGGTCCTCCTGCTGCTTGATCTGGATATCGGTCTGCGATATGGCAGCCGCGGCTGAGTCGACCAATTGTTGCGCCTGCCGCACATCCAGCAGGGTGTCTGTGCCGTAGTCATACAGCTTTTGGGTTAGCTTGAGATATTCGCGCTCGTCGGCCAGCGTTTTTTCGTAGATGGACAACTGCAGGTCAAGCGCCCGGATTTGAAAGTAAGCGGTCGCCACATTGGAAACCGCGGTGGCGATCACCTCTCTGCGGTTCCACTCGCTCGAAAGCAGAGCGGCGCGGGCAGCTTCCGTGGCACGGCGGTATTGTCCCCAAAAATCGAAGTTATAAGAAAACGTGCCGATCAATTCAATGATGTTGAGTGTGGCAAATCCGGGAATGCTCTCGCTCATCAATCCGGGGCCGGCGCTAAAAGAGGGGAACTGGTTGGCCCGCGCCAACCCGACCTGGGCCTGCGCCTGCAGTACCTGGCTGGCGGCGATGCGCACGTCATAGCTTTTGCGGATGGCGGTGCGAATCAAGTTCTGGAGAACCGGGTCCTCGAAAATAGTCCACCATTTTTCATTGCCCAGAGAGTTTGGCAACGCCGGTCCCGGTGGAGCGTTGTAATACTGATTGGGAGCATTCACCGCCGGCCGATGGTACTTGGGACCTACCGTACAGCCCGCCAGCAGAACTGCGCAGACGCAAGAGGCAACTGCCAGGCTCCGCTTCACGCCGTTCCTCCGCCGCCCGCGTGCGGCGGCTGGCGGCGCATCCGGTGAGTCAGTTTTTCGACCAGATAGAAATTAACCGGAATAACGAATATGGCCAGCAGAGTGGCCGCCAGCATGCCGCCGATCACGGTAGTCCCCAGGATGCGGCGGGATACCGCACCGGCGCCGGACGCTAGCCAGAGGGGTGCTACACCCAGGATGAAAGCGAAAGCCGTCATCAGGATGGGACGCAACCGGATGCGCGCGCCGTTCAACGCCGCTTCTTCGGCGCGGGTACCTTTCTCATAAGCTTTCTTGGCGAACTCCACGATCAGGATGGCGTTCTTGGCGGAGAGGCCGATCAACATGACCAGGCCGATCTGCGCGTAGACATCATTATCGAAATGCCGGCCCCAGAGAGCCAGGGTGGCGCCGAACACCGCCACGGGCGTGCTCAGCAGTACGCTGAACGGCAGAGACCAGCTTTCATAAAGAGCGGCCAACAAGAGGAAAACGAACAACAGCGACACGCCGAAGACGGTGAGCGGCGAGATGCCCTGGGCAGCCTCCTGTTCCTGGTAGGACATGCCCATGTAGCCGTATGCCATCTGCCGCGGCATGGTTTGCGCGAAGGTTTCTTCCAGAGCTTTCATGGCCTGCCCGGAGCTGTAGCCGGGAGCCGCTAGGGCGTTGATCTGCGCCGCCTCGTATTCGTTGTAGCGCAAGATGAATTCCGGCCCGTTGATGGGGCGGATAGTGACTACCGAGCTCAGCGGCACCATCGCGCCGCTGCTGTTGAGCACGTAATACCGCCCTAGATCCGCGGGGCTCGTGCGATACTGCCCGTCGGCCTCCACGTAGACTTGCCATTGACGCCCGAAGAGGTTGAAGTAGTTGACCAGGTAGCCGCCCAGAAAAGTCTGCAACGTTTCATATACGTCGCCTATGCCGACTTGTTGCCGCTGCACCTTCTCCCGGTCCACATCCGCGAATTGTTGAGGCACCGACGGGAGAAGCGCGGTAATCACCGCCGCGAGCTCCTTGCGCCGGCGGGCGGCCGCGACAAACTTATCGACGTTCTGTGCCAGGTAGGGCATGCCGGAGTTGGACCGGTCTTCCAATACGAAGGTGACTCCGCCCGAAGTGCCGATACCGGGAATGGCCGGCGGAGAAAAGGTGAATGCCGTTCCCGCCGCAACTCCCGCCAATCGCCTGGTGATGTTGGCGGTGATGGCTTTATACTGCTCATTAGCCGCCTTGCGTTCCTGCCAAGGTTTTTCCGTTACAAAGAAAAACGCATTGTAGGTGGTCTGGCTCAACGACAGCAGGTTGAATCCGATCACGGAGGTGACGCCCTGGATGCCGGGAACATGCAGCAGGATATCCGCCACCTGCGCGGCCGCGGCTTCGGTGCGCTGCTGGGAGGCGGAGTCAGGCAACTGCAGACTCACGTAGATGTAGCCCTCGTCATCCTCGGGAACGAAGGAGGTGGACAGGCGGCGGAAGATCAGGTAGGCAGCGCCCATCACGATAACCAGAAACAGCACGCTGACAACGGACCGGCGGATCAACAGCGCGGAAATGCCGATATACCGTTCCCGGCCGCGGTCGAAGATGCGGTTGAACCAGCCGAAGAAGCGCGCCAGCAGACCGCGAGATTCTCTTCTGGGCCGCAGCAGCAAGGCGGCCATGGCGGGGCTGAGCGAGAGCGCGTTGAACGCCGAGAAAACCACCGAAACGGCGATGGTGACGGCGAATTGCTCGTACAGCCGGCCCGTGATTCCGGGGATGAATATGGTGGGGACGAAGACGGCGGCGAGGATGAGGGCGATGGCGATTACCGGACCGGAAACCTCTTCCATGCCCCGCAGTGCGGCATCGTGCGGCGACATGCCTTCCTCGATGTGCCGCTCCACTACTTCCACCACCACGATGGCATCATCCACCACCAGCCCGATGGCCAGCACCAGGCCGAACAGCGAGAGCGTGTTAATGGAAAAGCCCAGCAGAGGAAAAACCATGAACGTGCCAATCAGGGAGACCGGCACGGCCATGAGCGGGATAATGGTGGCCCGCCAGTTTTGGAGGAACACATAGACCACCAGAATCACCAGCCCCAGAGCTTCCAGCAGCGTAATCAGAATCTCCCGCATGCCGGCGGTGACGGCTTCGGTAGTGTCGAGAGTGACGGTGTAGGTCAAATCCTGGGGGAAGCGCTGCGCCAGCTCCGCCAGGTGGGTGCGCACACCTTTGACTGTGTCGACGGCATTGGTGCTGGGGAGTTGATAGAGAGCCAGGATGGCCGAGGGTTTCCCATTGTAGCGGCCCACCAGGTCGTAAGTCTGAGCGCCCAACTCCAGGCGGGCCACGTCCTTCAAACGCAGCGTCGAGCCATCCGGGTTGGAGCGGAGAATGATATTGGAGAACTGCGCCGGGGAACTCAGGCGGCCCAGCGTGCGCACGGTATAGGCAAACTGCTGGCCGGGCGGGACCGGTTGGCCGCCGATCTGCCCGCCCGGATTTACGGTATTCTGCGCCTGCAAAGCGGAAATGATTTGCGGCACGGTGACGTGCAGCGCGCCGAGCCTATCGGGGTTCACCCAGCAGCGCATGGCATATTGGCCCGCGCCGAATACACTCACCTGGGCGATGCCGGGAACCCGGGTCAGCTCGTCTACCAGATTGATATAAGCGTAATTCGCCAGAAACGTGCTGTCGTACGTCCCTTTGGGGGAGCTGAGCGCAATCAGCATCAAAGGCGAATGCAGCGATTTCAGAATGGTCAAACCGGCGGTGTTCACCTGGGCCGGCAATTGGGCCTGCGCCTGGGAAGTTCGCAGTTGCGTGAGAACCTGGTCGATATCGGGATTGGTCTTCACGTTGAAATCGACGTAGATCCTACTCTGGCCAGCGTTGGAATTGACCGAATACATGTAACTCATGAAGTCCACGCCAGTAATCTGTTCTTCGAGCGGCGTGGCAACGGACTGCTCCATGGTGGTGGCATCCGCTCCGGAATAATTCGCGGTGATCTGAATTTCCGTGGGCACGATATCAGGGAATTCGGCAATCGGTAGCGAGAGAACCGAGACTCCGCCTACAATCACCATCAGAATCGCTATTACCATGGCCACGATGGGCCGGTTGATGAAGAACTTCGACATGGCTATGTCTGGGGAGCCGGCGCGGTTTCACATGAGGGAGTGACCACTTGGCCGTCCTTTACCTTCGAAACTCCCTCGGAGATAACCCGCTCGCCGGAAGTGAGACCGGCGTTAATCACCCAAAGCTGTCCTACGCGCTCGCCCGGCTCGACATTGCGGATGGTCACGCGGTTATGCGGGTCGACGATAGCCACCTGATATCGGCCCTGCAGTTGGGAAACGGCGCTCTGGGGAATTAGCAGCGCGCCTTTGCGAGTGGCTGTCATGGCGCGAATACGGCCGTACTGGCCGGGCCGCAGGATATTGCCCGGATTCGAGAACGCGCCCACGATGGTAATGGTCCCGGTCTGCTGATTGACTTGCCGGTCGGCAAAGAGAATGCGTCCGGAGTGCTTGTACACCTCGCCGTTGGCCAGAGTGAGCTGCAGCGGCACAGGTGAGGTGGGCTGCAAAAGGTCCGGCTGCCCGGTGAAGCGCACGCGCCCGGCGAGGCTGAGGTACTCCTGCTCACTGATCGGGAAGTAGACTTTGACCGGTTGCACCTGGGAGACGCTGGTGAGCACCGTGGTGGGACTGACCAGGTTACCAATTTGAGTGGTGGCGATACCGGCGATGCCGTCGATGAGCGAGCGGACTTCGGTGAAGCCAAGGTTAATCTGCGCCGTTTCGACGGCGGCTTGGGCGGCTTCGATATTGGCCTGATCGGTCTTGATCAGGGCCTCGTCCTGCTTTTGGGTCTGCCGATCGGTATCCAACTGGCTGATTGCCACGGCGTGCGCAGCAGCTAGAGGCGTATCGCGGTTCACGTTGATGGTTGCCAGGCCGAGTTGTGCCTGCGCCTGCGCGAGCTGGCCGCGGGACTGCGCCAACTGGCCGTTGGCCTGATCGAGCGCGGCTTGAAACGGGCGGGGGTCGATTTCGAACAGAACGTCCCCCTTGTGAACAAACGAACCTTCCCGGTAACTCTGATGAATCAGATATCCCGAAACCTCCGGTTGGATATTCGCGTTCGTATAGCCTTCCAGGCTGGCCACCCACTCGCCGTAGATGGCCACATTCTGCTGAGTCACCGGGGCGACGCAGACGGACGGCGGGGACGGTTTGGGGGAAGGTTTTGTACCGCATGCACATAAAATCGTAGTCAAGAATGCCAGCACACACATGGGCTGAAAGCCCCGGCAAGAAGTCATGGCTGATCCGGCAACGGCCATGCAAGGGAATCGCCAGTGTATCAACGAGGGCTTATTCTCCTAGCGCGAAGGCCGCGTTTCCCGCGCCCGATTCGCGCGGTACCTGGAGAGGTGCAGGAAGAGATTGAACCCGCACACCAGCACGGCGCCGGAAATCAGCAGCGCCTCCGGAACATCAGGATAGACCGTGGCTTCGAGACAATGGACCAGGAATGGTTGCCGGTAAGGTGTGATTCCAGCTTTGAGTTCCAGCCACTGTTCCAGCAAGGTCAGTGGGCATGGCCACGGTACGATCTCGATGAAGATCCCATAAATCAGCGACGCGAAATGCAGCCACCGTAAGGTGACGCGCCTTCTTACCAGCAGCCAACCGAGAATCACCCATGTGATCCAGACCACGTGGATGGCCAGTACCAGAGTCGCCAGGATGGCGTAGGTGCGCATTGCCTTCCGCTCTTAACCTACCGATTCTTTTTCATGAGGACGCTGTGAATCGGCTATCCTCTAATTGTGTCACCCAATCTCCCGTACCGATCTCGCGCTGTACGCGCTATGGTGCACTTGCACGAGGAACATCTGCGCCGCTTCGTCCAGACCTGGCGGCTGGCCCTGGCCACCCCGGTGACCCTCCCATCGACTGATGACCCTTCCTATGCCTCCCTGGAAACATTGGGACGGCATGTATTAAGAGCGGCCGGCGGATACCTGGTATGGGTCTGCGAAGTCCTGAAATTACCTGACCCCGGAATCCGACCGGCCCCGGACGTGACTGCCATCATCCGCGATGCGGACGACTATATGGAGCACGTTCTGGAGCGGTGGTGCGCCGAGCCGCTCCGGGAAGTTTCCGGCCAACAATTAGAGACGCCCGAGTACCCCTCGCGATGGCAGACGCGGTATAGCATCGACGCGATGTTGGAGCACGCCGTCATGCATCCCATCCGCCACGCATTTCAATTGGATGAACTGATGAAGAATCGCTAGCTCTACCGGCTACTGGTGCAAGTGCCCGCCAATTACTTATCGGGTTTAAAGTCCGTCGTTCCCACTAACTCGTCGGCAATCGGCAAAGTAAGACAAGGAGGGTCGCTGCGAGAAGGTATCGGCGAAACGCGAGTTACTTCACGTTCTTATGACCAGACCGGCGAGGAGGCCTCAATTTGGCTGGCGCCTATGGTCCGCGGCAAGCCAGGACGCCGAAGTTTTCGGTGGGGAGCGACCTGCTTCTCGATGGTCCAGCCGATCCGCATCAGAGCCGCATAGACCCGCTTGGCCTTCGTTGCCAGGCACCGGCTCATGCGGCAAAGAGGACACGCAGCGGCTCGGGGACTTCCTCGCCACTCTCAATCATATCGGCCAATATCTGAAGGGCTATCGACTTTACCTTCCGCACCGCCGCTCCCTCGCTCACGCCATACGCCATCACGCCTGGAAGTGCCGGCACGGAAGCGAGTATGCGACCGTCCTGCTCCATTTCCACCGCGACGCGGATTGGTTGGATCTCAACCATGGCTATACCTCATTTTAGCGGAAAAAGCGCGTCCTACAACCCCGCCCGCCGCCACATCTCATCCACTCGCCGCTTCACCTCGTCCGACATCCGGATCACTCCCGGCCAGGGACGCGTGAATCCCTCCTGCGGCCATTTGCGCGTAGCGTCCACGCCCATCTTCGATCCGTAATTCGGCATCCGGCTGGAGTGATCGAGCGAATCGACGGGCCCCATGGTGAATTGAATATCGCGCTCCGGGTCCATGTTGTTCAGCGCCTTCCAGGTCACCTCGCGCACGTCTTGCACATTCACGTCTTCATCCACCACCACGATGCACTTGCTGAACATCGCCTGGCCCAGCCCCCAGATGGCCGACATCACCTTGCGTGCGTGGCCGGGATAGGATTTGCGGATCGACACCAGGATCAGGTTATGAAAAATGCCCTCGGCCGGCATCGAGATATCGCGCACCTCGGGAAGCTGCAGGCGCATCAGCGGCAGAAAAATCCGTTCGATGGCTTTGCCCATGTAGTAATCCTCCATGGGGGGGGGGCCCACGATGGTCGTGGCATAAATCGGATCTTTGCGCTGGGTGATCGAAGTGACGTGAAACACGGGATACTCGTCGGCCAGCGAATAAAATCCGGTATGGTCGCCGAATGGGCCTTCGGTGCGCAGTTCGCCTAACTCTACGTATCCTTCAAGCACGATCTCGGACTGCGCGGGTACTTCCAGATCGCAGGTCTGGCACTTCACCATCTCCACCGGACTGCCGCGCAGAAAGCCCGCGATCAGCATCTCATCGAGATCCGGCGGCAGCGGCAGGATCGCAGAAAACATGGTTGCCGGGTCCGCGCCGATGGCCACCGCGACATCCATGCGGGTCTTGCCGTGCGCGCTCAAGCGGCGGTAATGCTCCGCGCCCTGTTTGTGCGTCTGCCAATGCATGCCGGCGGTACGCTCGTCGTAGAGCTGCATGCGATACATGCCGCAATTGCGTTTGCCGGTGTCCGGATTCCGCGAAAACACCAGCGGCAGCGTGATGAAGCGGCCGCCATCTTCCGGCCAGCACTGGAGCACCGGATAATCGAAGAGCGAAAATCCCGTAGTGCGCACCACTTCCTGGCATGGCCCCTTCGATACGGTCTTGGGAAAGAACGATCCCATCTCGGCCAGCTTCGGCAGCATCTTCAGCTTGCCGATCAGGCCTTCGGGCATGCGCATTTCGAGGTATTCGGAGATGCGCTGCGCCACGGTTTCGACCGAGTCGACCTCCAGTGCGATCTGCATCTTGCGCATGCCGGCGTAGCTGTTGATCAGCACCGGAATGGCATAGCCTTTGGGCTTCTCGAACAGCAGCGCGGGGCCGCCGGCCTTGACCGCGCGGTCGGCAAACTCGGTGATTTCCAGGATAGGGTCAACCTCGAACGGGATGCGCCGGAGCTCCTGGTTCTTCTCCAGCGCGGCAATGAATTCACGTAAATCGGCGTAAGCCATGACGAAGGATTCTCACTTTCTACTATGATTGAAGTTCACGCATAAATCCAACAAGGAGCCAGCATGTTTAATCGAGTGGCGTTCGTCACGGGCGCGAGCCGGGGGATCGGCCGGGAGATCGCTCTGACGTTATGCCGCGCGGGTTTCGATATCGCGGTGGCCTCACCGGAGATCGAAAAGAATGAAGAAGTGGCGGACAAGATCCGGCAATGCAGTGGGCAGGCGCTGACCGTGAATTTCAATCTTCTATCGTACGACTCGATTCGCGAAGGCGTCGCCAAGGTGCTCGAGCAGTTCGGGCGCATCGACGTGCTGGTGAACAACGCGGGCGTCACGCGCGACGGGCTGGCGGTGCGCATGAAGCGCGAAGATTGGGACCGCGTGCTGCAGATCAATCTGCACGGCGCATTCTTCACCACGCAGCAAGTGCTGCCCGCCATGATGAAGCAGCGCTACGGGCGGATTGTCAATATCGCGTCGGTGGTGGGCGAATCCGGCAATGCGGGCCAGGCGAATTACGTCACGTCGAAGGCGGGGCTTATCGGGCTGACCAAGGCGCTGGCGCAGGAGATGGCCGCGCGCGAGATTACGGTGAACGCCGTGGCGCCCGGCTTCATCGACACCGACATGACGGCAGTGTTGACGGAGGAGTTAAAGGCCAAGCTGTTGGCTCAGGTGCCGTTGCGGCGGCTGGGCCGTCCGGAAGAGATCGCGGCTGCCGTACGCTTTCTGGCGAGCGATGAGGCGGGATATATCACGGGACACGTTCTGAACGTGAACGGCGGCATGTATATGTAGGCGCGTACCGCGCCGTGGCTGGTGGCTAGTGGCTGGCGCCGAAGATATTACTTCAGCGCCGTCCCGTCAGGGCGTGGGTTGCGCGTTTCCGCGCCGTGGCTCGCGAGTCTGCCAGCCCTTCGCGACCTGAATGGTTCTCACTTCTGTGGGTCGGGCGGAAGCCAAAATCTCAGTTGACCGGGCGGATGAGATCAACCGCATCAGGCAGCGTGAAGGTTCATTGCTTTCGAGGTCCACACGGCTAGCTTCGAGCGAACCGTGAGCCTTGCCGCTCGCTCATCACGGGGTGCTCGGGCTGGCCTTCCACGTCAGTACCGGCCTGATTGAGACAATCGACAACCATCCAACCGATCTGACTTCACCCATGATTGAGGATTTGGAAAGCCCACAGGCGATCTGGGTCAAGCCGGATGAACGCTTCTCGGACTTCTCCATAGCTTCTCTGTTCCTCTCTTGGAACGTGTCGCCGCAGTTCTTCCGGCAGGAACCGGAGCATCTAGGTGTCGGATTCGTTTCCCTGACCTAGGCACTGGAGAGTCGCGAGCAGGTCCGTTACTGATCGGCCCCCACGGTCCAGACGCCAGCCCCGGCCGGATCCACTGCGTGGCGGCCTTCAGGAGCTCCCATCGCGTCGCGGCGGACAAGGGCATTCCCAGTTGTTGCTCCAGCATTTCCAGCCGATGGCTTGCCCGCAGGCATAGGCAGCGCAACTGCTCCGTCTCGACCACGGTAGCTTCCAGCGGCGCGTGCCGCACAAATCTTACCAATGTGGGCGGCTCTTGCTGCCGGTACGCTTTTGCGCGGCGGCATTCCGGGTAAAGGCCGCCGGAATCGAGCGTGGCGTGTGCTACGGCAACCCTGTGAGCGCCCCGAAACGCAGGGGCACTATGGCGCTCATGACCGCTCGGCGCCGGTGCGCTGTTCTCGGGTTGGTCTGCGGGCGCTGCCCCGCGGGACCTGACGACGAAAGGAAGCGCGGGTTCGAATTGAGCCGACAGGGCGTTCGCAGAATTCGAAAGGGAGATTTTGCGGGAACGAACCAAGGCGGGTTTGGCGCATGC
>Ga0335074_10011172_pt1 | contig 12555 bp, 13 predicted proteins | sample Lox_Sample_23_FD_206715 | JGI IMG/M metagenome (GOLD analysis project Ga0335074, IMG submission 206715) | Soil microbial communities from Loxahatchee National Wildlife Refuge, Florida, United States - Lox_Sample_2.3 | ecosystem: Environmental > Terrestrial > Soil > Wetlands | place: USA...
TGTTCATGTGGAGTGTGTGCTGATATTTGGCAGATGGTTTGGACCGACGATGGGGACTGGAATCGTAGCGATTTTGTTACATCAATTGCCGTACCAGTTTCCTGGATTGGGAGTTATTTCGACTGTCATTTTCTTGGTAAATGCAGTGATGTTCGTTGCCTTGTGTATCGGCAGCATAATTCGATATGTTGTTTGGCCACAGCGATTTATCGAGACAATGCTTAGTCCTGTACAATCATGTTCTTGGTATGACTTTTCAACTTGTCAAGAGTGCTAGACTGATGATGGTAGGGGTTCATTTGCACTGGGATATTTAACTCTTGTCAGTATGTGTGCATACGTTGCTGTTCCTGTTTTCGGATATCCAATGCTCTTGTTCACGGAAATCATGTTTTGGGTCGGCCTAGTTGCCACTTTCCTCGCATGTCTCTCTGTCATTCTACTCCTGTAATTCACCTCCCAAAAACAGTGGACTGACTGGATTTAGGGTGACAGTACATCCCCATACGATTTCAAGTGTGTCGGGACTTTTTATCCTCGCTGTTGTCCCTATGATCGATGCTGCTGCTACAGGCGCTGTAGTATGTACCGTCATCCCAGCTACTTCAGCAGCATTGTACAGAACAATGCTCGCTTGCTATATCGCCTGGGGCTTCGCATTCCCACTAGCCAATGTCATAATTGCAATCTACTTCCTCCGTCTAATTCTCTACAAGGTATCGTCTTTCTCCTCCTTCCGTGAAATAAATCCAAACTAACGTGCATAGGTTCCCGGAAAAAACGATATAGCAAGTATATTCCTACCAATTGGACCTTTGGGAAGAGGTTCCTTCGCAATCGTCGATCTAGGCATCATCGCTAAAAAGGCACAAATCCTCTCCGCTGCAAATGCCCAAATATGGTACTCTATAACCCTCTTCCTAGGTCTATTGATATGGTCCTGGGCACTCATCTGGATCCTAATCGCCTTCACTGGACTCTTCACCACTCTACGAAAGGGGAGATTACCCTTCAATCTCGGATGGTGGGCGTTCACTTTCCCTCTTGGAACGTTTGGACTTGCATCAGGGGTATTGAGTGGACAGTTGGACAGTACTTTCTTTAGAGTTGTTGCTACTGTTGTGACGATTACGGTAGTGGGATTTTGGATTCTGGTGTCTGTCAAGAGTATTTTGTTGTTGGTGGGTGATGGAAAGAGATTTATGCAGGTATCGTTGGGATTGCAGCAGGTGGATGTTCCTCAGAAGGATAAGGTTGAGGGCAAGAAGGATTTTGGACTTGAGAAGAGGTTGTCAGAGTCACCGACGAGGAGTAATAGCAGTAATAGCGAAGCGTGATGAAATATTGGAAGCATTCTTATGGGTAGGATACCTTTGGTTGTTAAAATTGGCGGAGCGGATATCGCAATGTAGAAGTAGCTTGGGAATGCATTGTAACAGTATGTAGATAAACCATATAGAATTTTGTTAACGCGATGTAATATTAATGTGATTATTAGTTAAAACCCGACGGAGTATCAATAATGCACTTTTCTTCAGGAATTTGATCAGAAGGGCTTTTATATACGGATATAGATTAGTGTACGGTCAACGTTACCATTTCCCTCTTTCCTTCCACACGATATCGCAGTTCCAAAAGTTTACCTATTACCTTAATGTTATTTGCACGTCCATCACTTCCCACTTCTTCTAACCCTTCTCATCGATTCCATTACTCTCTTACTTCAAAACCCCATGCGCGACAGCCAGGGGCGATTTTCATCGACCTTCCTCTGTGTTCGGAGTCCCTTCCGCAACTTGAAACTCATTCACATCCGTCTCGATAATAGTCGTCTTCTCCGCTAACTTTCTGATATCCTCCTTCTCATGTTTAGTCACATACGTCACGCTCCCAAACGTAGTCCGATAAATGTACAACACGACATCAAACAGGATCAGTCCGATCGAAGGTCCCAATGTCAATAGGGCCAGGAACAGTGCAATTCGAATTGCGACCCATTGGAACCATTCCCAGGTACCGATGAGGGTGAATTCCATGGTGAAAGGGATGCGAAAGGAGGATCTTGGACGTTGTTGGAGAGGATATGCTGGGAGACGTGTAGGGAAAAAGGAGGAGGAAAGCAGGAGGTTTTCCCGTCTTTGGATGGCGTTGTGCCGTGTCCACGTTGTCTTGACTCTTTGGTTGGGGGACTTTCAGATAAATCGAGGTTTCTGAGTCACGGGTGACTGAGCACGTGAAATTCCAGAAACTCGGGACTTCCAGTCAGAATTCCAGATTTATGCCAAAAAGCGATTTTGCTTGTGAGCGAATTTGATTTGACGCTCGGTCGGGCCGCGTCTGCCTCGCTTGCGTGCTTCAACTTTCAAGGCTCAACTCAACCTAAATACGGCGAAATCAAATTGATTAATCGATTTGACAAATACCTCCATCGACCTCGAACACCCAGAGGCGATTACAACAACAGTACAAGATGGAATTCCATCTCTTTGGTTTGCTTGATGCAGAGAATGTTTCTGTTGCAGTCATTCATTATGTTGCTCCAGCTGCAGTACTTCTTTATTTCATCTTTACTTCGGTTGTGCCAACCTCGCAATCTGGATCAGAATCTGCGACCGGTCCAAGTGGTGCGCCCTCTTCTAGAACAAGACAGCTTCCGCAGTCCGGTATCCTAAAATGGCTCTTTCTCTTTGTCATTTTAACTTTTGTATGCACTTGTTGCGAGGAAATTGTCTGATAGCGTAGGTTGCCGATGGAGTTGCCGTCATTGCTCGAGCGATTATCGATCGAGGTTGGTGGAGTAATGATGACTTTGTGGTATCTCATGCCTTGTCACTTTTCTAATCGTAGTTGTACATTCTCTCCTCCCTCTTCACCTATGGAATCATCATAATCAGATTAGTCTCCCTCCCCGCTCCTCCGCATGGAAAACACGACTGGCCATTCCTAGGCACATACCTTCTTTCTGCGATTGTCACTGCCGCTCTTTTGGTCCTTAGTTTCAGCGCTCCTCCCCTCCCACAAACAACTTACGACTACATCCTCGTCTCAATTTTGTCTTTCCGTCTCTTTCTGTTTCTGAGTTTGGCAATTATTTCCGAAATCCTGAGAATTAGACCAATTAGTCTGCCAGACGCTGAAGCAGAAGCGACAGAGCCATTGAAAGCGAATGGAGGTGCTCATTACGGGACTTTTGATGCAGGTGCACATCATCATGGTGGACGCGGTGGTGGATTCGGAAGTAACCCGCCTCCAAAGGGAGGTTGGGTAACTTATATCCGGTCTTTCCAGGTTTTCTTTCCTCATCTATGGCCTTCCACAGATCGATATTTACAAGGAGTTATGGTCTTCTGTTTTCGTATGTCACCTTTGGGAGAAGGCTAATGTAGTATTGTTGATGATTGGAAGAGCTGTCAATGTATTGATTCCGAGACAACTGGGAATTGTCACGGATGAATTGACCGGAGAGAGTGGTCAACCTCGTACGTTCTACAGTGTACCTTCAACTGACGGTAGCTAAAATGCCATGGGCATCTTTATTATTTTATGTGTTCCTTCGTTTCTTGCAAGGAAACATGGGACTTGTTGGAGCTTTACGGTCTTACGCCTGGATACCAATAGGACAGTACTCCTACCGCGAATTATCCACAAAAGCATTCGAACATGTCCACTCACTATCCCTCGACTTTCACATCTCCAAGAAGACAGGAGAAGTTCTGAGTGCTCTTAGCAAAGGATCTGCAATCAACACTTTCCTTGAACAAGTCCTCTTTCAGATCTTCCCTGTCATCGTCGATCTAGGATTGGTATTCTCCTCCTCCCCTGCTTACAAGTGCTTGTTTGAGTCAGATCTGACGGTTGGCGTAGGCTTGCATTTACTTTGTTGTCTACTTTGATGCTTATTTTGCGTTGATTGTACTTGCTGTTATGACCCTTTATATCTTCGCCACCATCAAAATAACGGATTGGAGGACTGAGTTGAGGAGAGATATGGTCGCTAAAAGTCGTGAAGAATTCGCTATTAAAAACGATAGTATAACCAATTACGAGACAGTAAAGGTACACATCCTTCTCAGATCTCATCTCACTGCAGTATTTCAATGCAGAAGATTATGAATTTGGTAGATATCGCGAAGCTGTCAAAACCTACCAAGCCGCCGAGAAGAAAACTCTAGGTACTTTTCTTCATGAGTGTTACTAATGCAAGCCACCTTGAATCTTATGAATATCACTCAAGGGTTCATTTTCATCTTGGGATTACTCGCTTCATGCTTATTATCCGCTTACCGAGTTTCCACAGGCCAGTCAACAGTCGGTAATTTCGTCACGTTGTTGACATACATGGCTCAACTCCAAGCCCCTCTCAACTTTTTAGGAATGTACTATCGTTCCATCCAGTCTACTCTTGTCGACGCAGAACGAATGCTCGAACTTTTCACTCAAGAACCCACTGTCACAGACAAACCCAATGCTACTGATCTCGTTGTCAATCATGGCGAAATCAAGTTTAATAATGTACGGTTTTCGTATGATGTTAGGAAAGAGGCGCTGAAGGGATTGACTTTTGTGGCTCCGGCAGGGAAGACAGTCGCTCTTGTTGGTGAGAGTGGTGGTGGGAAGAGTACCATTTTTAGACTCTTGTTTAGGTTTTATGATGTTAATGAGGGGAGCATTGAGATTGATGGACAGGATTTGAGAGATGTCAAATTGAAATCGTTGAGGAAGAATATAGGAATTGTTCCTCAGGTTTGGACTTTCGCACCTTTTATCTGACTTTCCAGGACACTGTTCTCTTCAACGATACCATTATGTTCAACATCAAATATGCTAAACCTGATGCGACTGAAGAAGGTCACTCCAATCTTTGTCCTGACTGATTACGTAGAGGTCCATGAAGCTGCAAAAGCCGCTCAAATTCACGATCGCATTATTGAATTCCCTGATGGTTACAACTCCCGCGTTGGCGAACGTGGTCTCCGTCTCTCAGGCGGCGAACGTCAACGCGTCGCAATAGCCCGCACAATCCTCAAAAATCCCAAAATAATTCTTCTCGACGAAGCCACTTCTGCACTCGACACTTCCACAGAACGAGAAATCCAAGCTGCATTAAACGAACTTTCTAAAGATCGAACTACAATTGTGATTGCGCATCGTTTGAGTACAATTACCTCTGCGGATTTGATTTTGTGTGTGCAGGGTGGTGAAATTGTGGAAGCGGGGACTCATGAGGAGTTGATTTCTCTTGCGGAGAGAGGAGAAGGTGGTGTTTATTGGCACATGTGGCAGAAACAGATTAAGGCGGAGAAAAAAGCGCAGAGACGAACTTTGGCGGAAAAGGGGGAAGGTGGTGAGAGTGCTGTTGTTACGGATGATTCTGAGGAGGGTGAGACTGCTGTTGAGATTACGGGTTTGGAGAGTACTACAAGTGCACCTACTGCGGGACCATCAGAATCAGCAGAAGCACCCAAAGAAGTGACTGAGGAGATTCCACCTGTGTCTACTCAAGAGATCATCAAAGACGAGGAGGAACCCGAAACTCTTGATGAAGAACCAATTACGGAGGAAGAGGCGGTTAAGGATGATGAAGAACTTACTCGAGAAGAGGTCACTGGTGACTCTGTGGAACCCGAGACCGCTCCGTCAACACGTCCATCAACATCGGGCTCAGATGTAGCCACCGCATCAGAACGTCCATCCAGTCTGTCACGCAGTCCTTCGAATCGAAGTGGAAGATTTAGTTTGCCGAGAGCGAGTAGTCAATCGATGACAAAACTACGACAGACATTCAGGAGAAAGAAGACTAAGGATCTTGAAGAAGCGGAGAGATTACTTTCTGAGGACCCTAAGGACGATTCGAAGGGCAAAGGTAAAACATAGATGATTTCAAAGGTTGTGAAAAAGAAGATTGAAATAGGTAGCCGCTGGTATCCAATTTAGTATCAGGTCTAGCGGCATATGTATCTCGTACCTAGTACTGGTAATAATTAGGTTGAAGTATCGTGAAGAAAGAGATTCTCTTGGACGAACCATGGCTTTCCAAACTCGTTCTTGAGAAATCCGGCATCTGAAGGATTGGCCCGCCAACTGGTTAAGCGTATCAAACCCAACTGGTGTGTCAGCATAATTTTGAACACGTCTCCTTTGCTCCTTTAGAGTGCCCTTAGAAAACTGAGACACACAAAAAATATTTCAAGCCGAGCCAAGCTAAAAAGCCAAGCTCAACACTATTAAGAGGAAGACTGGCTATTGAAGCAACAAAGAATCAGGAAGAAACCAGAATCCGGTCAATCTTTCTTTCATTTCTCCCTCTTTGAACCCTCCAAATCTCTTCTTGTTCTCCATATCGTCACTCTAGTCGACCTGAAAAGAGTATGCAGCCTCCCCTTTCCATTCCGCGATACTGTCACTAATTCGCAACAGTGGGCTTCGCCGACGAATTCCGCTCGCGAAATTTCAGTATCTACGCTCAATGGCTAGGCGTATTGTCCATCATCCGTACTGATCCTCATCCCTTTGTATTCGCATACTGATGACAGTTTGCATTGCCTTAGGAATTGCAAACATCTTCCATGCTTCGCTTCTCATCATTTTCTCAATCATCTGCTTGTATTTTCCCTCTCGCAACCGTGTTGTTGATGAATTTTGTTAACGTTGGATGTAGAGTTACTGGCGTCGTTCTCATTTTTGTCGAAATCCCGCTGTTGCTGCGTATTTGTCCTACCTCTGAAAAATTCGATACCTTTGTCAGAAGATTCAACGAGAATTGGCCTCGAGCTGGAATGTACATTGCCTTATCTGCTGTACAATTCTGTAGTATCATCTTTGGAGCGTCGTCTTTGATTGCTGCTGCCGTCGTTCTTTTCCTCACTGGCGCTTGTTATTCTTTCGCTGCTCTCAGGGGTCAAGAGTTTACTTCTTCGTCAACATTGGGTGGTCAAGGAGTTGCTCAGATGATCGTATAAGTCACGACTGTGAAATATGCGGTATCTCGTTTACAAGGAATCTGGGGAATGCAAGGTACCGAATTAGAAATTGTCTTCTTTTTGTCTTGTTTGCTGCTTGGGAATGAAGTGTGGATGATGTCGGGCGAAGGTATCTACTGAAGTGGTGATTACCGTGAAGGTTGGCGAGGTGATGTGATGAAATGAGGGCAGTCTATGATCATTTTGGTTGTGCGCAAGGTATTGTTTAGCTGGTTGTTATTACTTTACTAGTTGGGGAAAGAGAAATGTCATCTATTATAGCCCGGTTTTCTAATATCAATATGTTCTCATGACTCTTTGATTCGATCTGCAAGAAGTACATAAGTGCCCTTTCTTTACTTTCGGCATTCAAGCACTGAAAAATGGTCACCAAAATTCATTCCGACGTCAGATGGGATCGACAGTGGTAGCTCGGGAGAAGTAAATATATTTGCTATTTCTGCAAACGTGACACTTCCTGCTGTTCTGTTGTCTCACCGAGAGTCTGACGTATGTACGCCAGATTCGTCGTCATTAACACTGTCTTCGGGTGACTCTCCCCAAATTTCCTTTTATGAATGTCCAGTGCCTCCTCATACAAAGCAATTGCCTTCGGTATCTCGCCAAGATGAAAACATGCCGCTGCCAGATTGTTCATTGTCCGCAATGTACGTGGGTGTTCTTCTGGGAATATTCTCAATTGAACCTCTAACACCCCCTCAAGTAGAGCAGCTGCCTCCTCCCTGGCACCAAGATCCACATATAGTAACGCAAGATTCCCCACCACCGTCAATGTTTTCGGGTGTTCTGGCCCCAGTATCTCCTTGTTAACCTCCGACACGTTCTCAAGCAGGCCAACGGCCTTTTCCATCTCACCAAGGTCACGGTATGTTATCGCGAGATTGTTTATTGTTATAAGTGTATCAGAATGTCTGTTTCCCAGTATTCTCGTTTCAGCCTCCAGCACATTCTCAAACAGAGAAGCAGCTTTGACCATCTCGCCCGCGTCACGATACGTAATTGCGAGGTTGTTCAGTATTGCCAATGTATTCTCGTTATCATTCCCCGCTATCCTCCGTTGAAGTTCGGCTACTTCCTCAAGCAGAGAAGCAGCCTTCTTCATCTTGCCAAGGTCGCGATAAGTCATTGCCAGATGGGTTATCGTCGCGAGTTTTGTCGGATGGTCAGCGTTTAATGCTTTTTGCTCCTCCTCCAACACCTTCTCAAGCAACACAGCTGCCTCTGCCAGTCGACCATTCGAATGATAAACGACTGCGAGAGTGGTAGCTGCCGCGAAAGATTCAATGGAGGGGTCAGTGTCAACAGGTAATGCCTGGCAAGCATGCATCTGAAAAATTTCGGCATCAGCGAATTTGCCATCGTGCCACAGAAACCATGCTACACGTAGCAGGAGATGTGCGAAATCGAGATTATGATCCGTGTCCAGTTGAATTAACCATGAGAGGGGGGCCACAATCTGATTTTGGAAATGTCTGCATTGTTGACGATTGACTTCGTCGAACCAAGGAAATACATTGGAAATCAAGGCAACCACCATTGTTCTGCAGGACGATAGCTCCTCGGCATTCAGGTTGTCTTGGAGTACAGCCTGTACGAGACGGTGAATGGAAATAGCCCCTCCGTCCCTGCTCCGAGATATCAACGAGAATTGCTCTAATTCGGCTAAAGCGTCAACAAATTTGATGGTATTTGTGATCGTTCTCTTGAGCTGTTCCAGTTCCGCGACGTCAGATGCAATTGCTGCCTCCAGAAACTCCACGAGAATCCCATCCGGATTGAGGAAAGCGAATAAATTGAGTAATAGTTTTGCATCTGGGTTATTCGAGACCGTTTCGAACGCTACTGACCAAGTGGTTGCGACTTCTTTCGGATAGTCCCAATTTTTGTTCGGTCGTTCTTCGAGCAGTGTCTTTCGACGTTTATGGTACAGGTCCAAATATTTGAATATGTCTTTTAATTTGACTCGTATATAGGCTGCTGCTTGTTCAATGGCCAACGCCAGAAAACCGAGTTCGGTAACGATCTTGACAGCTTCTGCTTTGACTTTGTCAGATGGATTGTCGTTAAGATCGGCCCGGAGTAGCAGGAGTTCGCTAGCCTCGTCGGTCGGGAAAACATCGACTTTCAAGGGTTGAGCAGGAATACTCGTGACATTTGGATTTCGTGTTGTTATCAATACATGTCCTAGACTGCTGGTGTCGGGAAGATAAGGTTTGACAATAGTAATGTCGTCCAAGTTGTCGAGCACCAACAACCATCCCGTTTCCTTCTTGAACCACATAAGCACCTCCTTCCGCAACATTTCACGGTCAGACTCTTCTGAAAACTGATATCCGATTTCCTGAGCAATCTGTCCGAATCCAGACATGAGATCTGAATCTTTGCTTGCGGAGATCCAAAATACATGGGAATAAGTATTTTCGTGGGTAATGACATATTCTATTGCGATTTGAGTTTTACCGACACCTCCCATTCCGAAGAGAGCAACTCGATGATTATGTTGTTTGGGGGAATTGTCAGATAACTTGAAACACAATTCCTCGAGAATTTCTTTTCGTCCGAAGAAGTGCTCATTCTTCTGAACCATCTCCGGAAGCACTTCATATCTTGCAGGACGTTTCGGAGGGATGTCATGTACAATTGAATCTCTATTATCAATATGTAACAGTTTGTTAGTGCTACTTTTGTACGGGCACCATCAATTTCTTATTGATTATTGAAATGTGCCCGGAAACTGAGATGTACTTTTCATCCGTGACTGATGTGAATTTAGGAATTCCCAGATGGTCTCCGTTCAGGGGAACAACTTTTTCTCCTAGTAAACCAAGCCTAGCAGAGTCCTCGGTAACAATAACCTACTTTTAGCCTTGCATAAGAAGAGCAAAACCCCTAATCCGAAGATTCCTGCTTGTTCCCAATAGGAAACGAGTTCGAGAGACGGTGTAAGGTGAAGGAATTGCTCGTTGATTGTCTTGATAAAGTGACAACCTGGTTTGAGCTGATTAACGAATGTTTTCCCGGAGAAAGACAGGGAAAGTAATTTGCTCAGTAAGATGGCGTTGTCGGCCCCTCGATGAGGTGTTCCGAGGAAGATAAATGCCCTCAGATTTTCGAAAATCTTTTTGTATGACGCATCGAAATGCGCATAAATAAGTACCTGTGCTGTTCAGATACGTCTCAGGAAAGTGGAATACATTCTTTACGATCAAGCCGCCCATGCTATGCACCACGAAGATTGTAGGCCGCTACACAGATCAGCTTGGAATTTGCGAAGTACATACATGACCGTTCTCCTCAGCATCAATGTAGAGCGCATCGAGAAGTTGTCTTGCAATTCCTTCAATACCAAGCGCATTTTTGCGAGCGAAAATGTTCTGCCAATCTGCAATGTAGCCGAACGTTGAAATGCGAAGGTTTGGAAAGCGTTTATCGTCATGGAGAAGGTCTGGCCAGAAGGTCTTGGAGCGAGGTTCTGTCCATGTATCGAGTGATGAACCGCCTAGTCCGTGAACGAGAATGAGGTTGACTATATGCACATTTTGTTGAGGCTCATGTAGGACTCGTAATCCGAGTGGTCTGCCAGATAACGGAACGTTTTCTGGAGTTGACGTCGATGTTGACGGCTCGCTGGTCTGTTGGCCTTCCTTCTTAGAGAACCGCTTGAACTTCAGCAAACTCTGCTGTTAGCAGTGATTCCAATGTCATGGTCGCACCATTAATTAGGATATTAAGTAGTATTGGTGAGAACGCTGCGGTCCGTACGCAAAGCCCCCGTTGGCCAGATCGCTTCTGCTAAGCGTAATAGGCAGTGGTAGCAAGGCGGAATGCCCCTTTTCCTAGCAAATATCACTTTGCAGCCAAAGATATCCTTTACTCAGGACTTAGCGCTCCCGCCGTTTGTTGTCAATGGGCGTATATGAGACGTATGGCACGCTTGGATTGAAGAACATCGGACATCTGACCGTCCGACAATTATGCTTTCTTCCCTCCACCACATGCACAACTTGGTCAGCCATTGAGCACTGTTAGAAAACAGACATCCCAATCTGTTCTCCGAGCTAGTCGACTCAAAGAATACGCTCTTCGCTCCAAATCTCTCTCAACTGAAGATCAGATTGAGCGATATTTATGTAAAGCAAGCATGCATAAAATCTGGGGTAATGTGGAATGCCGCGGTCCAACCGATTTGGTAAGTGGCTGTAATTAGAATATGCGATTGAGTCCCACTGTCCGAATCGATGGACTTCCGTTTTTGACAAAGTACTAGTGCGATTTATGGTGTAGTGAACGAGGCATAGATGATTAGGTTCAGTGTGACAGAGGTTATGCAATGCATCTGAACTGCAGCATTCCTGTGTGTCGGCGAGCACGTGCAAATAAATGGGAAAACGCCTTTATGGTTCGGGTGAGTATTGTTCCCAGAGCAAGGCACATGTGCCCTTGGTCTGAGTCACTTGCCCTAAGCGGCTTTGCGTGGGGTGACACCCTTCGGTGACACACAGACGGCGGCCCAGAAGTGCAGCCCTGTGACTGGCCCGATTGGATGGGGATGGCTTGGTTGGCTTGATTCGGAGCGGGGCCGCAACAGAAAAAAAATTAATTTACAGGAACGAAATAAGAAAGAAGTGTGTCTGGAAGCAGTATCTGCATATATAAGTCTCACTTGCTTCTTCCGACCAGCCCACCCAATCTATCTAACAAAGGCATATCTCTTCCGATACTGCCAGTACATACTACTAGTTCCTACCGCTAGTACTGCTGCGTTCTTACAAACTTCTATAAGTATTGTCGTCTTCCCCATTGTCGTCTCTACTGCAATCGTCTACCAAGCTGAAGCCGTCAGTCGATACACTACCCTATACTTCACTTTCTCTCGAGTTGGCGTTCCTCTTCACGCGAATGGTCCCATTTTATTCTTGCATCGAGCTCCAACCTCCCTAGGACCTAGGTAGAGTTGGGATAGCATACCAAACACTCTCCCGAAAAGATTTCAACTCGTTATCATATCTAATTCGCAAAACTGGACAGTTCCGACTTTTTCTGTTTTTCCCTCCACAATGTACTCCTCCAAAGTTCCTTCCTCTCCCAAGTTGGCAGTCGAAGAGATTACCCAAGTCGATTCGACCACTCTTGAAGCCGCTACCCTCCAACTCCCTCAAAAACGACGTACGTCCCATCTCAATTGTGTTAACCATTGTAGCTCCCTTCCATGATCGTGTTTTCGCCTCTATTGAAAAGGCAGCTAATGCCTCTCCCATCGGGAAATACTTTGAACGTCGTCGTCAACGTCGTCTCGCTCAATTGAAAGCCGTTGAAGCTAAATCAGCAGCTCTTCTCGCCGAAACAGCAAACCTCTCCATCCACAATGTCCTCCTCAAATTCAATTCCACTACAACTGGTCTCACAGACGATCAAGTCAGCGAACGTCTCGCTCAATATGGGCCTAATGTCCTTTCTGCTTCGAAATCTCCCCGTTGGTGGACAATTCTACTGAAATGTCTTCCTAATCCGTTCAACATCCTTCTTCTCATTCTTGCAATCATTTCAATTGCCACACAAGAACTTGCTACCTTTG
>Ga0335074_10011173_pt1 | contig 12555 bp, 12 predicted proteins | sample Lox_Sample_23_FD_206715 | JGI IMG/M metagenome (GOLD analysis project Ga0335074, IMG submission 206715) | Soil microbial communities from Loxahatchee National Wildlife Refuge, Florida, United States - Lox_Sample_2.3 | ecosystem: Environmental > Terrestrial > Soil > Wetlands | place: USA...
TCGTTGAAGCCGGTGCCGATCAGCTCGCCCACCTTCTCGCCGTTAAAGCTGACGTAGTAGGTGTCCGTGCCCTGGAAGATGGCGCGGTCGTAGGCGATCAGAATGACGCCCTTCTGCTCTGCCAGCTTCGCGATCGCGACGCCGGTCGGGCCGTCGAGCGGGCACACGATCAGGACCTTGGCACCGAGGTTGATGTCGGCGGTCGCATCGCTCAGCTGGGTTGCGTCGCTGCCCTGCGCGTTGTCGACGCGGAACTGCGACGAGGTGTACCCGGCGTCGGCGAACGCTTGCTTGAAGTACGGCGCGTCGAAGTCAACCCACCGGGTCGACGACGTGGTGTCGGGCAGGATGACGCCGATCTGCAGGCTGCTCGCGCCCTTGGTAGCGGCGGTGGCCAGCGGCTTGAGCTGTGACATCGTCGACGCGATGTCAACGCTGAAGGAGCTGATGCTGAGCCCCGCGGGAACCGCGGCCGAGCCGCTCGAAGCCGGGGCGGACGTGGTCGCCGCGGCCGATGCGGGGGCCGTGGTCGACGCGGGGGTCGTCGACGAGGACGACGAGCAGCCCGCGGCCACCATGGCGACGATCGCTGCCACTGCCACCAAGCCCAGCTTTGGCAGTGACCTGGATGTGCCGTGGCCTTGTGAACGAGAGTGCCACCCTCCCTGACCTCTGTTCCGCAGAAGCATCCCAGACCCCTTTCGGCAATGCGCTCAGATACGACGACGTGGGACACCGCACAACACGCGTGTCCTTCCGGGATGAAAGGTAAATCTTGAGAACGCTATACATCAAGGGCCGAAACACACCCGTGATCTAAATGGACTGGGACCGTAAACCTGCCTTACGCAGGAGAAACTGCGGCAGAGGAAGGTAGCCCCAAATGGCGTACTGGTCAATGTTTAAGCGATCGCCGATGCGTTAATATTTCATGGATACTTTTATTTGCTAGATGCGTACTAAACATCGTTCCGGCTCGCCTGAAGGCCCGCGGCGGTCCGGCCCGGCCCCTCGGTGACCAGTGGGCCACTCCGTCCGCAGTCAGCCCGTAGCGCAGCGTACATCCGGATGCCGGATCCGTCGATCGTGAGCCGGGCCTCCGGAGCGAACGAAATAAACTCGAAAATCAGCAGACTGGCACGGCCGGCCATTGACTGCCGCATATCTTCGATCCACGTTTCCCGGATGCTGGATCATGACGGGCGCGCCGTCTTATAGTTGCGCGATGCGGGGATGACCAATCACTGGAGAAACTCCATGGCTACGGTGAGTAATCCGATGGTCGCGACAAAGGTGCTGATTATTGAAGACGATCCGAACATCGTCGATCTGATCCGCTCCAACCTGGTCGTGCGAGGCTTCGACACGGTCGTCTCCGCTGGGACCAAGGTGATTGACCTGTTTGACCTCGAGCAGCCGGACATGGTCCTGCTCGACCTCATGCTCCCCGGGGCGGACGGGTTCGAGCTGTGCCGCGAGCTCCGCGAGCGGTCAGCCGTCGGGATCATCGTGGTGTCGGCCAGAGGCGGGGAGCAGGACAAGGTCACGGCGCTGAACATGGGCGCCGACGACTACATGACCAAGCCATTCGGCATTGAGGAACTGCTCGCCCGGATCCGCGCCACGCTGCGCCGGACCCGGCCCGCCGCCGAGGCCACGGCCGAGTCCGCGCCGGCCAGGATCGCGGTCGGCGGCCTGTCGATCAACCTGGCGAGCAAGCAGGTGCAGCTCGCGGGGGCCGAGGTGCGCCTCACTCCGACCGAGTTCGCGCTGCTGCGCGAACTCGCCATCAACCGGGGGAAACTGCTGTCCCGCGCGCACCTGCTACGCCAGGTCTGGGGCCAGGGGTACGAGGCGGAGACGGAATACGTCCGCACGTACATCAGCCGGCTGCGAGCCAAGCTGGAGTTGCCTGGCAGCCAGCCGCTGATCGTCACCCGGCAGCGAGCGGGCTATCTCATTCCGGCCGAAGGACGCGGCGCGGCCGGGGCGGGCCCCGCCGACGTCGCCGACTGCGGCCGGCCGCCGCAGGCGTGCTGATTTCCGGCGCGAGTAACGGCCGGCTTCCGGCGATACGGAAAGCCGTCAATCCCGGTCCCCGCGTAATTGAGGAAGGGTGCGACGTGGAGCCACGGACCGTTCGACATGACGATTTTGATCTGATCTTCGAGCGAACGTCAGCGCGGGCCGGGGCGCAGACGGCTCACCGGTCCGCCCCTGCGGGGGCGGACCGGTGAGCGCTGGTTTCTCAGGGCTCCGTCACGGCGTCGCCGGGCGGAGCGCGGGGCGGGTCGCGGTCAGCTGTAGGTGACCACGTTGCTGGGTCCCGCGGCGGTCGAGCTGACGGCCGCGCCGGTTCCGTTGATCACCGATTCGATGCCTCCGAAGTTGTTGAGCCAGATGGTGAAGACGTCGTGGAAGACGACGCCCGAGGTGGCCGGCGCCTGGAAGCCCATCGCGTTCTCGATGGCCGGGCCGACGTCGAAGTTGGAGTAGCTCCCCATGCCGTAGCCCTGGAACGTGGTGACGCTGTTGGGGATATAGAACGCCGGGTAGCCGTCCTGGGTCGCGCTGGACATCCAGGCCGCCTGGCTCGGCACGTCGTAGGGGTTCTCGTTCTGGTAGAAGATGACGGTGCCGCCCTGGCCGTTCCAGACGGTCTCGTACTGCTGGTAATGCTCGACGGCGAGGCCGTAGGCGGTCACGTTGTTGCCGTTGACGGTCAGGCCGGTCGCGGCGGTGTCGGAGGTCCAGGAACCGCCGCCCGCGCCGTGGTCCGCGCGCCAGGACCAGATGTCGTCGAGGATCGAGTTGTTGCTGTTGTCGACGAAGGCGTCGGTTACCGATCCGACCTCGGCCCCGCCGACCCGGAAGAAGACGTCGTCGATGCTCACCGGGTCGGACGCATGGCTCACGGTCGAGCCCGGCGTGCCGACCGTGAGCAGGGTCGGGGAGTTCACCGGTCCGGCGTCGAGGATTAGGCCGGAGATATTGACCCCGCCGACGTCCGCCACGCTGATCGTGGTCTGGCCCGCGGTCGGGATGATGGTTGCGAACCCGAGCCCGATGATCTTCGTGTCCGCCTTGGTCACGTTGATCGTCGAGGCGTAGCTGTAGACGCCCGGCGTGAACAGCAGGTTCTCACCGGCGGCGAGGGCCGCGTTGATTTCGGCGATCGTGCTGGAGGAGTTCACGACGTAGAAGGTGTTGCTGACCGAGAGCGAGGTGCCCGGGGTGTTGCCGTTGGCCCAGGACGGTCCGCTGGAGTTGGTCTCGACCGAGGGCACGAACACGTTGTAGTTGCCGGAGGAGTCGGTGTATAGGTAAGGCTCTTCCTGGGTCGTTGGGCAGGTGCCCAGCGTCGTGTACGGCTCGGGGCCGCCGGAGGCCACCGGGGTCGTGCCGAAGCTCTGCGCCGGGGCACCCGGGTCGCCGCAGAACACCTGGTTCCACACCCCGTTGGTCCACGAGCCGATATCGGTGTTCCGGGTGACGTACTGCTGCTGGGACCCGTTCTCCACGGTGCCGTTGAGCTCGGAGTCGGCGATGAAGCCGCCGCTGGCCCAGTCCGGCGACCCGTCGCAGTAGTCCATCAGGGTCGTGTTGCCGTTGATGTCGACCCGCCGCATCGGCGAGGCCTGCGAGGCGGCCCACACCTCCTCGCCGGCGAAGCAGCCGGTCAGGCCGGCGACGTTGATCGTGAGGTTGGAGATCGAGCGCCAGAAGTTGTCGGTGGCGTAGCACTCGGTCTGGACGCCGTTGGTGCACTGGTTGTAGGAATCGATCGTGCCGTTGATCACGACCTGGCTCGGGTTCTGGCCCAGGCCCTCGACGCTCTCGTAGTAGCCGACCTGGAAGTCGAGCGGGTCGCTGGCGGACCCGTACGTTCCGGGCTGGAACAGGATCTCGTAGCGCTGGGTGCCGAACTGGTTCGGGTTCTGCTGGGTGCCGATCGCGTTGAGGGTGCTCGAGATCGTGGCGACTGATTCGCTCGGGCTGATCACGATCACGTTCGAGCCGAGGCTGCCGCCGGTGGGGGGCGCGCCGCCGCCACCGGTCGAGGTGAAGGTGAGGTAGTTGATGTTCCAGCCGGCGTTGTCCTGGTCCACGGTCAGGGTCTGGGTCCCGGCGGGCAGGGTGACGGTGGCGTTGACCGTCGTCCACGTCTGGTAGCCGCCGGTGGCGGGGACGTTCACGTTCCCGCTCAGGTTCGTCCCGGCGCTGTTGGCGATGTGCAGGCCGTCGGTGACCGCGTTGGGCGAGGCCAGGCGCAGGCCGACGGTGTAGGTGCCGGCGGTGGCGACGTTGACGGTGTAGTTGAACCACTGCCCGGCCGCGGTCCAGCCGAGGTCATAGCCCCCGCCGGTGTCGGTGGTGGCCTCCAGGTCCACCCCGTCCGAGCGGTAGCTGTTGGCTGAGCCGTTCACGCTGGTGACGTTGTAGGCCACCGCCTGCCCGCCGGTGTCGTAGTTCTCGGCCTGCACCGTGCCGGGCACCGCCGCCGCGGTGCCGCCGTACGGGGCGTCCGTTCCGCCGGTGCCGGTGCCGCCGCCGCCCGAGCTGTTCAGGCCGAAGGCGAGGAAGTTGATGTTCCAGCCGCCGTTGTCCTGGTCGACGGTCAGGGTCTGGGTGCCGGCCGGCAGGGTGACGGTCGTGGTGATGGTGGACCAGGTCTGGTAGCCGCCGGTGGCCGGGATGTTCACGTTGCCGCTGAGGTTGGTGCCGGCGCTGCTGTCGATGTGCAGGGCGTCGGTGACCGCGCTGGGCGCGGCTATGCGCAGGCCGACGGTGTAGGTGCCGGCGGTGGCGACGTTGACGGTGTACTTGAACCACTGGCCGGCGGCGGTCCAGCCGAGGTCATTGGCCGGGCCGCCGGTGTCGGTGGTGGTCTCGAGGTCCACCCCGTCGGAGCGGTAGCCGTTGTCGGTGCCGTTGACCGAGGTGACGTTGTAGGCGACGCCCTGGCCGCCGGTGTCGTAGTTCTCCGCGAACACGGCGCCGGGCACCGCCGCCGCGGTCCCGCCGTACGGGCCTTCGGTGGCGGCGCGGGCCGGGGAACCCGCGGCGCTCAGGCCCGCCAGCGCCAGGGCGAACAACGCCGCTGCCGCGATGGTCGCGCGGACCTTGGACCGGGAACGGGGCCGGCCGGGCCGGCCGCGCACTGGGGCGGGCGGCCGCAGGCCGGGGGCGGGCGGCCGCAGGCCGGGCAAGTGTCTCATCATGGTCTCCTTTGACTCCTGCTCTTTCTCATAATCCAAGGCTTGAATTAACTTGAATGTGAGCGGGCAGCAGGACTCTGGCAACCACACGAAGTCGGAATAAAGCGTTAATATCCGTTAATATTTGTTGATGCCGGGCTGGGCACGATGACGGTGAATGGACCGGCGGCGATATCCTCAGCACTCCCGGCCAGTGGCGAATGCCCTCGGTGGACGCTCCTCAGCCGAGGGAGCGGGCGCGCTCCCGGACTTCAGGTGATACACGGCGGCCGCCCGGGTGATCCGCAACGCGTCTGCTACGTCTTGCTCACGCTGGGCTGCCCGCCTCTCACTAGGGAATACCCGTTTGATTGACGCTAATCAAATTGATCTTGCATGATTCTGTGTTCGATTCCTGTCGGCTACGCCATCGACAGGATGCGGGGCTGGATAGAGTCAGCCGGGACCGTTCGATAAGAGGGGTTTGATCTGTCCCCTGCTGACCGCCTGGCCGGGACCAGCTGCTGCATCCCGATGGCAACGGTCTTGCGATGGAGACGAACCCGGCCGCCGATAAGTTGGTTTTGTGACCAGGCGTCCTTCACCCGATCGGCTGTCCGGCGGCGAGCAGGCAGTGGAGCCGGCAGCGCGCGCGAACCCAGGCCGGAGCCAACCTGCGCCCGACAGGAGGATGCCATGCGAGCAGTGACCGTCAACAAGGCCGACGGCCCGGACGCGATCACGGTCGAAAACCGGACCGTGCGCGCGCCGCGCCCCGGCGAGGTCCGGCTGCGCGTGGCTGCCGCCGCGGTCAACCCGATCGACGTGTTCATGTGGCGCAGAGCGGTCGAGCCGCCGTTCACGCCAGGAATGGACGCGGCCGGGACCGTGGAGTCGCTCGGCCACGCCGGCCGGCGGCTGAGCGTCGGCGAGCCGGTGATGGCCGTCGTCAGCCCGTGGCTGCCCGAGGGAGGCGCCCAGGCGGAACTGGTGGTCGTCCCCGCGGCGTCCGTCGTCCGGGTGCCGCCTGGGGTGAGCGCGCCGGAGGCGGCCACCCTGCCAATGAACGGCCTGACCGCGCTCGAAGGCCTCCGCATGCTCGGCCTTGCCGCCGGATCCACGCTCGCCGTCACCGGCGGCGCCGGCCTGCTCGCCTCTTACGTTATCGGCCTCGCCCGCCAGCGCGGCATCTGCGTGATCGCCGACGCCGGACCCGGGGACGAGGCCCTCGTCGCCGGATTCGGAGCCGACCACGTCCTGCCCCGCGGCGACGGGTTCGCCGACGCGGTCCGCGGGATGCTGCCGGGAGGGGTCGACGCGGTCTTCGACACCACCGCCGCGCTCACCCGCGCCGCGCTGCCGGCCATCCGCGACGGCGGCGCGATCGCGGTCGTGCGCGGTTGGGACGGCGGCGCGGGACCCAGCCGGGGCATCACCGTCCACCCGGTCAGCGTCGGCAACGCCATGCACAACACCGCCTGGCTGGAGCAACTGGCCGACGAGGCCGCAGCCGGGCATATCCAGCTGCGCGTGGCCGGCCTTTACCCGCCCGAGCGCGCCGCCGAGGCCTATCGGCTGATGGAGGCCGGCGGCCTCCGCGGCCGCGTCGTCATCACCTTCTGACTGCTTGCGACGTCTCAAATAATGAGACACCTGTCTCGCATTATGGAGCCGGGGTGATAAAGTCGGCCGTATGCCTGACACTGCGACCTACACCCACGGGCACGCCGAGAGCGTGCTGCGCTCGCACCGGACCCGGACGGCGGACAACTCCGCCGCCTACCTGCTCCCCTACCTGCGGGCAGGTCAGTCGCTGCTCGACATCGGCAGCGGGCCGGGCACGATCACGGTCGACCTGGCCGAACGGGTGGCGCCTGGCCCGGTCACCGCGGTGGAGGTGACCGAGGCGGCGCTGGCGGTGACCCGGGCGGAGTTTGAGCGTCGCGGGTACACGTCGGCCCGGCTGGTCACGGGCGACGTCCACGACCTGCCGTTTCCGTCGGGATCATTCGACGTGGTCCACGCTCACCAGGTCTTGCAGCACGTGGCGGACCCGGTGGCGGCGCTGCGGGAGATGGTGCGGGTGTGCCGCCCCGGCGGTGTGGTGGCGGTACGCGACGGCGACTACAGCGGCTTCACCTGGTACCCGGAGCTCCCCGGGCTGGACCGCTGGCGAGAGCTGTACCAGTCGGCGGCCCGGGCGAACGGCGGCGAGCCCGATGCAGGACGACGGCTGCTGGCGTGGGCCCACGCCGCCGGGATCACGGATGTGTCGGCGACGTCGTCAACGTGGTGCTACGCGGACCCGGCCTCGCGGGAGGCCTGGGGCGGCATGTGGGCCGACCGCATCGCCGGCTCGGCGATCACCGAGCAGCTGCTCACGAGCGGGCTGGGGACACGGGAGGACATCGACGCGATCGCCGCGGCGTGGCGCGAGTGGGCGGCCCACCCGGACGGCTGGATCAGCGTCCTGCACGGCGAACTGCTCATCCGCGTGCCCTAGCTGCCACGTGGGCAGTCGTCGCGGTGAGTGCGCGCATCGACCAACAATTACGGTTAGTTAGTCACCCCTGACATGGCGTCTCTGTGAAAGGCTGGTCGCAGCGGCCCGGAGCGGGCTGCACGTGGTCTGAGGAGAGCGCCATGAGCGTGTACAGAGTGACCGAGATCATCGGGACAAGCACCACTTCATGGGAAGACGCCGCCGCCGAGGCGATCAGGACGGCCGCCGGGACGCTCCGCGATCTGCGGGTGGCCGAGGTCGTCAAGCAGGACATTCACCTCGACGAGGGCGGGGCGATCACCTATCGCACCAAGCTCCAGCTCTCCTTCAAGTACGAACCCGACCACTGATCCACGGTCATGCGGCGCGCCTGGGGTTAGGCAGCGGCGATATCGAGGGCGGCGACGAAGGCGGCGAGGTCGCGACGTCGTGAGTCATCGGGCCAGACGGCCCAGGTGCGGCGGATGAGAGGGTTGCCGATCAGCGCGCACCAGGTGACGGCGTCCGGGATCGTGCCGGCCCAGGCCGGCGGCGCGAGCGCGAACGCCTGGCCGGTGCCGACGGCGGCCAGCTTGACCTCGGCGATCAGGCCCCGGCCACCTTGCCCGGGGCGGTCGCGAACGTCGATGCCATGGCTGCGGAGCGTGCCGGTGACCTGGTCATGCCAGGCGGGAGACTCGGCCCGGGAGAACCCGGCCCACTCCAGGTCCGCCAGCTGGTGCAGCCACACGCTGCCGCTGCCGGCCCGTTCCGCGGCCAGGCCCGCCGACAGCAGGACGCCGAGCGGCTCCTCGGCCGCCAGCACGGCGTCGTAGCCAGGACCGGGCGGACATTCCCGGGCCAGGGCCAGGTCGAGGTCGCCGGCTGCCAGCGCCGCCAGCTGAGCGGCGCTGGCGGCATGGCTGATCTCCGCCCGGGTCTGCGGGAAGGCCGCGCCCATGTCCGCGAGCGCCCGTGGCAGCACGCTCCCCGGCAGCTCCAGCGGCACGCCCACCCGCAAGGTGGCCGGGCCCGCCAGATCCTGGCCGGTGACCGCGGCGAGGATCCGATCGTGCTGGGCGAGCAGCGCGCGGGCCTCCCGCAGCAGCACCTCGCCCGGCTCGGTGACGGTCACCCCGGCCGAGTGCCGGTCAAGCAGCCGCACGCCAAGCTGGCGTTCGAGCGACCGGATGGTCTGCGACAGCGCCGACTGGCTCACGTGCAGCGTGCGGGCGGCGGCGGAGAAGCTGCCGTCCTCCGCGACCGCAGCGAACGCGCGCAGCTCGCGTATCTCCATCCCCTTATCGTGCCCGCCGGCTGGCCGGGCTCAGACGGCGACTCGGCCGCCGTCGACCGGCAGCAGCGCGCCGTGGACGAAGCTCGCCTCGTCCCCGGCCAGGTAGACGATGGCCGAGGCGATCTCCTCCGGTAGCGCCGGCCGGCCGGCCGGGGCGGCGGCAGCCAACTGGTCCAGCGCCTCCCCCATGCCCGCGGTGCCCTCGGTCCGGGTCGGTCCCGGGCTGACCGCGTTCACCCGGACACCCGACGGCCCGTACTCGGCCGCCCAGGACTTGGTCAGCAGCACCAGCGCCGCCTTGCTCGACCCGTAGAGCGCCATCTGCGGCGCCCCGAACTCCGCCACCATCGTCGTGACGTTCACGATCGAGCCGTGCCCGCGGCCCGCCATCTTGGGCGCCAGCTCCGCCACCAGGAAGAACGGCACCTTGACGTTGACGTCGTACACCGAGTCGAAGTCCGCCCCGGTCGCCTCGTGGGTGGGGCCGAACGGGAAGACCCCGGCGCTGTTCACCAGGATGTCCACGTGCCCGCCGCCGAGCCTCTCGGCCTCCCGGGCCAGGGCGCGGGCGCTGGCCTCGTCACCGAGGTCCGCCTTGACGAAATCGGCGGTCCCCCCGGCCGCGCGGATCGCGGCCACTGCCTGCTCGCCGCGGACCGCGTCCCGGCCGGACACCACGACGTGCGCGCCCTTCCTCGCCAGCCCCACCGCCGTCGCCCGGCCGATACCGCTGTTCCCGCCGGTCACCAGTGCTGTCTTGCCGTTCAGGTCACTCATGTCAGCCGCTTCCCTCACTGTTGGTCCCGTGCTGTCGTTGACGGGGGACCGCTCTCGCGGCCCCGCGCCTGACCACAACTGGAGGAGCGGCCCGGGGCATTGCCTTCCGGCTCGGCGCCTTGCCGCTAGCGGCTATAAGCGGTGCCGATAGCCCATGGTCGCCGTGCTCCCCGACCCGGCCGCCCGGCGGCGTCAGAAGCGGAAGCGAGTGAGGCCGCCCGGCTCCGCCGACAAGCCCACAATCGCCGATCGCAGGTGGACGCGGTATACGTTCCACGGATAAGACGGGCGGTGACCGTCTAAGTCATCGCGCACAGGGAAACGGGAGAGTCATGGCGAACCAGCAGCACGTCGGCCCGCTCGGCCCGGACGTGGCGGTCACGCACATCCTGGTGGTCACGGACCCGGGCCGGTCACGGGATTTCTGGATCGACGTCCTCGGGGCCGAGCTGTACCGGGAGTACGGCGGGACCAGTGTCGTGCTGCGCTTCGCGGGCAGCTGGCTGCTGCTGGTCAGCGGGGGCGGCCCGACCCCCGACAAGCCCGACGTGGTCTTCCGGCCGCCCGCTGACGCGAGCCTCGTCAGCCACGCGATGACGCTGCGGGTGGCCGACTGCCACGCGGCCTATGAGGCGCTGCGGTCCAGGGGGGCGACGTTCCTCACCCCGCCCTACGACTGGGAAACGGAGATCCGGTGCTTCCTGCGCGACCCCGATGGCCACCTCGTGGAAATCAGCGAGTCAACGACCGGCTGACCGACGCCAAGCGGCAGAATAGGTGCACGTCACCTGGCAGAACGGGTGGGTTCCGCTGGCAGTGGTGCCCCGCCCGGCCCGACGGTTACCGTGGTCCTATGAGACAGACCACCGGCTTTGCGCGCCTGCCGGGCGGCGGGCGCGTCGCCTTTGCCGTGGCGGGGGACGGCCCGCCGGTGGTGCTGCCCGCGTGGTGGGTCTCCAATGTCGTCGAGGACTGGCATTTCGCTCCGCTGCGACATTTTGTCGAGGGTCTGGCAACTGACCGCATGGTCGTGCGCTATGACCGGCTCGGGACCGGCCTGTCCGACCGAACCCGGCCCGCGAATACGTTCACCCCGGCATTTGAGGACGCGACGCTGTGCGCCGTGCTCAGCGAGCTGGGAATTGAGCGGATGGCCCTGCTCGGCATCTCGTGCGGGGGCTGCATCGCCGTGAGCTTTGCCGCCGCGTGCCCCGAACGGGTCGATCGCCTCGTGCTCTACGGCAGCTACGCCGACGGGCATTCGCTCGGGCCGCCGAAGGCGCGGGCCGGGATGGTCGACCTCGTGCGCGCGCACTGGGGGCTTGGCAGCCGGCTGCTTGCGGACGTGTTCGGCCCGAGCTGGTCGCCCGAGGACCGCGCCAATTTCACCGGGTTCCAGCGCGCGTCGGCCGACGCCGAGGTCGCCGCCGACCTGCTCACAATGGTCTACGAGACCGATGTGCGCGACCAGCTGCCGCGCATTAGGGCGCCGTCGCTCGTCGTGCACCGAGAGCAGGACCGCGCGATGCGCCTGAGCGGCGCGCGCGAGGTCGCCGCGCTGCTGCCGCGGGCCGACCTGGTGACGCTGCCCGGCGACGCCCACCTGCCGTGGCACGGTGACGGCGACGCCGTGCTGCGCGCCGTCGCCCCGTTTCTCGGCATCACCATGCCGCCCGCGCGGACGGGCCCGCCCGACGCCCGAGTCCTGCAAGGACTCAGCTCGCGGGAACGCGAGGTGCTCTCGCTGGTGGCGCAGGGCCTCAGCGACGCCCAGGTGGCCGAGCGGCTGGTGATCAGCCCGCACACCGTCCATCGCCACATGGCGAACATCCTGGCGAAGCTGGGGCTGCCCACGCGGGCGGCGGCCGCCGCCGCGGCCGCCCGCGGCGGGCTGCTCTGATCACCGGCCCGATGGCCTGGTCGGGCCATCGCGAGATGGCTTGAACGCTGGATGCCGCGCGGGGTCGGCGGTGGTGGAGTGGAACTGTCCATCAGCTACTCCAAGGAGGGCGCAATGCCTCTCATCAACGTCCGGCTCATCGAGAACGTCTTCACGGCCGAGCAGAAGCAGCAGATCACGCACGACCTGACCGAGGCCATGGTCGCCATCGAAGGCGAGCGCATGCGCGGCGTCACCTGGTGCGTGGTCGAGGAGGTCAAGAGCGGCGACTGGGCGATCGGCGGACAGCCGCTCACCACGGAGGCCGTGCAGGCGCTGGCCCGCGGCGATGTGTCGCTGCCGGTCTGACCCGGCCGGGCGCTAGCGGGCTGGTCCGGTCAGGGCGGCCGCGCCGCGGGTGTTGATGACCCGGTCCGGCCCGAGGCCGAACTGCTCCGCGCGGCCGCAGCCGCCGTCCAGCCAGTCGAGCTGGCCGGGCGCGTGCGCGTCGGTGTCGATCGCGAACACGCAGCCGATCCCGGCCGCCATCGCCAGCAGGTCGTCGGGCGGGTCCTGGCGCTCGGGGCGGCAGTTGATCTCCACCGCGACGCCGTGGTCGCGGCAGGCGGTGAACACCGCCTCGGCGTCGAACTCCGACTGCGGCCGGCCCCGGCCGGTCAGCAGCCGCCCGGTGCAGTGGCCGAGCACGTCGGTATGGGGGTTGCCGATCGCGGCGATCATCCGCTCCGTCATCGGCCCGGACGGCATCCGCAGCTTTGAGTGCACGCTGGCGACCACGACGTCGAGCCGCCCGAGCAGCTCGTCGGTCTGGTCGAGGGAGCCGTCGTCGAGGATGTCGACCTCGATCCCGGACAGGATCCGGAACGGCGCCAGGGTCTCGTTCAGCTCGCCGATCAGCTCC
>Ga0335074_10011174_pt1 | contig 12555 bp, 8 predicted proteins | sample Lox_Sample_23_FD_206715 | JGI IMG/M metagenome (GOLD analysis project Ga0335074, IMG submission 206715) | Soil microbial communities from Loxahatchee National Wildlife Refuge, Florida, United States - Lox_Sample_2.3 | ecosystem: Environmental > Terrestrial > Soil > Wetlands | place: USA: Florida...
CCAGCCTGATCTTCGTGGCCGGCACGAGCGACTCCAGCACGATCGTCGGCGGTTCCACCCCCAGCACGCTGTTCGGCGGGGCCGGGTCTTCGATCAATTATTTGTCGGTCGCCAGCACTGGTGGGGCGCTGTTCGCGGCTGGCACCGGGAACGAAACACTGAACGCGTCCGGTTCGACCGCGAATATGACGATGTTCGGTGGCGCCGACTCGACGGCCGGCAATTCGCTGGTCGGCGGGTCCGGACACGACGGGTTTATTGCGGGCAGCGGGAGCGACACTTTCGTGGGCGGCAGCGGCTCGAACCAGTTCGCTTTTGTCCATGGATCGGCGGGCGGCAACAACTTCATTTTCCATGATACTTCGAGCGATTTGACGGAACTGTTCGGCTATGGCAGTGCCGCGGCCTCTGCCGCGATAGCGGCGGCCACCGTGTCCGGCGGCAATACCACCATCGCCCTATCCGACAACACGAGAATTACGTTCGAGGGCATCACGACGCCAAGCTCGATCAAGATCGTCTCGACCTGATAGCGTAGGGCGGGCGCAGTCCGCCACCCGTGCCGCGGCGGACTGTCTCCGCCCTACGTTCAAGCGGCGCCTGCCCGAGGCCCAGCCACGGGCAGTGAGGGCGCACAGCCGGCCATTTGAGTGGCCGCCGATGGCAGCGCACGATCGCCCACCGTGACAGCAACGACCTGATCCTCCTGGTGCCGCGGGCGCAACCATTCCGCAGCAATCGGTTCGCCTTCAGCATCGGTAACAGGGGCGGCATATCGGTTACGACAGTGCCGCAGCAGCGGCCACGCTGGCGATAGTCACGATGGTTGGCGGAAATACCAGCATCGCTACGTCGAGCCTCGATCAACGATCCCTCAGATTGATTTCTGTCAAGAGTGATGTGCCCAACTACGCCGACGGGGATCCAACTCCGGGGCCGGCATGGCCAATGATTTCCAGAACCTTACCCAGGTGGCCACCGCATTGAGCCCTCGTCGCAATCCGGCGCGATCGAGAAGGTTTCGCGGTTCCGCATAAACCTTTCAGATAGACTCTTATGGTTTGTTCCTCGCCGCGACAAGGCAGCGCGCGCTTCGCAAAGGCAGGGAGAGCAGCATGGCGGCGGTTACAGTTCCAGGCGTGGATGGGTCGGCGATCAGCTATACGAATGTCTTTAACACGCCGCAGAATCAGACGCTTGCGCAGGACATCGCGAATGCACTCGCGGCTTATTTCAACGGCGATCCGCTGAACACTCAATCGTATGTGTCCGGGGCAACGCCGGCGGCTGTGCCCAGCGACGCAAACCAGTTGCTCGTCACCGCTTCCTCGGATAACGGGACGGTCTTCACCCCGGCCGGCTATACGTTCGTCACGGATAATACGGGCGGCGGCAGCTTCACGGTCACCGGCGTGCAGAATTTCATCGGCGGCAACGGAAATCTGACGGTTTGGAACACCGTCGGTGCGCCCTCTATCGGCGGCGGTATCGACACGATCGCGGCCGGCAACGGCAACGACCTGTTCGGGCTGAGTGCGGGCTCGACCTATGCGGTCGCCGCCGGCAACGGCAATGACACATTCTATGCCAATGGCAGCGGCGTGGTTTCCGATGGTGACGGCCGCAACCTGATATTCGCGGGCTCCGCCAGCGGGACCAACGTAGTGTCGTCCTACGGGACCGACACCGTCGTCGCCGGCGTCGGGGCCAATACGGTGGCGACGCACGGGGCTGATCCGCTTGTCTTCGGCGGCACGGGCAGCCTGGAAGTATTCGGCACTACCGCGACCAACGCGACAGTGGCGGGCGGCTCGGGGTCCGAGATAATCTTCAGTGCCCACTCGGGGGTCTATTTCCTTGGGTCGTCCACTTCGCTGTTCGTCGGCAATACGAGTAGCGACAGCACTATTATCGGCACAACCGGGTCCGAGACGGTGTTCGGCGGAGCGTCGTCGAACGAGCTGATCTTCAACAACCGCTCCTCTTTGGTGTTCGGCGCCGGCTCGAACGACTCCGCCACGATCGTCGGCGGCGCTGCTCCCAGCACTCTGTTCGGGGCCGTCGGATCTTCCGTTAATTATTTCGCGACCGCCGGTGGCGCCGTGTACTCGGCTGGCGCCGGGAATGAAACCCTGAACGCGGCTGGCTCGACCGCGAACATCACAGCCTTCGGCGGCCACGATTCAACGGCGGGCAATTCGCTGGTTGGCGGGGCAGGAAACGATGTGCTGATCGCCGGCAGCGGCAGCGATACTATGGCGGGCGGCGCGGGAAACAATACGTTCGCCTTCATCAACGGGGTTGCGGGAGGCCACGATTTCGTCGCTGATTACAACGCGAACGACGCGGTCGGACTGTTCGGTTACGGCGCCGGCGCCGGGGCGGCTGCGCTGGCAGCGGCTACGGTCGCCGGGGGAGCGACCACCATCGCGCTTTCGGACAGCACAAAGATTACGTTCGAGAACATCACCACGCCGAGCTCGATCAAGATTTTCTCGACCTGATAACGACGAAGGGGCCTGCCTAGCGGGTGAATGCCGGTTGGACTATCCCGACTCGCGCCAATTGCGCAAGTTGGGCTAGCAGTGTTCACGGCTGGGGATCAGCGGTTCCAGTTCGTCAACTCGCGACATCACCAGGTCGATGTCGATATCAGCAGCCCAGGCGCTTGTATGGTCGCCACGGGTGACCCGTGTCGGGAACACATCGGCCCAATAGTTCAGGCCCCCCTGCAGAGCCATGGCCAGGAAGCACGGGTTCGGATGGTGATCCGGCACTAGCTCATAGACGATGGTGCCGGGCTGGCAGAACGCGATGTTCGCAAGACCGGCGCCGAGTTGCCCGACCACTATGCCGGCACCTCTGAATACCGCGATCTGTTTTTCCAGGCTAAGTCGCTCCGGGCGAACGGCGTGGAAGCCGCGCTTGCGAAGCCTGGCGATCAGGGCCGGCTCGTTGGGCATGCGCCGGTGGGTCTGGCGGCTGCGATCGATGTAGATCCGCTTGTGCGGCGGTGCGGCGATCCGCACACCTTCACTCATGCGAGTGTAGGCCGCCTGCGATATCGGAGACACGGAAAAATCCGCTCGCCCGGCCACAAAATCGTAGTATTCCGCGTCGCGGATAAGATAGTGGCGCCCGCGCTGGGTGGCGACAGAGGGCAAATCGGACGCCCCGAGCAACTCCAGCGACTTCCGCTGCCAAGGGCGCAGTTTCGGCAAAGCCAGGCTGATGTCGTGGGTGGGATGGCGTTGGAATATCGCATCCACGGTCGGCACCGTGTGTGCCATCCAATGATAGTAGTTTATATGCCAATGATCGAAACAGGTTGCGACGGTATGGCCGACATCGAGCCGGACAAGGCGGCTCGCCGGGACTTGAGCCGCGGCGATAGCGGCTTCAGATTGCAGGTAGTTTGTCTCGGCGATCACGCGCCCGTCCTTCAGCAGGACCATCAGCGACTGGTCCAGCACGACGTCGCGGAGCCGGTACACACAGAGCGTCGCCGGCATTGTCTGCCAGCCAAGGAACGGGTTCATCCCGCGATCTCGCAGAATGCGGTCTGGATCGCCGGCGAAACGCGCGTTGACCTGGGAGCAGGTTTCGATAATGACTGTCTCTTCCGCCACGTCGCAGATGCTGACGGTGTTTGGAAGGGGCTTGCTCATTGCAATGATGGTTGCGGCAGAGTCTTATTCGGGTGCGGTAATAGGACGTTCCGATCTTCAGAGTGTTGGAGGCCGTGCTGGGTACAGTCGGCCGAGCGCGCGCAGTGGCCGCGTGATCCGCCAGGAACTTGAGTTGCGGAGCGCCGTCACTTCCGCTTCGAGCGCACGGATCCGCTCCTGCATCACGCATTGCTCTGTCTGCGCGGGCTGTGGCGGCTCAGTCGCTTCTGCGGGCGTGACGGCAGGCGGATCGGCCGGGCCCGATGGCGCATCGTTTGGGGTCCAGTCCATGCGGAACAGGCTGGCCTCGCCGGTGATCCGGTGGCCCTTGGGGCGATACTCGCCGACCTCCAGCAGCACGATGCTGTCGTAGAAGTGGATCGATGTGGTGCGGTCGCCGAGCGCGCTGCGCGCCAATTCTCCGCCGGTGTATTCCGCATGCATCTCATCCACGAAGTGCTTTGCGCGTTCTACAAACGAACCCTCCGTGCCCAGCCCGCCGCCGTGATCGGGCCAGTAGGAGGCGTGCAGGTCCTCGACGAGATAGATGCCGTTCTTGGCGACGCAGGGGAACAGGCAGTCGAATGTCGCGTTGATATGCGCCATCTGATGGCTGCCGTCGTCGATCACGATGTCCGGGTTGCCGAACTCGGCCACGATCTCGGCGAGGAACGCCGTATCGGCTTGGCTGCCGATGCGGATGTGAATCTGGTCCTCCTCGATCTGCCGGCACATCGGCTCGACGTCAATACCGACAATGCGCGCGAACGGGCCGAGATGGCGCTTCCACAGTTGCACCGACCCGCCCTCGCCGACGCCGATCTCAAACATGGTAAGATGTTGATTGCGGAACCGCGCGAAATGCCGCTCATAGACCGGAAAATACTGATACCATTTGTGTGTGCGGCGGTGGCCGTCGGCCAGGAAGTCACCGAACTGCATCTCGCGCCCTTCTCTCTGTTCGCGCTGTCTCGGCAGGGGCTGTCACACCCGCATTGGTCTGCTTCATGGCAGTCGAGACGACAAAAAGCGCGTTACAAACTCCGCCAGGACGCTTTGGATAGCGTCCGCATCTTGCTGAGTAAAGGCCAGAAGATCCAGGTGCTTGTCAGCGTGTGCTCGGTTGCCTGCGCAGTCTGCGTCTTGCGGACCGTGCTGTCTACTGCTCCGTCACGGCCGCAGGGCCAATCTGATGCAGGTGCTTATCGGGATGGATCCCGCTATAGCACCGGCCCTCCTGACGGACTTCCTCGTACCGACCGCGCCGCGATGCGGCCGATATAGGCAGTCAACACAATGGTCGCGACCGAACCAGCGCCAAACAGCACCCAGTGCAGCCGCAAGGCATCGCCGTACGCCGCGGCTAGGCTGGCCTTGGCGAAGGTGCCCAGCATCACATAGCCGAACAGCGCTGGCAGCGCCGCCAATGTGCCGCCCGTGTAATCGCGCCATGACACAGACGACAGCCCGAGCGCGTAGCTCGTGGCAACAAAGGGCATGACCGGGGAGACCCGGAGCAGGCAAACAAGCTTCCACCCGTCGCGGCCCAGCGCCGCGTCGAAGCCTTGCGCCTGCGGACGCCGGCGCAACAGCCGCACGACCCAAGGCCGGAACAGTGAACGGCTGAACCAGAACGACACCATCGCTCCCAAGAACGTGCCCGCGGCGGCCAGACCGAAGCCGATCCAGGGGCCGTAGAGCGTGCCCGCTGCGATACCCGCGAGCGAAGCCGGCAAAACCCCGCTGACAGCCACCACAATCTGCAACACCACCAGCCCGAGCCAGCCCGACGTGCCGAGCCTCCGTATCGTTTCGAGTGCCTGATCGATCCGCGAGACGCTTCCGCTCGGCCCGATATGCATGGCGACATAGCCCGCCACGAGAACCGCGATAGCGGCGAGCGCGATAGGGGCCCAGGACAGCCGCATGCTAGGGGGAGTCCGTTGCTCCAACGAAAAGGCTGGAGCGGATTAACCGCATGCGGTGCAGCCGGAACGCGATGCTGGTCCGCAGCACGCCTAGCCCGTACACGATGCTGCGCCGTAAACTGATCATGGAAGCCTCGGGGAAATATCGAGTAGGACAGGAAATCTCGCCGATGCGGAAATCCCAGTGAATCGCCTGCACGAGCATCTGGTTGTCGAAGATAAAATCGTCAGAGCAACGCGATAGCGGTAGAGTCTCCAGAACGGGCCGGCTCCAGGCGCGATAGCCGGTGTGGAACTCCGACAGCTTGCGTGCGACCGCGATGTTCTGAACCAACGTGAGCACCCGATTGGCGACATACTTGTAGGGCGGCATGCCTCCCGCCAGCGCTCCCCTCCCTAGAATGCGTGAGCCGAGCACAACGTCGAACTCGCCCGAGGCGATCATCGACGCCATGGCGGTTACCAGCTTGGGCGCGTATTGGTAATCGGGATGCAGCATGACGACAATATCCGCACCGCGTGCCAGCGCAGCGGCATAACAGGTTTTCTGATTGCCACCATAGCCCCGGTTCTGGCTGTGAACCAGAGTGTGGATCCCCAGCTCGCGGGCAAGCGTGGCGGTGTTGTCCGAACTTCCATCGTCCGTAAGGATAATGTCGTCCACAATCTCCTTTGGGATTTCGTCGTAGGTTTGCCGGAGCGTCCGCGCTGCATTGTAGGCAGGCAGGATGACGGTGATTTTCTTCCCTACAAGCATGGACGTCAGGGCGCCCGCTTGACCAGGACCATCGGCGATAGGCCGGGCGGATGGATCGGAAACTCCATCCGTGTGCCGGGTGGCGCGGCATCGAAGGCGCTGGCGCGGGCGATGAAATCGGTCCGCGGCATTGGTGGTTCCCGCCAATCGTGCGGGATGCCCCACACCAGCATCACCAGCAGCAGGGCCATGCCGATGCAGCGGAGTATGCGATGCCGATCAGCCGCCAGCGTAATCAGGACAGCCACCCAGGCCAGCATCGGAATCGTATAGTATCGGTTGCCCATCGGCGGCTGTGCCATGAGCGGCCATTGCGGATCGCTGAGGGAGGCCTGCGGACTCGCCAGGGCACTGGCGAAGACCAGCCCGGCGAACACCGCCAGCTTGCGCAGCAGCGACGAGCCTCGCCACAGCGCCAGACAGGCGAGCGCGGCCCCGACCGCCGTCACGGCGATCGGCAAGGCGTTGTACCGCCAGGCGGGCACCGAATAGATATTGCTGATCGTATAGAAGCCGAGCTCCGCACCCAACAGGATCTCCAGCGATATGATCCGCGCCAGCATCCGGGGCGCGGCGCCGAGAGGCGCGGTGGAGCGGCCGTGATGCGGCGTACCGAGCAGACAACAAATCTGCACCAGGGCTAACGCACAGAGCAGGCCGGCGCGCCAGATATTCGTACGATTGCGATCCTCCAGCACGTGGAGCAGGGCGACCGGAAGCAGAATCAGGCAAAATGGCCCGCTCAGCCCGGACAGCAGCAGTACGAGCGCATCAAAGACCTTGCCGCTCCGGCTGACGGGCGGGGCGCTGACCAGTACGAGAAAGGCGAGCAGCGTCAAATTCCACGGCGCGTTGGTCAGGTTGACATAGAGTTCGATCTCATTCGGCAGCACTAGGAAGATGAGCGCGAACAGCACCCGCGCCCATGTCTGAGGCCAAAGCGGCGCCATTCGCGCCGATACGAGGAACAGCGCCGGCAGCACTTGCACCACCAGGGCGACACCGGCGAACAGCGTCGGCACCCAGGTCAGCGGGAACGGCTGCACGATCAGGCTCACAAGTCGCTGGAATGTGTTGAGGTAGCCGTTGACAGGCAGCAGCAACGATCTCGCGCCGAGATTGTACGCGTCCGGATACCAGGACCAGCCGTCATCGCCCCACAGTTCCGCATGCAGGAGGACATCGGGCTTGCGCGACAGTACCAGCACGGCGAAAGCCGCGCCCAGCAACAACCCCCAGGTCCATGCGGGCCATGCGGGGAGCGCAGGGTGCTTGCGCCGCAGGATTGTGTCAGAGTTCATCGTAAGGGTGTCGGACCCGTTCATGGTCGATGCCGTAGCATTTGATCCGTTCGTGTGCGAGCCCGGCAGGCGAGGGAGGCAACCGGCACGCAGCCGCTTGTATGATCGCCGCCGGCAACGCCTGTCGGGAACACGTCAGCCCAATAGGTCGAGTTGCCTTGCAGCGCCATGGCCAAAAAACACGAGTTCGGACGATGATCCGGGACCAGCTCGTAAACGACGCTACCGGGTTGGCAAAAGGCGATGTTCGCCAGCCCGGCACCGAGTTGCCCGACCACTCAGGCAGTACCTTTAGATCGCGCAACCCCGTTCTTCCAGGCCACGTTGTTCCGGTCGAACCGCATGGAAGCCACGCTGTCGCAGCCGGGCCAGCATGGCCGGCTCATTCAGCACGCGACGATTAGAGCACGTTCACTGTGACTGGAATCGGCAGCGCACGGGCACCCTCACCCGCCGCGCTGCCGCGCGGCGACCTCTCCCGCAAAGCGGGAGAGGTGGACGATGGTGCGGCGTTTCCACTCAGCCTGAACTTGCTCTAGTCTGGCCGCTGCGGTCGATATAGATCCGCCGATGGTGTGGTGTGGCGGTCCGCACGCCGGCCCCCATCCGTGCGTAGGCAGCCGGAGACGGCGAAATCGGGCACGTTGGACGCTCCGAGCAACTCGGGCGACTTTCGTTGCCACGGCCGCAACTCCGGCAACGCCAACCCGATGTTGCCGGCGGAGTGACGGTGCAGGATAGCGTGCACAGTCGGCGCCGTATGTGCCATCCGATGATAGTAGTTTGTATCCCAATAGTCGAAACAGGTCGCGACGGTGTCACGGCTGTCAAGCCGGACAAGGCGATCCGGATGAACTCGTGCCACGATGACGGTTTCAGAATGCAGGTAGTTCGTCTCGGCGATCGCGCGTCCAGCCTTCAGCAGAATCGTCAGCGAACGGTCGCGCACTCGGTACACGCGCGAGGTAAGGGGTACCGTCTGCCAGCCCAGGAACGGGTTCATCGAGCGGGCGCGCCGGATGCCGCCAGGATCGCCGGCGAAACACGCGGTAACGGAAGGACATGTCTCGATGATCGCGACTTCCTCGGCCACATCGACCATGTTGACAGTGTTTGGTAGGGGCTCGTTCATTGCGGCTCCCGCGGAGGCCTCACCGTAAGTTCGCGTTTTCCATAGAACAGCATGATCCCGCGCGCCCACCAGGGGATGTCGTCACCAAGCACGTACTTGCCGGGCGAGATGTTGGTGCCGTGGCAAATGCGCCCGACCGGCGCGTCCTGAAACACCATCGCATCGGTGTCGCGCCGCATGCCCTCCGCCCAGTTCGAGGACCGGCTCGCAACTGCGGTCCGATACAACCGATAGTCGTGCCGCAGCGCCCCCACTCCTGTGTTCGCGAACGGGATCAGCGCAGCTAGGACCAACGGCAGTGGCGCGATCGAGCCCGGCACGCGTCGCAGGCCATTCGCCGACCCGACCGCGAGTGCCGCAACAGCCAGCGCGTAGAAGCACTGCCGAAGTGCCACGTGCCGTTCGCAGCAAAGCAGACCGAACTGGTAGTCGGTGGCCACCAGCACGGCATACGCGGCGGCGAGGCACGCCAGCGCGAAGCCGAGCGCGCCTTGCACCGGCTCGTCACCGAGGTTGGCGGCCTGCCAGGTCCAGCGCACGCCGAGAAAGAACGACAACCGGACGAGCAGCGTGGCAACCACGCCGGCGAGGCTGATCGTATCGGCCTGCGCGCCGTTGAGCATCGCCAATCCGTGCAGAGTCTGCGATACGGCCGCCAGCAGACTCGCGATCGGCCGGTGCAGATAGGGCGTCTCAACCGCCGGCAACTCGTGCACCCCGGCCCGGACGGACAAGAGCACTGCCAGGACCATAATCGATAACGCAACCGGCGCCGCCCAGTGCAGCCATGCGGCGATACGTCCGGGACGCTGCATAACCAGCGCCGGGAACCTCGCGGCGCTCACGCACAAGACGAACAGCATGCCGACTTCCGAGCTCCCCGCCGCGACAAGCAAAGCCGCGGTGCCGGCAAGTGCCCGCCCCGGCGTGGCCCGCCACCGGTCGATCAGCAGGAAGAAGGCGACCACGATTGCCGCGAGCGTCGGCAGATAGGCAGCAGAACCGGCCGGCCAGTAGAGCAGCTCCGAGATCGGATGCCCCACCAGGAACATCGCCAGCAACGCGAGCGACAGAAGCAGTCGGTAACGCAGCACCCCGCGATAGCGCGCTGGCCGGATCGTTACGACCGTGGCAAGCCCGACGATGGCCCAGAGCACCGCCAGGAACGGAATGATGTCCGGACGGTGGTCGTGCTCGACAGCCTCGGCGTAGAGCCAGGCCACCAGCTCGGACACCGGCCGCGGGCTCCAGCCGAAGACACGGATGATGTATTCGTGGAAACCGAGCTGCCAATACAGCGGGATCTGGACGTATTCGTCGCCCTGCCACTGTCCCATGCCGATCAGGCCGGCGTAACTGATGACGATGCAAGCGAGAACAACGCCGGCAACAGCAGCGACCAGCACGCCGCCAGGGCGAGGGCGGAAGCCCGACACCGCTTGGGCCGACGCAACGGATTCCGCTCTGCACCCGAATGACACGGTGGGGCTGCCCGCGGCGGAGGAGGTTTGCAAAGTGAACGCGGCCTATGGGCGTTCGTGGGCTGATGCGGTGACGTACCCCTGGGCCAGGTCGTCCGCCGCTGCCGCCGGGTCGCGGCTCTTTGGGTCACCATGCCCGCCGCCGCCCGGCGTCGCCATCAGCACCGTATCGCCGCACTGAAGAATATGCTGCCGCTTCGGATCGACGCGCGCCCCATTGATCCGAAGCTCGCCAGCCGCACCGGAGCCGCCCCCGGCAATCCCAAAGGCCGGCACGACCGTGCGTTCGGCGAGGAAAGAGACGGCGATCGGCCTCTCCGAACGGCTCTCTACCAGGATCTCCTGCCCCAGCCCGCCGCGATGCCGCCCCGGCCCGCCGCTACCCGGCCGCAGCCTCTTGTACCGGAACCGCAGCGGCGCGGCATGCTCGCTGATCTCGATACTGGTCGAGGCCAGGTTCGACGGCCACGACAGGCAGCTCTGGCCATCGCGCCCAGCACTCGCGCCCATGCCGCCATTGAAGAAGAACATGTTGGCATAGGGCTTCCCGCCACCCCCCACGCCCGACTGGTTCATCCCCCACATCGGCGAGCCGCAGGCGGCGATCACCCGCTCCGGCACCACCTGGCCGAGACAGCCCAGCACCAGCATCGGCAGGTAATGGCCGATCAGCATCCGCGAGCCGCCCGCCGCCGGAAATTGCGGATTGACGATACACCCCGGCGGCGCGGACAGGCTGATCGGGCGCCAGGCGCCCTCGTTGTTCGGCAGGCTGGGGCTAAGGCAAACTTTCACCCCGTACATAGTCATCGCGAAGGTGTAGCAGAGCGCGCAGTTGATCGCCCGATCCACCTGCGGATCGGTGCCGGCGTAATCCACCTCGATCGCATCGCCGGCAATGCGGAGCGCCATGCGGATCGCGATCGGCCGGTCCATCAGGCCATCGGTCTGCAATTCGCTGCGATAGGTCCCATCCGGCAGGCGGGCGATCGCCGCCCGCATCGCCGCTTCGCACCGGCCTTGGAACTCCGCGGCGAGGTCCGACAGATCGTCCAGCCCAGCCGCCTGCATCAGTGCCGCCAGCCGGTCCTCCATCAGGTCGAGCGCCACCACCTGCGCGCGGAGGTCGCCGACCGTCTGCTCCGGCGTGCGCACGTTGCGGCGCAGGATGGCGAGCAGCGTCTCGTCTGTTTCGCCGCCGTGCATCAGCTTCATTGGCGGGATCTGCAGCCCTTCCTCGAACACTTCGCGTGGCTCGGGGCTGCGGATCTTGCCGCCGATATCCGGCGCATGCGCGGTCGATGCGCTGAACGCGACCAGCCGCCCGTGGCGGAAGATGGGGCGCGCGACGGTGATGTCGTTCAGGTGGCCGGTGCCGAGCCAAAGATCGTTGGTAACCAGTACGTCGCCAGGGCTAAGCCGCTCCGGCGGGAACAGCCGAAGGAAATGCTTCACCGTCGCCGGCAAGGTGCCGATGAAGCTGGGGATGCTGTCGGTCGCCTGGACCAGCGACTGGCCGGCCGCGTCGGTCAGCACGCAACTGAAGTCGTAGCTTTCGCGCACCAGGGTGGAGAAGCTGGTGCGCACCAGCGCCGCGGCGGCCTCATCGACAATCGAGATCAGCCGGCGCCACAGCAGTTCCATCTCGACCGGGTCGAAGCCGCCATTTCGCCTCTCCCGCTTGCGGGAGAGGCCGACACGCGAAGCGTGGCGGGTGAGGGCCACGTCCCTCTCAAGCTCCACGAGGATTGCGCCATCTGACAGGACGCGGGCACTCTCGCCTGGTCCGATAAGCAGCGTGCTCTCGCTCTCTTCGACGACGGCAGGACCCTCGATATGAGTTCCCGGCCGCAGCGCGGAGCGGTCGTGCACCGCAGCGTCGCACTCACCTTCGGGGAAGCGCACACATCGTCGTCGCGGTGCCGTCTCAGCAGTGCGGCGTTGCAACTCGATCGGGCCGTCGGCCGCCTGCATGGGTGCCACCACCGACAAACGCAAAGCGATGATCTCTACAGCAGCGCCCGGTGGGGTACGGGTGAACAGCGCGCGGTACCGCGTTTCGAACGCGTGAAGCACCGTTTCGTATGATAGCTCTTCGGGCAGGATCACGGTGACCTCGGAGCCCTGCCCGATATAGCGGAGGTCCGTCATCCGCCGTGCTGCAAGGCGGCTCATGTCGGCGCCGGCTTCGGCGATGACCGGCAGCGCCTCGCCGCGGAGCCGCGCGAACGTGGCGGCGACCGCGCCCCAGTCCACGACCTCCAGCGCCTGGTTCAGTGCGGCGGCGC
>Ga0335074_10011176_pt1 | contig 12552 bp, 10 predicted proteins | sample Lox_Sample_23_FD_206715 | JGI IMG/M metagenome (GOLD analysis project Ga0335074, IMG submission 206715) | Soil microbial communities from Loxahatchee National Wildlife Refuge, Florida, United States - Lox_Sample_2.3 | ecosystem: Environmental > Terrestrial > Soil > Wetlands | place: USA...
GTCACCTCACTGTAGACGCCGGCCCAGCGGCGCTGGACTCGCGGCAGGGCGGTGCCGAGCAGCGCCGAGGCACGGGCCAGGAGATGGTCGTACGGGTCCTCGTCCACGTCGAACCGGAAGGGCTCGTCGTACTCGTGGGTGTCCCCGATGGTCAGTGAACCGTCGAGGCGTTGCACCAGGAGGAGCTGTGCCCGGTTCTCCGCCGCGACGGCGGGCTGCGCGGGCAGTGACGGCAGCGACGGTACGTCGTAGGCGGGGTAGTACCGCATCGAGTCGCCGTCAGCCACGGAGGTGGTCAGACGTCCAGGGAACGGACGCGTCTGCAGCATCTGCAGCCGCACCCGGCGCAGGCCGGCTCCGCCGGACCCGGGCGCGCCGGCCAGGGCTCCGGTCGCGGCCAGGTGCGGCCCGGCGATCCCGGTGAAGTTCGCCCCCGTGCACAGCACCACGAGGTCACCCTTGTGCCACTGCCCGAACTGGTCGCGGACCCCGTTCGCGACAAGGTCGACGGCCTCGTGGCCGGGCAGCCATTCGTACCGGGGCCCGCTCGACGCGAGCGGCGCGCGCAGCGCCGGCAGCGCCGCCCGTGGCTCCACGATCGCGTCGGCTCGGCACCACAGCCCGCCCAGGAACTCCCCTTGCAAGCCGGGGTTGACCTCCCGGACGCCCGCGGGGTCGAGTACCTCGAACTCGCGCTGCTTGGCGTCGGGAAGCTCGGCAGCCTCCCGCATCACCGCGAGTTCGGCCTCGCTGGTGGCGATGGTCAGCGATCCGTGCGGCCGGAACCCCGTGCCCGGGGCGTCGGCCGCGATTGATTCCCACAGCTCGCGAGCGCGCAGCGCGAGGGCGAGTTCCGCGCCTGCCCGCCGCCCGCTCACCCAGACGAGGCCGAAGTTCCTGACGCTGGCTCCGCGCCCTTCCGGTTCCCGTTCCAAGTGCGTGACGGCCAGCCCGCGCCGCCGCGCCATGATCGCGTGCATGGTGCCGAGGATTCCGCCGCCGACGATGACAACCCGTCCAGACTCACGTATCACGTTCAACGAGTATAGCCATCACCAAACTTGTATAGCCAAGTTGGGTCGACTCAAGCCGAATCGGGGAACGCCCGGACGGCGAGACGGATCGAGATAACAGCAAGAGGCGGCCGGCAGGCTGCCATTGCTTGTCCGGTAGCGTGCTGGATTCCGTCACTTCGCTCGTCCGGTAGCGTGCTGGATTCCGTCACTTCGCTCGTCCGGTAGCGTGCAGGATTCGTTCAGTTCGCTTGTCCTGTCGCGTGCTGGATTCGGTGCCCGCGACGGCTGGGGTCCTGCCGCCTGACGGCGCTAGGCGCCTGGTTCGGTGCGGGATGGCGGCACGCGCTTGGTCTTGGGGACCCTTGACGGAGGCGCCGACGTGCGGGACAGCGCGTTGACCGCGACGGAGTTGCGGACGCTGAACGCCGTCTCCGTGCCCAGGTAGCGGTCGTCGGACCACTCGACGGGCTGTCCGGAACGGTCCGTGGTGAACCGCCGTTCCCGAAGCAACGGCACGCCGGCCCGCACCTTCAGCCAGCGGGCGTCCTCGAGGGACGCGGGCACCGCGTCGATGACGTGCTCGGCGTCGGTGAACACGACCCCGAGTTCCTCTAGGCGCTGAGTGATCGAGTCGGCGGACAGGTCAAGCCCCGCCACCAGGGCGCCGACCCGCTCGGGGTAGACCGCCCGCTCGAGCATCACCGGCCGCCCGGACAGCAGCCGTACCCGCACCAGGGCGTACACGGTCCCCCCGTCGGGCAGGCCGAGCCTGGCGGCCTCGGCATCGGAAGCCGGCCGCCGTTCCAGCGACACCACGCGGCCGGTCGGCACCTCGCCGATCGCCCGCGCCCAGCGGGAGAACGAGAGCAGCTCACCGAACGACTGGACCCGGGGCCCGCCGATGACGACGCGCCGCGCGCCCCGCCGTGACGCGATGACGCCGTCGGCGCGCAGCGCGGCGAACGCCTGGCGCACCGTGCCGCGCGACACCGAGTACCGCTCGGCCAGCTCTGCCTCCGACGGCAGCGACGCACCCGGCGGGTAGGCACCTGCCGCGATGGCCGCCTTGATGTCCTCCACGACCTTTCGGTACAGGGACTCGCCAGTCATGAAATTAAAGCCTATCGCCGTCGTCCAACGCCGGGCCGGCGCTTCCCCCGCCGTGACCACTTCGCTGGCCGTGCCCGGCCCGCCGGGTTCTGATCACCGTGTCGCAGGTGGGGCGCTTGTGCACTCGGGTGCTTGCACTTGTGATAATGCGCCAATGACCGGTTCACCGGCGCCGTCTTCGCAGCCAGTGGAGCCGTCGGGGCCGTCGGCTTCGGAATCGCCGTCGCACGGGGGCATGCTGCGGCACGGCTGGATCGGTGCAGCGCAGGTGGTCGCGGTCGTTGTGATCGCCGCAGCCGCACTGGCCGCCATTTATGCCGAGCGCTCGACGGTGGTCGAGGGCTTCGCGGCGCTCCGCTATGTCCATGTGGGCTGGCTGGTGGCCGGGTTCAGCGCGGAGCTCGTGTCCATGGTCGCCCTGGGCGAGCTTGAGCGTTCGCTGCTGCGGGGCCTCGGCGCCACGCACACGCTGCGCTCGGTGCTGGCCACGGCGTACAGCTCCAACGCGATCTCGGTCTCGGTGCCGATCATCGGCTCCTCGATGGCGACCGCCTATGCCTACCGCGACTTCCGCCGCGCGGGGGCCAGGGCGGAGCACGTCAGCGTGGCCCTGACGACCGCGGGGGTTTTCTCGACCGTCGCATTCCTGGTGATCGGGGCGGCCGGTGCGCTGATGACCGGTAATCCAGTCGCCGCGGCCGTATCGGTGGTCGCGTGCATCCTGCTCGCGGTAGCGGTTGCCGCCAGCCTGGTGGCCATGCGTTTCCCGCGCGCCCGTGGCTGGCTGGCGGGCCGTGCGACGGCCGCCCTGCGGCTGAGTAAGCGTGTCATCAAGCGGCCCAGGGGCGACCCGCACGCGGTCGTCACCGACGCGCTCGACCGGGTGGTCGCGCTGCGCCTCGGATACTGGACCGGCGCGGGGGCGCTCGGCTGGGCGCTGCTCAACTGGGTCGGCGACATTGGCTGCCTGGTGTGCGCGATCAAGGCGGTCGGCGAGCCCGTTCCGTGGACGACGATCCTGGTCATCTGGACGGCGGGCATCGGCGCCGCCAGCTTCAGCCCGGTGCCGGCCGGGCTCGGCATCGTGGACATCGTGCTGATCGCCGCCCTCGCCACCGCCGGCCTGCACGGCGAGTACGCGGTCGCCGCGGCGCTGGTGTACCGGAGCATCAGCCTGAAGGTGCTGATCACCCTGGCGTGGCTCGTCTACCACCACATGGTGGGGCGCCGCCGCGGATACGCGCCGCGGCCCGCACCCGGCCCGTCCGCGCCGCGGCGGCCTGCGTAGTCCCCTGCCGCCGCACCGACGGGCTGGTCTCAGGCAGCGCACCAGGACCGAACGGGCGAGATCAAAAAATGCCAGATATGCCGGAAATATCGATAGAAATCACCACGGGTCCGGGAACGGCAGCCTGAGTGGCGTCGCGGGCCCGACCCACGACCTCGCTGACGACAGGCGCGGTCGTGGCTGGACCGCGTCGTGCAGTGGGTTCCCCGCGTGCTGTCGAGCAAGCCGCACGTGCTCGTGCTGACCGGCCTCGGCATCTACCTGATCGTGCTGCCCCTGGCCGGCGTCAGGGTGAGCTCGAACGCCGAGCTGATCGGCGGCAACTACACCAACGTCACGAGCGATATCGGCACCTGCATCGCCGCGGGCGCCACGCTGCACCTGATCAACCAGAGCCGCAAACGGCAGCGGATCGAGGAGGAACGCCCCAGGCTGGCCCGCCAGACGCCTGCTGCACTACGCTACGGCGACGCCGCTCTGCGGCTTGGCCACATCACCGTCGTCGAGCCCGAATACCCGCCGCTCAGCACCCCCGACGAGTGCTAGCGCGGGCGCGCGCGGTGCCTGGGCAGGCTCCTACCGGGCCGCGACGCGGCGGGCGGCCCGGGCGGACCACCGGCCGTCGCCATATGACACGTCGATCGGGTGGCTGAAGGTGGCCGACACGTGCTCCGAGGTGATCGCGTCCGTGGCGGGTCCGGCCGCCACCACCCGTCCGTCCGCGAGCAGCAGGGCGTGCGTGGTCGACGAGGGCAGCTCTTCCAGGTGGTGCGTCACCAGCACCGACGCCACCTCGGGATGCGTCTCGGTCAGCAGGTCGATGGTCTCGAGCAGCTGCTCCCGGGCCGCGATGTCCAGCCCTGTCGACGGCTCGTCGAGCAGCAGCAGCCGCGGCTCGCAGATCAGTGCCCGGGCGATGAGCACCCGGCCGCGCTCGCCCTGGGACAGCACATTCCACCGGAACCCGGCCTTGCCTTCGAGCCCGAGTGACGCGATCAGGTCATCGGCCCGGTCGCTCTCCTCCGCTGTGGGCTGCCAGCGCGGTGGGGTCTCGATGCTGCCGGTGAGACCGGTGAGCACGATGCTGCGGACCGTCAGTGGCGAGCGCAGCGGATGCCGCGGGTTCACGTGACCGATCGCCCGCCGCAGCGCCTGCAGCTCGACCCGCCCAAGCTGCTCTCCGAGCACGTGCACGGTACCCGACGTCGGGTGGACGACCGCGCCGCAGAAGCCGAGCAGGGTGCTCTTGCCCGCCCCGTTCGGCCCGAGCATGGCCCAGTGCTCTCCCGTGCCTACGCTGAAGCTGACGCCGCGGATGATCTCGCTGCCGTCCCGCCGGAACGTCACGTCCCTGAGCTCGAGCACCGCCGGGACAGCAAACGATTGCTTACTCATAAGGGCGACCGCTACCTGCCAAGTCACGTCAGCGTCAAGGGGATAGACCGATCCTAGGCGACCGTGCGAGCCGTCCGTGCCCGCGAGCCGCGTGATCCGCGCCTCACTCGCCCCAGACAGGAGTCCGCGCCTCACTCGCCCCGGACAGGATGGGCCACGCGCGCCGGGCGGACCGGCCGGACAGCGGAATGGCCGCCAGGGCCCGTGAGTTACGGTAGATGAGAGCGGCCTACGCGTAGGGAGTAGCGAGTACCCATGACCCGGCCTGTAAAGATCCCGGACGCCACTCATCCGATCACCGTCCGCCCCACCGGCTCACGGGTGACCGTGCGCGTTGGCGGCACCGTGGTCGCCGAGACCGCCAACGCGCTTTCCCTGGCCGAGGCGTCCTACCCGGTCGTCCAGTACATCCCCTTGGACGACGTCGATCAGGCGCTGCTCGAGCGCACCACGACGCAGTCCTACTGCCCGTACAAGGGCGACGCCAGCTACTACACGGTGAACACCCCCGACGGCCAGACCGAACCCGACGTCATCTGGACGTACGAGCACCCCTACCCGTCAGTCGCGGACATCGCCGGCCACGTGGCCTTCTACCCGGACCGCGCAGAAATCACGGTTGATCCCGCCTAGGCTAGGAGCCTGCTGAATTAGTCTCGTGTGCCCGTGTCGGCGCCGTGCCGGCGTGTAAGTCCGGCTCGATGCGTCATGCTTGTGTCGGAATCCGGCGTCCAGGATCGCGCATGTGCTGGAATCCGTCTACTTACGGATCAGACCGTTTCTGGCGTACCTGTTGCCGGATCTTGCCTGTTCACCGCCATGACATGACGCGCGAGCGTCGCTAATTCAGCAGACTCCTAAATGACCGTGCCCAGCGGGTTCTCCAGCCGGGCCGTGAACGCAGCGAGCCAGCGGGCGGCCAGCGCGCCGTCGATGGCGCGGTGATCCACGGACAGGGTGCACCGCATCACGGTGGCGACGGCGACGGCGCCATCGACCACTGCCGCCTGCTGCCTGGCCGCACCGACCGCGAGGATCCCGGACTGCGGCGGGTTGATGATCGCGGAGAACTCAGCCGTCCCGTACATGCCCAGGTTCGAGACCGCGAAGGTCCCGCCCTCGAGTTCGTGCTGCAGCAGTTTCCTGTCCCGCGCGCGCTGCGCCAGGGCCGCTGACTCCCGGGCGATCGCCGACAGCTTCTTGCCCTCGACCCCGCGCAGCACCGGCGTCACCAGGCCGGCCTCGGTAGCGACCGCGATCGATATGTCGACAGATCGATACGCGACAAGCCCCTCGTCGGTCCAGATGACGTTCGCCTCCGGCACGTCGGCGAACGCCGCCGCGACGGCCGCGACGACGAAGTCATTGACCGACACCTTCACCGGCGACGTCTGGTTGACCCGTTTCCGCAGTGCCAGCATTTCGTCAACCACGCACTCGGCGACCATGTAGAAGTGCGGGATCGCCGCCTTCGACTCCGTCAGCCGCCGCGCGATCGCCCGCCGCATCGGCGTATGCGGAATAAGCGTCCCGTCGGCCGCCCCGGTCCGGCCGTCAGCGCCCGGCCGCCGCGCAAGCGCGTCATCCCGAGGAACGGATGCCGACTTCGCCTCCCCCTTATCCACTGAGCCGCCGGCCCCCAGCCCGGGGGAGGCAGCGGCCGTCGTCCCGGTCGCGGCCCATGGCACGGCCGGCGAGGGTGCCGTGTCCGTGGCCTCCGTCCGGCCTCGCGGTGCGACCGGAGCGGAAGCGGGCTGCCCAGGCACGCCCGGCCCCGCCTGTCCTGCCCCGGCAAAGCGCTCCAGGTCGCGGCGGACGATCCGTCCGTTCGGCCCGGTCCCGGTCAGTCCCGCGAGGTCGACTCCCCGCTCGCCGGCGAGCTTGCGCACGAGGGGGCTGGCGAAGATCCGCCCGCCGTTGGCCGCGGCCCGGCTTCCGTTCGCCGCCGGCGCGTCCGTACCTGGCGCACCGCTTACCTCGGCCTGCGCCTGCCGGGACGACGCCCCGGGTGACGAGCCGCCCAGGGCCGCGTCGATGTCCGCGTCCCCCTCGCCCGGTGCGACGAGGACCGCGATCGGGTCGCCGATCTCCCCGCTGTCGCCCTCGCCGAGAACCAGGCGGCCGACGATGCCGGCTTCCTCGGCCTCGTACTCGACGAGGGCCTTCTCGGTCTCGATCTCCGCGATCGGGGTACCCGGGGTCACCGAGTCGCCTGGACCGACAAGCCAGTGGGCGATCGCGGCCTCGGTCGCCCCCGCGAGAACGCTGGGCATCCGCACCACGCTCGCCATCAGCCGGCCGCCTTTCCGAAGCCGTCGCGCACCCGTTCCAGGCCAGCCGCCACTTCCTCGCTTTTGGCGATCGCGGCGCGTTCCAGCACGCGCGAGATGGACGGGGAAGACTCCGCGCCGGTCACCCGCAGCACCGGCTGATCGAGCCAGTCGAAGAAACGGCGCTGGATCTCGTCGGCCAGCCAGCCGCCGTAAGAGGTGCCGAGAGCGCCCTGCTCGACGATCAGCACGGCGTTCGTCTTCCTGACCGACTCACCGACGGTCTCCCAGTCCAGCGACGCCCGGTCCAGGAAGCGCAGGTCGATGAGTTCGGCGTCGATCCCGGTGCGCTCGATGGCCTCCGCCGCGTGCGCCACCATCGACAGGTAGCTGAGGACGGTGACCTCCGACCCGGGCCGCCGGATCGCCGCGCGGCCGAACGGGATCTGGTAGTCCAGGTCAGCGACCGGGATGTCGCCCTCGGCGGCGTACAGGTCGACGTGCTCAAGCATGAGCACCGGGTCGTCAACCGCCAGGGCGGCGTTCATCAGGCCGACGTAGTCGAACGGGGTAGAGGCGGCCATGATCCGCCATCCAGCCGATGTGGCGAAGATGCCGGCCGGGTCCATCAGGTGCTGTGACCCGTACCCGGACCCCATCGCGACCTTCGTCCTCAGTACCAGTGGTACCGGGTTCCTGCCACCGAACATGTGCCTGGCCTTGCCGATCTGGTTGAACACCTGGTCGGCGGCGACCCACAGGAAGTCCGGGTACATGAACTCCACGACGGGCCGGAACCGGCCGTCAAGCGCCAGCCCGCCGCCCAGGCCCGCGAACGCGTTCTCGCTGATCGGGGTGCCAAGGACGCGGCCGGGATACTTCTTCGGCAGGCCCTTGGTCGCGCCGTTGGTGCCGCCGTTGAGCTTGTGCACGTCCTCGCCGAGGACGACGATCCGCGGGTCGGCGGCCATCCGCCGGTCCATGACCGCCGACACCGCGTCGATGAACTTACCGCGCCTGACCTCGCCCGTGAACGACGAGCGCTCAGCGGTCCGCGCGCCCGCGAGTTCCGAAAGGTCGCCGCGGATGCCCACGTTGACGAACGCCGGATCGGGCCACAGTTCCGGGCGGATGCGCCGCTGGCCGGTCTTGGCGCCCGGCGACGGATCCGGTTCGACCAGCGCGGCCACGGCCGCCTTCATCGCCTCGACGGCCTGGGCGCGCACGGACGCGACCCCGGCCTCGTCGATCAGCCCGAGCTTGATCATTTCCCGCGCTACCCGGTCCAGGGGGTCGCGGGCACGCCACTCGGCTTCCTCTTCCCTGGTCCGGTAGCCGAACGCGGACCCGGGGTAGGGGCCGTTCTGGTGGAAGAACCGGTACACCAGGGCCTCGATGACGACCGGTCCCGCGCCTGCGCGCAGCCTCTCCGCGGCCTTCTCCATGGCCAGGTGCACCGCGAGCGGATCCATGCCGTCGACCCGCCAGGCGGGGATGCCGAAGCCGAGGGCGCGCGCGGACAGCCGGGGCTCGCCGGTGGCCTCATCGACCGTGGTGGAGACCGCGTAGCCGTTGTTCTCCACGAAGAAGCAGACCGGCAGCTTCCACGCGGACGCGAGGTTCAGCGACTCAAGCACCGATCCGATGTTGACCGCGCCGTCGCCGAAGTAGGTGACCGTGAAGTCCATTCCACCGCTGTCTCCGTCTCGCTCGGCGGGCCCGCCGGGCGAGACAGCGGGGGGTACAGGGGGTCGGCCCCCCGGGCGATAGCTGTGCTGCTGAGCCCAGGCGTTCCCGGTGGCCATCGGCACGCCGCCGCCGACGATCGCGTTGGTGCCCAGGGCGCCCGCCTCGAACCACTGCAGGTGCATGGACCCGCCGCGCCCGCCGCAGTACCCCTGCGCGAGGCCGAGGATCTCCGCGAGCGTGCGCTTGAGTACCTCCGCGACCTCCTGTGTTACCAGCGGGTCAAGGGCAAGCGACCCCTTGGTGACGTGGGTGAGGGCCTTGGCGAGGAACTGGTGATGGCCCCGGTGCGACCCGTTGACCGCGTCGGACGAGCGAAGCGACACGATCGAGCCGACCGCGCCGCCCTCCTGGCCGATCGAGGAGTGTGCGGGGCCGTGCACCAGGCCCTCGCCCGCCAGTTCAAGTACGGCCTCCTCGAAGGCCCGGATGAGGTGAAGCTCGCCGAGCATGGTGGCGAGCAGCGCAGGGTCGGCCGCCTTCCAGTCCGCCGGCGTGGTGGACAGTTCGGTCCACTCCGCCGCCGGCGCGAGCCGCTTTACGCGTGGCATGCAGTACCTCCCGCACTCGCCGCCGGGCGTACGGCGCCCTTTGGCTCGTGCTCTCATATCTCCCTGGAGCCAGCACACGTCTGGATGCCCGCCACGCTACCCCGGCAATGAATCCATTTCAACTGTAATCAGGCTCCGTTCTGGCGAAAATCGCGTTCTGTGCTCTAGATTGGATACATTCACCCTTGAGGAGGACCCATGGGCATACCGGGGCTGCGCGGCGGCGACCACGTCGGCATCACCGTCCCCGACATGGCGCAGGCGCACGAGTTCCTGGTGGACGTGCTCGGCTGCGAGTTCGTGTACGCGCTGCCGGAGATGCGCCACGACGACGACTGGATGCTGACGCACCTGAACGTGGACCCGCGGCGCACCGTGCGCGAGATCCGCTTCTACCGGTGCGGCTTCGGGCTGAACTTCGAGGTCTTCGAGTACGAGAAGCACGACGGGCAGCGGGAGGTGCCGCGCAACAGCGACCTCGGCGGGCACCACGTGGCGTTCTACGTCGACGACATGGACGCGGCCGCCGGGTACCTCGAGAGCAAGGGCGTGCGGCTCCTTGCGGGCCCGGTAGCCAGCAGGAACGCGTCGGCGGGCCAGCGCTGGCTGTACTTCCTCGCCCCCTGGGGCATGCAGTTCGAGCTTGTCAGCTATCCCGGCGGCAAGGCCTACGAGAAGGACGCGGCGGTGATGCTGTGGCACCCGGCCTACCCGGAGCGGTAACGGAGAACGTCGCCAGCCACCGGATCGCGGACGCGCTGCGCACGGCGATCCTTGACGGCAGCTACCTCCCTGGGGAGCGGATCAGGCAGGAGGACATCGCCGCGCGCTCGGGAGCGAGCCGCATCCCGGTCCGCGAAGCGCTGCGGATGCTGCAGGCCGAGGGCCTGGTGACGCTGGTGGCGAACTCCGGCGCCTGGGTTACCAAGCTCACCCTGGCCGAGTGCGCCGAGCTGTACCAGGTCAGGGAGCGGCTTGAGCCGCTGCTGCTGCGCGCGTCCATGCCCGGCCTTGACGACGCGGCGCTCGGCCGTCTCGCGGACCTAGCCGCCGCGATGGAGCGGTCAGCCGGCGATGTCGGCCAGTTCCTGCGCGCCGACCGGGAGTTCCACCTCGCCTCCTACGCGGCGGCCGCGCCGGGGGAGACGTCGAAGATCATCGGCCGGATGTGGAATACCACACACCACTACCGCCGTGAGTTCACCAAGCTCGCCGCGCACCGGGACGGGCTCGGCGTGACACACATGGAGCACCGGCTGCTCGTTGACTGCCTGCGCCGCGAGGACGCGGACGACGCCGAGCGCGTGCTTGTGATGCACATCAGGCGCACCCGCCTTGAACTGGTCAGGCACCCCGAGCTCTTCAGCTGATGCTACTGGGCGTGACGGGCCGTTACGCAGAGGGCGTGCGAGGAATAACTTGACATTAACGCTTGTTGCCGCCAAAGTTGCAAACGATTGCAGCCGCAAGGCTCCCCCACCGCGACTTGAATCCCCTTGGAGGAGGAACGCATGGCCGACGCCACGCCCACCGTCGGGTGGATCGGTACCGGGCGTATGGGCTACCAGCTCGCCCTGCGCCTGCTTAACGCCGGCCACGACGTGGCCGCCTACAACCGCACCAGGGCGAAGGCCGAGCCCCTGACCGAGCATGGCGCCAAGGTCGTCGACCGCCCGGCTGACCTCGCCGACCGGGACATCGTGTTCATCATGGTCTCGGCGGACAAGGACCTCGAAGCGGTCATCAGCGGCCCGGGCGGCCTGATGACCGTGGACGACAAGCCGAAGATCGTCGTTGACTCGTCCACCGTGTCTCTCGAGGCCTCTGAGCGCATCCGCGCCCGCGTCGAGGCGGACGCCGCGCAGTTCCTCGCCGCCCCGGTCAGCGGCAACCCCAAGGTGATCGGGGCCGGCAAGCTCACCGTCGCCGCCTCGGGACCTCGTGCCGCCTTCGACCAGGTGGAGCCGTTGCTCGCGACCTGGGGGCGGGGCGTCACCTACGTCGGCGACGGCGAGGTCGCCCGCCTGGTGAAGATCGCGCACAATGTCTTCCTGGGCGTCGTCATCCAGTCCCTCGCCGAGATCACCGTGCTCGCCGAGCGTGGCGGGGTCAGCCGCGCCGCGTTCCTCGACTTCCTCAATGACTCCGTGCTCGGCTCGGCGTTCACCAGGTACAAGTCCCCCGCCCTGGTGAACCTTGACTTCCACCCCACCTTCACCAGCCTGCTGCTCCGCAAGGACCTCCAGCTCGGCCTGAGCGCGGGCAAGGACCTGGGCGTGCCGATGCCGCTCGCCGCCGCCGCCGACATGCTGATCGCCCAGGCCGTCGGCGCGGGCTACGCCGAGGACGACTTCGCTACGCTGGTGCTCGAGCAGGCCCGCCGCTCCGGGTACCAGATCGAGCCCGAGAACGTGCCGGTCGACGACGGGCTCGCACCCGAGGAGGGGTAGTCGTGGTTGCCGGTGACGGCCGCGCGCCCGATCCGATGGCGGACGCCGTCGGGCGCGCATCCGGGGGTACGGGGGGTCGTCCCCCCGGGGGACAGCAGCCTGACCGCCGGTTCGAACGTCCCTCGCAGCGTCCTGCCGGGGTCCGCCCGATCGGCGCGCCCGGACCGATGGGCGTGGACTACGAGGCGCGGGTCGACTTCGACCGGCTCCGCCGGTACCGCCTCGACCGGGCGCAGCAGGCCCTGCGTGCCTCCGACTGCGGCGCGTTCCTGCTGTTCGACTTCTACAACATCCGGTACACGACGCAGACCTGGATCGGCGGGGCGCTGGGCGACAAGATGATCCGCTACGCGCTGCTGCTGCGCGACCGGCCCCCGGTCGAGTGGGACTTCGGCTCGGCGGTCAAGCACCACAAGCTGTACTCGCAGTGGCTGCCGGACGAGAACTGGCGGCCGGGCTTCCTCGGCTTCCGCGGCGCGGTGGCCCCCGAGGCGGGCCTGATGCGGGACGCGGTTACCGAGATCAGGTCCCTGCTCGCCGAGGCCGGCGTGCTCGACGCGCCGCTGGGAATCGACATCGTCGAGCCGCCGTTCCTGTTCGAGCTTGAACGGCAGGGCATTACCGTCAGGGACGCGCAGCAGGCGATGCTCGACGCGCGCGTCATCAAGTCGCCCGACGAGATCATGCTGCTGAACCAGGCGGCCGCCATGGTGGACGGCGTCTACC
>Ga0335074_10011177_pt1 | contig 12550 bp, 10 predicted proteins | sample Lox_Sample_23_FD_206715 | JGI IMG/M metagenome (GOLD analysis project Ga0335074, IMG submission 206715) | Soil microbial communities from Loxahatchee National Wildlife Refuge, Florida, United States - Lox_Sample_2.3 | ecosystem: Environmental > Terrestrial > Soil > Wetlands | place: USA...
CTATTGTGTGGTTTTGGGTCCATTCCTTCTGCTGAGCACCTTATTGAGCGCACGTTGACCCACCTATCGCCCTGACGATCGTGCACTGCGACGGCACACCCACCCTAGCCCTCTACAATAGGTTGTTATAGTTCTACATGGATTTTTATAAGCTAAATGCTTTAACTTGTAAGGACTGTTACTTGTTGCTCCTACTTGAAAAGACTTTAGCACAAATAAGCAAGGCTAAAATATTTATAAAGCTCGACATTTACTAAGCGTTTTATAAGATACAAATGCACCCTAATTTAAAGGACCTTATAACATTCCAGACTCGCTATAGCACTTACAAATGCAAGGTCCTACCTTTTAGACTTACAAACAAACTTGCAACTTAGTAGCAGTATATGAATAACACCTTATTCGACTATTTAGACGACTTCTATACAGCTTACTTAAACAACATCATAATCTACTTAGAGAATGAGCTAGAACACGTAGAACACGTCTGTAAAGTGCTCATACAACTCTACAAAGTTGAGTTACAAGCAGACATCTAAAAGTTGGAATTCCATGTAAAACGCACAAAGTACTTAAGCTTTATTATTAGTACGGACGGTATCGCAATAGACTTAGAAAAGACGTTTGTTATCTAGCAATAGGAGCCCTTACAAACTGTAAAGGGCGTGCAGTCTTTCTTAGGTTTTTGCAACTTCTACTAGCATTTCATTAAGGATTACAGACGGGTTGCTCAGCCCCTAAATTGCCTTGTCCGTAAAGACTAACCTTTCGTCTTTAACAGCAACTGCTACGCAGCTTTCTAAGAGCTTAAGAAGCAACTAGTCTTAGCCCTAGTCCTAGCACATTTCAATTTAAACCTGCTTCTACAAGTTGAAACAGACGCTTTAAATAAAGTAACAGGTAGAGTGCTCTCTTAGAAGCATATAGACAGCGAGTGGCACCTAGTAGCCTTCCTTTTAAAGACTATAGTTAGCGCCAAGCTAAATTACTTAATCTACAACAAGGAACTACTAGCTATCATCTACAGCTTCTAGCATTAGCATGTAGAGCTTGAGGGAACACTTTAAGTGATCAAAGTACTCTTAGACTATAATGCCTTAAAGTATTTTATGACTATTAAGGTTTTAACTGCCCAACAAGCCTGCTAGGTAAAAGTGTTATCCTGTTACAACTTCTAAATCATGTACAAGCTTAGTATAAGGAACTAGGTAGACGCCCTTACCTGTTAGGAATAGGATTTAGACGCCTTGCAAGATGCAAAATCGTCCTTATAAATGTAAATCTTACTAAAACTAGAGCAGATAGACCTGCAAGTGCAATAAGAGTTGGCTACAAACCAAGTTCTAAGCACCTTAAAAACAAATAGTAGTTTTAACTTAGTAGACAACCTCTTACAAACAAACTAGACTGCGGAATCACTTAAGGACCTTTAAGAAGAGGCTTAAAACCTTAAAAGCGTGTGGACCTTTAAGAACAGACTGCTTAAATACTAAGGCCAGCTTATAGTAGCAGACGAACTAGGTTTACAAATAAGACTTATTGCTAAGGCTTACAAACAAGTGTCCACGGCCCACCTAGGTAAGTTAAAGACCTATAAACTCCTTTGCACCTATTACTATTAGCTAGGGATAACAGCAGACATTAACTAGTTCGTATGCAATTGCAATAGTTGCTAACGCTTAAAGATCTTAAAAGACAAAACGCCTAGTTTACTTAAGCTATTACCTATCCCTAATAGACTATAGCAGTACATCTTAATAGATTTCCACGAACTACTTACAGACTGTAACAGATACAATATAGTGCTAGTTTTAGTCGACCGATTTAGTAAGCGTACAATTTCTATTTTATGTTTTAAGAATATTAACGCAAAGGAGACCGCCTGACTATACATCTAATACGTCTATTAGACTTATAGACTGCTAGATACTGTAGTATCCGACTAAGGACTGCAATTTGTGTTAGCCTTTTAGAGAGAGTTTATAGGCATCCTAGGTATTAAGTTGAAGCTCTTAACAGCTTGCCACCTGCAAACGGACAGGCAAACCGAAATCACTAACTAGTACTTAAACTAGAAACTCTAACCCTTTATAAACTACTACTAAGACAACTAGGTAGAGCTGCTACTTATAATAGACTACGTACAAGCAACCCTCCCTTATAATTCAACAAGATACGCTCTAATCCAGCTAGAAATAGGTTATTTGCCTTAAACTAGTTTTAATTGGGACTAAACGGACAAGTTACAGACTGTCTGTAAGACGCTTTTTAAGAACAAGGCCTATAAATACGCTGAACGGTTATAGAACGCTTAGGCACTCGCTTGGAAGAACTTGGAGAAGGCCTAAACAACTATAGTAAAGCAAGCAAACTAGCACTAATATGAACTAGACTTCGTTGTTAGAGACAAAGTCTGAGTTACTACAAGGAATTAGAAATTAGACCGACCTAGCTGTAAACTAGATTATCAAATGGCAAGCTCGTACGAGATCTTAGAACGGGTAGGTAATGCCTACAAGGTAAAGCTATTAGAGTCAATTCGAGTCCACCTAGTCTTTTCGCCGGATAAGCTCTATAAGGCATTAGACGACCCGCTCTCAGGCTAAAAGAACGATCCCCTGTTACCAATCTAAGTTAATAGGGACGACGAATAGGAAGTCGACGAGGTCTTAGCCTCCAAACTAGTCTGTGGAACGTTAAAATACTAGGTAAAATGGAAGGGGTACGATCCAGATCCAACCTGGTACCCTATATGGAACTTTGTAGGGAGCTCGCACTTAGTCAAACAGTTCCATGATGCTTACCCAGACGAACCCGGGCTGCTAAAGCACCTAGACGAGTAGTTGCAATGCTAGAAGGACGGGACGGACCTATAGGAACACAAAGACAAAAACGCTGTTAAAGCTTGAGGGCAGGCTTTACGGATGGGGGGGGGTGATGTTACAGACTGCAAACTAGGTAACAGTCCGCAACGGCCTGGGTAGGGGCCTAGAGCTGCCCTTACAGATGGGGGTTTATAGGCGGTTAGCTATAGCCCGTTAGCACTTGGTTTACAGACGGCCCGTAAGCGACATGTGACCTGTAAGGGGCATATAAACCCGCCTGTAAACCAGTGTCTTCTTCTTCTTCTTCCTTCAGCTTTAGATTCTTGTATTCTAGGACTACCAATAGCATCGGCTTTACCACTCGCAGCGTCCCGGTGCCACTTATTGACTGAGTTCGTAATAGTACGCAATTGCCCACGATGCATATACAGCTCCAACTCCTATAAGTCAACGATATTAGTAGCCAACAAATCCATTTGAGATTAAGGTTCTTTTTGGAATTTACTTTTATATGGGAGTGCATTAAGAGCCTAATTATCAGATATATTAGGAAACTCCAAAGCCAAATGGACTAAAGCATGCTCTTTCAAAGCACATGTCATTAAATCAATTTAAAAACCTCCGCTGTTATTTGCATATTTCAAAGCCAACTTTAGAATTAATGCAAGCTCCAATTCCTACTAACAACAACAAGAATATTAACGAATTTTAGTGGTGGCGATTGGAACTAATGCTAAACACTTTTTGTGATTGGTGCTAACGTTATTTGATTCTAGGAAGTGCTGTTTCAATTGATGAAATTATAGTTCGCTTTTACGGCTGTTCAGCTGATACTTTTAAAATGCTTGGAAAGCTAATAAAGCAAGGTTATAAAATCTTTGCTCTAGCTTAAGACGGCTACGTTTAGTACTTCCAACTTGCCTTAAAACAGTATGGAATTGCAGAGCTTGAGAAGGTTAATGAGCTTACTGCAACTAGCTTAATAGTCTTCCAAATGGCACAGCTCCTTCTTAAGTTTCCAAACGCTTATTTTGTGATTTACATGGACAACTACTTTACATCGATTCCACTCTTTTTAATGCTTCAAAAAGAAAATATTAGTGCAGTTGGGACTACTCGGCCTTTAGGTATTAACTTCCTAGCGTTGCTTATTGTATTGCGCAAGAAACACTCTACCAAGTTAAAGTGGGGAACTACTGTTGCAGATATTGTTGATAGTGTACTTTGCATTAGGTGGCAAGATAATAATTTTGTCCTAGGACTTTCCACTATCCACACAGTCTATGAGGCTTCAAGTTGGGTAAATTTAAGTCGCAATCGCCTAGGACCAACTTCTACGAATGCTACAATTACTAGAAAGGTCTTTGGAGATTGCCCATTTAGGATTTTGCAAATTCTTACCTGGGTTGACGATTACAACTATAATATGAATAGCGTGGATCTAGCAAATCAACACCGACAACCATATGACACTCAGAGAATTGCGTATAGGACCTGGGTTCCACTTTTACATTGGATTTTGGACCAAGCTGCAATTAATGCATATAAGCTTGCCGTTGTAGGAAAAACCTGGCCTAAGGATGATTCTGGGCATCTAAACTTCCAGCGTGAAATTTACTCTAAGCTTTTAGACTATTCTAAGCCTTGGTTCCAGGCTGGGCCTCACAATTGGATACAGCGCCCAAAACGGTAGTCGTGTGTTATGTGCATTAAAAGGGAAAAGCTGAAAAGGCACCTAAATAAGGTGCAAGAGGAAGCCGGCATTCAAATTTTTAGGGCTAAAGCTAAGGCAGTACGTCAGGTTTGGTCAGGTTGCAGCTTGTGTAACGTTCCTTTGTGTAAAACAACTAATTGTTTCAAAGAATGGCATTCGCAGGGCGTTTAGGGAGTGTAAATAGCTTCAATTTGGTGGTTTTGTGGTGGTTTTGTGGTATTTGTGGGTGCCAAGAAATGCCAAGGCGCTAAAATGTATATCTGCAGCGACCGAGGGGATAGCGCTAAGGATCCTGTCTGCAGCATGGCTGTCGACTGCAGAATAGAAACTCTACTTCACTATATTGTTCATTCGCAAGGCGCTTAGATCAATAGACGCCTTAACGTCCTAAGGCGCAAAGTTGGTAGGGGTGGTATTTATGGTCGTCGAGAAAAGCAGCAAGGCGACTTTGCACACGCCTTCCCCGATAGGGCGGCGGCTCAACCCGTGGGAGGCCAACACCAACAATTGAGATTAACGTCCGTCCCTGCGTCGAGAGATGCACCCCGTAACGAGACAAACCATCGGTACTTTGAATTCAGTTAATTCTAAATTTGTGAATCCATTGAAAATTCCTGTGAGTTTTGTGTTAGTCATATTGTGTGACCACTCCTGAACAGTCCAAACCCTAGCTACTCTGAAAATTACAATCGCGTCGTCGCCATTGCGCCTAATTGCGGAGGTCGTCAATTTGTAGTAAAATAGGACCCCTCGACCTACAGCACCACCAGGAGCTCTTTGCGCCTTTCAAGCGTATAAAACAATTTGATTTAGGTTTCTAAGCCTCGCTACGATGCTAAAAGATTATTGTCAGCCTTGTAGTAACTAGGGAGTGCTATGTTATACAACGTCGCTATATAGGTTGATACCTCTAATTTGTTACAACACGTGCTATTAGGAGGCCTAAGGATGCAATAGCGTAGACAAGTTCTATTGGTCGGAACTCAGATAGCATGGGAGTCACATGATGACCGATCCTAGGGGGAATTAGGGATCGGTCAGGGAGCACTTAGGGAGCACTTAGGGAGCGACCTAGGATCTTATCTTTTATATAATGAGGACGATTTCCTGCTAGAGGGAATCGTGCTCAACTTAAGTTGTCAACTTAGTCTTTCAATTACATTGATTACACTGTTATACATTAGTCCTAATACCCCCGCGTCCTACTTCGTACTCAGCAAACGAGACAAAACCCTGCACACAGTCACTAGACCGTAACATAAGGCTACAGGGCAACGGGTACAGCACGTACGAACAGCAGGGTTTGTACAGATTTTATTGCTAAAAAGCAAGTGGACCAAAAAAAGGATGCTGTAACGGACTACTAAGGATAGTTGTATGTATATAGGCACTTAGGGGACGGAGCGAAGGAGTCGGAACATTGTCGGGCCGGGTCCTAAGCAAAGCATAATAAAAGTAAAGCAAAGAAGGGAATAAGGGAAGTAAGGATTAGTTTATAATCAATGTTATAACACACTGTCTACGAGCCCTTACATAGAGCATAAACGGAATCTAAAAGGAAAACTTTCTCCCCTCTAGGGCTGGATATTAATCTTTAAGCGCCACGCTTCCAAAAAACCGCCCACAGCTTGAGCCGCTCTTCCAGCAACCTCATGACGAATCTTGCGTTCATAATTTTTTAAATTCTCAAGCTGGGAAGCTAAACGGGGAATCCACCAGTCCGTATCGTATCTACGCGGACTTGGGACATTGAGTCCCTTCATGATATCATATCGTTGCTGTTTTTCAGCCAAGCAGATTTCAGTGTCATACTCTTTCCATTCCGACTCTGTAATTGCTTTACCTAGGACTTCCAAGCACTTTAAACACCTTTCTTGCTCTAAAACTTGGGGACGGTAAGGCCGTCTACGCTGACCCTGAAGCGCAGGTAATTTACGCGCATGCGCAGGGTATTTACTCCATGGGCCATTAAATTTGAGAGCCTCGATTATTTCCTCGGATGGGAATGCATAAGGCCAATACCTAAAAATTCGACAAGTGCCACAATATTTTAGTTTGTATCTGCCAGAAAACATTGCATCGCGTATATTAGACGCAAGCTCGAGGTCTTTAACCCTCGTTTCGTAATAACCAAGCTCTTCGAAGTGGTAGCCATGGAAGTCTCCTACACTTAATGCACCATTGCATTGAGGTCTGGTGCAAAAGGAAGTAGCAGATATATGTAACATTTGGTGGTCCTGCCGAACTTTGGATTCCATAGAAATTCTAGCAAATACGGACAAGTCCTGAAACATAATACTGGTAAGGCTAAAACATATCTTGTCATTCTCACTGAGACTGTTGTAGATCTTGACAAGTAGTTCGGTAGGCAGCTTTAATATTGGACAGTGTGAATCCAATAAGGCATTCTCGCCGATTAGTTGCTGCGTTTTGCTTAAGGGTTCCTGCTGTCTGCAGTGCTGTTGTATATTAGGCCTTATGAGCTGTTTTGCATCTGACCCTGTATCTGATTTGTGGGTCTGCCGCCGCCTCGCCCGTATTCTGCGTCTGAACTCCTCCAACTCTGCATCTGACTCTCTATCCGACTGTGCGATTGACTCTGTATCTAAGTGCGTGGTTGACTCTGTATCTGAGTGCGTGGTTGACTCTGTATCTGAGTGCGTGGTTGACTCTTTATCTGGCCATATGTTTGACTCTGTATCTGACTGTGTAGTAAAGTCATCAACGACGCATGCAAGGCCCCTTATATCTATGTCATTCATGAATTTAGCTCCGTCGATGCACAGCCAGAGCATTTCAAGGCCTGCGCAATCAAGGAGCCTCGATAAATCTGTGCAATCGATGACCTTCTGCAACAGATCTGTCCAATCAATGTCTTTCTTCATGTAGATATCTTTGATAAGACCATCTACGTCCTTGCCATCCCATAGCTTCTTCAGATCCATGCACTTGACGAGCTTCCGCAAGTCTGCCAAAAAGACGAGTTTCTCTGGTTCTATGTAATCAATGATTTTCCCCAGGCCCAGTTCATCAAAGGACTTCTGTAATTCCTTTTTATCAAGATTTTGTTCCGTAAGATCGAGGAGATCATGCGGGAACGATGTACAGAATTTCTCCTCTAGCTTATAAAAATTTTCAAGCTTAGATATGTTTATGTGATCTATGAGATTTGTGTAATCGTCTGCGCGTATGTCCGCTCCACCAATGATCTCCTCTATGGTTGTATTTAACAGGAGTTCTCCCACGCTTTTATGATTATTGATTATGCCGAGACCTTTATTACCAGGGTGGTCAAACGTCTCGAAACTTTGAATAGCATCTGTAAAGGTTAGCTGCTACACTTTTAAGCGATCTATGGACCTCTCCAAGTACATACCAGAAGTAACCTTCTCCAAATCCGTACCATGCATGTGTTTTCCGGACCTCGCGTCGTGAATATGCTTCTCCAGCGAGGCATGAATTTGCTTCTCCACAGAGTGAAAGACATCGAAATAATTATCTCCGTTTATACCCGTTCTATTGATCTCCTTCATGGCTATATTGAACGCAAATTCTCCACTGCCATTACCTGTGCCGAGACCTCTATTATCAGGGTGGTCAAACGTTTCGAAGCTTTGAATAACATCTGCAAATGTTAGCTTCTACATTTTAAGCGATCTATAATCCTCTCTAAGAACATACCAGAAATGAACTTCTCTAAATCTGTGCCATACATGTGCTCCCCTGACCTTACGTCGTGAATATGCTTCTCTAGAAAGGCGTGAATATGCTTCTCTAGAAAGCGAAGGAGCACATCTAGCTCATGAAGGTCTAGCATTTTGAAAATTTGTAGTTCTAGAACAGCGATGTTGAAGAAACACACTTTTCAGGACAAAGCTGATACCCCGGAATAGCGATGTTGAATTGACGATGAGAGGTCTAATGTGGGTAGGGCTGTGCGTACTGTATCCCTGCGAATCAGCTTCACGATTTCGAGTACGTCTTACGTGGATTCGGTCGGTTCGTGTTGCGGCAGCCGGGTTCTTTTGGTCATAATCTCGAAATAGTTGTAGGAATGATCGGCTGATTGGCTACGAGATATTCTGGGTGCTGTGATTACATGTGATCGCCGGCCCGTCTAATTCTCCGCTCCACAAGGAGTATCCCAAGCTGTCACGTGCACAAGGGCTTCCGTAAGATATTAGTAATCACTCCCGCAACCTCGGAAATGAGCTCATTACCCAGGGACCCCTATGTAGGTGCCTGCACTCCCTAGATAGTTCTACAATTCAATTCAATTACTACATACAAGTTGGATTCCGTCCCATTCGCTGTGTGCCGCTGACACAAGCCATTGTGCCTCAGGAATTTCGTTATCCTATAAGGTCTTTGAAGCTTTTAAGAATTAGGTAGTAAGGAGCAAGCTCCGCGTTTTTTTTCCGCGTCTGTGGCGGCCCCCAGCGGGGTTAGGGGCTGGCCCCTAAAGAGCAAGAGCAAGCTTCTATAAGCCGGGTTTACTTCACGGTCCCTAGTAGGTGTAACCTAAGGTGTTTGGTGGGGTGCACGTACTGTATTGCTACACGTGACCGTTAATTCTACGGTATACCGTGGGCGTATACAGTGCCATCCCGGAAGCTAAAACATGTGGCGTTGATGCCCCTCTGCTCGCACCGGCGTAACTCCCGGAGTACATTGTTTTCCTCTCTGAATGTCTTTAAAATTTGGAGCCATATTATTTCGTTATAGAACCTTTCCCTAAGTCCTCCGAATTTTGAAAAGACTTTAATAGTCGCGATTAAGCAGGGGGGAACAGCTGAAGGGGCGATCAGTAGCGTGATTGAAACGATCGACAGCATGATCAACAGCAATCTTTTTCTTGTTGCTGAGTAGTCTCATTAAGGAGAAATGGCAAAAGAAAGCGACATATTTATAACAACTTCGTAAACCTTCCAAGAAAAAATTTGTGGTTCCTAAACTATAAATTCGTCTCGTAACAGGGTGCGTCTCTGGACGCAGGGACAGACGTTACATAAAAAAAGGATATTATTATACGAGGTCTGTTTAAGGTAAATACTACTAACTTTGGATGACCAGAATATTGCGTTTTCGTTCTGAATCATGGCTTGTAGGATGGTTTCTGCAATTCAGTTGGTCTGGCACAGAAACCCCTTGATTTTAAGATAGTTGTGCCCATATTACGAATCAATGCTGATTCTTGCATACTCTGATTAAATGGAATATATTCCCGCGATAGTCTTTTCGTGCTGTGTGACCTACAATTAAAAGGCGGGGAGCATGTAGGGCATGATTGGCGGGACGCAAAGATATTTGCCAATTGAGGGGTCGAACCCTGGCTTTGACTCCATCTTGGTGTCCGACGAAGATACCCATAATTGCACTTCTTTATACTTGCCATCAAATGACCGCTTGTTCCCGGCAATGCTTGCTTTTCGATGTGCGATTTCAAGAGCAACTTGATTGATTGCCCTTTTCGGAGCAAGTGAGTGTGAATAGAGGAATTCCTGCTTTTGTTTTCAAGCAGGATCGAGGCAGGATCAATACACTCTTGATTGGTGCAATCTGTATCTCGTACTTCGAGACAACCGGCAAACTCTTAGTCTTTGATTATAACATGACTTCTTCAAGTCTTCGGCATTGGAAGACTCAAAGATATCAAGATCTCCAAACGCGTAAGAGAAAATTTTTGCAGGGGTGTTGAACATGTGAGAAAAGGCTGTTGGTTACCGAAGTCACGGTCAAAAATTGAAATTTTCGAACCTCCGCAAGCGGACTCTTCCCCGCAATCGATAAGACCCCAATCCCATGGAAATAAAAATCGAGTCATACATCCCATTGATCTCCTCCTCATATCGCACACAATCTTTATCTTTTACTGAATGGCTTTGCGAATATCGACAAAACGCGTAGCGGCCACGCTTAAAGCCCGCACTGGGTCCATCGGAGAGAAAGCAATTTCAAAGGGTCTTGCATCACAAGCAACTGCTGCCGCGACAAATTTCTCAGAGGAGTCTAGGAATGACATCTTTGTATGTGCCCTCAGCAACCGAAGTACCATTAGCTAAACATGTATTCCTGCAGAGAGCTACGTCGCTCCCCAATCCGGATCCGCCTGCGGATTCTGCCACTACTGCTCTGGTCAATGAGCAAGCACCGTACATGGTCAAAACCTATCTGCGACCCCCACCAATGTTCGTGAAGGGAGAGGGATGTTATCTCTGGGATGTGGAAAACAGAAAGTACCTGGATCTGACAGCTGGGATCGCTGTGAATGCACTAGGTCATTGTGACCCGGAAATGAGCAAGCTCATTGCCCAACAGGTAAGCCTTACTGCTTCTATAACAGCCTTTTCATCCGACTGACAATGGTTTCGCTCTAGGCCAAGACTCTCATACACACCTCGAATCTCTATCATAACCCATGGACTGGCGCTTTATCGTCGCTACTGGTACAGAAGACGTTGGAAGGAGGAGGAATGCATACTGCGTCATCAGTTTTCATCTGCAACTCAGGTTCTGAAGCAAATGAGGCGGCTATTAAGTTTGCACGAAAAGTTGGGAAAGTAGTCGATCCATCGGGTGCAAAGTACGAGGTGGTCTCCTTTCAAAATTCTTTCCATGGCAGAACGATGGGTAGTCTCTCAGCAACACCAAACACCAAATACCAGAAACCATTTGGGCCTATGCTTCCTGGCTTCAAATACGGCAAATATAATGACGTGGATACAATCAAAGACCTAGTCACTGACAAGACCTGTGGCGTCATTGTGGAGCCAATTCAGGGAGAGGGAGGTGTGAATGTTGCAACAGAGGCCTTCCTCGTCGCTCTCGCTGCTCGATGCAGGGAAGTGGGTGCCGTTCTCATATACGATGAAATTCAATGCGGGCTTTCTCGCACGGGAACATTTTGGGCGCATGCGACACTTCCTAAAGAGGCCCACCCTGACATCATAACTACTGCCAAAGCCCTGGGAAACGGCTTCCCTATTGGTGCTACTATTGTCAGCAAAGATGTGGCTGACAAGATCAAAGTTGGCGACCATGGCACTACATTTGGTGGCAATCCCCTTGGAAGCAGACTGGCACATTATGTTGTTTCGAGACTAAGTGAAAAGAGCCTTCAGGAAGACGTCCTGGCCAAGGGTCAAATGTTGCGAAGACATTTCGAAAGATTTCAAAAAACATACCCCGAGCTAGTGAAAGAGATTCGGGGTCGGGGTCTCATAATGGGACTTCAGTTAACTCAAGACCCGACGCCGATAGTGACGGCAGCGAGGGAGAGAGGTCTTTTGATTATTACAGCGGGCACAAATACCCTCCGGCTTGTGCCTCCCCTCACCATCACCCCAGAACAGATCGATGATGGGATGGCGATTTTGGAGGAGGCAATCAAGGTTGCCATAAGCGCTAGGGAAAATCCGCTGGGAGGCCGGTAAAGGGAGAGGTGGACTCACCTAACTAGATATCGAAGATACATAGCGGAGTCTGGTTTCGGGAGATGCTTGTATGCAAGGTGTCCAGGAGTCCAAATGTCATAATTTCTGTTGTACATCCGGACTTCTTGAGATTAATTACTATCAGCCATCTAAGCCTAGATCTTTTTAGCTATAGAAAAGTTCTTGTTGCAATGCCTTTCAGCATGTACCAGCAATACCCAATTAATCAGTCACGGGAACTTTCTTAAAAGTGTCGTAGAATAGAGATCTATATTAATTAGGCGATTCCGGTTGATTTTGGCCTCGCTTGAAATCAGGCCAAATTTGCCTTGACGAGCCGGCAATCACATGCTAATCCGAACACGCATTCCCCCACGAGATGATGCTGCATGCAGAACGATAAACGCCTTAGCCGTTCTTTGATCTGTCTCCTGCATTCAATCAAATCGCTTCCTCGTTTTCTCCGAAATCCCCGTCCCGAGCCAGGCGCCTTCCCGCAGTCGTGGTCATACGGACACCAGATCCTGAGTGCTTACAGTACCAGCTCAGCTGCTTTGACAATGACAACAATCCACGCA
>Ga0335074_10011179_pt1 | contig 12549 bp, 13 predicted proteins | sample Lox_Sample_23_FD_206715 | JGI IMG/M metagenome (GOLD analysis project Ga0335074, IMG submission 206715) | Soil microbial communities from Loxahatchee National Wildlife Refuge, Florida, United States - Lox_Sample_2.3 | ecosystem: Environmental > Terrestrial > Soil > Wetlands | place: USA...
ATAGGCAGTCTGCGTAATGGCCGAGGTGTTCAGCTGTTGATACGATGTTCCGCCGCTGGGCGTACGGTAGACGTTGTATCCGGCCACCGGATCGGAAGAACTGGCCGGTGCATTCCAGGTCAGATTTACCTCGAGCGCTTCTCCGTTCCCACTCAGGCTGACTACGTCGGTGGGATTGGTCAGTGACGTACTGACAATGGTCAGTGTTCCCGTAGCCGCGCCGGCCGTGGTGGGATCGAAGACGACGCTGAGCGTAACGCTCTGATTGGTTGTCAGGGTCAACGGGAAGGTGGCGCCCGAGATAGTGAAGCCGGTGCCGCTGATCGTCGCGGCACTCACAGTGACTGAAGCCGTTCCGGTCGAGGCCAGCGTCAACGACTGGGTCGACGGCGAGTTCAGGGTCACGCTGCCGAAGGCGATGCTGGTGGCGTTGACGGTGAGCGTCGGGGTTGCAGCTCCCAGTTGCAGGGCGAAGGTTTCGGTCGTGCTTGCCGCGCTGGCGCTCAACGTCACCGAAGCCGCCGTACTGACTGAGGAGACAGTGGCCGTGAAAGCAGCGCTGGTGGCGCCGGCTGCGACTGTCACCGAAGCGGGCACCGTCACGGCGCTGTTGTTGCTGGAGAGATTGACCGCGAATCCTCCGGTGGCGGCTGCGGTATTCAGTGTGACGGTGCAGCTGTCTGTGCCTGCCGCGGTCATGGAGCTGTTAGTGCACGTCAGGCCGGTCAGTACCGGGGTGCCGGTTCCACTCAGGCTCACGGCAGTTGAAGATCCAGTCGACGAATTGCTAGTCAGAGTCAGCGAGCCCGTCGCAGCTCCGGCTGCAGTGGGATCAAATTGCACTGTCAATGTTGCAGTCTGATTCGGACTCAGGGTCAGCGGGAAGCTGGCGCCGGAGACGGTGAAGCCGGATCCGCTCACCGCAGCCGCACTGATGGTGACCGAAGCCGTTCCAGTAGAGCTTAATGTCAGTGATTGCGTCGTTGCCGTATTTACGGCTACCGTACCAAACGACAAGCTGCTCGAACTTACTCCCAAGGTTGAGACGGAAGCTCCCAGTTGGAGGGCGAAGCTTTCGGTCGTGCTTCCCGCGCTGGCGCTCAAAGTCACCGTGGCTGCTGTACTGACCGAGGAGACAGTGGCCGTGAAAGCAGCGCTGGCGGCGCCTACCGCGACTGTCACCGAAGCGGGCAACGTCACGGCGCTGTTGTTGCTGGAGAGATTGACCGTGAATCCGCCGGTCGCGGCTGCGGTATTCAGTGTGACGGTGCAACTGTCAGTGCCTGCCGCGGTCACGGAGCTGTTGGTGCACGTTAGGCCACTCAAGACCGGTGTGCCGGTTCCACTCAGGCTCACAGCAGTTGAAGATCCAGTCGACGAGTTGCTGGTCAAGGTCAGCGAGCCTGTCGCCGCTCCGGCCGAAGTCGGATCAAATTGCACCGTCAGTGTTGCAGTCTGATTCGGACTCAGGGTCAGCGGGAAGCTGGCGCCGGAGACAGTGAAGCCGGTCCCACTCATGGCAGCCGCACTGATCGTCAGCGACGCCGTTCCGGTCGAGCTTAGCGTCAGCGACTGCGTGGTCGCCGTATTCACGGCTACCGTCCCAAACGACAAACTGCTCGAACTTACTCCCAACGTGGACACATACGCGCCCAGCGATAAGCTGAACGTCTGCGAACTGCTTGAGGTCGACGCCGTCAGCGTGGCCGTTTGTGCCGTAGTCACCGCTGTCGCCGTTGCAGTAAAGCTCGCGCTGGTCGCTCCACTGGCTATCTGGACTGACGGCGGCACCGTCACCGCCGCATTGCTGCTCGCCAGATTCACGCTCATGCCGCCTGAAGGCGCGCTTCCGCTCACCTTGACCGTGCACGTGTCGGTTGCCGCGCCGGTCAATGAACTCGAAGTGCAATTCAACCCAGACACAGAGGGCAGAATCGTAATCGTTCCGGTACCGGTCAGTGCCACCGTCAGTGTCCCGCCGCTCGTGGCATTCGATGTAAAGATAAGACTGCCCGATTCGGCTGCGTTGGTCGTCGGATCGAATTGCACACTCACCGTCGCTGTCTGATTGGGATTCAGCGTCAGCGGCATGGTGATTCCTGTGGCAGTAAAGTTCGTTCCGGAAACGGTCATTGAATTGATCGTCACGGCAGCGTTTCCTGTCGAGGTCAGCGTCAGCGCCTGAGTTGACTTGGTGTTGACGTTCACGTTGCCGAAGCTGAGGCTCGTGGGGCTTGCACTCACTGCGGCGGTTGAGCCCGTCAATTGCAGCGCAAAAGTCTCCGTCACGCCGTTCGCGCTCGCTGTCAGCGTCACCGCTTCGGCTGTGCTCACCGCGGTCACAGTGGCCGTAAAGCTCCCACTTGTCGCGCCCGCTGCCACTTGCACCGTCGCCGGCACGGTTACGGCGCTGTTGTTACTTGCCAGATTTACCGTCGATCCGCCGCTCGCTGCGGCCACATTGAGGGTTACCGAGCAGCTGTCCTTTGCCGCGCCTGACTCTGATCCGCTGCCACAGGTCACTCCAGTCAGCACCGGCACGCCCGTGCCGCTCAGGCTCACCGCCGTCGAACCGCCAGCCGACGAGTTACTCGTCAGAGTCAGTGACCCGGTCACCGACCCTGCCGCCGTTGGATCGAACTGCACCGTGAGCGTCGCTGTCTGATTCGGATTCAACGTCAGCGGAAAACTCGCACCTGAGACGGTATAGCCCGCGCCACTCACCGTCGCTGCGTTGATCGTTACCGCGGCCGTCCCGGTCGAACTCAGTGTCAGCGTCTGTGTCGTGGGAGTGTTGACAGATACATTGCCGAAAGTCAGGCTGGCCGCGCTCACGCCCAGCGTCGGATTCGATGCTCCCAGCTGCAGTGCGAAGGTAGTCGAGACGCTGCCCGCGCTTGCAGTCAGCGTCACCGCCGTGGCCGCCGTCACGGCATTCACGGTCGCGGTAAAGCTCCCGCTGCTCGTTCCGCCCGCCAGCGCCAAGCTTATCGGCACCGTCACGGCTGAGTTATTGCTCGCCACGCTTACTGAGAATCCGTTGCTCGGCGCCGCCGTATTCAAGGTCACGGTGCAGGTGTCAGTCCCCGCGCCCGTAAATGAGCTGGTGCTGCAACTCAATCCGGTCAGCACCGGCACACCTGTGCCGCTCAGCGCCACTGCGGATAGCGTTCCCGTCGATGAGTTGCTGGTCAGGGCCAGTGATCCCGTCGCCGATCCGGCCGCCGTCGGCACAAACTGCACCGTTAGTGTTGCGCTTTGATTCGGGTTCAGCGTCAACGGGAAGCTCGCCCCGCTTACCGTGAATCCGGTGCCGCTGATCGATTCCTGACTCACGGTGACTGGCGCCGTCCCCGTCGAAGTCAACGTCACCGTCTGCGATGCAACCGAGTTCACCGCGACATTACCGAACGTCAAACTCGTGGCGCTTACGCCAAGCGTCGGCACCGAAGCGCCGAGTTGCACGGCAAAGGTCTCCGTCGCGCCTCCGCCGCTTGCTGTGAGCGTCACCGCCGCGCCCGAAGTCACCGACGATACCGTTGCCGTGAAGTTTGCGCTGGTCGCACCCGAAGCCACAGTTACGCTCGCAGGAACCGTCACCGCGCTGTTGTTACTTGCCAGGCTCACTGCGAATCCGCCGCTTGCCGCTGCCGCATTCAGCGTTACCGTGCAGCTATCTGTGCCCGCGCCGGTAATCGAGCCGTTTGCGCAGCTCAACCCGCTCAGCACCGGCGATCCCGTGCCGCTCAACGCCACGCTGGACTGTGTGCCGGTCGACGAGTCGCTGCTCAAAGTTAGCGTGCCGGTCTCTGCGCCCGCCGCTGCGGGGTCGAACTGAACGGCGATGGTGGTCGTTCCATTTGGATTGAGTGTCACCGGGAACTGTTCGCCTGAGATCGAGAATCCAGTGCCGGTTACGCTGGCCCCGCTTACCGTCACGGCAGCTGTCCCGGTTGAGCTCAACGTGATGCTTTGCGCCATCGCCTTGTTCACCGGAACGGTTCCGAATGCAATGCTCGACTGGCTCAGGTTGAGGGTCGGGACGCTCGTTCCAATCTCGAGAGCGAAGGTCTTCGCCCGATCGCCCGAGCTCGCGGTGATCGTGACTGTCTGTGCCGTGCTTGTTGCCGTTGCAGTCAAGCTGAAGCTGGCATTGTTCTGGCCTGATGCCACCGTCACTGACGCCGGCACCATCACCGCCGCATTGTTGCTCGAGAGGCTTACGGCTTCTCCACTGCTGTCGGCTGCGGCATTCAGTGTGACGGTGCAGATATCCGAGCCGGATCCTGTAATCGATCCCGTCGCGCAGGTCAGGCCGTTCACGATCGGAACACCAATCCCAGTCAAACTCACCCTGCGCGCCTGGTTATCTGACGAGTTACTGCTCAGCGACAACTGCCCCGTCGTCGTTCCGGAAGCTGTGGGATCAAACTCGACGCTGACGCTGGCCGTTTGGCCCGGATTGAGCGTCAACGGGAAACTTGCTCCCGAGGCCACGTATCCGGTTCCCGAAACGGTCGCGCCGCTCACCGTCACTGCAGCCGTACCGGTCGACGAAAGGGTTAATGACTGCGTCGCCGCGGAACTTACGTCTACGCTGCCAAAGTCCAGGGTTCCGGTGCTGATGGTCAACGCCGCGGTCACCGGGTTCAACTGCACTGAAAAGTCTTCAGTAATATTCCCCGCGTCAGCCGTCAAAGTCACCGTTGCCGGGGTGGTTACTGCGCTGGCCGTCGCTGTAAAGTTTGCGCTGGTCGCGCCCGCCGCCACGGTGACTGAGGATGGCACGCTTACCGCGCTGTTATTGCTGGCCAGGTTCACCACCTGCCCGCTGTCTCCTGCGGGCGCGCTCAGCATCACAGTGCAATCGTCTGCGGTTGACCCCGTAATCGAATTGCTTGTGCAACTTAACGAAGTCAGCGTGGTCGTTGTTACAGCAGTAGCTCCGGTGCCGCTCAACCCCACTTGCAGGGAGCTTGCGCCGCTCGCGTTGCTTGAAATGGTGAGCTGTCCAGTCGCCGTTCCCGTCGCTGACGGGCTGAATTGGATGGTGAACGTGAATGTGCTGCTCGGGCTCACGCTTGCAGGCAGCCCGCTCTGGGTGGTCACGCTGAACGACTGCCCGCTCACGGCCATCTGGGAAACCAGCACCGGCGCCGACCCTTCATTGGTCACCGTGACGTTGGTGCTCGCACTCTGGCCGATCGGTACAGAGCCAAACGTGACCGATTGCGTCGACGCTGTCAGCGTGCCCGTCACCGAGGCATTGCTCGACGACGAACTCCCGATACCCGACGTGCAGCCACTCAGCATGAGGCCGCACAACGACAGGCCCAGCAGCTCCAGCTTCAGCCGCCGTGCTTTATCACTTCCCACCCAAAAAAAGGGGTGGAACACGTTACAAAAACGCGCAAAGGTTACCATATAAAATTACCTAGGTGGGCAAAGTATATCGGCCAATGTGATTACTTAAAATGTTACCGATAGTTACTTTTGTGGTGTAGTAGTCCCTTCATGTAATACAACTTTTGTGGTATGTTGAAGGAGCATACGTAGTAACCAAAGCAATTTCAGTCTCTTATAGATCGTGACTGGCGTAACTCCCCAATTCGTGTCGGGGTACCTTGACGGTCTCTCACCCACACGTAGCCCGGCGATTACACAATCGTGGTATCGAGTGCAATCAGGCGAAGAATTGAATCGTGAGTCGGCGATTGAAAGGCTGCAAGGCTGCGGTTTTTGGCAAACAGGGAAGGACAATTAATCTCTGTCTATGGCGGCCGGTCTACTGCACAGATACACTGGCAGCATCGAAATCCCAAAGGAAACCGGATGTTGATTCGCTCTCGAGCCCCTTTGCGTCTTGGCCTTGCCGGTGGCGGGACTGACGTTTCTCCCTACTGCGATGAGTTCGGCGGCGCCATTCTCAACGCCACCATCGGCTACTACGCGTACGCATCCATCGAACCGCTCGACAACGGCAAAGTCCAGATCACCGCCGGCGACAGCCAGGAGACCGTCGAATACAGTGCGGCAAATCAATTGCCGGCCGATGGCAAGCTCGATCTGCTCAAACACGTACATAACTACGCGGTCAGCGCATTCAACTCCGCTCGGCCGCTCAGCCTACGGCTCGCCACGCGCGTCGACGTCCCTGCCGGTTCGGGCCTGGGCGGATCATCCACCCTGGTTGTCGCTGTTCTCAAAGCCTATGCAGAGTGGCTGAATGTTCCGCTCGACGATTACCAGCTGGCGCACACCGCCTACGTAATTGAGCGCGAAGAGGCCGGCCTCCAGGGCGGCCGTCAAGATCAATATGCCGCAGCCTTCGGCGGCTTCAATTTCATGGAGTTTGGCGCGCAGAATCGCGTGTTGGTCAATCCGCTGCGCATCAAAGAAAGCGTCATCTCCGAGTTGGAAGCCTCGATCCTGCTGTTCTATACCGGTAACTCGCGCGCTTCTTCAGCCATCATCTCTGAACAATCAAAGAACGTTGCTACGCATAACGCCGTCGCTCTCGAAGCCATGCACCAGATCAAGCAGGAAGCGCTGCGCATGAAGGAGTCACTGCTGCGTGGCGACTTCAACCTGCTCCACGATGTGCTGCGTTCCAGTTGGGAAGCCAAGAAACGAATGGCCAGCCAGATCGTCAACCCAAAAATCGAGAGCATCTATGCTCGCGCCCTCGAAGCCGGCGCGTACTGCGCGCGGATCTCCGGCGCCGGCGGAGGCGGCTTCATGATGTTTCTCGCCGACCCTATGCGGAAGAATCGTGTTGCCGAGGCCTTGCAGGGCTGCGATGACAGCGGCGTCGTCTATGGTTGCCACTTCACAAACGTCGGAGCCCAGGCCTGGCGAATGAAATAACTGCCTACGAGAGCACCTGTTTCGCAATCGCCGCCAGTTGCATGAATGACGTTCCCTCGTAGATCTTTCCGATCTTTGCGTCACGATAAAGCTTCTCAACCGGAGACTCTTTCACGAAGCCCGACCCTCCCAATACTTCAACCGCGAGGCTCGCCACGCGCTCCGCCGCGTGCGACGCGAAATACTTGCACATCGCCGCTTCTTTGCGAAACTCGGCTTGTGCGTCCTTCAACCGCGCTGCGTTATAAACCATGAGCCGCGCCGCCTCGACATCCGTCGCCATTTCCGCAAGCTGAAATTGCATCGCCTGGAATTCGACCAGCGACTTGCCAAATTGCTTGCGCTCTTTGGCGTGTTTCACGGCGTGGCCCCACGCCCCCTCGGCTAGTCCCAGCATCTGCGCGCCGATGCCGATTCGTCCGCCGTTCAGCGTCTCCATCGCGATCTTGTACCCGTTCCCAACTTCGCCCAGCACCTGCAATGCTGCGATCGCACAGTCTTCAAAGACCAGTTCGCAAGTGCTCGACGCGCGGATCCCCAGCTTCTCTTCCTTCCTGCCCACGGTAAATCCAGCCGCGTCCTTCTCCACCAGGAACGCCGTGATGCCCTTATAGCCCGCGCTTGCATCCACCGTGGCAAACACAATGAATAGTCCTGCTTCCATTGCATTCGTGATCCACAGCTTGCGCCCGTTCAGCACATACGCATCGCCGCGCCTTTGCGCCCGTGTTTGCAGGGCGAACGCATCCGAGCCCGATCCCGCTTCGCTCAGTGCATACGCGCCCACCGTGTCACTCGCCAGCCGGGGAAGATAGTGATTCTTCTGCTCGGCCGTTCCCCACCGCAACAGCGCGCTCGCCACCAGCGTGTTCTGCACATCCACCACCAGCCCCACCGCCGGATCCACGGTCGAAAGCATCTCCACCGCCAGCACCGAGTCAAAAAACGTGCCGCCGCCTCCGCCAAACTCTTCGGGAATCTCAACGCCCATCAATCCCAGCTCAAAAAGCTTGCGCAGCAGCGAGCCATCCAAATGCTGCTCCTTGTCCATTCGCCGCACCAGCGGAGCAACCTGCTCGCGGGCAAACTGCTGCACCGTGGCTCGAAACAGGGTCTCTTCCTCACTCAGCTGCGTAATCGGCCGGCCAGCATGCTGTAAATTCAACGCTCTCTCCTTCGGTTCATCGCCGATTCCGGGTCATGATCGCTACCGCTCTGCAATGATATGCTGCGTTCTTGAACCGGCGAAAGAGGCGCAGGGAAGTTCGTCATGAAGATCAGCAATCACACCTTTCTTGTTACCGGTGGCGCATCGGGTCTGGGCGCAGCCACCGTGCGGCTTATGGCTGCCGAAGGCGCCTCCGTTGTCCTCGCCGATCTGAATGAAACCGCCGGCAGCGCCCTGACTGCCGAACTCGGCTCCGCTGTCCGCTTCGCCAAAACCGATGTCGCCAGCGAAAGCGATGGCAAGGCCGCGGTCGATCTCGCCCTCGCTGCGTTCGGTCACCTGCATGGTCTCGTCAACTGCGCAGGCATCGCGCCCGCTGAGAAAGTCATCGGCCGCGACGCCCCGCACCGCCTCGATTGCTTCGTGCGTGCCGTCGAAATCAACCTCATCGGCACATTCAACATGATCCGCCTCGCCGCGGAAGCTATCGCCGGGGAGCAACCCGGCGAAGACGGCGAGCGCGGCGTCATCATCAACACTGCTTCCATCGCTGCTTTCGATGGCCAGATCGGCCAGGCCGCCTACGCAGCATCAAAGGGTGGAGTGGTTTCACTCACGCTGCCCATCGCCCGCGAACTGGCCCGCTTGGGTATTCGCGTCGTCACCATCGCGCCGGGAATCTTCGAAACGCCGATGATGGCCGGCTTTTCGCAGGAAGTGCAGCAGGCGCTCGGCGCCAGCGTGCCGTTTCCACCGCGACTGGGCCGCCCTGAAGAATTTGCGGCTCTGGTGCAACACATCTGTGAGAACACGATGCTCAACGGTGAAACCATTCGGCTCGACGGTGCGCTGCGCATGGCGCCGCGCTGATTGCAGACCTCGATCGAAGAATCACGAATCACGGCCCACGCATCACGAATATGAAGCAGGCGTCATCCATGCCCACCTCCGATCCCATCGTCATCGTCGGCGCAGCCCGCACCCCCATCGGCGCGTTCCAGGGCGACTTCAAAGATCTCACTGCTCCCGAGCTCGGCGCAGCCGCCATCCGCGCCGCAATCGAGCGCGCTGGCGTACCCGCCGATTCCGTCGACGAAATTCTGATGGGGTGCGTACTTCCCGCCGGCCAGGGACAGGCTCCCGCGCGCCAGGCGGCAATCGGCGCTGGTCTGCCGGTCTCCGCCGGCGCGACCACGGTCAACAAAATGTGCGGCTCCGGCATGAAGGCCGCGATGCTCGCCCACGACCTCATCCTCGCCGGCAGCGCCACCATTGTCATCGCCGGCGGCATGGAGAGCATGACCAACGCGCCCTATCTTCTCGATCGCGCCCGCTCCGGCTACCGCATGGGCCACGGCCGCGTCCTAGACCACATGTTTCTCGACGGTCTCGAGGACGCCTATGACAAAGGCCGTCTCATGGGCACATTCGCTGAGGATTGCGCGCAAAGCTACCAGTTCTCTCGCGAAGAGCAGGATGATTACGCGATCACTTCCCTCAAGCGCGCCCAGCAGGCAACCAGCGACGGCAGCTTTCGCGCCGAAATCGTTCCTGTCATCGTGAAATCGTCTAGGGCCGAGCGCGAAGTCGTCCACGACGAGCTTCCGGCCAAGGCGACCATCGAGCGCATTCCGCAACTCAAGCCGGCGTTTCGCGAGGGCGGCACGGTCACGGCGGCAAATTCCAGCGCCATCTCTGACGGCGCGGCGGCGCTCGTGTTGATGCGTCAATCTGAAGCTGTCCGTCGCGGTCTCAAACCCCTCGCGGTCATCGCCGGCCACGCCGCTTACGCCAATGCGCCGGCCCTCTTTCCCACTGCGCCCATCGGCGCCATCCGCAGGCTTTCCGAGCGCACCGGCTGGCAGCTCAAGGATATCGATTTATTTGAGATCAACGAAGCCTTCGCGGTGGTGGTCATGGCGGCGATGCGCAACCTGGAACTCCCGCACGATAAAGTGAACGTCCACGGCGGCGCCTGCGCTCTCGGCCATCCCATCGGTGCTTCCGGCGCACGCATCATCGTCACGCTGCTGGCCGCGCTTGAGAAATATGAGCTCCGCCGCGGCATCGCAGCCCTTTGCATCGGCGGCGGCGAAGCCACGGCGGTGGCAATCGAGCGCATTGCTTGATTTCGAGACCTGCCAACCGCACATTCGCGTAACCTCTTCGCCGGTTGGGTTTATCCTGCGGGAACCGGGTACTGCATCTTCTCGGGCTCTCCTCCAGGCCACCGTTCGTGGCCGACGGTGACCCTTTACGAGTGCGGAAGCAAAGGTGAAAGAATTTGACTCACGACCTTCTCAAGCCGCGTCCCGACCCAGCTCTCCTCTCGATCGTCGTTCCCTGTTACAACGAGGAGCTGAGCCTTCCCCTTTTTGCCGCGGAAGCATCCCGCTTCATGGCCGCGCTGGCTTTTCCCTGCGAAATCATCCTCGTGAATGACGGCAGCACCGACCGCACCATTGAATTCCTGGCCGAGTGGAGCGCCCGCGACAGCCGCATCAAAGTGCTCAGCCTTTCCAGAAACTTCGGCCACCAGGTAGCCGCGACAGCCGGAGTGGACTATGCTGCCGGCGATGCCGTGGTCCTCATCGACGCCGATCTGCAGGACCCGCTCGACGTCATTCATCAAATGGTCGCTCAGTATCGCAGCGGCTACGACGTGGTCTGCGGCCAGCGAGTGGTCAGAGCCGGCGAAAACATCTTCAAGAAGGCCTCGGCGTGGTTCTTCTATCGCTTCATGCGATTCTTCTTTCTCAAGTCGCTGCCGCCCGATGTCGGCGATTTTCGCCTCATGTCGCGCCGCTGCGTCGACAGTCTCCGCTCCATGCGCGAACTGCACCGCTTCCTTCGCGGCATGGTCGCATGGGTGGGTTTCCCGCAGGTGTGCGTCCGGTACGAACGGCACGCGCGTGTCGCCGGCACCACGAATTATCCCCTGCGCAAAATGATCCGCCTGGCCTGGACTGCGGCTATTTCCTTTTCTCCGCTGCCCCTGCGCCTCAGCTTCATTGCGGCCGGATTCATGGCGCTCCTGGCGATCGAAGAGTCGATTCGCGCCCTGATTGCCCACTTTTCCGGCCACACCGTTCCCGGCTGGACTTCGCTCATGATTGTGCTTTCCCTGAGCAACGCCGCCCTGCTCTTGACCGTGGGTGTGCTCGGCGAGTATGTCGCCAAGATTTTTGAAGAGAGCAAGGGAAGACCGCTTTATATCGTGGCCGATACCTGGAACGTTCCAGCGGATTCCGCACATTCCTTATCGTCGGCTCGCGCCAAGTCGCAATCCTTCGAGGATGGAAATCGAGATGCGCCGCGGAGTCTGATTCACGGCCGTCAGAATTAATCGGCCGGGCTGGAAATTCGACAAGAATCGACTCGTGGCTCTTTTCGAACTACGCGCGCATAAGCGCCGCTTCAGAGAATCCGGATTCTGTCTCGGTCTTTGCCTCAGCAGAATCCTCTGCCGCCACCGGCACGTGAGCCAGCTCCCACGCTGAGCGGTCCTTCATCAGCCGTGACACAAACGCGGTGTGCATCGCGTGCCCGGCGCGAACCGCTACCACGTGACCCTCAAGCCTGCGGCCCGCCAGCGCCAGGTCCCCAATCAGATCGAGCACCTTGTGCCGCACATACTCGTCGGCAAACCGCAAAGGGCCATTCACCGGCCCGCGCTCGTTCAGAATGATCGCGTTTTCCGCATTGGCGCCGCGAATCAGTCCCATATCGCGCAGCTTGCGTTCGTCCGCTTTGTAGCCGAACGTTCGTGCCGGCGCAATCTCTGCCCCGTAGGTCTCCGCGGCCAGATCCACGCAAGCTTTTTGCTGGCCGATCGGCGCCGGAAAGTCGATGGTGTACTCAATTCTGTAGCCCTGCCCCGGATACACGCCGATGAACTTGTCGCCTTCTCTCACTTCCAGCGGATGCAGCACGCGCAGCGCCTCGCGCTTTCTACGCTGTTCCTTTATGCCGGACCGTTGAAATGCTTCGACGTACGGCAACGCGCTTCCGTCAAGAATCGGCAGCTCCAGGTTGTCGATCTCCACAATCACGTTGTCAATGCCCATGCCAATAAAGGCCGACAGCAAATGTTCGGTGGTCGAGATCAGCACGCCCTGGCGCATCAGGCTAGTGGCATAGCTCACCTTGGCCACGTTGCGTCCCGTAGCGGGGATCTCAAAATTGTCCAAATCGGTGCGGCGGAAAACGATGCCCGAGCCGGCGGCAGCCGGCAGCAAACGCATCGTGACAGGTGCACCCGAATGCAAACCGATGCCCGCAAATTCCAGCGGCTCGGCGATCGTCTGTTCCAGGTGCGCGACTTGAGCCAATACTCTCTCCGTCCAGGAAAACCTGTCCGTTCTTTAGATTAGACCCGATGTCAAAATCCTGTCCTGTGGCGTTTTTGCCACAGTCTGTAGAACTCGAGCCTGAAGAAACCGTGAAAGTCACGCATGAATCCGGCTTAACCTCTTAGAATCAACTCCGTTCCCTGAACTGCTCCGCACCAGCCA
>Ga0335074_10011180_pt1 | contig 12548 bp, 11 predicted proteins | sample Lox_Sample_23_FD_206715 | JGI IMG/M metagenome (GOLD analysis project Ga0335074, IMG submission 206715) | Soil microbial communities from Loxahatchee National Wildlife Refuge, Florida, United States - Lox_Sample_2.3 | ecosystem: Environmental > Terrestrial > Soil > Wetlands | place: USA...
ACTCATTGAGCGTACTCAGAACTTTCAGCCAGCGGCTCTCTTCCGGCGTCGGTCGTTTGGATCTGATCATCCATCCTACGGTACCCGAAGTCGCCTGATTTGTCCAGCTTGTTTATCCGTCTACCCTAAGGGCGCGTAGCCCCTCGATTGCAGCAGCGAGCTCCATTCGATTGTTCGTCGCGTCCGGCACACCTCCTTGCAACACGCGCTCATGTTCACCGCACCGAAGGATGCATGCCCAACCGCCCGGACCGGGATTCCCCAGGCACGAGCCGTCAATGATAATCTCGACTTCGCGCAGTTCCTGCGCGGAAACGGTAGACACACAACACCTCCTTTCCAAGGTCGTGTCAGCTCTCTGTGTACCGGGCGGACTGGCCGGTGTTGCCACGCGCACGTCTCGAGGTTATGTAGCGAATGATTTCGGCCAGTTATCCCGGAGTTGGGTCCCAGCGGTTTGAAATACACGAGGTCCTACTTGGCCGCACAATTGGCACGCCTCCCTGCCTGACCACGGCAAGTCGGCAGCTCCCAAGCTCTGCTGAGCCACGGACCTCAGTGGATCCGCCATGAAAAAATCCCATGTGCCAGAACCTGTCGTGCCATCTACTGCGTAGAGTTCGGGCGCTACGTGTTGTCATGCGCGAAAAGCTCAAGCCGACGATACTCTGACCTACTGCCGACGGCCGTGGGGGGCAGCGCGCGCCCAGCGCGCCTGCCCACAACATCACCGCTACGAACTAACAACTCACGCGCTAGGCCGGTGCGGCACTGCGCACGGAGCGTCAGCGACGTGCGCACGGGCCGCACCGGCAACGCAACAATCGCCGGGGTATTCAACCCGAACCCGTCATCGTCAGATGACGGGGAGGGTAATCGGCTCCGAAGCCGTTCGCCATCAGATGTCTATGGGTTATTCAGTCATGCATAGAAACGCCAATGCAGCAAGCAAAGTGACGGCAAAGACGGTTCCGCACGCTCTCACTGCCGACCGCGCGTCTGGGATGCATGGGTAAGAATGGCCTGAAACGGAATATCACGCTGCATTGTTCCCGCGATCATGACAGGCGTAGCAAGGAAGCTTTCCAGGAATTCAGCAAACAGGGCGACGCACACCTGAACTCGTCGTGACGCGATGCAGTCCCTGATCATGCACAGAAGATGATAGTTGGAGACCAGGTACAGAACAGTGTCGACGAGCGTCTCCCCGTCAAGTTTCGATGCGATCCGGCGGTACGCGTTATAGGTTTTGGGTGTCCGTTCGTATTCGAGCCCAAACCGCATCTCTATGCCTTCGGATTCGACGGCCACGACGGCGTCGTAATCCTTGGCATACTTGAACTGTGTCAGGTCGTTCTGGGAGCAAATCTCGGAGGCCGGCGTCCATCGCAACAGCGTATGTGCTTTTGCCAGGGCAAGGTGAAGATCGTTCAGATCCAGCCAATGGGAGCAGCTCCGCTCACCGGTCTCCATGCCAATCCGTCCAGCGAACAATTCCCCCATATCGATGAGCAGCGACGCACCTTCCTTGCTGATGACGTACACTTGTGGCCGTCCCCGGGCCGCGCCCTGATGCTTCTCGACCAGTCTGTGCGCCAGCAGGCGCCGCAACCGGTGATCGAACGCTTGCCGCGAGCGTTCCGATTGATTGAGCTGCATGAACTCATAGAGCTGGTCGCTGGTTGCGAATCCGGAACGGAGCACTTGCTGCAACAACGGGATGTCCCGCGCGGGGCTGATCTGGATCGTTCCCTTTTCGTAGCGCATGGCAAGTTCTCTATTGATCGAGCCCCGCTCTTCCCAGCCGAAGCTCCGCCGACCAGAATTGCTTTGCAGCGGGCTCGACGTAAAACGTGCCCAGCTCCCCGCGCACCCACGAATACGCCGGCATCAACAGCATCGCTTCTTGTTCGTCGGCGTGTTCGCTCAAGGCAATGACTTGCACCCCATCTGACTTCCAGGGCGACCGGATGTCGAGCCGTCCCGTGTGCTCTGCTGTCACCACGAAGAGGTAGAAATCCGGCCGTTCCGGACAAGCCAACATTTTCCGAAACAGGACTTGGGTCCATCCTGCACGACAGGCTTCGGGACTTTTGCACTCGAATACTCGGTTCAACGAACGCGACGAGTTGTTCGGCGTGAAACCTCCAATGCCGTTAAACCGGATCTTGCCGCCGATGCGCCAGCGGTAACGAACCTTGCCGTCGACCACGACGCCAGTCGTGTTGTAAAAGGCGACTCGGACAGCCGGGTTTGGCGCGGGAGGAGTCTTCGTCAACCTCCTCTCCCAGATCCCACCGAATCCCTTTAGCGTCACCAGCACGGCTACGCTCCTTTCAGCGCGCGGTTCTTCTGCTTCTCCGCATCGAGTTGTTGCGTCAATTGATTGATGCGCGCAATGAGTCTGCTTTCGGATTCGCCGTTGCCCGCGGCGCCGTTTTGTGTCCTTCCCGTGCCCGAGCCGCCATTCTGTTCGCCTTTTTCGAGAGCACTCAACCGAATCGACAGGTCGTCAACCAACTTTTCCTTCTCGTCCAACTTCGCCTTCAACAATTTCCGTTCGCTATCGCTGCTGTCAAGCTCACCGCGAACGCGAGTCAACTCGTTTCTGGCGTCGGTGGTCTCAAGGGCAGCCGGACTGGGACGCCCACTCAACTGCGCCTCGATCACCCGATTGCACGCCTCCATATGGGAGTTGTGCCGTTCGATGGTGTTTTCCGCCGTCGCGCGTGCGTACTGCGCATCGTTCCAAACGTCATTGAGTATTTCGGCGGCGCGCCAGAGCTTTCGTTTCTCGTCCATGACGCGCACGCCGTAGGCGAACATCAGCACCATGAGGAGCGCCGTGGTCAACGCGCTGTACCAGAAAAATGGATTGGCCGCGCTGGCGTCCAGAAATACCTGGCGCCGGCGTTCGAGCATTGCTCCATAATCGACGTCGTTCTTGTTGACCAGTTTGGTGGATGACGTAAAGAAGTCTTCCTTCTCCTCGTGCGGCCGTGGGTCGGCCGGGCGCTGGTACAGTCCCGCAGCAGGCTGCTTCTTGTCGGGTTTGTGCGACGAGTTGGGCGCTGGTTGGGCGTTTGCTACCACCGCGCACGCGGCAAGGATAATCACAACTTGCGTTCTCATTTGCGAAATCCTCCTGCGTAACGATTAGGAACCCGGTACCTGCGCGCCAACTCCGGGTCCTTGAACCGGAGATTTGCGCCACTCGATTCTGCGCGGGAGTGCAACATTCGAGGATACAGCGCCGGCTGGAATCCGGGGATTGCCACTTCCTCTGGCGGCCGAATCTGCAGCAGGGAGTGTAGCGTCCCGCGCGTGTCGTCCGACATTAAGATTTCCATTTGGCCTTTGGGCAGGTTCTTGATGGACTCATCCTGCGACCGCGTCTCGCGATCCTCGCTCTCAGTGGCACGGCCGGTTTCCTCGTACTTGCCCCACCCGAAGAACCCGCGTTCCTTTTGGATGCTGCGGCGTGTCACGACTTGTTCGGCCGAAGCTTTGATGAAATACTTGGCCGTTTCTTCGTCCCGCGTCCGGAGCGTGATCGTCGTATTCGGCGCCGAGGTGACCTCCTCCTTGAAACCGCGGCCGACCTGCATAAGTTGGGGAAGGCTTTGCATCGAGAACAGGAATGCAGTGTTTGTGCCCCGCGCGGTCTGAAGGATCTGCGCGAAATTGCGATAGCCAAACGGCGCGAACTCATCCAGCACAACAGAGAAGACAGGGCGATTCTGCCGTCGCCGGTCTGTTTGGTCCTCGTAACGCTTTCCGACGGTGAGTTGGATGTTCTGCAGAAGCATTTCCCGAGCGACCGCACTGGCTCGGTATTCTTGTTTGCGTTCAGGCTCACGAACAGAATCAGCTCCTGGTCGATTACGTCTTCGATCGACAGCAGATCGTCGTACTGTCCCGTGACGGCAGACAGCTCGTCATCCAGGAACGTCATGCACTCATTGATCAGGCCTTGGATCTTCGGAACACGTTCTCGATCCTCGAGCGACTGCATCAGGTTCTTGACGCTCATTTCGAAATTCAGGCGCTGCTGCGCCGTGATGCTACCGTCGCGATCGAGACGATGCATGGCTTTTTCGATTTGCTCCTTCAGAACGTCCTGGTCAAGCAGCATCACGATCACGTCATAGAAGTTGTAGCGGGCGCCGGTATAGAACAGGACTCGGACGATATCGCCGAGATAGTTCAACTGATGCTTGGCGAAAAACTCGTCGTGCAGGTTAAAGCTGCCAAAGATCATGTTTACCTGTGCCATGTAGTTGTCGTCACGTGTGAAGAATGGGTTGTACAACGCGGAGAACTCGGGACGTGAGGGATTGAGCAACCGCAGTTGGTGCAGCCTTCCGGCGCGGTGAATATGCGGCAACAGGTGCTCAAAGAATTCGAGGTCGCCTTTGCCGTCGAAGACGACGATGGGAATGCGATGACGATCCTCGGGTGGACCGACGAAACGTGCAATGTCCTGAGTGATGATGTTCTTGAGCAGTGTGGTCTTACCCGATCCGGTCATGCCGAGCACGATGCCCTGCATCACGCGCACTTCGTCTGGCCACAACCATGGCTTTTCGTCCATGTCGTATCCAAGCAGCACGGCACTCTGGTTCCAGGCGGCTTCGATTGCGCGCTCGTCCCTGCGCGCCGGCATAACAAACGGCGGACGCTTCCTGCGCGCGTCCTTTCCAGAGAACTTCCGCAGAACTGGCACCGCAATCGCCGCGGTGATGATGAACAGGTACAGGGCGGCTTCCACGAGTTGTTCTCTGCGGATGTGATACCGGGCAACTACCAGGTACAGCGCGAGTGCAATAAGGCCGAAGCCCAGTACCGCGCCAACGACGCCGGCTTCGCCACTGCTCATTTCGCGTCGAGGGTTTTCAGAGTGGTGAATCATAGATGTACCTCATGAACGACTAAGGATTTCGGGCTGCGGTGAACGGGCCTTCAGAACGCTGCCAAGTGTGTTTCGAGCAGGGTAGTCGCGCCCATTACTGCGATGAGACCGGCCGCCGCCGCCAACATTCTCCAGATCCGTTGGCCTCGGACTGCGGACCACGCTGCGTGGCCGAGAGAGGCCGCCACCCCGATCGGTGGCAGCGACACTATCAGCCATGGGGGTGTCGTTACGCCAAACGGATCGCCGACTGGCACGGCGGAGGGGCCGGGATGCGTGAGGCGCCAGCAAAGCAGCCCCGCGCCAGCGATTGCCAACAGGAGGACGGTCGCCCAGTAGCAAACGGAGATGGCCACTTCCGAGAAGAGGAAGTCCTGAAGCGCCGATTCTGCTTGCATGTCCCCACAGGCATCTTCCGGTTCGCTTGTGGGAAGGATAGACGCCATGTCGCACAACAGCTTTCGTTGGAATATCGACATGGTAGCTACCCCTTGTGTTGGAAACTGAAATAGAGAAAAACCAGCGCGAGCACGACACAGAGGCTGACGGCGATCGCGACGGCCGCCTTCGGCCGTCGCTCATTTGCCGGCTCGAACGGGTTCCGCGGCTGCAGAACTGCGTCTGTCACGGCAAGCCGAAATCCAGTGTCGTCGCGTTGCCGGATCATCAACAGCAGACGCTCGTACATCTGGCTGACTGTCTGGTACTCGGGTTCCATTGGTCTCGCTCCAGAAAGACTACAGCACCAGCGTGGCAGTCAGATTCCCCGACCGATCGACCGGGAACACAATTTGTAGGACGGTTGGTTGCACCTTCTTCGCGTCCGGCTTCACCGGTGGAAGTTGGAGGGCCAAAACGCCGAGCCGGGCTTCGCCGGGAGCCAATTCCGCAATTGCCGGTTCAGATTGCGTAATCTTGAGGGGAATGGGTGCGTCATCGGCTCTTAAGCGCGCGGCGATGTCTATGCCCAACTGCGAGTTCTGGAGTGCCCACAGCGATCGGTCAAGTCTCAGTCCGCTCAAAGACACCGCACTTGGCCGGCCTGTGCGAAGCGTCTGGCTCGAACGGTTCTCGATGGAGTATCGGATGAAAACCTCGTCCTGCCGGCGATAGACGTCCCGGATAAGGACTCCCAAGTTCGCCTTCGGCGCCGCCGCGAGGCCTATCAACCGCACTGGCGTGCTCTTCAATAACATTTCACCAGGCACGGCGGGTGCTGTGGCAGTCGGCTCGGAGGGCTTTGGCTGGGTCGCCGGTGCCGGCGGTTTCTGCCGGGGGTAATCGATCGCAAAATCCATTTGCCCGGCATCGCTGATCGCGGGCACAAGCTCGTAGTTTAGCCGTGTCGACTCCGTCCATATAAAGAGGTTGGTGGAGACGCTTTCCACGAGTGGCTGGATGAACACCTTGTTCTCTCGTCGCTCAACCTTGAAAGACTGCGGGGAGCCGACGGCCACTGTGGTTACCGGCTCGCCAACTTCGATAACGGTCAGGTGGTTCATTGCGGTTTGCACTTGCACCACGTGTTCACGTGATGGAGTTGCGTTTTCAATTTTCTGCGCTGGCAGCGGCGGTAGCGTTAGTGCAAGCGTCAGAGTTCCTATCAGAAGATGTCTCACGTTCTTGATCTCCTCTACTTGTCTTCATTCGAATCACCGGGGGCCCTCTTTCGAGTAGCCCCCGGCGACTTGCTTACTGTACGGGCGCTCCCTGAAACGGCCGGGATTCCCACGGGCGAACCGGCGCGCATTCGAGGAACGCTTGCTTCTTGGCATCGGTATCGAGTTGCCGGATGCTCGTTGGATCGCCGTCCACGAACACCGAAAAGCTCGAACCAAGGGTTTCCTCGCAAACCGCCAGAAACTCCCGCCGGTCTTCACGGCTGCGCAGAACTCTGGCCTTGCGAGTGCGGACGGCGGGATGCTGCGGCAGATTCGAGAACGTCACCAGGCCATTCCGGATCTCTCCAGATCCTTCCTGCATGGCGAACGGTTGCACCGAATCCACCCGCACTCCGTCGAGAATGATGTTTCCTTGCTCCGTCATCCGGAACAAGAAAATTCGCCGCTCCTGGACTTGCCCGCCTTCGAGTTGGATTCGCTCGACCCGGTACACATTCCCCGAGTCGTCGAACACTATCTCTCCATCGGGCAGTTCAGGCAAATGTAGTTGAATGGGGCGTCCGCCAGTCTCTTCGAGCAACTTGTCGAGGGCCTCCTGCGGAAAGGCGTGAAAGACGATGGCGCCAGTGGCCTTGCCCTCTTGCGCACTTCGCGTGCCTGTTGCGATCGAGTGCAAAGCCTGACACCAGCCTCTCCGGTTGTTCCGCTTGCCGTTTCCCCAGTCGGCGAGAAAACGGTGGAAGTCTCGCATCTCTTCCCGGCAGCGGTCTTCGTTGTCTCGGAGAGCCGCCTTTGTCCGGTAGAGCGCCTTCGAAGCCTTTTTGCGAATGTCAGGGTTCTTGTGGTCTCTCGCGGCATCGAACCTCGCTTGTGCTTCGCTGACAGCAGCCTGGCACCGCTCAGTTCGTTTCCGGAGTTCACCCACGAGGCTGCCAAAGGTCTTGTTGATCTTCCGGCATTCCTCGAACATATCCCGGTCGAAAGTCTCGCCCCGGATCATTCCGCCAAAATCACGTAGCGGGAAGACATCCTGGAAGAGAATACCGATCTCCTTGCGGACGTGGTTGTAAAGCTGCCCCACGATATCCGAGCTGCTGATGGCTACTTCCACTGGCATATCGGAGATGCGCTTGGCCTCTTTCGTCGCCAGCCACGGTGCCTTGGGAACCTCGCCACGAATCCGCTTGATCACTTCCTGATCCACCTGGACGTTATGCTTCAGACTGTCCAGCGCGTTTTGCAACTGATCCACCAGTTCGTAAGCGCAGTCGTTCCGCCCCGATGCGATACAGTCACTGATCAGGTTGGTGATCCTGCCGATTTGATTGCCACGAGCCTTCATGGCAACGTCCGCCAGGTTCCACCAGGGAGATTTGATCTTGGTTTTTTTGTCCTTTTTCTTTTGAAATCCCTCGCGCATGTCAAAACGGCTCTGCACAAAACGCGGGAACTCAGAGTCCTGAAGAACGGCGACCAAGTCGAAGTCGAAATCGCCGCCATTGCGTTCCGCGGTCTTCGAGTGTAGCGAGAAGGTACCGGGAAGCCTCAGTTGGCGGCCGACCAGGTCAGGAATCTTCGCCGAATCCATCCTGCAGCCGATCCCGCGAAGGACCTTCTCCAGAAGGTCTGCCGTATCCTCGAATGAGAGCATCCGGATCGGCAGCAAATCTTCCTTCATCCGGATGGGGTAGCGAATCACAAGCCCGCGCTTGGTTGAGAGCGAACTGATGCTCGAATCCTCCGGAATCCAGTCCGATCCTGCGAATACCTGCCCGTTGTCGACGAACAGGTAGCCATCGTCCGCCAGCGCGAATGCCGGCATCCGAAAGCCACCTCCAGTCGATACCTTAAACGCCCACTTCGCCAGCAACTGTTGCAACTTGCCGTTGATGAAAGGGTGTTTGACCAACATGCCGCTGCCGTCTGCTTTCAGGACGGCCTCGACGATGCTGTGCTCGTAAGACGTGAACTCTTCGTCTTCAGAGTCCTCCACCTTTGGCTGCACCGGAGACGACCCAATAGCTTCCAGGAGCTTCTGGTAATCGCCGGACAGGGCAGAGGAAACCACGTCGCGGACCTCTTCAAGCGCCTGAGGGATGATCTCGGTCCTGAGAGAGTCGAGCGGCGCGTGTTCGGTCAACGTGTAGCTCGATTTGAACTGCAGCTCACGGGAGTAGTCCCGGATCCCCAGAACAATGGGAGACCGGAACCGCACTCCCTGGATTCCACTCGCGAGGCCTGCAATCCACTTTTGGCACTCGTTTAGGAAACCCAGCTCGAGCTTTGGTTTGACCGAGCTTTCAGGAAGAATGATGTCGGCCTTCAGCAGATCGGCAACATCGTCTTGCATGACCTTGAAGGAGCCTTTCGCCTGGGTCCGGTCGAAGGCGAGGCGGAACTGGTAAAAGCGGTGATCCGGCAAGTTGAGCTTGCGGAACAGCCTTTCCGAGATCCATCCGCGGCAATCGTTTGTTCCCAAAGCGTGATCTTCGACCACCAGCATGTTGACATCCGGTTCCTGGATTACGACCTTGCAGTCGGAAACCAGAATGCCGAAGTACGTGATGGCAGCCTGCGGCCATTTTTGGAATCGGTCGGCGATCAGCTTCTCGTGTTGGGCATCGACGGCATATATGAAGCTATTCGCAACGCCTATACACACTCGAATGGGACTCGACTGGATGTAAGTCTGCGCTATGGGAAGGAACTCGCGGTATGCGTCAAGGACAATGGCGTCGGCATCGATCCCGCAATCTCAAATCAAGGCAAGCACCGGCACTTTGGTCTGGCGGGAATGCGCGAGCGAGCCGCCCGCATTGGTGGCAAGCTCTTGGTCGTCAGCTCTCCCAATTCCGGAACCGAGATCACCATCGTCGCCCCTGCGGGCATCGCCTTCACGAAATCACGTGTGAGTCGTCTTGACAAACTGAAGACCCTGTTCCGTCGGCCGGCCCCACCGTTCCCGGGCGATTGATCGCGGCGCCATCCCGTCACTCACCACGACTAACTCCCACCCGTTCCACACTGTAGAAAAATCCAGGTCGAATTCTGTAGTTTCCAGGGTGTTTCAAAAGCGGCCGTGCGCATAACCTTATCAGAGTAAGGAGGGGATAAGCATGATCAGCAGCTCAGTATTACCCACACGACGAATCATTTTCGCGGTCTTGCCGATCCTGGCAATGGCGCTCGGTACAGGAGAGGAGCTTATGTCACAAACGAACACATCGACACACGTAAAGAACATCGTTCTCGTCCACGGCGGTTTTGTGGACGGGTCCGGTTGGGAGGGCGTCTACAAAGCCCTGAAGAAGTCTGGTTACACGGTCACGATTGTCCAGAATCCGACCATCTCGCTGACGGACGACGTAGCGGTCACCAAGCGTGCGATCGCTGCGCAGAACGGCCCGGTGATCTTGGTCGGCCACTCGTACGGCGGAGCCGTGATCACGGAGGCAGGTAATGATCCGAAAGTGGTTGGCTTGGTTTATGTCACAGCGTTCGCGCTGGATAAGGGCGAATCGGTGGGATCTCTCCTCAAGGATCCGCCGCCCGGCGCGCCCGTTCCGCCCATTCTGCCGCCGCAGGATGGATTCCTGATGCTCGATAAGGCGAAGTTTCCGGCCTCATTCGCCGGGGACGTGGCTCCGGAGATTGCCTCGTTCATGGCCGATTCTCAAGTCCCATGGGGCCTCGATGCGCTCAACGGTGCCGTCACCCAAGCGGCGTGGAGAACAAAGCCGAGCTGGTACCTAATCTCAACTGATGACAAAATGATTCCGCCAGATGCCCAGCGCATGATGTCCAAACGCGCTGGGTCCACGGTCGTCGAGGTCAAGGGCAGTCACGCGGTATATGTGTCGCAGCCGCAGGCCGTCGCTCACTTCATCGAAAAAGCTGCGGCTGGAGCCGAGGCGGGTAAGGAAAAGACCGCGGTAGGCAACTAGCCCCAAACGTAGGCTAATGTCGTTTGAGCGGGCGGAGGCTTAGCAGGCGCGATCAGCGCTCCAAAGCCTTCGCTCGGCTGGTAGTTCAGCGGCATAAAGATGGGGCATCTCTTCAGCCGGTCTGACGCTTAGTTCTACCGCAGCCGCACGTCCGTGCCGTTCCTCGCATACCTGGATTATTCATTGGCAGCCTGCTTGTACACCGCGGCGGCCAAGTCGGTCTTGACGTGGTAGCGGCGGGAATGGTCATAGTTACTGAACGCAGCAATCCGAAATTCATGGTCGATCGCGATTTCGATCCTATCGTGGCAGAATTGAGTATCGCCGCTCAGGCGATCTCGGGTTTCAGCAAATTCAACCTTGCCAGCATGTCGTGAAGGCGCGGGTCCGATCGAAGGCAATCCATTCGGGGTTGCACGTTGGCGAGCAGCAGGAGGGGCTGGCGATAAAGGTACGCCTCTTCCAAACAGGCAAACGCCCGGTCCGTTTCACCCAGCAAACCATAAAGTATCGCCATCTGTGTCGGAGCCCCCTTGGCGCTGCCCGGCAACTCTTGTAGATCTCGCAACACGCGCCGCGCAGTTTCCGTGTCTCCGGCCACAGCGTAAGCCTGCGCCAGAGCCCAGAGGCTGTGTACAGTTTGGCCGAGGATTTCGACTAGCTTCTGCGCCAGAGCGATACTCTCTTCGAACCTTCCCTGATATCCCCGGGCAACAGAAAGCGCCTGAATCGCCTTTGGGAAAGAAGCGTCGATGTCGAGCAGCCGTGACCACTCTTCGGCGGCACGATCATAATCGCGCGCGAAGAAAAGACTGGCGCCGTAAGTCCAGCGTCCGAGCATGTTCAAAGGATCCTCGGCGACGATTCGCCCGGTCTCGAGCACCGCTTCGTTGGCCCGTCCCAGAGGACAGAGATGCCACCCCGAATACATGATTCGCACGTACGGGGACGGGTTCGACGCGAATGAGCGATGGAAGTGCCGGGCGGCCGATGCCCAGTCGTGATAAAGCATCGCCGCAACCTGGCCCAGACAAGCATGGGCCTCGCCGCTGCTGTCGTCCAGTTCTAACGAACGTCGAGCTGCTTCGGCGGCTTTGGGAAGATAGTCGAGCGCTGGGAAACCAGCTTCTGTAACCAAACCGAGGGAACATTGCGCAATGCCTGCCCAAGCCGGCGCGCAGGCCGCATCCATCGCAACGGCACGGTCGAAACAAGCTAACGCCTGCATAAACGCTCCGGGCGCATATTTGTGCCAATGAAAGCGGCCCTCCAGATATGCGTCCCATGCTGCCGCGTTATAGGTGAAGCGCCTGGAAGCTCCTGGCCCCACGTGAAATTGCCGCGCGACATCAGCCGCGATCTCATCCTGAAACGCGAAGATGTCCGTCATCTGCCCGTCGTAACGTTTGGAGGAAAGGTGGGTTCCGGTGGCTGATTCGATCAATTGCACGGTCACGCGGATCTGTCCTCCGTTACGACGGACGCTTCCCTCCAACACATTGTCTACGCCCAGCGCGGCCGCAATGCCGCGGATGTCGTCGTTCTTCCCTTTGAAGGCAAATGCCGAGGTCCGCGCCAACACTCTTAATCCCACCATCTGCGCCAGCACGTTGGTAATCTCTTCGGTAAGCCCGTCACCGAAATACTCGTCCCGGGGATCTCCGCTCAAATTGGCAAAAGGCAAAACCGCAATTGATCGCGACGGCGCTGCGTCGCCGGATTGGGGCCCGGCTACTGGCGCGGACACGCCGCCCACCACCGGCGCGATGAAAGAATACCCAATTCTTGGAACCGTCTTTATATACAGGGGAGTGACCGCATCGTCCCTCAGCACTGTTCGCAATTGGCGGATGCACCGGTTGACGCCCGTTTCGAAATCGACGGTGGTTCCATCTTACCAGAGCAGTTCCCGGATCACTTCGCGGGTTACGAGGTTGCCTGCATTCGCCAGGAGGAGGCTGAGCACTCTCGCCGGCTGCGGCTGCAAACGAATACTAGCGAGGCTCTGCCTCAGACCGACGAGATGTATTTCCGGTCGGGTCTGAGGAAGAGGCATAATCGGAGAGATGG
>Ga0335074_10011181_pt1 | contig 12547 bp, 13 predicted proteins | sample Lox_Sample_23_FD_206715 | JGI IMG/M metagenome (GOLD analysis project Ga0335074, IMG submission 206715) | Soil microbial communities from Loxahatchee National Wildlife Refuge, Florida, United States - Lox_Sample_2.3 | ecosystem: Environmental > Terrestrial > Soil > Wetlands | place: USA...
GCCTGATCGAACCGGACCGGGAGGAAGCGCACGATGGCCGGATGCGCCGCTATTACCGGCTGACCAGGGATGGGCGGCGCGCGCTGGCCGAGGAGGCCGAGGTGCACGCCGCTGCCGCTCGTGTGGTGCGGGCCAGACTGGGGCTGACGGGCCCGGCGGCAGCGGGAGCAGCCGGATGAGCGGTGGCCTGGACCTGGAGCAGCGGTACCGCCGGGTGCTGCGGCTGCTGCCCCGCTACTACCGTAAGCAGTGGGAAGACGACATGGTCGCCGCGTTCCTGGACAGCTGGGTCAGCGGCGACCCGGACGATGACGAGTGGGCGCTGGAGTTCGGCAAGCCCACCCCGAGTGATGTCGCTAGCGTGGCCGGCCTGGCCGCCCGGCTTTACCTGGGCGGCGCGGGAATTTCGCGCCGGTACTTCGCCTGGGGTCAGGCCATACGGCGCGCGGTGCTCGCCGTGATCCTGGTGCACGCGGTGCTGGCCCTTGACGTCCTGGTGCGGATCGCCTGGAGCCGCCGGGTGCTCGGGCTCCCCGCGCCGCCCGCGAGCCTGATGACGGCCTCGCCCAGCGGTGTGTGGCCCACGGTGTTCTACCTGGTTAACGTCGCCTGGATCGTGATCTTCGTGGCGCTGGCCCTCGGGCATTACCGCACCGCCCGGGTCCTCGCGGCGCTGGCCATCGTCCCCGGCCTGGTGGCGTTGGCCCAAGCCCAGGTCACCGGCATCATGCCGGCGCCGTTCGGGTCGTGGGCCTGGTGGGTGCTGTTCAATTTTGTCCCGGTGCTGGCCATGGCCGCGTTCGACGCCGACGCCCCGCCGGCAGCCCGCTGGCCCTGGCTGCTGGCCCTGCCCGCCGGCTACCTGCTGGTGATCGTGCCGCTGCTGGTGGCCGCGGCCACCGGCAACTACGCCTGGGTGCCCGACGTTGCCGGGCAGTGCTGCCTGCTGGTCGCCCTCGCCTGCCTGGCCCACCTGCCCCGGGCCTGGTCCCGCCGGGCCGGCGGTTCGGGCGTGTGGTCGCTAACCCTGGCCCTGCTCGCCGCCCTCGCCGCGGTGTACCGGCTCGTCACGCTCAGCGACTACGTGCACGACCCACACCTGATCAACGTGAGCCTGGCCGAACTGCTCATCCTGGTGGCCGCCGCCGCGCTCGTCACCCCCGACGCCGCCCGCACCCAGACAGCCAGCCCCGCACCGCCACCACAGTCCCAGCCCGGGTGAGCAAACGATGGCCAACCTAGGGAGGACCCGGGACATGCCGATCCGGCGCCCGCCGCGCGTCCTGGCCAGCGTGCTGGCCGCCGCGGGCATCGCGGTCGCCATCGCCAGTTGCAGCCACCTGGCCCCGCTGGGGCCGGACGCGTCCCTGCCGCAGCCACACCATCTGCGGTCACCGTTCGTCCTGGAAGCCATGCGAGTCCAGCCCCCCACGCCAGCGGGCGGCTGCCCGGCCGGCTACACCGCGCTCCCCGGCAATAACCCCACGATCCCCGGACCGGCCTCCAGCAGCGGAATCACCCAGTGCTACCGCAAGACCGGCACGCCGGTAACGATCACCTCCGCAGCGGTCTCCCCGGTCTCCCCGGTCTCCGCGCCGAAGCCACCCCCGGGCCAGAAGGCACCCGTCCAGTACGGATTCGTGATCACCCTGCCCGCCGCCGATATCCCGGGGCTGACGGCGGTCACCACGACGGCCTACCACGCCCGGGGCGCCCTCGCCATCAGCATCGCAGGCAAGACCTGGGCTCTCCCCCCGGTGGGAGGGCCATTCAGAGGTCCGCAGTTCCAGATCCCTATGCCCAGCAGGAATCAAGCCCTGCAGATCCAGCGCATGCTGGCGCCGTCCGGCTGAACGGGAGGCATGATGGTGTGGCTCAGCGGGCCGCGGAGGGGCCGTCCCCGCGGGAATCAACCCGACTTGATCCGGCAGCGAGGCATCTATCTGCACGATGCTCCCCCTGGCTATCGTCCGCCCAGGATGCCGTCAAAGGAGCGTCAGCGGGAGGCACGCCAGGACTACCTGCTCATGCGCGTCGCCACCCCACTCCTGGTCCTTTTGGCCGCTGCGTTCTTGGTGATCATTGTCGTGGCCATCGCGACGTATGGTTAGCCCTCGTCTTCCCAGCAGGATGGGGCTGCCGGCTGGGGGCGATCTTCGTGCCCGGGCGGGCGCGCACGAACAAGACCAACCCAGCGAGCTGGCCTGCACCTGGCCGGCGGATCTGCGCACCGACGCCTGGCCACTCGCGCTGGCTCACCGGAGCGGCAGAAAAGCCCGTTATGCTCGCCGTCTCGATAGTCTGCACGGCTGCCTTGGCTGGGCCTGAACTGGGTGATATATACGGCGGCGCGCGAGGGTGCCTGTATGCGTTGGCGATTCTGCAGCGCGTGGCCGCCGCCGGGGTCGCGGTCGTTCCGGTGGCTCATGGCTGCCTCCGGCTGGTTGGTCCCGCTGTTGCCGGGGTAAACGGCTGCAGGCTGGGGGTGGCGAAGAACCCGGCCAGGCCCGGACGTAGACCACCCAGCACGCGGCGGCCAGCCTAAGCGTCACCATCAGCGCCTTCGCCCTCCCCGCGGTTTCTCTAACAGACCGGACGGCCGGTACCGAGGTCGTCAGGGCGCCCGGCTGCCAGGCGGGACCACTGTGCGATGGGACGTCCGCCCGGCCACGCTGACACTGGTGGCCAGGCGGGTGGGCCGCCGTCGGTCCGTGTGTTCGAGCACTGCTGCGGCCAGCTGGGGGGCGAGTCTTCCCAGGACTCCTGGCGTCCGTACACGGTGAGGTCCATGAGCGCGTAGCTGTAGTCCATTGCCTCGGCGCCGCGGCGTTTGGTCCAGTAGGTTTCGAAGACGCGGTCGCCGTCTCGCAGGTAGCACACCAGGTGGAACAGGCCGATCTGGCGCCCGGCCAGCAGGGCGTCGAGGGAGTCGTGCGCGGAGTACCAGGGCATGTCCCAGCCCATGAAGTCGCGGTAGCGGATGCTTTCGTCGTAGGGGCCCTGGCAGAAGACCGCGTAGGTGATGTCGCGGGAGTGCAGGTAAGACAGCTCCGTGACCTGGGTGGTGACCCATGTGCAGCCTTCGCACTGCTCGGCGGCGGGGTGGCCAGGCCACCACATGAAGTAGTAGGCGATGAGCTGCCGGCGCCCTTCGAACGCCTCCAGCAAAGTGAGCGGCCCGTCCGGGCCGGTCAGCGCCAGGTTGGCGGCTACCTCGACCATCGGCAGGCGCCGCCGGGCCGCGGCGATCGCGTCGCCTTCCCGGGTGTGCTCCTTCTCCCGCACCCGCAGCCTGTCCAGCTCGGCCTGGAAGGTGGCCCGGTCGACGGCCGCGGGCAGGCCCGCTGCGCTCGTGGTGCCGGCCGCCAGCCCGGTGGGGCTTGCTGATTCATTCGTCATGATGGTCTCCTCTTCTTGGTCTGGTGGCAACGCCCGTCGGGCGGCCCGGCGTTAACCTTCACTCGCTTTGTCCGTTCGCGATCCTGGCTTGCTGGTGCTCCGGTCGGCCCGGGTACCGACGCGGGCGCGGATGTGGGCGGGGACGGGGATGCCGGGCGGGAGGGCGGGGTCGGGGATGGGTTGCTGCCAGGTGGTGGCCAGCGGCAGTTCCCCGGCCCACAGGCCGAGCGCGGCGTCCGGGCTGTCGCCGTCGGTGGGCGGGCCGGTGCGGATCTTCACTGAGGCCTCGTCCAGCGGCAGCGCCAGCAGGCGGACCGCGGCGAGGTCTTTGCGGCTGGGCTGGCGGGCGTAGTCCCACTGGCCGGGGGCGGCGTGCTCGGTGATGCAGCGCAGGGCGGCAAGCCGTTCGCCCGGGTCGGTGACCAGCCGGGGGTGCCCGTAGATCATGGCGCTGCGGTAGTTGATGGTGTGCTCGAACACCGACCGGGCCAGCACGAGGCCGTCGGTGAGGGTGATGGTGACGCACACCTGGGTGCCGGCGGTGTTCAGGCTCTGGCTGGCGACCGAGCCGTGCAGGTACAAGGTGTCCGGGTCGTATCCGTAGCAGGTGGGGACGGCCATCGGCCCCCCGCCGGTGATCACTCCGAGGTGGGCGACCAGCCCGGCGTCGAGCACCGCATACAGCGCCTGCCGGTCGGTTCGGCCGCGGTGCCCGTACCGGCGGTGCCGGGTCCGCTCGGTCGACGACAGCGGCGGGCGCGCGCCTGCGGGACCACTGGCGGCGGGCGCGGCCGGGGACGGGCTGGCGGTCAGGGCATCGCGCCTGCCTGGCACTGGGCCCACCGTAATAGACAGGTCCGGGGAATGTGCGCTCATGGCTGTCTCCTGTTGAGCTTCGCGTTTCGGTACGTTGTCTGGGCGGACCGGGTGCCGGTGGCCTCGGAACTTCGGTGATCGCGACCGGTGAGCTGAGTTCGGCGGCCGGATTGCGGGGCATGGCGCAAGACGGGTTCTCGTCGCGGGTCAGTCCTTCGGGTCAGCAGAAACACTGGGAACTGACGTGCAGTTCTGGCCTGGGCTTCGGCGAGCTGGGGGTATGCCGAGACCAGCTTGGGCCACAGCCCGGCGCGAGCGGTGCCGTCCAGTTCCTGCGCTAGGACCGTGACGGCGTGGGCACCCACCTCGACGGTGATCTTGGGGTGGGATTTGAGGTTGTGGTACCAGTTCGGGTGGGTGGGCGATCCCCCGTTGGCGGCCCAGATCGCGAACCGGCCGCCAGGCTGGGGGTGATAGGCCACCGGGGTGACGCGCTCGATCCCGGATCTGGCGCCGATGTGGTGGATGAGGATCAGCGGAACGCCCGCCCAGGGCCCGCCGACGCGTCCCTGGTTCGCCCGGAACTCCTTGATGATCTCGCTGTTATAGTCGCTGGTTTCGCCCGCGGCCGGATTCGCCATGATCTCCTCCAATCCGCGTCACTGGTCGCGGTGTTCATCGTGGCGGCGCAGCCAGCTCATGATCTAATCGCCTTCGTTGCGCCCGAGGGGCGCCCGATCGAGCCACTGCAACATGGTCCAGAGGACATCAAGGCCTCGCGCGTAGGCAGAGTACGTGTGGTAGACGACGCCGTCTTCGAGGGCGAACACGCTCATGCCAGGCTGCTCGCCGGACCATCCCCGCCAGGCGATGTCCGCCGCCTCGAGTTGGGCCTGGTTGCGGTAGTTGTACTCGACCGGTGCGACGTTCGGATCGATCGTGACGTGGAAGTCGTAGTTGAAGTCGCTGCCGAACGATGACGCCCACGGGAAGCTCCAGCCCATCTGCTGCTTGTAGGCCTGCAGTTTTTCCAGCGGAGCCCGTGACACCGCACACAGCGTGATGTCGTGCTGGGCGAGGTGAACTACCGAGCCGTCGAAGCCGTCAGCGATCGACGAGCAGGACGGGCACCCCGCCTCGTAGTCGGGACCGAACATGAAGTGATAGACGATCAGCTGCGAGCGTTCTTGGAACAAGCCGGCCAGCGATGCGCTGCCCTGGTCGGTGTCGAACCGGTACTGCTTGCCGATCCGGACCCAGGGCAGCTGCTGGCGCCGTCGCGCGAGCTCGTCGCTGCGCCGGGTCAGCTCCTTCTCGGCGTCCAGCAGCTCCAGCCGGGCGGCGAGCCACTCGTCACAAGTTCCGGTCTTGTGAGTGGTCATGGTCTCCTCCTTCGTGTGATCACAACAGCCTGGCCAGGCCAGCGCGCCGATGAGGCGTCAGATCGGCGGCGTTAGCCCGGGAACCGCGGAGGGGCCGACGATGATCAGCACTCCGAGCGCGACCATCGCGAGCGCAGCGGCATGTCGACGGCGGCCCTGGGGGGCAGGAGCTTTTGGCGGTGACCAGGACGGCGATCACGGCCATCCAGGTCACGCTCATCACGTCCACCGCCACCAGCATCGCCATCAGCCCGGCGCTGGAACCCAGGCAGCAGAGCCCAAACCCGAAACCCGGCCCGGCCATCGGCCGGCAGCGGCGGCGGAAGCGCCGCTTGACCCGCGTGAGCTCGTAGACCCCCGCGGGGATCGTCACCGCGCCGGCCAGCCGTGTCGTCCGGCCGGTAGGCCGCGAACACCACAGCACCCGCCAGGGCCCAGACCGCAAGGTAAGACCCGGCGAACTCCGGTACGGCGCGCACGCCGCCGGCGCGAGCGGCCCGCGCCACGGCCGGGACCGCGCCTGGCAGCATCATCGCCGCCATCATCGCCACCCACACCGCGGTGAAGAACCCCAGCGAGCCAAGCCGGGTCGCCACGCCCATGTCCATCCCGGTCATCTGCCACACCGCCACGGGCCAGGATGCTTCGGCCAGCCCCAGCGTCGCCGCCAGCACTGCCGCCGTCCCGGCCGCACCTGCCGCCGGTGATGGTGGCCTGGCCGAAGCCGCCGCCGGGCCCGCCCGGTGGCGGATCCAGCCGTCGGCACCGCGGCGCCGACGGCCCAGCTCAGCCAACCCGCGGCCTGACCGGGCGTTCGCCGGCAGGGCGGGCTGGGCCGACCCGGCGGCCGGTGCAGTGTCGGGGCACCAGATGTTGCCGGACGAGGTGTCGTAGTACCCGTAGTCGGTGTCGTCGTCTTGGCCGGGCCACGGATCTGCCGACGCCATGGCTGCCTCCCAGTTTCTGCTCCGGGCTCGCGGCTGGGGTATTGCAAGGGCTTTCGGTTTCCGGCGCCGGCCAGAAACCCGAAAGCTGCGCGGCTCCCTCACCTTGCCCTGCCTCTGCTTATGACATGACGGGTTCTGCTTGCGCGAGCGCCGATTGTGCCAGCGCCGCGTTCTGGCGCTCGAGTGCCTTGGCCGGCCCCGCCTGCCAGGCGTCGGCGAGGGCCGCAGACAGGGGGTCGGGGAAGATGTCCTCCTCGCCCCTGCCGACCGCGTCGAAGATGCCTCGCGCGACGGACTGGGGAGAAGCCTTCGGTATGTCGAGAGCGCGGACCATGTCGGTGTCCACCGGCCCGGTCAGCACGGCGTGCACCCGCACACCCTGCCCAGCCAGCAGCATCCGCAGCGACTGGGTCATGCTGAACGCCGCCGCCTTTGACAGAGAGTAGGCCGGGGTCAGCGGAATGGGGGCGAGCGAAGCGATCGACACGTTGTTGACGATCGCCCCGCAAGAAGCGGCCAGCGACGGCAAAAAAGCCTGGATGACCGTGTAGGTGCCGAACAGGTTGACCGCCAAGTGCCGTTCGAGCGGCTCGCGATCGCTGAGGTCGTCGAATTCGAAGATGCCCGCGTTGTTGACCAGCACATCGAGGGACCTGACCTGGGCGGCGGCAGCCTGGATCTGCGCCGCGCTGGTCACATCCAGCGTCAGCGGCACGACTCGGCCGTCGCGGTAAGCCAGTGGCTGGCGCGTGCCCGCATACACCCGCGCCGCGCCCCGGCTGAGGGCCTCCTGCACCAGGGCCTGCCCGATGCCGCGGTTCGATCCGGTCACCAGCAAGGTCTTGCCCGCTATAGTCATGACTGCTCCTCCAGTTCTGCTGTTTGTTGTGCAGCTTGGGCGCCGCTTTCCTGGCGCTTGCTCATGTCGGCCTGCCAGACACCCGGAATCGCCACAAGCCCCGGCCAAGGCATACCGATGACGTTCATCAGACGCGCCTGGCGAGCGCGCACCGAGCAGTTCGCGCTGGTCATGCCGCCCAGTCCGATTCGGCTCCGGCCGTCAGTGCCCCAAGCACCAGTCCGCCATGACATTGCCACGCCCCCGCGCGCGCACTTTGCCTGTCGCGCGAGAACCAGCCGACTGCAGCGGTCACGGCGCTCCCGTCACTCGGCAAAGCACGGGAAGCCGTCATCGCCCGCCATCCCGGGCCGCGTTGGCCGCGATGCTCACCGCGTGGCCGAGTCGAGGCGCGGGCCCAGGTTACGGCTGCAGGGTCCTCGGCCGGGCATGCATCACAGCCCCCGAAGAAGGCCTCTTCGGAGGTCACGGCTTCCGAACGCGCGGGGCTACTACAGGCTCCCGGTGCGGGCCCAGGGTGGCGGGCCCGGCGGGTGAGGGCGGCCAGGAACACGGCCGCACGATGTGTGAAGTGCTGCCGCCGGACGCGGTGGGCGGAGCGGGCCAGCGCATCACGCTGGGCTTGGTCGCGCAGGTCGGCGAGCCGGGCCTGCACCAGGGCCTGGGCGGTGGTGTCTTGCATCATCGTGGCCTCCTCGGCGGCGTAGCTGGGCTTTGTCCCGAGGATGCGGTTAAGGCCGGGTCCTGCGGATCGTGTGATCGCACAGGATCGGGAGCCGCGAGTGCTTAGATTCCGGCGGATCTGCCCTTAGGGCCGCTGGGTGAGAGCAGGCCGGCCCGTTCGGCCACCGCAGCGGCCTGCACCCGGCCGGAGACCCCCAGCTTGCGCAAGATGCTGGTGACGTGCACGCTGGCGGTGCTAGGACTGATGTACAGCTCCGCGCCGATCTGGGCGTTGGTTCGCCCGGCGGCCAGTAGCCGCAGCACCGCCAGCTCACGCCCGGTCAGCCCGAACGGCGCCGGCGCCCGGGCCTGCGCCCGTGACGCCTTGGGGGTGCCGGGCGCGAGGGGCTGAAGCGGGATCCGGGCCCGTTCGGCGAGTAGGCCGACCTGGGCCAGCAGCGGCGCATGCCCATCAGCGGCCGCCGCGGCAGCCCGCAGCGCGGCGGCGGCCGCCGTGGCCGGCTGGCCGGCGTCCAGCTGCGCCTGGGCTTGCCGCCACCACGCGTACCCGGCGCGGTGCGGGCAGCCCAGCCCTTCCCAGGTCTTCGCCGCCGCGCGCCAGGCCTCGGGGTCGCAGGCCACGGCCAGCCGCGTCCGCTCAGCGTCCCAGGTGGCACGCTCGGCGGGGATCGTGGCCACGAACGCGTGGTCGGTAAACGGGGCGCCTGCCAACTGGCCTACCCACGACGTCAGGGCGTCAGCGGCAGCCCTGGCTGTCTCGATGGCGGGTTCGTCGCGGCGCGCCCGGGCCTGTTCGGCTAGGTCGGCGCACGCCCGCAAGCCCGCCACCAGCAGCCGCCCGCCGAGGATGGTCAGGTCCGGGGACTTGAACAGCGGGAGCACCCGTTGCACCTCGCCCAGGGCGTCGCCGGGGCGCCCCGCCCACAGGGCCAGCTCCGCAGCTCGTTGCGCAGACTCGCGGGCATACTCGACACCGCCGAAGAGGGCCGAGATAGCGTCGATTAGCCGCCACCGCCTGGCCGCAGCGCCGGTGTCGCCGCGCAACAGGTCGAGCTCGGCGCGGGCCTCGTGCACCGGCCAGTGATCGCGATCCGGGGGCCCGGCAGTAAGCGGGTCGATCAGTGCCGCCGCCTCGGCTGTGCGCCCACTTGCCAGAAGGGCTTCGCAGGCGTTGAAGGCCAGGATGGTGGCCCCCCGTGAGGCCTCCAGGCCGGCCTGCCGGGCCGACTCAAGGCCGGTGACGGCAACATCGGCGGCGAGGTCGAATCTAGCGAGCTTGAGCAGCGCATCGCTTTCGACCTCGGCCAGCCGCGCCAGAGCCATCCCGGCGTCTGCGGCCCGGGCCAGCGCCCACCCTCGTTCCAGGAACGCGAATCCTTCCTCGATCCGGCCGCCGCCGAATGTGTCCCCAGCGATTCTGGCCAGCACGTGAGGAATCAGCGCCGTGGCAGTGGCCGCTTCGGCGATCTCCAGGGCCCGGCTCAACGCGGGGCGGATGCCCTCAAGCCGTCCCCCGCTGGCCCGCGGGCAGATGTCGGCGTAATTGAGCCACGCCCTGGCGTGATCGGCTGACGGCGGAGCCTGCTCGAACAGCCGCAGCGCCTCCTCGATCAGGGCCAGCCCGCCGTCGGGCGCGTCGATCGCCCGGTAACGCGCGGCGCGGCGGCACACGGCAGCGGCCGTCCCTGGGTCTGAGTCGCCGGCGAACCGCCGGTAGGCCTCCTCGGCGACCACACCGGCATGTACCTCGTTCCCGGACCACTCGAGCGTGTCGATAGCCCGCAAGTACAAGCCCGGCACGTCGGTCCCGGGCGCGTCGGCCGCGCCAGGCTGTGCCCGGCGCAGCTCGATGGCCCGCTGCCAGTGCGCCGCGGCTTCGGCGTACCCGAACACCCGCTCCGCGGCCTCGGCCGCCGCCACCCGCGCGGTCAGTTCCTCGGCAGGGCAGCCCGCGGCCTGCCAGTGCCCCGCCACCTCTCCGGCCAGCGCCTCGTCCCGGGCCGCCACGAGCGCCCGCGCCGTGCGCTCGTGCAGCACGGCCCGCTCCCCGGGCAACAGCCCGCCCACTACCGCCTCGGCCAGCAGCGCATGCCGCGGCCGGCACGCACCCCCGACGGTGTCCTCGGCCAGCAGCCGGGCATCCGCCAGCTCGCGCAGCCTCCCACGCACCGCCCCCGCGCCCAGCCCGGTCACCGCGCCCAAAAGCTCCTCGGTCAGCGGCCGACCCGCCACTGCCAGCCCCGCCAAAACCGCACGCGCGTCACCAGTGCAGCGGCCCGCCCGCGCCACCAGCAACTCCGCCAGCCGGCCCGGCAGCCCAGCCGGTACGCACAGCCCGCCCCCAGCCCTGCCAGCCAAGCCCACGGCCACCAGCTGCTCGGTGTAAAACGGGTTCCCCTCCGCCCGCGCATACAACTCATCGGCAACCCCCGCCGGCACCGGGCCACCAGCCAGCGCGGCGACCTGCTGTGCCACCTCCGACCGGGACAACGGGCCCAGCCGGATCTCCTCCACCCCCGCCGCGCCTCGCACCGCCGCCAGCCAGTGCGCCACGTGCCCCGCCACTGGGGCCTCATCACCGCGGCACGTCACCACCACACTCACCGCGTCCCAAGACCCGCGCGCCAGGAAGGTCAGGAAATCCAGCGTCGCAGCGTCTGCCCAGTGCACATCCTCAATCACCAGGCCGACCGGGCTCCCAGCGCTACTGGCCGCCGCGGCCAGCAACTCCGCCGCCGCCGAAAACAGCCGCCCCCGCCACCACCCCTCATCCCGGCCGCCCGGGCCCGGGCCGTCACCCGACCCCAGCCCCGGCACCAGCCGCGCCATCTCCCCCCGCACATACGCCGGCGCGGCATCCAGCGCCGCATCCACCAGCCCGCCGCCGCCCGCCCGGGCCAGCTCACCAGCCGCCGCCGCGACCGGCAGCAGCGGCAGCGTCTCGGCCAGCGGCAGGCACTCCCCCCGCACTATCACCACCCCCGCAGCTGCCGCGCGGGCCGCTCCCTCCCCTACGAAACGGGTCTTCCCCACCCCCGCATCCCCCATCACCAGCACCAGCCGGACACCCCCGCCCAGCGCAGCCAGCAGCCGGGACAAGTCACCCTCACGGCCGACAAACGCCACCGGCGCAGCCACATAGCCCACCTCACCAGGCCACTCCCACCAGGTCAACCCCCGGCCGCCACGACCACAACCCGCCGCACCTGGCCAGGCCTCGGCCAGGCTGATGTGACACACAGCGGCACCAAACCGAATGATCTGCGTGCAGCACCTCCGACAGTAAACTCACACCGCCGACCGCGCGTATTCGGCAGGGAGGATGTGGGTAGTGCCTCCGCAGATGAGTGCGGTCGTTGGGAACGCCAGGCCGCCCCGGATTCCTGCGTTCCCCGTATGGCTTACGTGCGGGAATGATTGAACGACCTGTGCAGGGAATAAGTAGCCAGTGTGCCGAGCACCCACAGCAGCGCGAACCCGAGTATGAGACCCCAGCCAGGGGCCGTGTTCCGCCAGGCATATGCGGCCGCAAGCCCAGCTGTCAGCAGGGCAAGCCACGCTACCCCTTCGAATGCCAGCCGAGTGGGATGCAGCAGATTCCATCCGGTTACCGTTCGCCAGCGCCAGTGCAGATCAGGCGGTATCTGGCTGGCTTTCCAGCTTTCCCACGCCAGATGGCCTCGGAGCCGTCCTGACAGCGAATCACGGATATATCTGCTGATAAGCTTCATCTGAAAGTCATGAAGTATATAACGGCTGCCGAGAATGTAAGAGGAAAGCGGAATGACCAGAAGCAGAGCTATATCTGAGACGTGCGAGATCGTGAGACTCGCTATCACGCCTGTCGAGGTGAGCTGGAGCGCAAGGACATTCCACTGGACGTTGGCCCGACGGTCGACTTCGGCGCGCAATGCGGCGTACTCGGCCAGCATGACCTGGCCCGCGAGCTGCGCCTCCGCGTCGGCAGCCTGGGGGGAACTGGCCGCCTCCCCGTCTCTGCTGCCCTGATCGAGGTCCATCGCCCAATTGTGCCGCTGAGGCGGCCGGAACAGAAGAAGGCCGCGGTGCCCGCCCGTAGGCGATAGCTGCCCGCCGTCTGCGGCGAGCACCCGGACGGCTGACCTTCAGCACCGAAAGACGGGAGCATCTGCTGGGCTGATCTAGGAGAGCCGCAGGGCAGCCGGCCAGCGAAGCGGCGTCCGGTTCTGGTCATCCAGGCGGACCCGTTCAACGCCAGCCGGCTGAATACCACGCTGGCCGCCGTGATCACGTCCAACACCGGCCTGGCCGCGATGCCGGGCAACGTCTTCCTGCCTGCCGCCACGTCCGGCTCGCCCAAAGATTCCGTCGTCAACGTCACCGCCCTAATCACCTTGAACAAGACAGACCTGAACGCCGAGACCGGGCACCTTCCAACAGCCCTGATGAGCAACGTCGACCGGGGCCTCCGTCGCGTTCTC